>ERZ1370068.10728-contig-9400_pt1 | contig 53899 bp, 52 predicted proteins | sample MGYA00561227_ERZ1370068 | MGnify/ENA primary metagenome ERZ1370068 (study PRJEB38410, sample SAMEA6850437) | metagenome | study: Metagenomic assessment of the ecological functions of the soil: analysis of the soil microbiota associated with the... | reverse complement strand
CAGTTACGTATTGGCTTGAATCCCTTCACGTCCTCCTTCGGGGCCGGGCGGGCGGTGACCTTCGAGTCCGGTTCAGGGAAGGTATCTGGCGGCAAACCGCTCGACCGCCGCCTGTTCCGCGCGCGGCCGCCGGCGCAGCGGGAGCCGGGACCGCTGCACGGGCCGCCGCCGCGCCGAGCAACAGGAAAGTCGTCGTCCGAAATTTCATCCCACCAACAGCATTCGCCTCGTTTCATTCCCGGCGCCGGGCCGGTAGCCCCGGGACAGCGGATCATAACCGGTCGGCTTGGAACCGGATCAGGAGGGCGCCGGCCCGACCGCTCAAGCCGGGGACGCACGCCACCGCCGCCACGACCTGCGCGGTTTCGGCACGGATTTCGCCCTGCATCTTCATCGCCTCGAGGATCAACAGGAGATCGCTGGCAGCCACGCGGTCCGTCCCCCTTCGACACGGACTCGACGCACCCGTCCGGGCATCGCCGCGAGGACCCGGCGGTGCCGGCCGGCCTGATCAACCGACGCCTCGTCGCGCGGATCGAAGAGGGCCAGGCCGTTCCCGTCCCCGCGTCCGACGCGCGTCTCCTTGCGGCCGCCCGTGACGCGCGCGAGCGCGAAGCACCCGGACTGCCGTCGAAACAGGGGCGACGAAGGTGCCGTCCAGGCCTTCGGCACGAGCTTCGAGTGAGCACGGCGGCGCGCCCGCCGATTTCCGCGCGCGCCACGTCCCCGCGCGAAAGATCGACGGTGATCGTCGCCTCCCTCCCCGCCCGGCCGCACGAGCCGGAAGATCCTGCGCGCTTCATCGGAGCGCCCCGCGGCGGGCGGCGTCCCGCCATGCCGAGATCCGATCCGGCCGCGCCGGGGCGCGGCGAACCGCTTTTCCTCGCTTCGAGCTGAGCACCAGGCGGCCGCGAGAACGGCGCATGATCGTCGTCCGCCGCCGCGGACGGCGCGCCCGCGCGGAAGCGCGCGGCGGTCGAGCCAGCCGGCGTCGAACGCCGCCGCGAGGAAGTCCGATCGTCTACGAGATCCCGGAAAACGGCAGGGACGTCCTGATGCCGACGACTTCGCATTCGCCAGCGCCCGGCCCAGGCGCGCGATCGCTTCGGCCCGGCTGCGCCCGCTCGCGATCAGCTTTCCGAGCATCGGGTCGTAGTCGATCGGCACGACCGACCCGCTTTCCACGCCGACGTCGTGGCGGACCCCGGTCCCTGCGGAAGCGCGCAGGAACTCGATCCGTGCCCGGCGACGGCGCGAAATTCCGCTCGCGGATCCTCGGCGTAGATCCGGCACTCGATCGCGTGCCCTGCGGGCGCGAGGTCTCGCCGCGACGAACGGAGAGCGGCTCGCCGCGGCGCGATCCGAGATCATCGTCGCCGCGAGGTCGACGCCCCAGACCTCCTCCGTGACCGGGTGCTCGACCTGCAGCCGCGTGTTCATCTCGAGGAAATAGAAGCTGCCGGTCGCGATCCAGCAGGAACTCGACGGTGCCGCAGGAGACGTAGCCGACCGCGCGCGCCGCAGCCAGCGCGGCGTCGCCGAGGCGCAGACCGCAGCGCCGCGATCGACGACGGGCGACGGACACTCCTCGACGACCTTCTGGTGGCGCCGCTGGATGCGAGCATTCGCGCTCTCCGCACGGCGCGCATCGTCCCTGCGGCGTCGCCGACGACCTGACCTCCGACGTGCCGCGGCGCCGTCGACGAGCTTCTCGGCGTACACCGCCGCCGTCGCCGAAGAAGGCGCGCGCTTCCGACGCGGCCCGCTGCGAAGGCGGCGCGCACGCTCGGCCTCCGCGTCGACGACGCGCATCCCCTTCCGCCGCCGCCCGGCGGACGCCTTGAGCAGGATCGGATAGCCGGCCTCGCGCGCGAACGGCGATCGACGTCGTCGGCGTGCCGCGGCCGCGCGACATTCCGGGCACGACCGGGACTGCCCGCCGTCGATCATGCGGCTGCCGGTCTCGGTCTTCGAGCCCATCGCCGCGATCGCCTCGGGCGCCGGGCCGACGAACGTCAGGCCCGCGTCGCGGCACGCCCGGGCGAAGGCCGCGTTCTCGGCGAGGAATCCGTAGCCGGGGTGGATCAGGTCTGGCGCCGGTCCGCTTCGCCGCGTCGAGGATGCCGGTCGACGGCGAGGTACGACTCGCGCGCAGGCGCCGGGCCCGATCCGTCACGGCTTCGTCGGCATACCGCGACGTGGAGGCGAATCGCTGGTCGGCGTCGGAGTACACGGCGACGGTCTCGATTCCGATCTCGCGGCAGGCGCGGAAGATCCGCATCGCGATTTCTCCGCGGTTGGCGACGAGGAGCTTTCCGCCCGTCCCGCTCACGGCCGCCCCGGGGCCGGCGCCTCTGGCGTGCGCTCACAGCGGAATGTTGCCGTGCTTCTTCGCGGAAGACGTGTCGCGCTTCAACGCCCGCGGAACGCGAAGGCCTGCGATCAGGCGTTCGCCGCGTTTCCGACGGCTCGATGATGTCGTCGACGAAGCCGCGCCGAGCGGCCACGTAGGGGTTGGCGAAGCTTCTCGACGTACTCGGCGACCTTCGCCTGCGCGCCGAGCCTCCGGCGGCGAGCTCGCGCTTGTACAGGATGGCGACGGCGCCTTCCGGCCCCATCACGGCGATCTCGGCCGTCGGATAGGCGAAGTTGAAGTCGGTCCGCAGGTGCTTGGACAGCCATGACGCAGTACGCGCCGCCGTAGGCCTTGCGGGTGATGACGGTCACCTTCGGAACGGTCGCCTCGGCGAAGGCGTAGAGGAGCTTGGCGCCGTGGCGGATGATGCCGCCGTACTCCTGCTGCGTGCCGGGCAGAAAGCCCGGGCACGTCCTCGAAGACGAGCAGCGGAATGTTGAACGCGTCGCAGAACCGGACGAACCGGGCGCCCTTGACCGACGCGTCGATGTCGAGCACTCCCGCCAGGTGCATCGGCTGGTTCGCGACGACGCCGACCGACCGGCCGTCGAGGCGGACGAAGCCCGACGAGGATATTCCTCGCGAACGCCGCGTGCACCTCGAGGAACACGGTGATCGTCGGCGATGCGACCGCACGAGCGTCGCTTCATGTCGTAGGGCTTGTCCGGCTCCTCCGGGATGAAGACGTTCAGCGCGGCATCTTCGCGGTCCGGTCGGATCGGAGGTGTCGACGCGCGGCGCGTCGTCGAGGTTGTTGCCGGGGAGGTAGGCCAGCAGCTCCCGGATCCCGCGCGAGCACCGACGCGTCGTCGTGGCGCGACGAAGTGCGCGACGCCCGAGACGTCGAGTGCGTGCGGGCGCCGCCGAGCTCCTCCTTGGTGACGTCCTCGTGGGTGACGGTGCGCGATGACGTCCGGACCGGTGACGAACATGTACGAGGTCTTCTCCGTCATGAAGATGAAATCCGTGATCGCCGGCGAGTACACCGCGCCGCCGGCGCACGGCCCGAGGATCGCCGAGATCTGCGGGACGACGCCCGAGGCCAGCGTGTTGCGCAGGAAGATGTCCGCGTAGCCGCCGAGCGAGACGACGCCCTCCTGGATGCGGGCGCCGCCGGAGTCGTTCAGCCCGACGATCGGCGCGCCGTTCTTGACCGCGAGGTCCATGACCTTGCAGATCTTCTCGGCGTTCGTCTCGGAGAGCGAGCCGCCGAAGACGGTGAAGTCCTGGGCGAAGACGTAGACGGGCCGTCCCTCGATCGATCCCGGCGCCGCAGACAACGCCGTCCCCGGAATGTCGCGTCTTCCGCCCTGAAATCGCGGCAGCGGTGCGACACCAGCCGGTCAATCTCGAAAAAGAGCCGGGATCGAGCAGCAGAGTCCACGCGCTCGTGCGCGGTGAGCTTACCCTCGGCGTGCTGGCGAGCGATCTGCGTTCCGGATCCGCCCCCTTCCACGGCCCGACGGCGCATTTCCTCGAGCTCGGCGATCTTGCGTTCGAGCGTCACAGGACGACGCCCTTCTGCTCGGCGAGCTTCCGGCGGATCTTCCGGAAGAGCTCGTTGGAGTCGAGCCCACCCGAAGCGATCTGCGCGCGCGACGCGTCGACGATGCGGCGCGCCTCGTTCGATCGATTCTCCTTTTCGCGGCGAACCTCCTCGGTGAACACCGAACGAACGGCGTCGGCAAGCGCGCCCGGAGATTTCTCCTGGAAGAGACCGCGCCGCGCGAGGCGCTGTGCAATGCGGACCGCGAGGAAATCCGTCCGGCGGTCGGCGAGGCTCATCGCGGCGATCGTAGTGTCCCGCCCGGGAAATAGCAATCACGGCGGCCGCAGCACGTTACAATGCGCGCTCGTGAATCAACGCCCTCCGCCGCCTCGCCTCGATCTTCCGCTTCTTTCCCGCTGGATCGAGCCGCTCGCTCCGCGAGGGCCTGGCCGATCTCTTCTTCGAGTGGCGGTCGGGCTCCATCTCTCGCTCCGGGACGGGGCGATCGGGGGCCTCGACGTTCACCCTCGAGAGCGCGGTTTCCGCGCGGGCGCGCCGGGGCGACCGGATCGTGCTCCGCCTCGCCGCGCGCCGACGAGACGGGCGCGCGCGAGGCCGTGCGTCGCCTCGCCGGGAAGGTCTCTTCCTCTCAGTTTCCCAAGAACGTCGAAGCGAGCCGGACACCGTCCATGCCGAGGACCGACGATCCCTCCCGCTGGACCAAGAAGGTTTCGGGCCTCGATCACGCGCGCCTTCGAGAGCCGTCCGCACAAAGTGGAGATCCGGCGCCGCCAGGTCACCCGTCTCGTGGTTCCGGCCGCACGCCCGCGCACCAGCACGAGCGGCGCCGGCTGTCGCTCCACGGTGACTTTCTCGCCGACACGCGCGGGGGCCCCGGTGCGCGCATTCAACTTCCATCTGCCGGAATCCGACGACGGCGCTTCGAAGACTTCGCGCGCGGCTTCGCGCGCTCGCCGGAGGAGGGCCCGGACCATCGCGCCGACCGCGGAGTCGCCGACGTGCATGCTGGACAACGGCTCGGCGGCGTTCTTCTTCCACGAGGTGCTCTCGCACCCGATGGAGGCGGATGCTCCGCCTCGCGCCTCTCCAAGCCTCGTCGAGGCCCGGCTCTGTCCGAGGAAATCGAGGTCGTCGACGAACCCGCGCGCCTCGACCTCTTCGGCGGCTATCCCGTCGACGACGAGGGGATCCCCGCGCGGCGCACCGCTCTCCTCTCGGCGGGACATCTGGCGGGCCCGCTCCGGGACCAGGCTGCGCGCCGACCCCCCTCCACCCCTCGACGGGAAACGGGCGGCGCCCCTCTCCCTTCGAGCACGCGGCGCCGCGGGGTTCCAATCTCGTGGTCGGGCCGGGCGGCGCGAGCGAAGAGGAGATGCTGCATCGTCTCGCCACGGGTATCCGGATCGAGGAGTTCGAAGGGGCAGCGTCGGACCCGGCCTCCGGCCGGTTCCGCCTCCGATTTCCGGCGGCCCAGGCCGTTCACCGGGAAGGCTCGGCCAGCCGCTTGGGCCGGCCACCTCGAAGGCGAGATCGTGGAAGCGCTGGCTGGCGGTCGATCTCGCTTCTCGGATCGCGTGCGAAGCCCTGCCGGCAGCTCGCCTGGTGCGCTCGCGACGGAAAGATCCTCCCGGTCGGGGAGAGGCCCCTTCGGTGATCGTCCGCCGTCTCCGGGTTTCGCCGCGGTGAGCTTCTCGCTCGAGCTCGTGCGGGAGGACCTCGTCCGGCGCGCCGGAGAGCGGTGGGAGATCTACGCCAAGCACGCCGCGGCGTCCGAGCTAGCGCGTGGCCGCGGCCGTCCGGGAGGAATCGGAGCGGCGGGAGGAAGGCTACGCCGCGCGCTGGGAGGACAACGGAAAAACGTTCTTCGCCGCGGCTGCGTCCCCGGCTTCTCAGTCGAGGCGATCGGCGAAACGGCGAGTCTGCGGGCCGGCGACGCGGGACCCTTCCTGTCGCTCCCCGCCGGCGAGCATCCGCAACCCGGGGAAACAGAGGCGCCGGCGTTGCCCGACGCGTTCGAGGACGTGGCGCAGCTGCTCGCGTCGGAGTCCAGGGGCAGGCGCGCCTGACGTCGCTCTTCGTGTCGCGGGGAAGCATCGTCGAGCGCCTGGAGAACGGGGCCGGATTCTCCGGGGAAGGCGGCGGCAGTTCCGGATACGTGGAACGCCCGGGCGGCTGGGATCGCGAGCGAGCGCCGCGTCACCGCCGATGTCGTCTCTTCCGGTCGGCGATGCGCACCTGGAGGCTCCCGGATCGCGCAGGCGCTGGCCGACTGGGCCCTCCTCCCGCTGAAGGGGCGGGCGTGCCCCTTTCCGCGGGGGAGAGCTGCTCTGGATCCTTCCGTGTGCCGGCGACGATGCTCGCCGAAACGCTCCCGCTTTGCTGCGGGGACGGTCATCGGGCCCTCTTTGTCCCGCCGGTATCTCGACCGGAGCGGGCCGCTTCGGCGCGCCGGCGGTACTCACTGGTCGATGACCCGGGGAGCGACGGCCCATTTGACGCCGAGGGGACTCCGACCCGGCGCAAGGAGGTTGTAGCCGAAGGGATCTTTCGCACGCGCCTCCACGACCTCGCCTCGGCCGCGCGTGCGGAGGAGGCGCCGACGGGAACGCCCAGCGCTCGTCGTTCCGTCTCCCTCCACATGCGGGAAGCGCCCTCTTCGTCCCTCGAAGGGAACCGGCCGGCGAGCGCCGGCGAGCTGCTCGGCTCGGTGACGGCGGCCTCGCTACGCGACCGCCCTCTCGGCGCCGCCCCGGGTCGATCTGGAAAACGACACCTATCGGCTGGAAGTCGAAGGATGGGCGCTGCAGGGAGGCGGGCGCGATCCCGGTCGCGTCGGCGGTCATCCGGGGAAGGCTCACGGACTTCTGGCGCAGCGTCCGCCGGCGTCGCGCACCGACCGACGCGTATTCCCTGCTGCAGGGCATCGTCGCCGCCCCGACGCTCTTCCTGTCGAAGGCCACGTTTTCCTAAGCGCCGTCCTCGTCAAGATGAGCCGTTCGCGATCCGAGCTCCGAGAGGTCGCGAACGCGTCCCTGGGGCCGGGGGCGCCGGAGTCGTCGAGCCCTTCGAGGGCGAGCGATGGAGGCCAGATCGCGGAAAGCTCCTCGCCGGGATGAACGCGCACCGCACCGTGCGCAAGTGCCCGGCGAGGAGGAGGTCCGCGATCTGAGAGGCAGCAAACGGTCGAGCGTCTCAGGCGCGAGCCGTGCTGCCGACTATGGCGGCGGCGGTTCTTCCATCGCCGGATTGGGAGCGTTCTCGTCTCGGGCGGGGGCTCGACGGCTGCGGGGGCTGAGGCGTCGGAGGGGGCGGCACCGTCGTCCGCGACGGAGGTTGATTTCGGGCGGCCGGGACGCGCCCGGTGGAACTGGTCGTTGAGCTGTTGACGCCGCGGGATCGTACGGGCCCCGCCGACGAGAGGGCTTTCCTCCGATGATCGGCGCGCGGCGCCGGCCGACCCGTCGCGAGGCGCAGCCACGGCGGTCGCTTCGTCCTCCGGTCTGGATTCAGGCTCGAGCTCGCTCGTGTTCACCGGACGCTGCGGCTGGAGCTTTTCCCAGACGGCACGATCCGCGAATCTCGCCTTCGCCGACGAGATCGGCACCGGCCAGGTCGCGCATCGTAATTGGCGAGAGAAGCGCGGTAGAGGAGCCGGGTCTGGATGACGAGAGGATTGCGCGCCGGCCACCGCAGGAGGGGTCGATCCGAAGAGCCTTGGAGTATTCCGTGACCGCGCCGGAGTTGTTCCCGCCCTTCTCGTAGAGAAACCCGAGATGGAAGCGCGAGAGGGGAAACCCCGGTTTTCGCTTCTGATCGATCTCTGTACGCCGAGATCGCGTCCCCGTCGCGCCCTTCCTTTCCAGGAGGAGACCTTCGTTGTAGTCCCCGAGATAGAAATGGGGATCGAGCTTTTGCCGCCTTCCGATACTGGTCGATGGCCTCGTGCGCAAACCCGCGGCGGGCGAGGAGATTGCCGAGATCGTTGTGCAGTCCGGCGTCTTCCGGGCTGGCGGCGACACGAGCCGTCAGCTCCATGATCGTCGCGTCGAGAGTGTCGGCCACCGAGAGATAAGGAGTGCAGAAGTCGGCCCTTCCTCGGCCGCCTTCGGCTTTGCCGGCTCGGCGGGAGAGGCGGTGGCGGCCGCAGGGCGCGGCCGGCCGCGCGGGCGCGGTGACGCGGGGCGAGGGTGGCGCGGGGGTCGCGGGGCTCGTCGCCGCAGGAGCAGATGTCGGGGCGGCATGCGCGGGAGGGCGCTCGTCCGCGGCGGAGCGAAGGGAACCGGTTCAGCGGGTGGAGCAGGCGCCGCGACGACAGGCGAACTCGAGGCGTCCGGCAGGGGCGTCATCATCGCCGTCGTCGGCATCCCGGGCTGCCTGAAACACCGGTCTGCGCTTCGAGAGCGGCGACGGAAAAGATCAGGATGCCGGCGGCCAGTGCGGAACTTCATGCGGTTTTCCCTTTCGATTGACGCGCGTGATGAGGCGGACCCGGCCATCGTCCTCGGCAAGGTCGAATTCCCATGTCGTGTGCCCCGTGCGTGCGGCCAGTTTCTCCCGCTCCTTGGCGAGTTGCTCCCGGAACCGGTCCAGGCTCAAGCGGGACACGTCCTCACCCTTCTTCTCCCGGGCTTCACGGAATCGCGCGAACAAGAGCTTCGTCCGGCGATCCCTTCGCCGAGGGTTGTACGGATGCGGCCGATGGGGCGTTGGGCGCCGACGCAGGCCCGCCGTGTCGCGCGAATCGGCCCCTCCCCCCTCCTCTGTCCCGGACCGCCCTTCCTAGAGCTCGACCTGGCTGTTGTACCGGCCGAGAACCGTATTGAGGCGGTACCGGTCTCCGGGCGAGTCGATCTTCTGATCGCACAGGTTTCGGGCCATCTGGCCGAGCCGGCGGCGGCCCTCGACGGGCAGCCGCCCTGGGTGCCGCGACAGGAATACGTCGTACCCCGCCCGACCCGGGTGATCGCTTCCTCGAAAGCGGCGAAGTCCTTCTCCAGCGACATCTGCTAACCTCCCCATTCTAATAGCTGAGGGGCGGCGTTGCAGCGGTCGCGCGCGCACTTCGAGGAGCGATTCTCTGGATAGATTCGTCAGGCTAGATCGACCGGTGCCGCGCGCGCCGCTGAACGCTCGCCCGGAAGCTTGTCTCCCGGGTCACCGTTCGGCCATCGAATTCGGTCGATCCGCTCACCGGTCCCGCCCTTCCCCGGGCATCGACCGACCGAGAGTCGAGGCGGTCGCGCGCGCGCTTCGAGGAGCGACTCCCTGGATAAGTTCGTGAGGTCGATCGACACGGCGCACGCGCGCGCCGCTGAACACCGCCTGGAAGCGTCCTCTCTCGGGGCGTCATTTCGCCTCCGGCCTGTCGCGCCGTTCATCCGCCTGCCCCGCGGCCAGCCGGGAACCCCTGAGCCCCTCCCGTCGCACGCCGCCGAAGAATGCAAAGCCCGCTCCCGCCCGGCCCCCGGCGATGGAGAGGATCCTCTCCACCCGGACGCGGAACTCCTCATCGCGCGATACGGGCGAGAGAGCGTCAAGATCGCCGCCCGCGAAGTTCTCCGGAAGTCCACCGACCGCGACCTCCCCTCCCCTTCTCGCCGGCTGTGCCGACGAGCTCGCGTCGAGCTTCTCGCCGGAGGCGCCGAGGGTCGTCAACGCCACGGGGGTCCTGATCCACACGAACCTCGGCCGGGCACCACTGTCGGAAACGGCGCGGAGCGCGATCATGGACGCGGCCGAGGGGTACCACGCCGTCGTGAGCTCGATCTGACGAGCGGAAAACGCGGCTCCGGGGCGACGCACCGGGGCCCTGGTGGCCGAGCTCGTCGGGGCCGGGGACGCACTCGTCGTCAACAACAATGCCGGCGCCGTGCTGCCTGCGCGCTCGCGGCGATCGCGGCCGGGCGCGACGTTCTCGTCTCGCGCGGAGAGCTCGTCGCGATCGGAGGATCTTTCAAGATTCCCGAGATCCTCGAGACTTCCGGAGCACGGTTGAAGGAGATCGGAACGACGAACCGGACGAAGATCGAGGACTTCGCGCGCGGCGTCTCGTCCTCGGTCGCCGCGATCCTGACGGTGCACCCCCTCAACTACGAGGTCGGGGGTACACGCGACGCGCTTCTTTCCGGCGAGATCTCCGCGCTGTCCCGCAGGCACCGCATCCGCGTGGATCCACGACCACGGGTCGGGAACGATCGCCGACCTCGGACCCTTCCGGGATCGCCGAGAGGAAAGGGCGGCCGACCGCTCTCCGCGCGGGCGCGGCGCTCGTGGCTTTTCCGGCGACAAGCTCTTCGCCGGGCCGCAGGCCGGGATCCTCGCGGGGCAGGGGCGCCGGGTTCGACGCGTGCCGGAAGCACCCGCTCGCCCGCGCTCTGCGCGCCGACAAGCTGACGCTGGCCGGCGTCTTCGCCACGGCGCGCCGACTGGGCCGCTCGCGGCCCGGAGGCGTTCCCGCTCTATGCGCTCGCCGCCGCGCCGGTCGCCGTTCTTTGCGCGACCGCGCCGCCAGCGCCGCCCGCGCGGCGCGCGCCTTCCTCTCCGGGCGGAGGTCGTGGACACGACGGCCGTCTTCGGCGGCGGCTGACACACCCGAACGGTCGATTCCCTCCGCGGCGCTCTCGCTCTTCGACCCGGACCGCTCCGCCGACCGTCTCTCGGCGCTCCTTCGCACTTCGACCCCGCCATCATCGGAAGGGTGCAGGGACGCCGCCTGATTCTCGACTTTCGAGCGATCCTGCCCGGGGAGGACGACGGCGTCGTGAGGGCCCCTGCGGGAGCTGTGAGAGCGCCGCGATCCGAGGGCACGGCCGAAAGGTCGAGGCGCGGATTCCCGCACGAAGAAACCGGGAACGGATCTTGGCCGCCGCCCCCGCGATGTATCATCTCACCCACTGTCAGGAGCGCAATGACCGACGAGCGAGACCCCCGCGATTCATCGGAACGGCCCCGCAACGCTTCGCCACCCGATTCCGGGAGCGGCTGGCGAAGCGATCGTCGGCGGCATGGCGGAGCCCGTGCGCGTCCTCCGGTTGTCCCGGATCGGGATAGAGCTCGAGAGCGAAGTCTTGCTCGAGGCGGGCACCGGTATCCCATTCGCCTGAGGCACGCCGGCAAGACGACGACGACGAGACGTTCTACGTTCTGCGCTCCCCGAGCGTGGGAAGGACCGGAAGCGCGTTTATCGGCTGGCGGGGACTCTTCGTCCGAGACCCTGCGATCGCGACGATCTGCCCGCCATGATTCCCGCCTCGTCAGAATAGCTCGCCCGCCGGGCGCTTTTTCTGATCGCGGCCCCGTCCCTCTTCCCGGAAGTGACCGGGATCGCCTACCGAAAACAACCGCGATCCCTTCCGAAGCCGCGTGCCCGAGCACGAGAATGATCCCCGCCACGAGCGCTCCGGCGGAGATCGAGGCCCCTCAAGCAAACCTCGCGGGCGCTTCCCGCGGGGAGGTGGAGGGCGGAGGGCGTCCGGGAAACTCGTAGAGCCCCACTCCGGGAAAGGGTCTCCCCGACGCGCCGAGTCTCCGACGGCCTCGCGGGAAACGACCCAGCGAACTCCGGCGCGGCCAGGCAGGACTGCTGCGCCCGGAGGGAGGGGAAACGATGCCCTCGTCGCGTCGTACCCGCAAGGGCGAGAACGGAGACTTCCGCCCGCGATATCAGGACGTCGTACGACCGGAAGTCCCGGACACCGGCGAGCGTGGCGAGATTGGCCGGATAGCGTCCGCGGTCGCGATCATCCGATACTCGCCGAGAGGATCGAGCCGGCGCAGGGCGGTGACGGCCGGAGGATCTCCCGGAATCTCGGCGGTCCGAACACTCGGCAGATAACCCGCGCCAGAACGCGAGGAGCTCGCCTTCCCGCCGCAAGCGAGCAACGACCCCGCCCCGAGCGCTTGAGGAGCGCGACGCCGGCGACAGCCAGCACAGGCCCGGCAACCCGGCGCGGCGCCACGCCGTCCACCGGGCGTCGGCGAGATAGCCGGAGAAACGGGCCGCATAGACCGCCGGGTCGAGCCGCAGGTGGCCCCGGGCCCGCAGAAGCTCGATCCCACGGCGCGCCGCCTGCTCGATGGAAGGACGCAGGGGGCGCGGAGAACGCGCATTGCCGCGAGCGCCAGGGCACCGCCCGTCCGAGGAGGAGGATCGCGGCCCGCCGCCGCGGCGACCTTCCGCGATGCTCACCAGCGCGGAGACCGCTTCGCCGTCGCCGCGAAGGAGGACGAATACCGCCGCAGCGTACTCCGGCGCGGCGAGTCCCAGGAGTGGCAGGGCGTGGAACAGCGCGACGCGATCGGAGAGGAACCCGCCATGCGACGACGAGCGCCGCCATGCCGACCGCGAGGCCGCGGAGGAACGGGCGCGGCAACCGGCGTCGGGCGAGAACGATGCACGCACGCCAGGACGAGGGCGCCGACGAAGCTGGCTTCGAACGTTGAAATTCTCCGATCCGGCGACGGCGCCGCGTGAGATCGAGCTCGCCGGCGAGCGGGCTTCCGAAACCCGGGAGAACGGCGCCGGGGAGCGCGAACACGCGAAGGATCCCGCCGGTTCTGTTCTTCGGGAGGCGGCGGCCTGGGCGTCGCGGAGGACGAACGAGAAGGGAAGGCACTGCACGGCGACGAGGAGAAATCCGATCGCGGCGGCGCCGGCCGCCCATCCGAGTCTGCCGGCGCGCCGGGATCGAGGGCGCGGCCGCGGCGCTTTCCCAGATCACGAACGCGAAGATCCCGACGACCGAGACGCGAGCGTTTCGGATGCCCCCGCCGTCGCCAGCGCGGCCGTGAGAACGGCGATGGCCGACGCCGCCGGCGTGATCCTCCTCGTCAGGCGCAGCAGCGCGCCGCGAGCCAGGGCAGGAGGGCGAACACTCCCGTCTGCGGATGGAGGCCCAGACGACGGAGAACCCGGAGGAGAGGAAGACGAGACCCGACACTGTGGAGGCGAAAACGCCGGCGCCCATGGACCGCGCCAGCCAGAATGCGCCCGACGCGCCGACGACGAATTTCAGGAAGACCGAGGGCGCCCATCCGCGCAGGCCCGCGAGCAGACGCGGCCACGTGAAGGGCGACAGCAGCGCGGTCACAGGGTTGGCCCAGAAAGGGGCTCCTGCGTCGGCGTTCGGATTCGTCCAGGAATTCGGCCGGAGGCGAAGGCAACGGCGGGCATGCGCGTCCCACGGCACGAACTGGAGCACGGCATCCGACAGGGAGGTGGTTGGAGACCGCGCGCCTCGCTTCCGGCCGCGCCTTCCATGCACCCGTGTCGTTCAAGAGGTCGAGCGGCAGAGGACGCGCCCCGGCAGAAAACCGAGGCCCGTATAGAGGAGCGCCGCGCCGACGAAGGTCAGCAGAGGGATCGGATGGCGGATCGTCGGGCGCTTCGGCGGCGGAATAGCGATCCGATTCTAGTCATTTGTCGGGAGACGATCCCGCGCCGCGACTCGAGCAATTTTTCGCAATGGACCTCCGCAGGAGCGTCTCGTCCCGCGTTCGGAGATCCATGGCGCTGGACAGAAAATCCGGCCGGTTGGACGAAATCCTCGCGCCGGCAAGTTCCAATTCGAGCGAACTCGTTGCCGACGATCCACTTGCGGAATGAGGCAAAGATGGCAATCGAGTTGCTCTAGTAACTCATTGAAAATGAGGAGCTTATTCTCAATTATGCGTTTATGTTTTTCATCAGAAAGGAGAGAAATCATCCGTATCGCTGAGGAACAGAAGAGGGAACAGATTCTTCGCTCGGAGAACGAGCGAAAGAGAAGGAGAAAGAATGAAGTTCATCCGAAACTTCGCCATTTTCGCAATGGCGACCGGATTGAGCGCCTCGCTGTTTGCGCAGGCGACATCCGGCAACATCTGCGGGACCGTCAACGACGAGCAGGGGGCAAGCTCCCCGGCGTCGCGGTCACCCTCTCGGGCTGCGGAGCACCGAGGTCGACGACGACGGAGGCGCAGGGCGATTTTCGCTTCATCCAACCTCGCGCCGTGCACGTACTCGGTCAAGACGGAGCTCTCGGGTTTCGCCACGGTCGAGCGCAACAACGTGATCGTGAGCCTCGGCACGAACACGGAGCTCTCGATCTCGATGAAGATCGCGTCGGTGGCGACGACGATCACGGTGACCTCGGAGTCGCCGCTGCTCGACACGCGCAAGCAGTCTCCGGGGACGACGTTCAACAACGAAGAGTTGAAGTCGATTCCGACGGCCCGCGACCCGTGGGTGATGCTGCAGCAGACGCCGGGCGTCCTCATGGACCGGCAGAACGTCGGCGGCTCGGAATCGGGCCAGCAGGACAACTACGTCGGCACGGGCACGGACCCGACGCAGAACGCATGGAACGTCGACGGCGTGGCGGTGACCGACATGGCGGCGACGGGCTCGTCGTCGACCTACTACGACTTCGACGCGTTCCAGGAAATGCAGATGACGACCGGCGGAACGGATCCGTCGGTGGCGGTTCCCGGCGTGACCCTGAACATGGTCACCAAGCGCGGGACCAACGAAGTGCACGGTTCGGCCCGCATCTTCGACACGCCGAGCGAGCTCCAGGCCAAGCCGGCGCACGGTGTTCGGCGGGCGCGCCTCCAACTCGGTCGACCACATCGACGACTACGGTGTGGAGGCCGGCGGGCCGCTCTGGCCCGACAAGGCGTGGTTGTGGGGAAGCTACGGCAAGCAGCAGATCAACAAGCTGATCGCCGGGGCGTCGGACAAGACCACGCTCGAGGACTTCGCCGGGAAGTTCAACCTCCAGGCGATCGAATCCAACAGCTTCACGCTCTTCTTCTTCCGCGGCGACAAGAAGAAGTTCGGGCGCAGCGCCGCCGCCGACCGTCCGCAGCCGACGACTGTCGACCAGAAGGGCCCGACGACGATCTGGAAGGGTGAAGACTCGCAGGTGTTCGGACCCAACTTCGTCGCGTCGGCCAACTACTCCTGGGAAGACGGCGGCTTCAGTCTGACGCCCGAAGGCGGCGCGGGTCCGAGCGGACCCGACGTTTACCAGGATGGCGACGGCATCTGGCACAACTCGTTCCAGAACTATGCATCACCAAGCGGCCCCAGCACCAGGCCAATGCGAACCTCTCGGCCTTCTTCAACACGCGGGTCGATCGGCCATGAGCTCAAGTTCGGCTTCGGCTGGCGCAAGTTCAACGTCGGTTCGCACTCGGCGATGGCCGGGACAGAGCAACGTCGGCTACTTCGCCGGCGGCAACTACGGCTACGACATCGCCAAGCTGACCCGCGACAAGATCGTCAACCAGGAAAACCAGTACTACAGCGCGTTCGTCGGCGACACGATCACGGCCAACAACCTGACGGTCAACCTCGGCCTCCGGTACGACAACCAGAAGTCGAAGAACCTGCCGTCGAGCGTCAGCCGCGAATCCGGCCTTCCCGGATCATCCTCCCGGCGATCAGCTACGGTGGCAGCGGCAACGACGTCGACTTCAAGGACTGGCAGCCGCGTGTGGGCCTGACCTACGCTCTCGGCGCCCAGAAGACGACGCTGCTGCGTGCGTCGTATGCCCGCTACGCCGATCAGCTCGGCATCGGGCTTCACCCAGTTCGAAAACCCGATCGGGTACCAGTACCTCTACTACTACTGGAACGACGCCAATCACAACAACCGCCCCGACGCAGGGCGAGCTCGGCGACCTCTACGGCTTCCTACGGCGTCAACCCGAACTGCACTTCGTGCGTCGCCTCTCCGAACAGGATCGACAAGAACATGAACAACACGACGACCGACGAGTTCATGATCGGCGTGGACCATCAGATCCTTCCCGAGTTCGTGGCGGGCCTGACCTACACGTACCGTCACCGGACTAACTTCATCTGGTCGCCGTATACGCAGCTCTCGAGCGCCAACTTCATCGTGGCCGGCCCCGGATTCGAGGGCGTCGACCAGCACGGCAATCCGGTTGGTCACACCGGACCGCATACTGCTACTCGGTCGACGGCGCGACCTGCGGTCTGCCGGATGACTTCGACGGCGGCAAGACGCTGACCAACCGTCCGGACTACGCGACCAACTACCAGTCGGTCGAGCTCTCCATGACCAAGCGCCTCTCCAACCGCTGGATGGCGCACGGATCGTTCACCTGGACGGACTGGAAGCAGAAGCTCGACAGCAAGTCGAAGGGCTGCCAGGATCCCTCTAACGCTCTCGCCGCCAACGGCGACTCCTGCGACGAAGAAATCGCGTATTTCGGCGGCGCCGGCAACTCGGGCTCCTTCGGCAACGTCTACATCAACGCCCGCTGGGCGTTCAACGTCGCCGCCCTCTACCAGCTCCCGTGGAACTTCAACATCGGCGCGAACTTCTACGGCCGCGAGGGTTACCCGCCCCGTACTACGTTCGTAAGAACCCCGGTGACGGGCTGGGCTCCCGGCGCCTGATCGTCGGCAATCCCGACGACGTGCGCAACAACAGCCTCTTCCAGCTCGATCTGCGGGCCGAGAAGGTCATCCCTCTCTTCCAGAAGGCGGACCTGACGCTCTCGGTCGACCTCTTCAACTCGCTCAACAAGAAGACCGTCCTGCAGACGCAGATCAACGCCACGCCCAATGCTCAGGGCACGGCCCAGGCCGGCCGGTGTACGAAGTCCAGAATCCCCGGATCCTGCGCTTCGGAGCTCGCCTGAGCTTCTAGCCTCCATCGGATTTCTGTTCGCCCGCCGGGTCAAGGCCGGCGGGCGGCTTTCTTCATTTGGGGCGAAGACAGCGAGGCCGACGATCGAGAACGAGCGCCGTGGTCATCGCCGCTTCCCAGGCGTACGGGCTCGTCGACGACTTCGGGTGGCGAGCTCGGAACGTCGCCGCCTCCCCGCTCCACCGGGCGATCTTCCCGAATGCCGGACCTCGGGCGAGGTCGACCGCAACCGATTCAATCCTGCCGCCGGAGGTGCCGCGTTTCGCCGCGGGGCGCGGGACAGCAATCATCGGGCGCGGCACGCAGCGGCTTCTCATCGACGATCCGCTCAAGAACGCGGAGGAAGCCAATTTCTCGACGACCCGGGGAGCGCTTCCATTGTGGTCACCGTCGCCCTCACGCGTCTCATGCCGAAGGCCTCCGTGCTTCTGATTTCGACTCGATGGCACGCGAACGATCTCGCGGGGTGGCTTCTGCGCCAGCATCGCGGCGAACGATGCGAGGAAGTCAGTCCCCGCGATGGCAGGGCAGCACGATCGGTCCCGGCGCGAAGGCGAGGCGCCCTCGCCCGCGAGGTACCCCTTCGAAATGCCCCCGGAGCATTCAGACACCGATCGGGAGCGCGGCGCTCGCTTCGCTCTATCGACGACGTCCCGCTGCGATCGAAGGAAAGATCCTCCGCCGGGAATGGCGGCAGCATTTCAACGAGCCGCCAGAATTCCTTCGAATCGTCCCGTCATGGAATACCGCCTTCGACACCGGAGCCGAAAACGACTCCTCCGGCGTCACGACCGGGAAAGGCGGGTGGCGGCTACTCCTCCCGGCGGCTGCCGAGGCAAGGTCGAATTCCCGGAGTTGAAGCGGAAGCTCGTCGCCTTCGCCCGGGAATATGGAAACGATGAACGGAGCGGAGCCAGCCGCGGCTCGCCCGAGGATCGCCTATTCCGACGACGAGGTTTCGATCCGGATGCGCTCGGCGTTTTCCCGAAGCAGCCGGCGAAGGTCGTCTTCTCCTTCGATGGAGGTCGGATCGACGGCGGACTCCTGCGAGGCTATCGATCAGCGCGCGGATGATCTCCGTGCGCTTGACGACGGCTCCGGTCCTCGCCCGGATATCGGCGGACAGCCGGTCGAGATAGACGATTTGACGAGTCAGAAGGACGAACGTGGCGCGCGACCAGCTTTCCGTGTGGGTGACGGGGCGACCGGTCCAGGGTCCCGACCTTCCCGATTCATGGTTCATGGTCGTCCTGTCGAAAGTTCGATTCATCGGCGAATACCCTCCCTGTGACACTCTTGCGGGTCTCCAGCCGCTACGGGAGTACCAGACCACGCAGCGCCGCTCGGGCGGCCTCACCATGGCCGATCCGGCCTTGCAGGCGAAGGCCTGCTGGAACTCCGGCGAGTTCGACAGCGGGCCGATCACTCGGTACCGGGACGGTCGGGTGCGGATCCGCCTTCACCATTTGACGCTGCAGCTCCGGGCTCTCGGCGGCGCCGCGGAACTGTCCCCAGGCGATGAAGAACTGCTGTTCGGGGCTGAGGCCGTCGATCACCGGCACCGGGTGACGCTGCATCGATCGCTGGAGGGCCAGATACGCCAGGCGCACGCCGGCGAGATCGCCGAGCGCCTCGCCGAGGACCTGCTTCCCTTGATGGTGAACGCCGGGCTCGATCGCGTAGCCGTCGTACTGATCGACGGTGCACTGGCCGAGCTTCTGGAACGCGTCGCGATCGGGCTCCGTCCACCAGTTCCGCGGCTGCCCCGTCGCGTCGAAGTCGGCGCCCAGGGCGTCGATCGCGTGCGTGAGGTCGTGCGCAACCCCGATGCCGATCGCGCCGTAGTTCACGGCGTCCGATGCGGCGAGGTCGAACGCCGGCGGTTGCAGGAAGCCGGCCGGCAACGCCATCAGGTTGAGCTGGACGTCGATGTACGCGTCGGGTGACGACGGCGGCAGTTGCCAGATCCGCGCGGCTCGTGCGTTGCCCGATGCGCTTGCGGTCGGCCTCGACGCCGAAGCGCCGGCGCCGCGGCCACGTTGGCCCAGAACGCGTCGCGGCGAATGACGAGCGCCGAGTAGTCGGTCCACGCGTCGGGGTAGCCCACCTTCACGTCGTAGGCCTCGACCTTCGCGAGGGCCTCCTGCCTGGTCGCGTCGGACATCCACTTCAGCTCGCCGAGGCTCGTCCTTCAAGACCGCGAGCAGGCTGCGGACCATCTCCTGGACCTTGGCCTTCGCCGCGGGAGGAAAGTACCGCTCGGCGTACATCGCGGCCGAGCGGCTCTCCGAGCAGCGCCTCCGTCGATTCGAGACAGCGCATCGCGCGGGGCTTCACCGCGGTGGCGCCGCCGAGGTACTTGTCCCTGAAGGCGAAGGACTCGTCGGCGAAGGGCTGAAAGCCACGGCGCCGCCGACTCGAGCAGGTGCCACGTCAGATAGGCCTTCCACACCGTCACCGGCGTCGCCTCGAGCTCTCGGTTCAGTCGCTCGACGAACGCGGGCTCGGCGACGTTGACATCGATCCGCGGGAGCCCGGCCTCCGCGAAGTAGCGCTCCCAGTCGAAGCGCGGGCGAGCCGCGAGAGCTGCGCGAAGGTCAGCTTGTGCGCCGTCGCGGCCGGATCGGCAGCCGCCGCGGGCGCCAGGCTCGCCTCGGCGAGGCGGGTCTCGAGCGCCAGGATCTCGTCGGCGGCCTTCCGCGCCGGCACGGCGGCCATTCCGGCGAGCGTCAGGACGCTGGCCACGTGCGCTCGATACTTCTCGCGCGCCTCCGCGAAGCGCGGCTCGGGCTTCAGGTAGTCGTCGCGATCAGGGCAGCCCCAGGCCGCCGGCGGCGATGTTCACGACGACGCTGGCGGGATCGTGGTAGTCCGAGGCGCCGGTGACCACGAACGGGGCCGGGATGGCCAGCTCGTGCAGCCGGCGGATCATGCGTTGGACGCCGGCGGCATCCTGGACGCCGGCGATGTCGGCGAGCAGCGGAGCCAGCGGGGTCACACCCGCGGCGTCGATCGCCGCCTCGTCCATGCACGCCGCGAAGTGATCGCCGAGCTGCTGCTCGACGCTTCCGCGGGGCCGATCCGCCTTTGCGGCCAGCTCCTCCAGGAGGGTCTTCAACTGCTGCCGGTTCGCCTCGCGAGCGGCCGCACCGCCGGCTCCAGCGCTGTGTCCCGGCGGGATGGGGTTCGCCGCGCGCCAGGCGCCGTTGGCGAACGCGTAGAAGTCGGTGCACGGGTCTGCGGCACGATCAGGTCGTTGCGGCTCGATGCCCTTCGGCGCCGGCCTGGCGCCGCTGGCGCGGACGCTTCGCCAGCGACGGAGACCGGGGCGACACCTGCGAAGAGCGCGAGCGTCGCCGCGACGACCAGACACGATGCGCGTGGGGCTCATGACGCACTCCTCGAGGAACTGGGAACCTGCAAGGCGGCGATCACCGCCGCGGCGTGTCGACCACGGTGGCGAACTCGCCGTGGAGGTCCGACAGTGCGATGGCGTGGATCTGCTCGGCGGGATGCTCGACACCATCGGGGCCCGACGCGATCGAACGTGGCCGTGGCGTCGGACACGACCCAGGTCGCGAAGCCCAGGTTGCCGGCCATGCGCGCGGTGGTCGAGACGCAGTGATTCGTGGTGAGCCCCACGATCACCAACCCGCGACACCCGGTGCGCCGCAGATCGGTCTCGAGCGACGTCCCGATGAAGGCGCTGTTGACGCGCTTCTCGATCACCGCCTCGCCCGCGACGGGAGCCGTCTCGGGCTTGAACTCGTTCCCAGGCTGACCGGGCGCGCAGCGGCGACGACGGATCGGTCGACATGTGCCGCACGTGCACGACCGGGCGCCCGGCCGTGCGCCACGCGCGCAGCAATTCGGAGGTGCGCTGCTCCAGAAACGGGTTGTTGCGCCGGCCCCAGCGCGGCTCGTCGAAGCCTCGCTGGAGATCGACGATCAGCAGGGTGGTCGCGGGCGGTTCGAGTGAAAGCATGGCGCCACCGTACGGGCGCGCGGCCCGCGCACCAAAACGCCGATGCTGCCTATCGGCGATGCCGATGATAAGGTCGTGCGCGGTGAAGACCGAGCTGGAACTGCGGCACCTGCGCGTCTTCGCGGCGGTGGTCGACGCCGGCACGCACACGCGCGCGGCCCGAGCGCTCGGCATCTCGCAGTCGACGGTCTCCGAGACGCTGCAGCGCGCTGGAGCGCACGCTGGGCGTCGAGCTGTTTCGCAAGGCGGCCAAGGGCGCGCCGGCGCTGACGCCGTCGGGCGAGGTCCTGCTCGGCTACGCGCGCCGCATGTTCGCACTGAGCAGCGAGCTCGTCGGGGCGCTCGCCGACGCGTCGACCCGCGTCAAGGCCACGCTGGTGGTCTCGGCCGTCGAGTCGATCGGCGCCTACGTGCTCCCGTCGCGACTGGCCGCCCTTCGCGCGCGCTGGCCGGCGGTGCGCGTGGAGGTGCTCACCGGCAGCTGCGGCGAGATCCGCGAGCGTGTCGCCGCGGGCGAGAGCGACCTCGGCCTGGTGCTCGAGCCGGGGCCGGGCCCGAGGCCGGCGCGATCCTGGCGAAGGCGCGCCTGTTGATCCTCGGCGCCCCGACACACCCGCTGGCGCGCGGCGTCGCCGCCGGCGGACGAGCTGCGCCGCTGCGACTTCTACATGTGCGACGCGGGCGGGAACTACCATCAGGCGCTGCGGCAGCACTTCGAGGCGGCCGGGGTTCCGGCTCCGCGGATGCAGGCGATGGGCACCATCGAGGGTGTGAAGCGCGGGATCCTGGCGGGCGGGACGGCGCTCGGCCTCTTGCCGGAGCACGCCGTCGAGCCGGAGCTGCGGGACGGCGTGCTCGCCGAGGTGCGCGTGCAGTCCGGCGCTGCCCTGCGTCGTGCTGCGAGCCGTGCTCGCGCCGGGCGCGCTGGGCTCACCGGTGGTCGACGACCTGATCGACGCTTTGCGCGGCCTCGCCCCGGCGCGGGCTGCTGCTCACCGCCGCCGCGCGGAGGCTGCGCGGCGATCAGCCCCGCGCGCCGCTGGCGATCGTCGGTGACCGCCGGGGCGAGACGGGCGAGGACGGACCGTCGCCTCAATCGAACATGGAATCCGGCGCACCGGCGAATCCCCGACCATCGCCAGGGCTTTCGGTCGGTTTTGTCGCCGCATGAACGGGGCGCGATGGAATGCGAACAAGGGACGCGTTGTCGGTGGAGCGGGTCGGGCAGACCGGCCCCGGGAGGCACGCCCAATCCGACGACGGGGTTCACTGGGACTCGCTCCGCGTGCTCGCGAAGCAGCTCGGCGAAGGTCGTCTGCTCCTTCGATGGAGGTCAGATCGACGGCGGACTCCGCCAGGCTATCTGATCAGGGCGCGGATGATCTCCGTGCGCTTGACGATCGGCTCCGCTCCTCGCCCGGATGTCCGCGGAGACAAGCCGGTCGAGATAGAACGAACTGGCGATCCAGGAGGATCGATCGTGACGCGCGATCCAACCCTCCATGTGGGCTGACGGGGGCGCGACCGGTCCAGTTTCCGATTTTCTCCCGATCCATCGTTCATCGTCATCCTGTCAAAAGTTCGATTCATCGGTCGATACCCATCGCCGCGGGGGCGGCCTCGAAATTGATAACGCCCGGCCGGCGTGGAAAAGTTTCACGATTCCCGGCAACCGGGATCTTCCGTGTCCACTTCGTTCGCAATCCGTTCGGCATATTCCCTCCAACAACGCAAGCTTCGGAACGACGCTTCGCGGGAGAAATTCATTTCGTCGTCCGCAGAGCGGGAATCCGCGGCGAGCGCAATATCCCGACAACGGACCGCGCTCCACGCGAGAGCCGGTCACCGCCGGGGAACGAACGGCCGCGCCGATTCGTTGCGGGATCCACCGTCCCTCCCCCGCGCGAGTAACTGCGAAATTAAGAGAAACTGAGACGAGGGGCGGAAACAGCCGCCCGGGAGGCCTCCGCCAGATCCGGATCAAAACCGGCATCGCTGACTCCGAGTGTCTCGCCGCCAACGAGCCACCCGGTGCGCATTGGTCTGCGGAACGCGCACGGCCACGCGCCCGAGGATGCCGGAGCGTCCGCCAGACGATCAACTGCGCGTCGGCGCCGACACTGGAAACCAAAGATCGGCCTCGGAGGGATCCGCGATCGGGCCGACGGGAGACCGCTCGGGGTTCCGGGGCCACGCGGTAGCCGCCGACGCCGACGAACGCGCCGGACGTCCATGCCGGATTCGACGAACTCGTACGACACCCTGAATGTCCCGTGTCGATGCGGTCGCGCAGATCGTCGGGGACGGCGATCGTCGAGCCGCCGACGGTGACGGACCCCGCGTTGTGGGGCCGCGACGTGCATCCGTCTCGCCCGTCAGGGCGCAGGATAACCTGGCGTTCGATCTCGTAAATCGATCCAGGCGTTGACGTCGCCGCGGTGAAATCTGCCGATCGGAATCTGTTGTCGGCGGCCGCCACGACGCCTCTCCCGAGACGCCGGCTCCCCATCCGCTCGATCCGCCGGCAAACAAAGCGCGCGAGCGCCGCAGCGGCGGCGGCGATAAGGATCAGGCAGAGACTCGGGATTCGGAAATGCGCGCACGCGGCCTCCTCGTACAGACCGGACTTTACACCACCGGGACTCGCCGATCCCCGCCCGAACGCGCGCCCCCTCTTCGCCCGCGCGGGCGGGATAGAATCCCCGCCGTGCGCGAGGCGGCCTCCATGCAAAAATTCTCTGCCGTGGGTTCGCCTTTCCGACCGGCTCGAGCATTTCATTTTCCCTCCCGCGTGCCTGTCCTGCGGCGACGGGCCGGGCCCCGCTTCCGCTCCGGCGGCGTCTGCGACACCTGCTGGGACGCGCTTCCCGCATCCTCCGGCCTCCGCTGCACGGTGTGCGATCTGCCGATCGCGGCCCCGGGAGCCTCCGCGCTCCCGCAGCCGACCTGCGCGGCGCTGCCTGGCTCCGCCCGCCTGGATACGACACTCTCCGGTGCCCGGTGGTCTATACGGGGACCGCGCGCGCGAGTGTTGAAGGCCTTCAAACACGGTCGCGCGGATTACCTGCGCCGCGCGGGCTCGCCGAGCGCATGGCCTGCCGTGCTTGCGGCGAAGCCAGCGCGGGAGAGGCCGTGTTCGTCCCGGTGCCCGCGACGGGCCCGGGAACGCCGCGAACGCGGATTCTTCCCCGCGGGCGAGCTCTGCGTCGGAACTCGCCCGGCGCGCGGGAGGCCGGTACTCCCGCCGGCTGCTTCCTCGAAGATCCGCGAGACCGACCGGCAGGCTTCGCTCCCGCTGGCCCGGCGCTCCGACAGCGTGCGCGGGGCATTCCGGAGCCGGCCGGCCCCCTGCCGCCGTCGTTCTGGTGGACGACGTGGCGACTTCCGCGCGCGACACTCTCGGCCTGCGCCCGCGTGCTGAAGCGTCGCGGCGCCCGGTGCGTCGACGCCGTCGCCTTCGCGCGCGCTCCCGGAGAGCGCCATGAGCGTCCTCGGACGGCTGCTCTGGCGCCACGCTCCCGCTCGTGCCGTCTCCGATCATCCGCGCGGTCGCCAAGCGCTGCTGGTCGCCGGCGAGACTCTGGACGAAGCCTTCGCCGCCGTCTCCGGGCTGAACCGGGAAGGGAGCGTCGGCGACGCTCGACGTCCTGGGCGAAGACGTCACGCGGCGCGAGGAACGCGCTTCTTCGTCGAAGGAGTACAAGCGCGCGCTCGCGGGAATCGCGCTGAGCGAAAGCTCGATTCGAACGTCTCTCCGTCGAAGCTCTCCGCGATGGGACTCAAGTTCGACCCCGAACTCGCGCATGGGAAACCTGCGCGAGCTCGCCGACGAAGCCCGGCGGCTCGGAAACTTCGTCCGCATCGACATGGAGGACTCCGCCGTCACCCAGGCGATCGCTTCGTGACCTCTTCCGCCGGGCGCGCGCGAGTTCGACAACGTGGGGATCGCGTTCTGCAGGCGCGTATCTCCGCCGCACGCAGAAGGACGTGGCCGACGCCATCGCCGAGCGGTGGAGCGTAAAGCGGATCTGCAAGGGCATCTGCGTGCGGGCCGCCGGCGATCGCCTTGCGCGATCCCTGACCTGATCCGGCGCAACTACGCGTACGTGACCGATCGAGATGCTCGGGGCGAAAGGTGCCGGTCGGGATCGCGACGCACGACGAGAGCGGTGATGGTCCTCCAGGCGCTGCACTCTGATCCGAGCGCGCCACGGTTCCCGGCGCGAGTGATTACGAGTTTCAGATGCTCATGGGGTCGCCGTCGGCCTGCGCCAGCCTGATCCCGGCGCAGGGCCATCGTCTGAGGGTCTACGTCCCCTTTCGGAACGGCCTGGAAAGGCTATTCTCTCAGAGCGTTTGAAGGAGAACCTCGCGATCGTCCGGCACGTCGTGGCGAGGGGGTGTTTCCGGGGCAATCGCGGTCTTTGACTTCGCCCACCGAGGGGTGCACGCTGATCGACGGACCGAGATGAGCCGTCGTTCTGCGTTTTCGGCTTGCTGTTGGCTTTTCTGTTTTCGGCGCAGCCTCGACTGCGCTGGGGGACGCCGCCCCCCGTCGCGGGAATCGTCAAGCAACTCCCCAGGCCCCGATACCCCGGCGCACTCGTGTTCGTGTACAGTGTGTCGGACGCCCGAATGAACCGCGCGCGGACCCAGACCGACGGTTCTTTCCAGGTCGAAGGAGTGCCGGCGGGCGTCTGCGACGTCATCGCGGCGCAAGACCGGCTTCTATCCTTCCCTGATCCGCCTCTGGCATCAGAGCGCCCCGACGGTCTCTCGACGATCGCGATCGACCTCGTCCCCACCCAGAGCGCGCCGCTCGGCAAGGGCGAGGCGGACGTGTGGTCGTGGCGGGACCGCCTGCCGGCCGACGTCCTGCGCGAGATCACGTCCGGACGCGCAGTCGTGTCGTTCCAACGCGAGCGGGGGCGTCCGTCTCGCGCGGGTCCTGAACCGGAGACTTCACGAGCGCGGCCAACGTGGGCGCCGGGGATGGATTCTCGCGGACCCAGGCGAATCTCTTCGGGACTCTGCCGGGCTCTCTCCAGTACTCCTTCCGCGGGTCGTGCGCTGAACCGGTGCGCGGCGCCGACGCGACCCCGCTCCTCGCAGGGGAAGGCCGCCGATGCCGTGCTGCTCATCGCGGGATCCCCGATCACCGCCGTGGCGCTGACCTACTCGGGCCATGACTTCACCCCGGCCGCAGGGGATTCGGCCCGGATGGAGCGCGAAGCGATCCGATTCGACCACCAGTCGGAGAGCCGCCGGACGCTTCGAATGGTCGGTGTCGCGACGCACCGAAAGCGGCTTCGAGCGCGCTGACCTCGGTGATTCCAGACCGGCTCCCCGCGGGAGGGGCGGGGACGACGATCTGCGGGGTCGATGGTCGCGCGACAACGACAACGCCCGCGCGGGAATCACCCTCGAGGTGTACCGGAGGACCATTTCGGCGGGCCGGCAGCCCGGGGACGGCACGGCGGGTTCGCTCCTCGACGCCGGCCTTTCCGGCGGCCCGCCGGAACGCCCGGTCGCCGGGCCTCTCTTTCCGCCGGAGCACAGGTCGCTGCACGCGCGGGTTCATCCGGGCGTCGGCGATCGCGCCCGGAGACCGATCCTCCGCGTCGACCTGGGCGGCGAGGCATCCCCAGATCTCGGGAGCGCGCCGCGTGTCGGAGACTGCCCCGAGCCCTCTCTCCCGCCCTGGCGCGCGAGTCGTGTCCGGGCAACGACTGGGGTCTCGACCGCCGCCGCGTCGGACGCGAGCGCCGCACTGTCGAGTCGGGGGCGCGCCGGACGGATCGGTCCAGATCCGCGCGAGTTCCACCCTCATCGCCGACCCGCTGCGGGTCTATTTCGACGGAGACCTGCTGCTCGACGTCTCCAGGCATCTATCTGTTCCCTGACGGGAACCGCAATCGAGAAGCTCTCGGGATCGGCGGGCGGACGCCTCTCCGGATCTTTCGACGCCGCCGTTAGCGCCGAAGCCAGGACGAATCTCGAGGGCACATCGACGGCGACGCGAGAGAGAGCTTCTGCGCCTCGCGTCCAACGACGGCCACTACTACATCGAGGAAGCGCCTCCCTCACCCTTCGGACCGACGCGGGACCGATCGTCACCTGCGCCCGGCGGCGAATCCGGCAGGTTCCTTCAGGGGGGACGCACCCGGGCCGAGAACTTCTCCGACATGATGCGGGCTCTCAGCTGGGGGGCGGGACCTGACCGTCCTCGGTTTCGTGACCCGTTCGGCACGGCATGGAAGCTTGATCGTTCCTACGAAACGTGGTTCCACGCCAGGTCGTCGGCGCCGCCGCTCGAGGAGACGGCGCTCCTTCGTCATCCGGGTCAGTGGGCGGAGTCTCGATTTCCTTCTGACCCGGCGCCCCGGCCGCCATATACCATCCAGCTGCATTGCGGTTAGCCTCGCTTCCAAGGAGGTGGACGCGGAGTCCCGAATAATTGGACGGAACGACGTCCGAGCTCCAGCGGTGAATGTGCAAGATCCTTATTTCTAAAAGACATCCGGTGATCCGAAATCGCCATGGACGTGTGGCACCCGCGTTGCTGAAAGAGACGGGAATGCGGGACTTGAAGAGAGCTGCTCCGGACAGGAGGATTCCTCCCTTTCCTCGCCGGCACACTCGCGATTTCGTTTCTTTCGTTCCAGCGAAAGATCGAGTCCTTCTCCCGGATCGATTTCAACGCCCGCGCGAGCCGCCGGCGAGATCGAGATCGTCACTCCACCGGACCGCGCGCCCTCGACGCTGCGCGCCGGTGACCGGATCGTCTGATCGATGGCGCTCCGGTGGCCGGCTACGCCGACCCATCGGGCGCGCTCTCCCGGCCTCCCTTCCCGCACCGGCTCGCCGTCGTCCGAAGCGGAGACGTCGTCGAGGCGACTCTCGGGTCCGCGGCGCCGGCGATCGATCTCCCTTATCTTTCCTCGCCTTCGTCGGGATCCTGTACTCTGCTCATCGGCCTTGCGACCCTCGGCCGGGAGCGGAGCGCCGCGAAGCACGCTGTTCGCCCTCTTCTGCGTGAGCGCGTTCGCGATCGACGTCCTCACGCCCTCGGGCCCGGTCGACGGGATGTGGAAAGCGATCTGGCTCCACGGAGGGACTTCTTCCGCGCGATCGGGCCGGCGCTCCTCCTTCACTTCTTCCTGATCTTTCCGAAACCGGCCGGCGGGCGGCGCCGTCCGGCGATCTACCTCCCTCCCCGCGATCTACCTGGGCGCGCAGATCGCAATCTCGATACCGGGATCGGCATCGCGCCGGATCAGCCTCGCGTTCTGGGTCGAGTTCCTCGAACGCTTCTGGCTGCTCTACTTCGCCGGCTACTCGGCGGCCGCGATCGATGCGGATCGTCGGCGCCGCCCGCAACCGAACCGACGTCGCCTCGCAGCGGCAGGCGCGGTGGGTCGCGCTCGGAACGACCTTCGGGCTCGCCCCTTTTCTCCTCCTCTACGCGCTCCCCGCACCTTCGGCTACTCCTCGGAATGGGCCGCCTGCGCGGGTATCGTCCCGCTCGTCTTCGTTCCCCTCGGTTTCGCTTACGCGCTCTGGCGATGGCGGCTCTGGGACGTGGACATCTTCGCGCGGGAGGCGGCGGCGACGGCGGCCGCCGTATTCCTCGGCGCGGCCGCGTTCGTACTCGTCAACGCCCTGCTCAACCGCGTGCTCGTCGGATTCGCTTCGGGCGCCAAGAACCTGCTCGCGTTCGGCTCCGGCCTGTTCCTCGCGTCGCTCCTCGTGCCGGTCAAGCGGCGCTTCTCCGACGCGATCGAGCGGTTCCAGTACGGCGAAACGTATCGCGCCCGCCGCGCGCTCCTCGATTTCTCGCGGAGTGGCGTGGAATCCGGGACGTGGCGCTGCTCGCCGAGGCGCTCGCGTCGGCCCTTTCCGACGCGTTGAAGGTCTCGCCGTGCCGGATCTTCCTGTTCGACTGCCCCTCCCGGCGGGGCTGTCACGCGATGCGCTGCTCGAGAAATTCGCGGCCTCCGATTCCGTCCGGGTGCGCTCCGCGACGTTTCCCTTCCGGAGAGGACCTGACGCTGCTCCGGCTCCGAGGACGGCTACCGGCACCTTCGGCTCTCAAGTCCGGCGGTCGGATCGTCGGCGCGCCTCGCCTTCGGCCTGAAGGAAGGCAAGGTCCCCTTTCGAGCGAAGACCACGCGCTGCTTCTCGACCGTGCTGGCCCAGGCCTCGCTCGCGTTCGAGAACGCCGAGCTCTACCGGGCGCTCGAGAAACGCATGGAGGAGATCCGTTCGCTCCAGGAGTTCCAGGAGGGAGTGATCCGGTCGTCGTCGGCGGGGATCGTCGTCCAGGACGCGCGGGGACGATCGTGTCCGCCAACCCGGCGTTCGAGTCCCTGATCGGCGCCGGCGAGGCCGATCTCGTGGGACGTTCCCTCGAGGAGGTCGTTCCCGAAATCCTCCGGGGCGCTCGAGGGGGCTCCGACGAGCGCTCCTCCGAGGTCAGGGCGCGAAACCGACGCGGCGAGGAACGCATCTACCGTATCTCCGCGTCGCCGCTGAAGGGGTCGGACAGCGCCCGGGTCGTCATCTTCGACGACATCACCGAACGGATCGCCCTCGAAAAGAGCGCCTCCGAGAAGGAGCGCCTCGCGTCCCTGGGGCGTGCTCGCCGCCGGCGTCGCGCACGAGGTCAACACGCCCCTGGCCGGCATTTCCTCGTACGCGCAGATGCTGCTCGCCGATACCGCCCACAACGATCCGCGCTACGCGATCCTGAAAAAGATGGAACGCCAGACTTCCGCGCTTCGCGCCTCGTCAGGAATCTGCTCGAATTCGCGCGAGGGCGCCACGGGGAGCACTGACGCGATCGACCTCGCGCGGGTGATCGCCGACGCCGTCGAATCCTCGGAGACGGCGCTCGCGGCGCGCTCGGTGCGCGTGGAAGCCTGCGGCCTCGGCGCGCCTCTCCCCGCGAAAGGCAATGCCCGCGAGCTCGAGCAGGTGTTCGTCAATCTCCTGGTCAACGCCCGGGACGCTTCGCCGGACGGCGCCACCGTCTGGAGTTTCGGTGACGGCCGAGGCGGAAAGGTACCGCGTCGAGATCTCGGACCGCGGGAAGGGCCTGACCGAGGAGGAAGCCCGCCGCGCGTTCGAACCTTTCTTCACGACGCGGCGGTCGGGCGGGACGAGGGCTCGGGCTCAGCATCGCGCGCGACATCGTCGAGCGCCACGGCGGCGAGGCTCCGCCTCGACCCCCGCGAAGGCGGAGGCGCCGCCGCGACGGTCTGGCTTCCGCGCGGACCCGGGCGGGTAGAATGAGACCATGAACATCCTCGTCGTCGTCGACGACGAAGAAGTCATCCGCGACGTTCTGACGTCGCTCTTGAAGCGCGAGGGCCACCGCGTCCGGGAGTGCCTCCAGCGCCGCCGCCGCCCTTTGCCGCGGCCGAAGACGAGACGTTCGACGTGATCCTGCTCGACCTCATGCCTCCGGACCGGCCCGGAATGGAAGTTCTCCGGGAGGTCAGAAGCGCGACCCCGCGGCCGTCGTCGTCGTCGTCACCGCCTATTCCTCGATCGAGAGCGCGATCGCCGCCATGCGCGAAGGGGCCTTCCACTACATCCCGAAGCCGTTCCAGAACGAGGAGGTCATCCTCACCGTCCGCAAGGGGGCGAGCAACGTCGGCTCGCCGAGGAGAACGCGCCGCCTGCGCGCCGAGCTCTTCCAGCGGCGGGGCCTCGACCGGATCGTCGGAAAGTCCGCCCCGATGCAGCGCGTCTTCGAGCTCGTTCGGATGGCCGCTCCGTCGAAATCGACGATCCTGATCGAAGGCGAGTCCGGCACCGGCAAGGAGCTCGTCGCCCAGGCGATCCACCACCTGAGCCCGCGGGCCGGGAACGCCTTCGTGACGGTCAATTCGGGATCCATGCCCGCCGACCTGCTGGAATCAGAACCTGTTCCGGGCACGTCCGCGGGTCCTTCACGGGCGCGATCGCCAACAAGAAGGAGGGCTCTTCGAGGTCGCCGACGGCGGCACGCTCTTCTTCGACGAAATCGGCACGATCCCGCTGGAGACCCAGGCCGAAGCTCCTGCGCGTGATCCAGGAACGGGAATTCATGCGGCTGGGCTCGACCGAGACGCAGAAGGCCGAAGTCCGGATCCTCGCCGCCACCAACGTGGATCTCAAACAGATGGTCACGGCCGGGCGGTTCCGAGAGGACCTCTTATTACCGGCTCTGCGTGATCCGGATCGCCCTGCCGGCAGCTGCGCGAACGCAAGGAGACCTGCCTCCTCGCGGAGCAGTTTCCGGTTCTACGCGGCGGAGAATGGAAAGAACGTGCGGTCGATCGAGCCGGAGGCGATGAAGGCGCTCTTCCAGCACCAGTGGCCCGGAAACGTCCGGGAGCTCGAGAACGCGATCGAGCGCTCTGTCGTGCTCTGTTCCGGCTCCGGGTGACGGGAGACCTCCTGCGCCGAGTCCGTGTTCGCCCCGACGAGCCGGCCGGCGCGCTCACGATTCCTTCCGAGGGCTTTCGTACCGGGAGGCCGTCCGAGAACTTCGAACGGCGCCTGGTGAAGTGTCGGCGTTGAAGCGCGCGGGGGCGTCCAGAAGAGGCCGCCGAGCTGCTCAGACCCGCCCCACGACGCTCCACGAGATCATCAAGCGGCTGGGGCTCTCTTCCGCGCGAGTCCCCGCCCGCGGAAGTCGACGACTCCCCCGTCCCCGCCGCCAGAGGTAATTTCCGGACTTCGGCGCGCACGCCGACTTCCATTAATACACGATTTTTAATCGGGCCGGACGGGTTCCGGCCACGAATTCCCTCTCACTGCATCGATTAAAGCGCCGCGAGAGCCGAGCCAGACGCGCGCGGACGGACGGTCCGGGGGCCTGGGCGTACCGGAGCGTACGTTCAGCGCCGCCGGCCGTCCGTCCGCGTCCCGTATCGCTCGAGCTATCGTCGGCGCCTGCTATCTATTTTTCAGGCCTTGCGGCGGACCAGGACGAGCGTCCGATCGTCGCCGAGGCACGTCGGCGACGAACTGGTCAGAGCTCCGGAAGAGCCCGGCGCCGATCGCCTCGAGCTCCGCGTCGCTTCTCCCGGGCGAAGACGGTCAGCCGCTCCACGCCGAACTCCTCTTCCCCTGCGGGTTGTTGGCCTCCGTCACCCCGTCGGTGTAGAGGAGCAGCAGGTCTCCGGCGCCATCTCGATCTTCGACGACTTGTAGGGTTGCGGGAAGAGGGCGAGAGGCGGCCGTCGTCGGGAGGGCACGTCGTCGGCGCGGACCCAGAGCGGCGGGTTGTGCCCACGTTGACGTACTCGATCTGGCGGATTCGCGGTCGATCACGAGAAAGAACGCCGTGATGAAGCGTCCCCTCCGCCGTCCGCGCGGCGAGGCGCTCGGACATGCGCGTGACCATCGTCGGAAGATCCATCGATTCGTCCGCCCACGCGGAAAACGTCGCCTGCAGCCAGGCCATCAGCAGCGCGGGCCCCACGCTCCTTGCTGCAGACGTCCGCGGTCACCACGTACATCTTTCCGTCGGGCGCCTGCCGGAAGTCGTAGTAGTCGCCCGACACTTCCTTCGAGGGATGCTCGCGCCGAGGGCTCGTACCCCTCGTAGACGGGCGCCTCGTCGGGAAGGAGCTTCTGCTGGATCTCCGGGCCAGGAAGAAATCGCGCTCCATGCGCTTCTTGTCCGCCGCCTCGAGCGTCAGGGCCGCGTTCTGGATCTTGGCCGCGGCGACGTTGGCGAGCGACGTGAGGAGACGGAGATCGTCCTCCGTGTAGGTCTTCTTCCCGAGCCGGCTGTCGACGTAGATGAGCCCCACGACCTCGCCCCGTTCTGAGCGGGGCCGCGAGGATCGACTTGATCCCGGAGATGCGGATCGATTGCGCCATTGCCACGCCGTCCATCTGGCCGGCGTCCATCACGGAGGAGGCCCCGGCGCTTTCGAGCACCGTCGAGACGAGCGTCTGGGAGAGGCGGATCTCGTCGCTCCCGACACCGTCCGCGGTGCGCGCGAGGGCGGTCTCGAGGATCTGGCCCCGCTTCAAGAGCACGACGCCCCGGTCCGGCTTCAGAGTTTCGAACACGCGGTCCATGGGAACTGGAGCATTGCCTCGATCGGCACGTCCCGGATGAGCTCGAGGGTCATCTCGTTGACCACCCGCATCGACTCGACGAGCCGGGCGAGCTGGGTCGCGGGAAGATTCGGGTCCGTATAATGGGGCTGCGCGCGCGAGGACGCCGCGTCGGCCGCAAGACCGTCGAATCGTGCGGGTCGAATCGCTGCGCGGTGATCGATCTGCACCTGCGTCGTCGAGCTGCGGAAACCGTCAGCGTACAGGCGCCGATCGTGATGCGGTCCCCTTCCCCGAGCGGCCGGACCGGCGGTGAGTGCGCTCGCCGTTGAAGAAGGTCCCGTTGCGGGAGTCGAGATCCTCGACGCTCAAGCCGTCGCCGTCGCGCAGGATCCGCGCGTGGCGGCGCGACGAGGCTCTTGTCCCCGAGGACCACGTCGTTGAACGAGGACCGCCCGATGGTCGTCACCGGCTTGTCGAGGGGCACCCTCCGCAGTTCCTCCCCGGGGACCTCGATCTTGAGACTGAACATCATCCGGATTTTAGTGCCCCGCAACGGGAATAGCGATAGCGGCGTTCGAGGACGCAGGGCCGGCGGGTGGACGACGCGGCGAACGCGATGGCTTCTCGTCGCGCGGCACGGGCCGGTGGTCCGGAATCGAAGGTTCCGCTCTCCGGCGGTCGGTCGGTGCAGCGGCGCGGGGGGTCGGACGGGATGCCCGCGCGTTCGCGCCCCGGGTTCCGGGGACGATCGCCAGCCCTTCGGCGCCGATCCGGCGGGCCGGTAGCACGGGCCCGGAGCTCCGACCGAGGTTGAGCGGGGAATATTTGGTTAGAATGCGCGTTTGGGCTCAGACGGAAGAGAAGGAAGATGAAAAAGAACATTCACCCCGAATACCAGGAAGTGCTCGTCCACTGCGCTTGCGGCGAGACGTTCACGACCCGCTCCACGAAGAAAAGGAGCTGCGGCTCGAGATCTGCAGCAAGTGCCATCCCTTCTTCACCGGAAAGCAGAAGCTCGTCGACTCCGCGGGCCGCGTGGAACGCTTCCAGAAGCGATACCAGTGAAGCGGTGCAGGCGCGTGCGGACTCCCGGTGTCTTCCGACGCGTACGCCCTGAACCCCGACATGCTGGTCGGCGGCCAGGCCGTGCTCGACGGCGTCATGATGCGCTCCGCCCGGGGATATGCCGTGGCGGTCCGCCGTCCCGACGGCACTCGTCGCGGTGGACCGGGACCGCGTCGGCGCTCCCGGCCCGGCATTTTCCGCTGCTGAAGCTCCCCGTCCTGCGCGGATCCGCGGTCCTTCTCCAGTCGCTCTTCCTCGGGTTCCGTGCGCTTTCTTCGCCGCCCACCATTCCCGTGCCCGATGAGGAAACGCCCGGCCGGCTCGCGGGAGCGGATGCACGACGGCGGCGATCGCGGGGGCGATGGCCTTCGCGGCACTCTCGGGAGTCGGTCTCTTCCTTTTTCTGCCGCTCCTGCTGATCCAACCTGATCAAGGCGAATCTGGCTCCCGGCATGGGGACCTTCGCGTTCAACGCGGTGGACGGCGCGATCCGGATCGCTCTTTTCTTCGGATACCTGCTGGCGATCTCGCGCATGCGCGACATCCAGCGGGTCTTCGAATATCACGGCGCCGGAGCACAAGGTCGTCTTCACCTTCGAGGCGGGTGAGAACCTCACGGTCGAGAATGCGCGCGGAAAATCGCGCCTCCACCCCGGATGCGGGACCTCCTTCCTTCTCTTCGTGCTGGCCCCTCTCCGTCGCGGTCTTCGCGTTCGTCCCCTCCTCGGCGCCGCTCGCGGTCAGGTTCGCGTCGCGGATCGTGGCTCATCCCGGTGATCGCCGGGCTCGCGGCTACGAGACGATCCGATTCTCTTTCGAAGCACGTCGACAATCCCGTTCTTCGTCTCCTGATCGCGCCGGGTCTGTTGCTCCAGCACATCACGACGCGCGAACCGGCCGACGACCAGCTCGAGATCGCCATCACCGCGCTCCGGGAAGCGCTCGTCTTCGACCTCGCCGACGATTCCCGGGCCGCCGTCCTAGCCGGTCCTCTCGAGCCCGCGGCCGCGTGCCGCCGCCAACGTTCCTCGAGAGGAAAACCGATGATCGAAAAACTGGAAGAAATCGAAAGAAGTACTACGTCGATCCAGCGCCGGCTGGAAAGACCCGGCGGTGGCCCAGGACTACGCGGCCGTCCGCGACGCCCACAAGGCGCTCTCCGAATTCGAGCCGATCGTCGAGAAGTACCGCTCGTTCCGGAAGGCGAAGGCCAACCTCGGCGGCGCGCGCGAAATGCTGGCCACGCTTGCGCCGGGTGACGAGCTTCCGGGCCATGGCCGAGGCCGAATCCGCCGAGCTCCAGATGCGCGTCGCGTCCCTCGAAGAGGACCTCCGCCTGCTCTCCGGTCCCCGCGATCCGGCGGACACGCGCAACGTCATTCCTGGAGATCCGGGGCGGGACGGGCGGCGAGGAGGCGTCCCTCTTCGCGGGGACCTCCTTCGCATGTACTCAGCGCTACGCGGAAGGCCGCGGCTGGAAGTTCGAGATGATCGACCTCGAGGAGACGGGACTCAAGGGCGTGAAGTCGGCCACCGCGATCGTCGAGGGGAAGGGCCTACTCCCGCCTGAAGTACGAGGGCGGGGGTCCACCGCGTCAGCGCGTGCCCCAGACCGAGGCCTCCGGCCGCATCCACACCTCGGCCGCGACCGTCGCGGTCATGCCGGAAGCCGAGGACGTCGACGTCGAGGTGCACGAGAAGGACCTCCGCGTCGACCGGTTCTGCGCCTCCGGTCCCGGTGGGCAGGGTGTCAATACGACCTATTCCGCCGTGCGTCCTCGCGCACATCCCGAGCGGCGTATCGTCGGTCCAGTGCCAGGACGAGCGCTCGCAGATCAAGAATCAAGCGCCAAGGCCCTCCGGGTCCTGAAGGCGCGCCTCCTCGAGGCGGAGCAGGAACGACAGCAGGGCACGATCGCGGCGGAGCGCAAGAAGATGGTCGGCTCGGGCGACCGCTCCGAGAAGATCCGACGTACAACTTTCCCCAGTCCCGGTGACCGACCATCGGATCGGGCTGACGTCGCATCGCCTGCAGGAAATCCTGGACGGGCGTCTCGACGAGCTGATCGAGCCCTCCACGCGGCACTTCCGCGCCGAGAAGCTCAAAGACCAGCTCGCGCAGGCGTGACGCTCGGCCCCGCGATCGCGGCCATCCGGGCGTCCGGTCCGGACTTGCGCCGCGACGCGCGGATCCTTCTCGGCCACGTCCTGGGGGAAGCGGTCGCCGGCGTCCCTCGAGGATTCCGGGACGCTTCCCCGGGAGAGCAACGGCGCTTCCTCGATCTCTGGCGGCGGCGGCTCGCCGGCGAGCCGGTCCAGTACCTGATCGGAGAATGGGACTTCTACGGCCGGACGTTCAGCACGGACAGACGCGCCTTGATCCCGCGCCCCGAGACGGAGCACCTGATCGCCGAGGTTTCTGCGCGAGGCGCCGGATGCCCGGCGCGGACTCGATCTCGGGTGCGGGTCGGGGATCGTCGCGATCACCCTCGCCTGCGAGCTCCCGCGGGCGCGTCTCCGTCGCCGTCGACGCCTCCCCTCGGGGCCCGGCGCTCGCGCGGCAGAACGCCGTCCGGCACGGCGTCGACGACCGCGTGGCCCTGGTCGTGCCTGACTGGGCGAATCGCGCTCGCCCGGCCGCCTTTCGACGTCGCGGTCTCGAATCCGCCCTACGTCGCCACGGCCGATGCCGGAGCGCTTCCTCCGGAAGTCGCTGACTGGGAGCCGGCCGCGGCGCTCTTCGCCGGAACCGACGGCCTGTCCGAAATCCGTGCTCTCCTGTCGGTGCTTCCCTCGCTGCTCGCCGACGGGGCTCCTTTCCTCTTCGAGTTCGGTTTCTCGCAGCGGGACGCAATCGCGGAGGAAGTCGCCCTCCGCGCGGAATGGGACCTTCGCCGGTTCGTCCGGGACCTCCGGGGATTCCGCGGGTCTGCGCGCTGCGCCGGCGCGGGCGGGCGGCCCCGGAAGCCGGTAAGATCCTTCGCTCATGACGATCGTCCTCGAACCAGGCTCCCGTGTTGACGCCCGGCGACCGCCTCGGGCCCGACACGAGATCCTCTCCTCCCTGGGAGCGGAGGGATGGGACGTGTACTGGGCCCGCGACGAGCGCCTCCGTAGCGCGATGTCGCGGTCAAGGTCCTGCCCGAGCGGCTCGCGAAGGATCCCGAGGCCCGGTCGCGGTTCGAGCGCGAGGCGCGCGCCGTCGCCGCCCTGTCGCACCCGAACATCCTCGCCATCCACGATTTCGGCGTGGAGAACGGCGTGGCCTACGCCGTGACGTGAGCTCCTCGAGGGAGAAACCCTCCGCGGGCGCCTTGACCGGGGCCGCATACCGGTCGCCCGGGCCGTCGAATACGGTCTCCAGGTCGCAGGCGGCGCTCGGCGCCGCGCACGAGAAGGGAATCGTCCACCGGGACATGAAACCCGACAACGTCTTCGTCACGCGCGAAGGACACGTCGAGGTCTTCGACTTCGGCATCGCCAAGCGCGACGAGCCGCGGACCTCCGGGCGGCTCCACGACCGCCGACACCTGCGCCGGGCATCGTCCTCGGCACGGTCGGCTACATGTCTCCCGGAACAGGTCCGAAGCGAGCCCGTCCGACGCGCGGTCCGACCTGTTTTCGCTCGGTTGCGTGCTGTACGAAATGATCGCGGGGCCTCGCGCGTTCGGCAAGGCACACTCCGGCCGACACCCTGGCCGCCATCCTGAACGAGGACCCCGTCCCGGTCGACACGCGCGCCGCGGATTGTCCCGTCGAGCTCGCCCGAGTCGTCGCGCGGTGCCTGGAGAAGCAGCGCGAGACGCGGTTCCAGTCGGCCCGCGATCTCGCCTACGCGCTCGAGGCGTCCCTTCGGACCGCGCGCCCCGCCCGCCGGCGGATCCCCGCGTGCCGGCCGCAAGCGGATCGACTCGCTCGCGATCCTCCCGTTCGCCAACGGCGGCGGAACTCCTGAGCTCGATCTCATCTCGTCGACGGATTGACCGAAGACCTCATCAACGCCCTGGCCCGCCTCTCGCCGGCCCGCATCATCGCGCGGAGCTCCGTGTTCCGCTACAAGGGCTCGGCGGTCGACTCCGCGCGCCGTCGGGCGGGACCTGGAGGTTGCGGCCGTGGTGACGGGACGCGCTGACGGTGCGCGGATCCGAGATCGACGCGGCCGCCAGAGCTCGTCGACGGGCCGACGGAGCGCAGCTCTGGGGCGAGCGCTACCGCCGCCCGCCTCGCGGACTCCTTCCCTCGAGGAAGAGATCGGCGCCGCTCTCGCCGGGAGGCTCGCAGGCTGCCGCCGGCGCATGGAGGAGACGACCGCGCGCGCGGGCTTCCCCGGAGGCATACGACCTCTATCTTCCAGGGCCGGTTCCAGCGGAAACCGGCGGACCGAGGACGGGTTCGAAAAGGCGCTCGCGCTTCTTCGAGGAGGCGATCCGAGTCGATCCCGGATTCGCGCTCGCCTACGCGGGTATTTCCGATGCGTACACGTTTCTGGGCGGGTACGGACACCGCCCGCCCGAGGTCGCTTTCCGCGGGCGCGGGAGGCTGCCGAGAAAGCGCTCTCGTTCGGGAGCTTCGCCGACGCGCACAGCTCGCTCGCGAGCGTGCTCCACCGGTGGGTCTGGGATTTCCCGGCCGCGGAAGCGGAGTTTCGGCGTGCGCTCACGGAGAACCTGCGCCCATGCCACCGCCCCCATCACTGGTTCGCGCCTCTTCCTCCTCAACGATGGGACGGTTCGAAGAGGCGCGCACGGAGGTCGAACGGGCGAGTGTGCTCGATCCGATGTCTCTCGTCGTCCGCGAGGACCGGGGCTACTGGCTGCTCTGTCACCGAGAGGACGCCGCGGCGGAGCTCGAGTTCCGCAAGGTGCTCACGATGGACCTCCGGATTCGCCCCGGCCCGGTTCGATCTCGGGATCACCCTCGCACGGCGCGGGGTTTTCGAGGACGCCGTCTCGGAGATCCGCCGCGGAATCGCGCTCGCCGGCGAGAAGCCCCGACCCTCGCCACGCTCGCCTGGTCCTCGCGACCGCGGGACGCGTGCAGGAAGCCGCCGCCCTGCTCGACGGGCTCGGCGCTGCCCCCGCGTTCTCCCGAGCGCTCGTCCGCGTCGCCTGGCCCAGCCCGACGAAGCCTTCGCCGAGCTCGAACGCGCGTTCGCGCGCCGCGAGGACGCGCTTCGTGTCGCTGCTCGTCAACCCGCGCGTGGATCCCCTGCGCGACGACCCGCGTTTCGACGATCTGCTCGGCCGCGTCGGCCTTCCGGCCCGGGCGAAAGACTGACCGGCGCCGCACGGTCTAGAATCCCGACGTGGACAAGTTCCGAATCGAAGGTCCGTCGCGTCTCGAGGGAAGCGTGCGCATCTCCGGCGCCAAGAACGCCGCGCTTCCCGCGCGTTCGCCGCCGCGCTTCTCACCGCAGACCCGATCCGTCTCTCGAACGTCCCGAAGGTCGCCGACCTCCGCACGATGGGCAAGCTCCTTTCCCGCATCGGCGCCCGTGTCCGCCAGGAGGGCAACGACGCGGTGATCGAGGCGGCGACTGATCGATACGCCCGAGGCTCCCTTACGAGCTCGTGAAGACGATGCGCGCATCGGTGCTCGTCCTCGGCCCGCTTTCGCGCGGTCCGGGCACGCCCGGGCGTCGCTGCCGGGCGGATGCGCCATCGGCGTCCGCCCGATCAATCTCCACATCGCCGCCTTCGAGAAGCTCGGCGCGGAAGTTTCGCTGGAGCACGGCGACGTCGAGGCGCGTGCCGGCCGCCTGCGGGCGCCGACATTTTCTTCGACCAGGTCTCCGTCACCGGCACCGAGAACGCGATGCTCGCGGCGGTGCTCGCCCGGGGCCGCACCCGTCTCCAGAACGCCGCCTGCGAGCCCGAGGTCGTCGACCTCGCACATCTCCTGACGAAGATGGGCGCGCGAAGATCCACGGCGCGGGAGGAGAGCGAGGTCGTGATCGACGGCGTCGATCAGCTCCACGGCGCCGAGCACGCCATCCTTCCCGACCGGATCGAGGCCGGAACCTATGCCGCCGCCGCGGCGGCGACCCGCGGCGACGTGCTACCTCGAAGGCGCCGACTCGTCGACGCTCCTGGCACCGCTGGCCGAAGCTCCGCGAGATGGGCGTCGGCGTCGCCGCCGAGGCCCGGGGCATCCGGATCACGGGCAACGGCACGCTCTCTCCGCGTGACATGACCACCGCGCCCTATCCCGGCTTCCCCACCGACCTTCAGGCGCAGTTCCTCGCCCTCTCCACCCAGGCCGACGGCGCCTCCGGCGTCACCGAGAACATCTTCGAGAACCGCTTCCAGCACGTTCCCGAGCTCGGCCCGCATGGGAGCGCGCATCACTGTCGACGGCCGTCACTGCCGGGTCGAGGGCCGTCGCGCGCCTCCTCGGCGCGTCGGTGATGGCGACGGATCTGCGCGCGTCGGCATCGCTCGTCATCGCGGGCCTGGCCGCCGAGGGAACGACCGTGGTCGACCGGATCTATCACCTCGACCGTGGCTACGACCGGATGGAAGAGAAACTGAACGCGCTCGGCGCGAGAATCGAGAGGGTGCGATGAGCGAATGCTCTTCTGCGGGATCGTTTCGGGCTCGGTTCCTTCCCGGCGGGTCGACGAGGACGAGGTCACCTTCGCGTTCGAAGACATCGCGCCCGCGCGAGCGCCCACACACATCCTGATCGTGCCGAAGCGGCACGTGGCCGCCTATGGCCGACGCTTCCGGACGACCTCCTCGTCGGCCGCCTGATGCTCGCCGCCGCACGGATCGCGCCCGGGCACGGGGGCTCGAGAGCTATCGGCTCGTCGTCAACAACCGGCGAAGGCGCGGGGCAGACGGTCTTCCATCTGCATGCGCATCTCGCTCGGAGGACGCCCGTTTGCCTGGCCACCCGGGTAGCCGGGGCGCAGCGCGGACGATCCTCCTTCGCACTTCGCGCTGGCGGAGGACTTGGCGGCAACATTCGACATCGACTTGACGGCATCGGCAGATCCGCCGGCCTTGGCGAGGGTGGATACATCGAAGCGCCTCCGGGACGGGACGTCGTCCGGAGAGTCGCCTTTCGGTGTACGCCCGCGTTCGCCTGGCCACCCGACGCCCGCAAGGCGATCAGGACGACGGCGGACTTCGAGAGCACGGTCGGCTTGCCGGCGGCCGGATTCGGCGCCGGAGCGAGCCGCGTGACCCGCGCCTTCTCGCGCAGGTCGCGGGTCCACTTGTCGATCTCCTCCGATGTGCGCCGGTCGCGGACCCGGGCGCGAAGCTCCTCGTCCAGGCGTCGCGCGGAGGCGCGACGCGCCCGGTCTTCCGGTACTCCTCGGAGACGTCCCGCGTATTCGGCATCGAGGTCCTCGGGCGAAACGAAGACCAGGCCCGCGAAGGCGGTCACGGACGTAGCGCATGACGACGATCTGGCGCTCGAGGGCGGCGCGGACCTGCCGTCTCGTCGAGACCTGGCGGCCCGAATTCCGCGTCCGGGTCCTTCCTTCTCTCCGAAGTCGATCGCGCAGCGATGCGAGGGCGGCGTCGACCTCCCCGGAATCCGGAGGCGCGGGCGAGAAACGGAGGGCGTCCCGGTAGCGGAGATACTCGTCGATCATCTCGGAGAGAACGCGTTCGCGGAAGGCGTCCGTCCGTCTCCCGGCCGACCGTTCGAGACTCCCCGGTGACCATCGCGTGGTCGAGCTCCGAGAGAGCGTGATCAGCGCGCCCGTCGACCGTGGCGTGACGATATGGTCGAGGAGCACCGCCGCTTCCGGAAGCCGCGGCGAGCAGTATGAGCACGGCGAGGGCAAACCGGAGCCTCGGCATTCCCGGATTGTAACGGCTGGCGCGGCCCCGGCGATAATGGACCGCCATGAGCAAGCGCGGAACGCTCTTCGTCGTCGCCACCCCCGATCGGAAACCTCGACGACCTCTCCCCGAGGGCGATCGCGGTGCTCCGGCGCGCTCTCCGCGATCTACTGCGAAGACACGCGCGTGACGGGCAAGCTCGCCGCCCGCGTTCGGCCTCTCCGCGCCGCGGATTTCGATGCCATGCGCACAACGAAGCCGCGCGGGTGGCCGGGCTGCTTCGAGCGGCTGAGCGGGGGCGAAACGGTGGCGCTCGTTTCGGACGCCGGCACCTCGCGTCTTTCGACCCGGCCAGCACGTCGTCGCGCCGCGGCGGCGCGCGGGCCATTCTGATCCTGGCCGTGCTCCGGTCCTTCCGCGGCGGCGGCGGCGCTGTCGATCTCGGGGCTCCCCGCCGTGCCGCATCTCTCTCGCGGGCTTCCCCTCCGAAGACCGGCGCCCGGCGCGCTTCTTCGAGCGGCTGGCGGCCCGGTCCGAGACGATCGTGTATTTCGAGGCTCCCCCACCGGCTCGCGGCGTCGCCCGCCGACGCGGCCGGGGTCCTCGGATGCGGCGCGCCGTGGTGGCGAGGAGAGCTGACGAAAGTCCACGAGGAAGCGTTGCGCGGAACGCTCGCCGAGATCCGGGACCGCTCTCCGCCGCCCGCGGCTCCGTTCTCGGCGAGTGCGTGGTCGTGATCGAAGGCGCGGCGAACGTGCCGTCTCCCCGCCGCGCGTGGAAGACATCGAAGAGGGGCGATCGACCGCCTCGAATCAGAGGGTCTTTCCGGCCGGGAGATTCTCGAAACGGATTGCCCGCTCGTCCGGCGTTCCAGCGCGCGCGCGTCTACGAGCGCATCCTCCGGCGGAAAAACAGGCCCGGGTCCGAATAGAATCCGGCAATGTCGCGCGAATCGCTTTCCGAAAGAAATCCCGCGCGGGAGCGATCGTCCGGCGGCTCAAACGCGAATATCCGCAGCGCCCGATGCTGGCTCGATTTTCAGAGCCCCTTCGAGCTCTTCGTCGCGACGGTGCTTCTCGGCGCAGTGCACGGATGAAAGGGTCAATGCGGTGACGAAAGATCTCTTCCGGAAATATCGGGGCCCGGCCGACTACGCGCAGGCGGCGCCGGGCGAGCTCGAGCGCGACATCCGTCCGACCGGCTTCTTCAACAACAAGGCGCCGGAGCCTCGGCGCGCTGGCGCCGCGTCCTGCAGAAGGAATTCGGCGGAAACTTCCCGAGGCGGAAGAAGATCTCCTGAGCGCTCCCGGGAGTGGGAAGAAAGCACCGCCAACGTGATCCGCGGCAACGCTTTCGGCAAGATCGCCGGAATGGTCGTCGACACGCACGTGGGGCGCCTTCCCGGTCGGCCTCGGACTGACGAAGGAGACCGACCCGGTCCGGGTCGAGACGGAGATGAACGCGCTCGTCCCCGGCAAGGAACGCGCCGCTCTGGCTCACCGGCTGATCCAGCACGGCTGTCGCGTCTGCACGGCTCGCCGCGCCTTCTGCGATCGCTGCGTCCTCGCGGACCTTGCCCGAAGGTCGGCGTTTCGATCGTGCCGCGCCCGTCGCCCCGCACGGAAATCCGCTCGCCGCCCGGCCTGACGATCCCGGAATCCGGGAACCTTCCGGGGTTCACGGTGTCTTCCCCGGCCAGGAGGCGATGATGTTCGAAGTCGTCCCGGCCGGCCATCCCGCGCCCACCCGTGGCGTCTCCTGGCGGCGCCCGCCGCCATCGCGGTCCACGCGGTGGTTCTCGGCGGCGTCCTCGCCTATTCGGCCTGGAAAATCGGCGACGTCCCGGAGCCGAACGTCCCGATCGCGTCCGCGGTGCCCCCTCCGCACCCCCGCACCGCCAGGGGGCGCCGGACGGCAGGAAAGCGTCCGCCATCCGCCGCCCCGCTCCCGCTGCCGCGACGGCCCCCGTCGTTTCCCGGGCGCCGATCCCCCGGTGCTGCCTCCGATCACGACCTCATCTCGGACTTCGCGGCAGTCTCGACCGGTGACGTCGGCCCGAAGAACAGGGACGGCCGGGCGGAATCCCGGGCGCGACCGGAGCCGGCGCGGCCGCGGCGGAGGATCGGGCGCGGACGACGTGCTGTCCGGGAAGGCCCTCAACGTCGCCGCCCCACGCCTCCTCTTCCAGGTTCAGCCGGAGTATCCCGATGCGGTGCGCGCCGCGCCCGCCGGCAGGGCGGTCAGCGCTTCCTCCAGGCCGTGATCGGGACCGAAGGTGGCGTCGAGTGACGTCCGGGCGCTGTCGAGCGCGTCGCCTCTCTTCGAGGAGCCGGCGGTGCGCGCGGTCCGCCAGTGGCGCTATGCGCCGGCGACGCTCGAGCGGCGCGCCGTCCGCGTGTATCTGACGGTGACCATCTTCTTCACGCTGCATCCGAGAGGGCGGCGGAGGCCGCGTCGTCAGCGGGGCTCGGGGTTCACGGTGATCGCCTGGGTCAGGCCGACACGGGCTTTCCGTCCCTGAGCGCGGGCGGATACTCCACCGGCGAACCGCGCCCGCAGGGCCGCTCCGTCGAAGGCCGGATTCGACCGGATGATCCTCGGCTGCGTGACCTCGCCGCCTGGAGATGACCGCCACGATCACGACCGGGGACCCGCCGACGAAGCCGCGTACCGCATCCGACGAGACGATCGGCGCGACTTTCCGATCAGGATCGGTGCGCGATGAGACCCCGGACTGGAAGTGGCTCGCGGGCTTCCGCGGGCTGGCGATTCGAAAGTTGCCGGCCCTGGGCTCCGGGGGCCCCGGCGCGGGACCGCGGGATCTGGCCGGGACCCTCCTCGGCGCGAGCGCGGCCCGTCTCCGGCGCGAAGGGTGCGTCGGCGGGCGGCGTCGCGTCCCGGCGATCGGTCGCCGGCGGGCGCGCCGTTTTCCCGGCGCGGACCAAGCGGCCCCGGGCGGGCTCTGGTCGGGGTCGGCACGGGAGGAGGAAACGGCGCCGCGATTCGGCTCCGGGGCCGACGACGGGGCGGCGCTTTCGGCGACGCTCACCGGACTCGCGGGACGCCGAGCGAGTTAACGCGTAGGAGCGCCAGAGCGGCGACCAGCCCGGACGCGAGCACGCTCGCCCACACGAGGTCGATCTGGAGGGTGATGAACCGCACGGCGCGCGATGCCGAACCTCGGTGTCGATCCGCCGCGAGACAGCGCGCGGCGAGCCGATCGTCGGGCAGATCCGAACCCTCCGCGCTATACATCTCGAGCACCGCTTCGTATCGGCGGCGGCGGCCCGGCACTCGGCGCAACAATGATCGGCGTGCGGTCGAAGTCCTCCCTCTCTTCGCGCGACAGCTACAAACGTGGGTACCGACAGGAAGCCGAGCGAGCGGGCGGGGTGTTCCCGGTTTTCTTCACCGGTTCTCCTTCGACAACAGCGGCGCGAGGACGACTCTCAGGGAGTCCGCGCGCGGGCGATCCTGGATTTTACCGTGCCGAGCGGCAGATGGAGGAAGCGCGATTTCTCGTAACTCCATCCTTCGAGATCGCGCAGGATGAGCGGCATGCGGAACCTCTCCGGAAGGCTCGAGGGCCGCCCGCGATGCGCGCCCGGCGCTCGCGAGCATCGGCCGCTTCTTCGGGACCGGCACGGGGTCGGCCGGCTCCGGCAAACCTACACCATCCTGCGGGCTGCAAAGATTCGGGCGAAACCTCCCGCGAACGGTACTGGTTCTTGACGGTGTTGTGGGCGATCGCCGCGAGCCAGAACGCGCCGGCGCTCTCCCCTCGATAAAGGGAAAGACCCCGGAACGCCTTCAGAAAAGATCTCCTGCGTCAGGTCTTCGGCCGCCTCGCGTCCGACGGCCCGGCACATCCAGCCATAGACGCGCGGTGATGCCCGGCGGAACGCCGAACGCGCGGGCATCGCCGAGCCGCGCTCGTTCAAGGAGCTCTTCCTCGGTCGATTCGGATCGATTCGGTCATCCGGGAACCGCGTCGCGATCCGTTCTTGCCGGGCGTGTTCAGAAAAAGTTGTGCACAAGCTGCGGAAATTGAGCAAACCCAGCCTGAAGTTTGGGCGCTGCGATTCCCACTTTGCACAGATTCATGTGCTTATGCGGAAATCACTGGAAATACACGAGTTTTCGACGGAAGCGGGAAGAGATACCCGTCCAGCGGATACTTGCCGAGCTGACGTCTTTTTCCACACGATCCGGCCTTTTTGTGAGATTTACACCGTGAAATGCGGAGGACCGGGAGCACGCTCCGCCTCAGGCAACGTGCTCCCTGTATACCGACTTGAGCGTCGAGACCACCTCGCCGAGAGTCACGCTCGCTGATTCGACCGCTTTGAGAATCCCCGGCATCAGGTTTCGTCCCTCCCGGGCATCCGAAAGAAGGTCGGCGCAGGCTCGGTCAGCCGCCGACGGGTTGCGCCGATCCCGGAACTCCGAGGCGCCGCACCTAGTTTTCCTCGATCTCCTGCCGACCGTCAGAGCGAAGGGGGATACCGTTTCCTCCTCGACGAATCGGTTGACGCCGACGATGATCCGGGCCTGACCGGCTTCCCGCTGGGCGGTGAACGCGGCTTCCTCGACGCCGCGTGAAGAATCCGGAAGCGATCGCGGCGAGCGACCGCCTGATAGGCGCTGATCTTCCCGATCAGGGCGCGCACGGGAATGAATCTCCTCCGTCCAGACTCACCAGGAAGGACCCCCGAGGGGATCGGCTGACGTCCGCCGCGCCCGACTCGTACGCGATCACCTCGCTGCGCGAAGCGCCAGCCGCGCCGACTCTCCGTCGGCAGCGCCAGCGCCTCGTTCGAACGCGTTGGTGTGCAGCGACGCTGCGTCCCGCCCAGCACCGCCGGCTAGCGCCTCCAGCGTCGTCCGCACGGCGTTGTACGGCCGGCTGCTGCGCGGTGAGCGTGCGATCGCCGCGGTCTGCGCGTGGAAACGCGGGCAGCGCGACTCTTCGGACCATCGCGCCGAAGCGCTCGCGCACGATCTCGGCCCCACAGCCGCCGCGCCGCCCGGAACTTGGCCGCCGCCTCCTCGAAGAAGTTGCAATGTGGCATCGCGAAGAAGGACAGGCCGCGGCGCGAAGTCGATCGACGCAGGCCGCTGCCGCCAGCGCCGCCTCCACGTACGCGACGCCGTTCGCCAGCGTGAACGCGACCTCCTGCACCGCGGTCAGCTCCCGGCTTCTCGGATGTGGTACCCGGAGATCCGAGATGGTGTTCCATCCAGGGGCACCGAGTCGCCAAAAACGAACTCGAAAAGATGTCCGTCGCATCTTCATCGAACGGCGCCGGAGGGAAGTCGCCATCGTGCGCCGCCGGGCGATGAATTCGCTTCAGGATGTCGTTCTGGACGGTTCCCGACAATCCGCTCCACGCGCAGCCCCGACGCCGCGCTGCTCCAGATGCTGACCGGGCGAGGAGGATCGCGCCGCCCGTCGAGGTCGATCAGCGATCATCGGCACGGAGACGCGGTCGAGGGGAAGCGCGTCAGGTCGGGATCTCCATGTCTCTGAGGGTCGCGATCGCCATCGCCTGCACTCGCCCGACGCCGCGCGCGGCGGCCGCGTCGTGAATCGAGATCCGAATCAGTCGTCGGCAGGTCGAAAAGCGACGGAGAAGGCGCCGTCTGCCTCGCGCTCGAGGAGATACCGTGGATAGCGGGCGGTCTGACCTCGACAGGGCGCCCCGACGGCCCGCATACTCCGGCGCGCATCGTCCAGAGCCGCGGATCGGTGGCACACTCCGCCGACGTGCCTCGCGTGTAGGAAACGCGCCCGGGTCCGGAATCCGCCGCCGGCGCATCGCCAGGCCCATACCAGGCGGATCGGGATTCCCGAGGAAGTCGATTTCCGGGAACGGCGCGCGGCGCGTCAGCTTTCGCCGGCACTCCGTGGCGAATTCCTCTATTCCGAGAACCGGCGGCGTCCTCGACTCCAGGACGCGATGATAGAATTTCCGCCTCGCTGGCGGCGATTCATCTCTCGGGGCGCATCGAGAGCTTCGATGTCGTCGATCGCCTCCAGCGGCTCGAAGTGCGGCGCGCATCGGGCTCGGCTGATGCCGACGACGCGCTGGACCGGACCGGAGAGAACGATCGACTGGAAGAGACGCGGGGACATCGTCTGTTCGTCTCGGGCGGAAGCTCCGCCGACCGCCTCGACATGCCCTCCTGCACTCCACGCGCCCTGCCGGTCTCGTCCCTCTACGCGTCGCTCGCCAAGAACTCTCCGCCTCGGCAACGAAGCTCACCCGCGTGCTCCTCTCGGAAGACTGGATTCCCCGCGATTCCCGTGGCCGAGCTCGTCAGGGCCCTCGCCGAAAACTCCTTCGGGAAGTCTTCTCCGGCGGCGCGGGCGGTTCGGAGTTCGACCCCGATTTCCAGACCGAAGATCTCTCTCCAGATCTCACCTGAAGATCAGGGGACAGGTCATCGCAGTTCCAGGCGGTCAAAGAGATGGACTCGACACGGCGCGATTCGACCGGTCGCACGGCCCCGATAGAGCAGGAGGGAGACGGCTGGGAACATGGGCGTTCCGCCCCGAAGCGCCGTCGAGGACGCCTTCTGGGAGGTCTATCGCTCACGCCGGGCGAGGACGCCCCGAATCCCGCGAAGGGACCGCGAGGCCTTCGTGCAATTCCGTCGGTTCGCGTCGGCGCTTCACGCGCGCGCTGGCGGCGCCGGCGACGTTCCTTCCCGATTTTCGACGACACGCGGCGGTACGCGGTCGGACATCATCGCCTCCGAGGACGCGAGGGCGGCTTCGGAATCGGCTGCTTCGGTCTCGCCCAGCTCGATCCTTTCTTCCGCGACGAATCTCCTGATCCTCGCCAACGCCTTCGCGGTGGGAAGCACCCGGCGGGTGGCCAGCGCTCCGCGACGCGGCGAGGCGCATCGGCAGAGGGCGTTCCCGGACGCTGGCGTGTGCGCTGATCGCTCCCGACCGCGCCCCGCTCGCCGCTTCGAATCCGTCCCGAGGTCCCTGCGCCGCGGCTCGCTCGCCGCCGCGCGTCGTGGCATCCCACGACGGCGGGCACGCTGGCGCGCCGACCGCGACGAGGCCTACACCGCCGGATTGCTCGCACGCGATGCCGTACGCCGACCTTCTCGACGCCGTCGCCCGCGCTCCCCTTCCGGCCGGAAGACTCCGCGCACGCCATCAGTACTTCCGGCCGATCGTCGGACGCACTCGCGGCAGAAGCATGGCGTGCGCCCTCCGGCATCGCGGAAGTTCTCGCCGACACCGGCGCCTCCCGCGAGGGCCCGCTCCTCTCGGCGGTCCGGTTCGCGCGCGCCGCCCCGCCGCAGTGCGCGATCGGAAACGTCGCCGGCGTTCGGCCGGAAGCCCCGCGCCGGATGCCGCGTCCCGGGCGGAGGTGCGGCGTCTCTTCCGAGTTCCTCGGCCTCGGGACTCGCATGAGGCCGCCGGACTGCTCCGCGCCGTCGCCGCCATCGTCGCGGCAGCAGCGGCGTCCCGCCTCCTCCCGCGCAGCAGGGAGACGTCGCTTCCCGCGAGAACGTCAACGTGCGCGTGATGGAACGTCGACGTGATCGTGACCGACCGCGAAGGGCACCCGGTCTCCGGCCTCTCCCGCGAGGACTTTCGGATCCGGCGTCGACAAAGAAATCGGTCGACATCGACTACTTCGCCGCCGTCCGGGAGAGGCGTCCGGTGAGCCGTCTCCACTACCCTTTCGCCGGATCTGGTGGTGAATCCCGAAGAAAGGAAAGGAGTCGAGGGTGCCCCGCCACTTCCTGCTCTTCGTGGACGAGGCGAGGCCTGACGCCGTCCCGGCGTCGAAGGCGATCGAGGCGCTGCGCGATTTCGTCACGCGTTTCGATCCTTCCGACGAGGCCATCCTCGTCGCCGAGCGATCCGTCCCATCCCGCTCACCGACTGGACTTCGCGGCGCGAAGCGCTCCTCGCCGCGATCGACGCGGCATTTCGCAGAGCGCCGTGGCGGGGCTCCGCCGCGCCGAACGCGAGCGCCAGGCGATGCACGAGATCCGCATGGTGGGGCGCGTCGGCGCGCAGGAGAGCGGGCGCGGATGTACGAGGAAGAGGTCTACGAGGAGGACGAAGAAGACCCTGGCGGACATGACGAGCACGCTCGCGCTCCTCGCCGACAAACCGGGAAGAAGATCTTCCTGGACATCTCCGGAGGATTCGAGCTGCAGCCGGGAGCCGCGCTCCTCAATTTCGCCGGCCGCGGCGGCTCCTCTTCCCTCTCGTTCCGCCGGGATGTCACGCCGGAGCTCCAGCGCTTCATCGATCGCAGGCCAACGCGCTCGAAACGACGGTGTTCACCATCAATGCGCGCGGGCTTCCGGGGTCGACGGCCGACGCGAGCAACTGAGGTCCCTCCTGTACACGACCTCGCTCACCGCGCGTCAGGACATGCAGGCCGCCCTCGCCGAAATGGCGGAGCAGACCGGCAGGGAGGCCATCCTTCAGACCAACGATCTGGTCGGTGCCCTCTCCGCGGTCTATCGCGACGCCTCCTCTTACTATTCTCTCGGCGTGAACCTGCGGAACGTGACGGCCACGGAGTCGCATCGAGGTCGAGGTCGCGGTCGACCGGCCGGGCCTGATCGTGCGCGCCCGCAGAGACCTACACCGTGGAAGGTGAGGAGCAGCGTTTCGAGGACCGCGTCCGCGCCACGTTGTTGACGGCGGCGTCGCTGCATGCCGATCTCGCCGCGTCCACTGAAGACCGGCGCTCCCGTCCGCGAGGGCCGCGTCTTCACGCTCCCTGTGGAAGTCGAGGTTCCCGCGCGCGATCTCACCTTTCTCCCCGACGGCGGCCATGGTGACGGCGCGCCCGGTGTACTACTTCGGCGGCCTTGAACGACCGGGGAGGAAACGCCGCTGACGCGAGACGACTCAGGCTTTCACGTTGAGCCCGCCGGAGGCCGCGGCGCCCGGCCGCTCGTCCTGCGGCTCTCCCTGAAAGCTCCGAAAGGGGAGTACGTCCTCGTCGCGAACGTCCTCTGATCCGGAGACGGGACGGATGGGAGACCGCCCGGGCGAACGTCCGCGTCGAGTGACGCGCGGTCGGATCCGTCAGCCCTGCGGCCGCACCGTCTTGGGCCCCTCGAGGAATTCGGAGCGGCGGAGCTTGTCGAGGGCGAGCCCCTCGACCTGGCGCACGCGTTCGGCCGATATCCCGAGCATTTCCGCGAGCGCCCGCAGGTCGCCGGCTCGGATCCATCGAGACCGTAGCGGCGGACGAGGAACCAGCCGCTCCGCGGCGACAGTTTCCGCACGGCGGCTTTCAGGGCGCGCAGCGTCGAGATGCCGGACCGCGCTGCCTCGGCTGCCGGAACCGTCCCTCTCGAGCGGCTGGCGGCCCGCACCGCTTTCTTCCCGGCATCGGAATCGAGGAGACGTCGCCGCGCAGGCGCGCGGGCAGCCAGCGTACCTGCGCCTCGGACAGGCCCGATTCCCGCGCGATCTCCGATTCCGAGGGGCGCGCCGGAGCTCGCTTTCGAGCTTCCGAGGGTTTCGTAGAGGCGCGCGAGGAGCTGCCGGGGCGCCGGGAAGGCGCAGCGCGCCCGCTTGCCGGTGAAGGGCGTTGACGATCGATTCCCGGACGTAGAAGACGGCATAAGAGAGAAAACGGTTCCGCACCTCGGGGTCGTAGCGGCGCGCCGCTTCCATCAGGCCCAGATTTCCCTCGTGGATCAAGGTCGAGCAGCGCGACGTCCGCGCCGCGAAACCGCGAGGCGTACGACACGACGAACCGGAGGTTGGCTTCGACGAGGGCGCGCAGCGCCCTCCGTCGCCGGCGCGGATTCTCCGGCCGAGCGCGCGTTCCGCCTCGGGATCGAGAAGCGGGAACCGGGAAATGTCGGAGAGGTACCGGTCGAGGATCTTTCCGCGCCGGTCACGGCTTGCGGACGGCGCCCGGAGGAACCTTCACCAGCGCGTAACGCTCGTCCGCGGGCCGGTGGCGGGCGGCCTCTTTCTTCAGAAAATCCACGAGCGGTCGGCGCGCTGCCGAAGGCTCTCGAGACGCTCCTTCATGTTCAGGATCACCTCGACTCCGGCGAGATTGACCCCGAGGTCGCGGGTGAGGTCAGGATGATCTCAGGCGCTCCAGTTTCCTCGCCGTAGAGCCGAGGTGTTGCCTTCGGTGCGGTCAGGCTGGATCAGCCCCTCGCGCCTCGTACATCCTCAGGGTCTGCGGATGGATCGAATAGCGGCGCGGGAGATCTCGCCGATGAGCACGGACCCGTCCCAGAGCGTCACTTTTCGTTCTCCCGCGGGCCGCTTCGGGGCGTGAATCGTGAGGGATTCCACCCGCGAGCGACGCGGAGATCGAGTCGGCCTCGATGTCGTGGGGGATCTCGAACTCCCGGCCGAAATCGCCGTAGACGCGCTCCATCCGGAGAAAGCGGCTGGCGGGATCGACCCTCGGGTCGGGTCCCTGAAACCGCAGCCGGCGGGCCGTCGACCCTCGAGCTTCACGTCGGCCAGCGAGACCCCGGGGATCTCGACGCGGAACACGTACTCCTCGGGAGACTTGAAGGCATCCGCGGCCGGGGCCCAGCGCGGCGGCCGCCCGCTCGTCGGGCCCGTCGGGGAACTCTCGCGGCGGTACAGGGTCTCCTCGAAGAGACGATTCATCTCTCCTGATCGCGATCAGCTCCTGCATCGAATTCCAACGCAGCATCGCGCGTGGCCTCCCCGAAAGCAGAGGGGGCCTGAGGCCCCCTGTCGATCAGCTTCCCGCCTTCGGTATCCACGTACTCGGCGTCGATCACCTGGTCCTCGTCCGACGTCCCCCGCGAGGAGCTTCTCTGGCCCGCCGCTCCGCCGCCCGGGAACCCGAAGCGGCGGCGTCTCCGCGGCCTTCTGTACATCGCTTCGGCGAGCGGTGCGCCGCCCGCTCGAGGCCCTCGCGCGCCTGCTTCATCCGGTCGGCGTCCCCGATTCGAGACGTCCGCGCGGCCGCGAGCTCGTCGTCGAGGGATTTCGCGTCGGCGTCCGAAAGCTTCGCCCGGGTTTTCCGCGAGCGTCTTCTCGGTCGAGTAGACCAGCGAATCCGAGATGATTGCGCGTCTCGATCTCCTCGCGGCGCTTCTTGATCCTCCTCGGCGTGGGACTGCGCGTCCTTGACCATCTTGTCGACGTCGTCCTTGGCGAGGCCTGAGGACGCCGTGATCGTGATCTTCTGCTCCTTCCCGGTGCCGAGGTCCTTGGCCGAGACGTTGACGATGCCGTTGGCGTCGATGTCGAACGTGACCTCGACCTGCGGCACGCCGCGCGGCGCCGGCGGGATGCCCGACCAGGTGGAACTCGCCCGAGCGTGCTGGTTGTCCGGCGCCATCTCCCGCTCGCCCTGGAGCACGTGCATCTCGACCGAGGTCTGGTTGTCGGCGGCGGTCGAGAAGACCTCGCTCTTGCGCGTCGGGATCGTGGTGTTGCGCTCGATCAGCTTCGGTGAACACGCCGCCCAGCGTCTCGATGCCGAGCGACAGCGGCGTGACGTCGAGCAGCAGCATGTCCTTGACGTCGCCCGCCAGCACGCCGCCCTGGATCGCCGCGCCGACCGCGACCACCTCGTCGGGGTTGACGCCCTTGTGCGGCTCCTTGCCGAAGAGTCCTTGACCAGCTGCTGGATGCGCGGCATGCGCGTCTGGCCGCCGACGAGCACGACCTCGTCGATGTCCTTCGGCTCCAGCCCCGGCGTCCTCGAGCGCCTGCCGGCACGGGCCCGATCGGTCGTCTGCAGGATCGTCTTCGACGAGCTGCTCGAGCTGCGACCGCGATCAGCTGCATGCTGCAGGTGCTTGGGGCCCGCTCGCGTCGGCGGTGATGAACGGCAGGTTGATCTCGGTCTCCGAGCCGTCGACGAAGCTCGATCTTCGCCTTCTCGGCCGCCTCCTTCAGGCGCTGCAGCGCCATCTGGTCCTTGCGAGAGGTCGATGCCCTGGTCCTTCTTGAACTCCGCGAGCGATCCAGTCGATGATCCGCTGGTCGATGTTGTCGCCGCCCAGGTGGGTGTCGCCGTTGGTGGACTTCACCTCGACCACGCCCTCGCCCGACCTCGAGGATCGAGATGTCGAAGGTGCCGCCGCCGAAGTCGTAGACGGCGATCGTCTCGTCCTTCTTCTTGTCGAGGCCGTAGGCCAGCGCCGCCGCCGTCGGCTCGTTGACGATGCCGCTCGACCTCGAGCCCGGCGATCTTGCCCGCGTCCTTCGTCGCCTGGCGCTGCGCGTCGTTGAAGTAGGCCGGGACCGTGATGACCGCCCGCGCCAGCGCCCCCCAGATGGGCCTCCCGGCCGCCTCCTTGAGCTTCGAGGATCATCGCCGAGTATCTCCCGGCGGAGAGGAACTTCTGCCGTCAGCAATACGTAACTGAACGAAGCACAACGAG
>ERZ1370068.7098-contig-6037_pt1 | contig 53918 bp, 56 predicted proteins | sample MGYA00561227_ERZ1370068 | MGnify/ENA primary metagenome ERZ1370068 (study PRJEB38410, sample SAMEA6850437) | metagenome | study: Metagenomic assessment of the ecological functions of the soil: analysis of the soil microbiota associated with the... | reverse complement strand
CCAAACCATCAATATCAATCTTAATTTAACTGGTATGGTCGTTCGGTGTTTCATCATTACTGAATAAAATAACGGAGGTTCGTCATGGTCTTCAGTCGTTCTCGCTGGAGCCCCACGGTCTGGCTTCCAACTGAGTTTCCAAACGTTTCGTTGGATATCTCGTTTGGATTATTTCATAATCACAATCCCGATCCACAGATTGAATGATAGCCGAGGGCAAAGCGCCACGTGGACTTTGGTTCCTGGTTCCTGCGAGATAATAAAAGTCTGCAGTGTATAGGCATGAAAGGAGAATGATTTCATCTGTGGAGATACAATCTTCAGAGTGAAAGTTTGCTTTATTGTTGAAAGCTGCAGGTCACTTCTTTCTCACGATGGCTGGGGCTTTTCTTTGGTTTTGTTCTTCATGAACATCGCCGCGACCAGGTTTTCAAAGATCTCCCACCCGTGCCAGAGACCGGAGCGCCTGGTATATCGCTCCAGAGGCGCAGCAGGTTGTGATACGTGCCGAGGCCGTGAACGGCCGGTTCGGTTTCGCCGACGGTCCGCGCAGGCGCATCAGGTGCGGGTCCATGTCGTACAGCAGGCTGCGCTGCTCGTCGCTGCGCACCATGCTCTCGACCCAGAAGAAGTGGCCAGGCGCGGCGCCGCGTGTCACCGGCTCGACCCGGTGCACGCTGGTGCCGGGATAGAGCACCATGTCGCCGGCCGGCAGCTTGATGCGCTGCGCGCCGTAGGTGTCCTCGACGACCAGCTCGCCGCCGTCGTATGCTCGTCGGGCTCGGCGAGGAACAGTGTGCAGCTGATGTCGGTGCGCACGCGCTCGCCCGCGCGCCGGGGATGTAGCGCACGGCGTTGTCGACGTGGTTGCCGAACGCGTTGGCGGCGCCGCGCGATAGCGGTTGAACAGCGGCGGGAAGACCGCTTCGGCAGCGCGGCCGAGAAGAACATCGCGTGGCCGGTTCAGCGCCGCCGAGCACGATCTGCTGCAGCGCGCCGGCGTCGGCACCGTCCTGCGGCAGCTGCTCGTTGTTCTTGCGCCTGCGCCGACTGCACGCCGGCGGTGACGCGGCCGTCGCCCACGTCGCGCCGGCCGAGGATCGTGCGCGCCTCGGCGCAGCTCGTCGGCGTTCAGGACCTGCCGGACGTGCAGCAGCATGGCGCGTTCAGATACCGGCGTCAGAACGCTCAGCGCGTCACGATCACTGAGCGCGAGCGGCGGCGCCTGGGATGTAGTGGCCGGTGTAGAGCGAATCGGCGTAGCAGCTTGTTGGTGACGTTGGTGACGTTGAGCCTGAACGCGACCTGCTCGCTGAACGCGTACTCCGCCAGCAGGTCGCCGGTGACGAAGCTCGGCGCGACGATGCCGGGCGGGTTGCGGTTCGGCGTCTGCGAGCTGCGCGCGATTCAGGCCGCCGCCGATCCGCAACTCCGGCGTGCAACTGATAGGTGGTCCAGATCGTGCCGCTGTGGCGCGGCGTCAGCGACGGGCGCTGGCCGGCCAGCTCGCCGGTCAGCGTGCCAGCCTCGGCGCCGCCTTCGTCGATCTTCGGCGCTCGGAATCCAGGCGTACGACGCCAGACACCTCCCAGGCCGGCGTGATGCGCCCGGCGATGTCGAGCTCGAGGCCGGCCGCGTGGCGCTTGCCCGACAGCACGGTAGTCCTCGAGCGGCGTGGCCGGTCGGGCGAGTCGCGGTTGCGCTCGTTGTACTTGGTCGAGTGGAACAGCGCGACGCCGGGCCGAAGCCTGGCCGTCGAACAGGTCGAGCTTGCGCGCCGATCTCGATGTTGCGGCTCTTCTCCGGCGGCGTGTTCGAGCCCGGAGCGTCGTAGTGTGTAGAGCTCGCCCGAGGTGTTGAACGAGGTGCCGTACGACGACGTAGTACGACGCTCGTCGTCGGTCGGCTGGTAGAGCACGCCGAAGCGCTGGCTCCAGTCGCAATCCGAGCGCGCGGTCGGCGGAGGTGCGTCCGGCGCCGTCGCCGGTCGGCGGGCTGGAGCTCGGTAGTCGCCCTCGAACTTGTCCCAGCGCAGGCCGCCGAGGAGCTTCCAGTGCTCGGCGCACCTCGATCAGGTCCTGCGCGTAGACGCCGAGCGCCTTGGCGACGAAGCTGCGCGGCTCGGCGCCTTCATGCGCAGCGACTCGTCGACCGCAGCCGGTGCCGTCGTTCGGCGTGCCGATCGTCGTGCGCGGGTCGTTCTTGTCGAGCACGACGCCGGGCGGCAGCGACCATCGCGTAGTTGTTGAACTCCTCGCGCGCCAGGTCGATGCCGGTCAGCACCTCGTTGCTTCGACGCCGAACCAGGTGAACTTGTTGCGTGTAGTCGGTCTGCAGGTAGGTCGGCGTCCATGTCCTGCACCTTGTTCTGGTGCCGCGCGTCAGCGGCGTCGCGTCGCTGATCGTGTCCGCGGCCCGCCGTCGGGCATCGGGATTGTCACGACGCCGGTGCGCGCGTTGGTCGTGCGACGCAGAAGCGGATCGTCGCGGCGCGCTGGTCGCGGTCGTAGCGTGCCGCTGGCGCAGCGCCGTCGTGCAGTCGCCGCCGTCCGCGAAGCGGTGCGTGTGGTCGAAGCGTGCCGTACGCGGCGCCGCCGGCGCTGTAGTCGCTCGCGGCGCCGTAGTAGTTCTTCGGGTCGATCTTGATCAGGCCGACGGGTTCGCGCTGATCTGCGCCGGAGTCGTTCTCGCGCAGCCACGGCATGCCGTAGTTGATGCCGTTGTCGGTTGCTCGAGATAGAAGTAGCCGACCGAGAACTCGTCGCTCGTGCCGATGCCCCAGCGGAAGGTCGGCGCGATGCCGTGCTTGTCGACGACGTTGCCGCTAGTTGTCGGCGGTGGTCGTCATCACGTTCAGGCGCAGCGCCGACGTCTCCGAGGTCTTGAGGTTGAAGTCGCCGGTCAAGCGCAGGTAGCCGCCGATGCCGACGGTGAAGTCGACACCTCGCTGACGTCGCCAGGAAGGCGCCGCTTGCTGACCTGGTTGACGACGCCGCCGGTCGAGCCGCGGCCGAACAGCATCGACGCCGAGCCGCGCAGCACCTCGATCCGGTCGAAGCTGAAGGCGTCGCGCTCGTAGAACGCCGGGTCGCGGATGCCGTCGACGAAGATGTCGCCGCTGGCCGTGAGCGAGAAGCCGCGCAGGCGGATGTCCTCCTCGCCGCCTTCGGCCGCCTGGAAGCTGATGCCGGCGGTGTAGTGCAGCGCCTCCTTCAGCGTGTCGACGCGGCGGTCTTCCATCAGCTTCTCGGTGACGACGGTCACCGACTGCGGAATGTCGCGCAGGTCCTGGTTGCCGCTGGCCGATCGTGCTGGTCGTCGCGCGCACCGGAGTTCTGCGTCGGTCTCGGCCTTGGCCTTGACCGAGATCGGCCTGCATCGCCAGTCTTACCGCCGTGCCGCTGCGGCGGATGGCCGGCGCGGCGGGTGCCGCCGGCGGCGGCAGGACCTGGTGCGAGCGCCGCGACGTGGACAGCAGGCCGAAGCCGGCGGCCAGGGCGCCGAGCGGCAACAGCCGCGCGTGCGCGGCGGGGGCGCGGGGCTGCGCGGGCTGACGAGCGGTCGATGGGTCCAGCGGGCTGGCGCAGCACGGTGCGTTTCCTTTCGGTGATGCACGGGCTGGCGGCGGCGGGCTGGTGCGCGGTCTGGCGGTGACGAAGCGCGGATTACTTGGTCAGGACAGTTCCCGAGCGCGGTCTGCTTCGAGGCGGTAGACGCGCCGCCGTGGACGATCTGAACTTCGCTGGCACTGCGCGAAGAGCTGTCGCTGGCGATCGGCGCCGCGGTCCGCTGCGCGGTCTGCCGGCGCGGACGATGCAGGCGACTCCGCGGCCGCTTCGCGGCGTGCGGATCACCGCGCGGGCAGCTCGGCGCGTCATGCTCGTCACGGCTGCGGTCCGGCTCGCTGACGAAGCCGATCTTGGTCAAGCCGGCCTTCGACGCGTCGGCCAGCGTCTGGGCGACGAAGCGGTAGGCCACGCCCTGGTCGGCACGCAGATGGACCTCCGGCTGCACCGGCTTCCTGCCTCGACGCGAAGCGCTGCCGCGCGTCGGCGCGCGCCACGGCCTCGCCGTTCCAGTAGCAGCGCGCCTGGCGGCGTCGATCGCGAACTCGATCTTCTCCGGGCTGCAGGTCGTTGGCGCTGCGAGCTCGCCTTCGGCAGCTCGAGCTTGACCGCCTGGGTCAGCAGCGGCGCGGTGACGATGAAGATCACGAGCAGCACCAGCATCACGTCGATCAGCGGGACCATGTTGATCTCGGCCATCGGCGCGCCGCCGGGCGTCGTGGATCGAAGCTGGCGAAGGCCATGGCGTTCCCTCAGGCGCCGGGCCGGGCGGCGCAGCGCAGCGGCCGCACGTTGGCCGCGCCGCAGTCGCTGCTGGCGCCGCTGCCGAGCGGCTGGCCCATCGAGACGAAGGTGTGCAGCTCGTAGGCGAAGGCGTCGAGCTTGGCGGCGAGCACGCGGTTGCGCGCGCGTCAGCCAGTTGTAGCCGACCACCGCGGGGATCGCGACCGCCAGGCCGAGCCGGTCATGATCAGCGCCTCGCCGACCGGGCCGGCGACCTTGTCGAGCGTGCCGGCGCCGCTCATGCCGATCGCGACGAGCGCGTGGTAGACGCCCCAGACCGTGCCGAACAGGCCGACGAAGGGCGCGGTGGCGCCGACCGTCGCGAGCACCGTGAGGCCGTTCTCGAGGCGCGTGGTCTCCTCGTCGAGCACCTTCTTGATCGTGCGGGTGACGAACTCGCTCGAGGTGCCCGCCTCCTCGAGCTTGGCGCGCGCCGTAGCGTGGCGTGGTGCGCCTGCGCGTGCATCGCGTGCGCTGGTGAGGTGCGAGAACGGATCGCGCGCGCCGTGCGTGGCGATCTCGCCGGCCACCGCTTCGAGCGAGCGTCGCGTTCCAGAAGAAGTCGAGGAACTGCGCTGCTGCGGCCGCTTGCGCAGCACCAGCGTCAGGCCCTTGACGGCGATGATCGCCCACGACGCGACCGACATCACGATCAGGATCGCGAGCAGCGTCTTGCCGACCGCGTCGCTCTGGCTCGCAAATGGGCAGCCCGGTCGCGGCGATCTGCGTGTTCGCAACCACTTCTCCAGCGCGAAATCGAGGGGCACGAACGCCCAGCCGGCAACCGCCTGGCCGTTCTCGGTGTACGGCTTGAAGCGCGCTCTTCATCGCGGCGGCGTAAGCGCTCGTCGAGCCGCGATGGCTCGAGCTGCGCTCGACCTGCACGGTGCGCGGCAGGCCGGCCTCGTCTATATGAACGCATCACGCAGCATCACGCGGCCGGTCTCGCCGCGGGTACCGGCAGCCGGCGGATCGCCGAGGTACTGCACCGCCGAGGCGGAGGCTGATCTGCCGCGGCGCGCGGTGCTGCGGCGGCGACCACCGCCACCGGCGGCGGCAGCCGGCGGCGTCGGAACCTCGGGGGAGGCGGCGGCACCGCGAACGCGCCGGCGTAGGGTGGGCGTCGCGACGGCGATGACCAGCCGGCGCGGCGTTTGGGCCGGCGGCTGCATCGTGGCGGCGGCAGGAGTCGCAGCGGCTTCGCCGGCTCGGGCGGAGCGACCAGGCTCACGAACATCGGCGCGACGTCGCGACCGCATCACGGACGGCGGGATCCCGCAGCAGCCCCAGATCCGCGCGGCGACGTGCGAGCCCGATCGCGGCCACCATGAGGCGGCGTCGGCCGGCTGTCAGTCCGTCGCGCTCGGCGCCGGCGGCGTCGGCGGCGGCACGAAGGCGCGCGCAGCCGCGGTCCGTCGGCGCGAGCGTCGGCTGCAGCTGAGCGGCGCGAAGTGGATGGTGAGGAACGGCGGCTCGGACATGGCCCGGTGACGAGGCCCGCAACCGTATCAACAATGGTGAACGATTCTTGTTACTGTTTCCCGTCGCGATGCGGCGCCCGGGTGCCGGGCCTGCTTCCGGGCGGCTATCCTTCTACGCATGAAGACGTCCTCCGCTGGTTCTGCTCGCCGCCGCGCTGCTCCTCGTCGCGCAGATCTATTCCGGCGTCGTCGTCACGAGCTTCACTCGGCGCTGATCGCGGCCCGTGCGTCGGCCTGCTCAACGCCCTGCTGCGGCCCGATCCTCGTGCTGCTGACGCTGCCGGTGACTGTGCTTCACGCCGGCTCTCCGGTCTCGTCATCAACGCCTGATGATCGTTTCGCCGCGTCGGTGCTCGACGGCTTTCAGCGTCACCGGCTTCGTCGCCGCGCTGGTCGGCTCGCTGCTCTACAGCCTGTGCGGCCTCGTCATCGACGTCGCCATGGAGCGCGCACTCTTCCAGCGCGCGCTGGACAGGCGCAGCCGCGGCCGCCATAGCGCCGCCTTGAAGTCGCCGCCCCAGGCGAGCACGACCCGCGACCGGATCGATGTACTTCGCGCCAGGCCGCGTTCACCTGATCCAGGCTCAGCTTCGATCGCCTGGTCGATGACCGCTGCGCGAACGCGAAGCGCCGGCCGAGGCGCTGGTCGGAGGCGAGCTGGCTGGCGACGTTGCCGTCCTGCGGCGCACGATGCCGCCGCAGGTTGAGCAGGCCGACCCGGGCCTCGTCGAGCTCCTTCTGGGTGAAGCCTTCCTTGACCGAGAGCGCGAGCTCCTTCGCGCAGCGCGGCCTCGACCTGTCGGCTGGTTCTGCGGCGCGAAGATGCGCGCTGACGGTCCAGGTCGAATTCGGCTCGTCGGGATTCCAGTCGACGCACCGAGCGCACGTCGTAGCTCAGGCCGCCGCTCTCGCGGATCCGCTTCCACAGACGCGGACGAGCCGCCCGCGCCGAACAGGTAGTTGGCCATGAGCAGCGCCGGATAGTCGGCATCGGTGTCGCTGAGCGGCACCGGCAGCACGCCGCGCAGGTTGGCGTTCGCGCGATCCGGCGTGAGCTCGCATGAAGCGCGCCGGCGCGAGCGCGACCAGCGGCCGCGGCGCGCGCGTGTACGGCAGCGGCGCCGCCCGCCGGCTGCTTCCAGTCGCCGAAGGCGGCGGTGACGCGCCTGGCGCACGGCCGCCGCGATCGAGATCGCCGACCGCGGTGAACTCGCCGTTGGCGGCGCTGTAGAAGCGGCGGTGGAACGCGCGACCTGCGCCAGCGCTCACCGCGCGCACGTCCTGCATCGTCCTCCTCGAACGTGCCTTCGTAGCGCAGGTCGCCGCGCGGATACGGGTTGCCGTAGCGCGGCGAGCGCGGTTGCGGATCAGCGCGTCGGGCTCCTTCTTCTGCCGCTCGATCCGCCGTCAGCCACTGGACGCGCAGCTTCCTCGAGCGCCGGCGCGGCGAAGTTCGGCTCGCGCAGCAGCTTGCCGACCAGCGCGATCACCGCCGGCAGCCGATCGCGGCGGGTCGTGATGTCGACGCTCACCGTCTGGCCGTGGGCGAAGAAGCCGACGTCGGCCTGGAGGCGGTCGAACTCGTCGGCGATCTGCTGGCGCGTCATCCCGGCGCCGCCCTTGTCGAGCAGACGAGCCGACGAAGCCGGCGACCGTGTCCTGGCCGTTCAGCGCCGTCGACGTCGCCGAAGCGCAGGCGCAGCCGCGCCTGCACCGCCTGGCCGCGCGTGCCCTCGGGCAGCAGCGCGACCTTTGAGGCCGCTGTCGAGGACGAAGCGCTGGGTGCGGGCATCGAGGTTCGCCGGCGTCGGGTCGAACGACTCGGCCTGCGCCGCGCCGGGATCGCCGCGGTAGTCCTGACCAGCGCCGCGACGTCGACCCGCGCCGGCGCCGGCGCGCGTCGGGCTGCGCCGTCGGCAGGTAGATGCCGACGGTGCGGTTGTCGCGGCGCAGCCGCTCGGACGCGACCCGGCGGATGTCGGCGAGCGTCACCCTGCGCACCCGGTCGCGGGCCAGGAAGTACAGCCGCCAGTCGCCCTGCGACGATCGCCTGGAGATGCCGACGCCGATCTGCTCGGGATCGGCGAAGCCCTTGTCCCAGTCCGTTCAGCCACTGCGTGCGCGCGCCGCTCGAGCTCCTGCGGCGGTGACCGGCTCGCTGGCGAGCGAATCGACGGTGCGCGAGGATCGCCGCGCGCGCCTCGTCGACGTCCTGCGTCGGCGCCAGCGCAGCGCCGATGAAGAGCGGGCTCGGCTCGGCCAGCGCCAGGGCGAAGCCGAAGGTGCTGGCTGGCGAGCTGGCGCTCGACCAGCTGCTTGTAGAGGCGCCCGCCCGGCGTGTCGCCGAGCACCTGCGCGAGCAGCGTCACCGCCGCGAAGTCGGCGCTGGACCCCGGCGGCACGTGGTAGCCGACGTAGATCAGCGGCGCGCCGCCGACCCGGCGCAGCGTCACCGCGCGCTCGCCGTCCTGCGCCGGGTCGAGGGTGTAGTTCCGGCGATGACGCGCGTCGGCCGCGGAATCGGCCCGAACGACTGGGCGACGAGCTCGAGCACGCGCGCGGTGTCGAAGCGGCCCGAGACGATCAGGGTCGCGTTGTCGGGCTGGTAGTACTGGCGATAGAACGCCTGCAGGCGCGGGATGTCGACGTTCTCGACGTCGGCGCGCGCGCCGATCGTGCTCTTGCCGTAGTTGTGCCACTGGTACATCGCCGCCAGCGTCTGCTGCAGCAGCACGCGGTTCGGGCTGTTCTCGCCCGATTCCATCTCGTTGCGCACGACCGTCATCTCGGTGTCGAGGTCGGCGCGGGCGATGAAGCTGTTGATCATCGCGTCGGCCTCGCCAGCCGAGGTACCAGCTGCAGGTTGTCGTCGTTCGCCGCAGAAGCGTGGCGAAGTAGTTGGTGCGGTCGTACCAGGTCGATGCCGTTGGCGCGCAGGCCGCGCTTGGTGAACTCGGCCCAGAGATTGCGCGATCGTCGGCGTGCCCTTGAACAGCAGGTGCTCGAGCAGGTGCGCCATGCCGGTCTCGCCGTAGCTCTCGTGGCGCGAGCCGACGCGGTAGGTGACGTTGACGGTGGTGCTCGGCTTGAGTCGTCGGGCACGAGCAGGCAGCTGCAGGCCGTTCGTCAGCCGGTACTCGGTGATGCCCCTGACCCGGGTCACCTCCTGGATGCCCGCCGGCAGCGGCGCCGTCCGGGCTTGCGCGCTCGAAGTCGCGCGCGAACAGGGTGAGGACGAAGGCGACGAGCGCGTGCTGGAACATGACGGATGCGGAATTCCGGATCGAACGAGCCGACGAGTCTACGAGGCCGGCATCGCCGGAGCGGACGGCGCGGGCTTTGCCTGTCGATGCCGCCGCGCGCGGGCTTCGCGTGCCGCGCCGCGGGCGGGCGCGGCTCGGCCTTCACGCCGGCGCCGCGCACTTCGGAAGCTCACGCTCTGCAGCTCCTGGTTGTCGCGGCCGACGAGCGCCAGGCGATGCCGGCCCGGCCACGGCGCCCAGCGCCAGCGCTCGGCGGTGCCGAGCGGCTTGCCGTCGAGCACCCAGCGTGCCGTGCTCGCCCTCGAAGGTGATGCGCTGCGCGGCCGGCGGGATGTCGGGGTCGATCGCGAACACGCTGCCGTCGCGCGGGCTGGTGATGCCGAAGCGGCGCGCGCCCTCGACCTCGCGCGGTCGCGCGCTGCAGCGCGTTCGCTGCCGGCGAGGAAGACCTCGTCGCGCGCCGGCTCCCTGCCGGTATCGAACGCCGACCCGGAGCCGGGTCACGCCCGCCGGCGGCCGGCGGCTTCGAGGCTCGCGCCCGTGTGCAGCGCGCTCGCGAGCGCATGCCAGACCGGCGCGGCGCCGCTGACGCCGCTGACGCTGTGCATCGCCTCGCCGCTGGCGTTGCCGACCCAGACGCCGATCGTGTAGCGGTCGGTGAAGCCGATGCACCAGTTGTCGCGCATGTCCTTGCTCGTGCCGGTCTTCACCGCGGCGAAGCCGCGCGTCGCCAGCGCGCTGGCGAGGCCGAAGGTGCGGCGCGCGGGCGCTGTTGTCGGCGAGGATGTCGGTGACGAGGAACGCCGCCGCCGGATCGGCGACGCGCGCCCGGCTCGGCGCGGCCCGTCGCCGCGTGCAGCACCGGCGCGAGACAGCGCCGCCGTTGGCGAGCGCGCGGTACGCGTTGGTCAGCGCCAGCAGCGTCACGTCGGCGCTGCCGAGCGCGAGCGAGGCGCCGTAGCCAGCCGGCGCTCGCGGCAGGGCGAAGCCGAGCGCGCGCAGGCGCTCGTGCAGCGCGTCGGGCCCGAGCATGGCCGGCGACGCGCACCGCGGGCACGTTGAGGCTCGCGCCGAGCGCGGTGCGGGCGCTGACCGAAGCCCTTGCATTCGCGGTCGTAGTTCTGCGGCAGGTAGAGGCCGCCGGCGGTGGCGATCTGCGCCGGCGAGTCGTCGAGCAGCGACGCCGGCGTGATCAGGCGCTGCTCGAGCGCGAGCTCGTAGACGAAGGGCTTGAGCGTCGAGCCCGGCTGGCGCCGCGCGCAGCACGCCGTCGACCTCGCCGCGCCGCGACGAGCGCGCCGCTCGAGCCGACCCAGGCGAGCACCTCGCCGCTCGCGTTGTCGAGCACGACGACGGCGCCGTCCTCGACGTTGCGGCCGGCGAGCTCGGCGAGCTGGCGGCGCAGCGTCTCGACGGCGAAGCGCTGCAGGCGACGCGTCGAGCGTGGCCCGGCTGCGCCGCCGGGCCGCGCGGATCGATCGCCTGCCGCGCGAAGTGCGGCGCGAGCTGCTCGCCGAGCGGCATGCGCGCCGCGGCTGCGCCAGCGCGCGTCTCGGTCAAGCGCCACGATGCCGACGCAGTCGAGCCGCTGCAGCCGCAGCACGCCGCAGGCGCGCTCGGCCACTGCCGCGGGCTGGCGTTCGGCGCGCGCACCAGCGCCGCGGCGAGCGCCGCCTCCTGCGCATCGAGACCGCTCGCGTGCTTGGCGAACAGGGTCTGCGGCGAGCGCGTCGATGCCGACGATCTCGCCGCGAAACGGCACCGAGTTGAGATACGCCTCGAGGATCTCGCTCTTCTTCCAGCGTCGCCTCGAGCCGGGTCGCGGTCACCGGCCTGGCCGAGCTTCTGGGCGACGCTGCGTCCGCCGGCGGGCGCGCCAGGCCGTCGTCGAGCAGGCCGGCGAGCTGCATCGTCAGCGTCGATGCGCCGCGCGTGCTGCGTGTTCGAGCAGGTTGCCCCAGGCGCTGCGCCGCCGCGCCCCAGTCGACGCCGCTGTGCTCCCAGAAGCGCCGGTCCTCGCTCAGGACGATCGCCGTGCAGCAGCGCCGGCGAGATCTCGGCCAGCGGCACCCAGGCGAGGCGGCGCACGTCCTTGTCGACGCGCACGCGTCTGGATCGGCGACGCCGTGGCGATCGAGCAGGGTGACGTCGGAGGCCGGTGCGCCGCCTTGACCTCGGCGAACGGACACGCCGCGCTGCAGCGCGCTAGCGCACGCGCCGATCGAGCGGCGGCGAACTGCCTGCGCCCGGTCGCCGACGAGCGGAGCACGCCTGCGGCGCCGACTGGCGCCAGTGCATCACGGGCGACCTCGATCGCCGCGTTCGGCAGCTCGCCGAAGCTCTCCGGCGCGTACATCGCCTCGACCCGCGTCGGCGGCAGCGCGAACTTGCCCGGGTTGTTGCAGGCGCACGCTGTACTCGACGACGTGCTTGCCGCGCGGCAGGTACTCGTAGTAGCTGCGGAAGGCCTCGAAGCTGCGCTCCTCGAACGCCGGCCAGGCCGAGCCGGCGCGCTTCTCGCTGCGCGTCGCGATCGCCGAGTCGCGGCCGAGGCCCGAGCCGAGGATCGTCGCGCCGCCGGGCACCGGGTCGCTGACGACGACCCAGGTCATGTCGGCTCTGGGCGTCGATCTCGAGCCGCACCCGCGACGACGTCGCCGCGCGACCAGCGCGACTTGTCCTTCTGCTCGACCGCGCTGACGCTGCGGGCGATGCTGTAGCCTGCCGACAGCGGCGCCTTGAGCGGGATCGCGGCGAGGCTTTGCACCGTGAGCCAGGGCTTGCCGCTGCCTCTGCTGCGCGACGATGAGCGTGCCCGCGGCCCGGCGGCCAGGCGCAGGCTGACCTTGCCGCCCGCCGCCTGCGTGCCCCAGTCGGCGACGCGCGCCGATGACGCCGCGGCGCTCGGCGCCGGCGACTCGATCGTCGGCCACCGTGGCGCCGGCGACCTTCTGCGACTCGAACTTCGCCGCGAACTTGTCGAGCGCGAGCGAGCCCCAGAGGTTGGCGGTGGTCGTGAGCCAGGCGCCGCGGCGCTGCCGGGCGAGCGAGCCGACCACCATCTTCGGCAGCTCGTCCTTCCACGCCGGGTCGTCGAGCACGGCGAGGATCAGGCGCGCGGCGTTGGCGTCGGCGCTGTCCATCAGCCACCACCAGAAGTCGCTCTCCTCGGTGCTGAACTTGAGCGTCGTGCCGCCGTAGCGTGAGGCGGCCGCGCAGGATCTGGTTCGCCTCCTCGAGGCGCTTGGCCGCGCTCGGGAATGCCGTCGACGCGCTTCAGGATGTTGAGCCAGTCGATCACCGCCGCGGTCGGCCAGACGTTGGGCGTGAGGTTGATCGAGCCGAGCGTCTTCGCCTGCGCCTGGCCGTAGCGCGAGAGCGCCTCGATCGCGGCGAGCTTTCGCACGTCGAGGTCGGGCCGCGGCGACCAGCACCTGCGCTCGATCCGGCCTTCGACGAAGCCGGCGAGGCCGGCGAGCATCGCGTCGCGCGCCGGCGCCGGGCAGCGCGAAGCCGGCCTCGTGCGTGCGCCGCGAGCACGTAGGCGGTGAGCCGGTCGCTGCCGCGCGGCGCCGTCGCCGGCGCGCGGCGGAAGTAGCTCGCGAGGCCGTCGCTGTCGAGGTAGGTCGGCAGGGCGTTGGCGACGCCGTCCCAGAGCTTCGCGTCCTTCAGGCCGACCGCCTTCGAGGTCTTCTGCTCGAGGCAGACGAAAGGATAGGTCTCGAAGAAGCGGCGCATGCCGGGCAAGGCGCCGCTCAGCTTCGGCTGGACCGCAACGACGAGGCCGCCGCGACCTTGCCGACGCCCGCGGCCGCCGCTCGCGCGTCCTCCGGCGAGCAGCGCGTCGGCGGGCGCGCGCGACCGGCAGCGTAGTAGCTGCCGTCGAGCTGCGCCAGCGTCGCCTGCAGCACGCGCACCGGCACCGCCGCGGCGACGAGCTGCGTCATCTTCAGCCGGTCCTTCGCGCTGCCCTCTCTCGGCCGCGCGCCTCCCAGGCGATGCTGAACGCCTCGGCCGGCACGCTGACCGGCCAGACCACTTCCTTCGCCGCGCCCGCGGCGAGCACCACGTCCTGCGGCGGCGAGCGCGATCGGCATGCGCGCGATGCTCGCTGCTGCCGCCGTCGCCGGGCAGGTTCGCCGTGCCCTGCAGCGTCGCCCGCACCTTCATCTCGCGCGGCGTCGTGTTGCGCAGGGTCAGCATGGCGCTGAACTGGTCGCCGTCGCGCACCAGCGGCGGCAGGCCGGCGAGCACCTGCAGGTCCTGCGTCACGCGGATGCTGGTGCTGCCGGTGCCGAACTTCTGCACCTCGGCATCGGCGACGGCGACGAGCCTGAAGCTGGTGAGCGAATCGTTGATCGGCACCGCGACCGTCGCTTCGCCGTTGGCGTCGACGACGATGCTCGCCTTCCAGATCGAGCAGGGTGTCGAACAGCTCGCGCGCCGAGCCGCGGCCGCCGCCGCCGCCCGCGGCGACCGCCTTTCGGCCGTAGTGGCGCCGGCCGATGATCTCGCTCTGCGCGGTGCTCGTCTCCACGCCCCAGGCGCGCTCGCTGATCATCGCCTCGAGCAGGTTCCACGAGTCGTTGCCGCGCAGCGCGAGCAGGCCTTCGTCGACCGCGGCGAACGCGACGTGCGCGCCGGCCATGCGGCTTGCCGCCCTGCAGTCACCTTGATCTTCGCCATCGCCGTCTGCCGGACGCGCGTACTGCGGCTTGTCGGCCGTGACGCTGACCTGCAGCTCGTGCGCGGCGAGGCCGACCTGAGCTCGGCGACGCCGAGCTTGAACGCCGGCTTGGCGAGATCGATCATCGCGCGTCGGCGCCTGACCCAGTCCTTGCCGTCGCCGCGAAAGCTGCGCCACCAGTCGAGCGGCTCCTTCCAGCCCCAGGTGAAGAACGAATACCACGGCGTCTCGCGGATCCGGCCGCGCAGCGCGAGCACGCTGACGTAGACGTTCGGGCCCCAGGTCGGCTCGACCTTCAGCTCGACGGTCGGATCGTCGCCGCGCAGCGTCACCACCTGCGTCGCGATCACGCCCTCGCGCTCGACCGCGACCAGCGCCGTCGCTTCGCGGAACGGCATGCGCACCTGCAGCCGCGCCGTCTCGCCCGGCTCGTAGCGCTTCTTCTCGGGCAGGCACGTCGATCCGGTCGTCGTTGTCCTGCGCGAACCAGAGCTCGCCCTGCTTCGTGATCCAAACCGTCGCCGCCGCCGCGACCGGGCTGGCCGCCGCGTCCTTGGCCTCGCGCGATCAGCTCGACCTGGCCGGCGGTCTCGAGCGTCGCCTCGCAGAGCAGCAGGCCGCGGTCGTCGGTCGTGCCCGCAGCAGAGCGACCCGAGCTCCTTCACCTCGGTGCGGTTGTCGTAGGCGTAGAAGCCGCCGACCATGCGCTTGCGGGTCGAGATGATCTGGCTGACGCGGCCCTCGACCGCGACGCTCTGGCCCTTGATCGGCTTGCCGCGCGGTGTCGAGCGCGAGCACGGTGAACTTTGCGCTGCCGCGGTTGCTCGCCCAGGAACCCGCGCGCACGCCGAGCACGACCGCGCTCGGCCAGAGGTCGATCCGGCGTCGCCGACGGTCTGGGCCTCGCCGTTCGGGTCGGCGAAGCGTGACCTCGGCGTCGATCTGGCTCGGCCGCACGACCTTCGGCAGGTCCTTGAGCGTGAAGCTCGCGGCGCCGTTGCGGTCGGTCGTCAAGCGGCAGCTTGTCGGCGACGAGCTTGCCGTCGCGCGCCGCTGCGTCGCCCTCTTCGTTCTCGCTGCCTTCCTGCTCGGCCTTCTTCGGATCGCGCGGCGGCTCGAACGAGAACTCGTCGTAGCCGGCGAAGCTCGGGCTGCGGCTCTTCAGCAGCGCCGACGCGCGCAGCGCCGCGCCGCTCATCGGCCCGCCCGAGAAGTAGCTCATCTGCACGTCGACGGCGACGCTCGACGGCGCGACCTGCACCGCCTTCGGCCCCGCGAGGCGCGCGTCGACCAGCGGCAGGCGGAACTCCTCGACCCGGAAGTTGCCGCTCGTCCAGCTGTGCTGCCGCCTCGCCTTCGCCCTCGCCTTCGCCGCGCGGCTTGGCATCGCTCGTCCGGCCGTTCGAGCGAGACCTCGTAGACGCCGAGCTTGGCCGCGGGCGGGATGTTCCAGCTCGTCGCGGCGCTGCGCCCGCCGCCGCTCCACTGCAGCGGAAGCACGAACTCCTGGCCGCTGCCCTGGTGGACGAGCTTGACCGTCGTCGGCAGCTCGGTCCGCCGGCACCATGGCCAGGCCGGTCGCGGTCTCGGTGCGGACGAAGTGCTTCATCGCCACCGTCTCGCCGGCGCGCAGCAGCGTGCGGTCGAACACCGTCGCGGCGCGCAGGTCGGGCTCGCGCGCCGCGCCCGGTCGGCACGTTGAAGCGCCACGGCTCGATGCCCTTCTGCCAGCTGCTGAAGACGAAGGCGACGTCGGTCGCGCCGCCGCTCTTGCCTTGGCATCGTCGGCCTTGCGCGCGGTGACGAAGAAGCCGCTGTCGGCGGGCAGTGATCGAAGCTCGCATCGAGCGCGCGCGCGCACCGACCGCCAGGCCCTGCGCGTCGCTGCGCCCGTTCCAGAGCGGCTTGCCGAAGCAGTCGTTGACCGCGATCTCGGCGCCTTCGACCGGCTTGCCGCGGTCGAGCGTCGTCACCCAGACGACGCTGTTCTCGCGGCCGAGCTTGAAGTGCACGCCGAGGTTGGTGACGAGCACGCCGGTGCGCACGTACATCGGCGCGCGCTTGTCGAGCAGCGACCTGGCCGAGGCGCAGCGACTCGATCTCGACGACGTGATAGCCGGGCCCCTCGAGCGGCAGGCCGACGACCTCGAACGGCCGCGGGTCGCCGCCGGCGAGCTGCGGCAGCTCGAGCTGCTTCGCGTCGGCGTCGTTGCCGCAGCAGCGAGACCTCGCGCGTGCCGACCCGGCGCTCGACCTTGCGCTTGATCGGCCGGCCCTTGGCGTCGGTGTCGTCCTCGGTCGTGAACCACTGGCTTCTTCGGCAGGCCTGAGCTCCTCGGCGGTGATCTGCGTCTCGTGGTACTTCTGCAGCTTCGCGTACCAGGCGAGGATGTCGGCGTCGCTCTGCAGGCGCTTGACGCGCACCGGCCGGCGCTCGCCGCGGCCGGCGCGCTGCCGCGCGGCGCTGCCGCGCAGCTCGGCCTGCACATGGCGCAGCGTCACCGGCAGCATCGCGTCGGCGTTGCGCTCGACGACGCCGAACGGCGCCGCGGCGAACTTGGCGATCGGCGGCGCCGCGCCGGTGGCGACCTTGAGCGGGAAGCTCGCGGCGTTCGCCAGCGGCCGGCCGGCGTTGTCCTTCAGGTCGCGCGGCAGCTCGATGCGTGAACGTCGCGTTCTCGCGCGCAGCGGCTTGGGAAACGTCGAGCTCGCTCAGCTCGGTCGGCCTTGTCGTCCTTGTCGAACACCGGCGCGAGCGCCGCGCCGCTCGCCGGCGCGAGCCGCACCTGCGCCGCGAGCTCGCGCGGCACCGGCGCGGAGAAGCGCAGGCTCATCGGCCGGATCGGCAGGCAGGGCGCGGCCGGCCTTCTCGCGCTCGCAGCTGAACTCGGCCGTGAACGCCGGACGCACGCGCAGGCGAAAGCGCTGCTCGATCGTCGTCACGACCTGCGGATTGGCCGCGGCGGCGATGCCCTTGCCCCAGACCAGCCGGACCGCGGCGGCGTGTGCGGCAGCGGCCGGTCGCAACGCGCGATCAGCATGCGCGCGGCCACTGCGCCTGCGCGATGCGGCGCGCCTTCAGCAACTGCGCCGCGCAGCTCGCCGCCGACGAGCGCTCGAGCGGCAGCCGCTCGCCGATGCCCTTCGACCTCGCACCAGGCGTTGGCGAGCACGCTCGCCTCGACCGCCGGCCCGTTGAGGCGGATCAGGAAGTGCTGGTCTTCCTCGATCTCGGCGCCGTCGCCCGGCTGCATCGAGACGATCGCCGGGCCGCCGGTCGAGAAGCTGAACTCGCTCGGGCCGGTCAGCGCCGCGCTGCGGCCGGCCACTCGCGCCGCGGCGCTCGGCTTCCATTCGGCGCAGCTTGCGCGCTGCACTTCGTGCCCGGCGGCAGCGCCTCGCGGAAGTCGTAGAGCCAGACCCGGTCGCTCGCCCAGCGGCCGGCGCCTGCCGGGCGTCGCGCCCTGGCAGCGCGATGGCGAACGGATCGGTGAGGCGCGGTCGCCGAAGGCGACGACCGCCTCGGAGAACTTGACCGTCGACCTGGCGCACCTGGCGCGACTTCGCCCTGCGGGCTGGCGGCGACGATGGCGGCGGCCTGCGCCGTGATCACGCATGGGTCAGGCCCGATGCGCAGGCCGGCGATGTCGCGCGTTCTCATTCGGGAGCCCCTGTTGGAATCGCGCGAGTCTAAGAGACGGGTAGTCGCCTCCCTGCGTGCGCCAGCCACGGCGCGTTCAGCGCCCGGCCCGGCTGATCCGACTCGATCTGCCGGCGCTGCTGCCCTCGATGTCGCGCAGCCGCGCGTCGATCACCGAGGCATCGATGAAATCGACCGGACCGCCGCTGCGGGCGAAGCGCTGCGCCGCGCGCAGCCGGTCGACGGCGCCGAGCAGGTCGCCGAGCGCATAGCGCGACTCGGCCTCGGCGCGCAGCGAACGCAGCGGCAGGCCGAGCCGGCCCCAGGTCTGGCCGAGCGCGCCCCAGGCGAGCGAATCGTCGGGGTGCAGCGCGACCCAGGTCTGCATTTCGCCGGCCCGCGCCTTGAGCGCGGCGCTGTCGGGGGTGACCGCGGGACCTCGGCCGAGGGCGACCTGCGCCGACGAGCAGCATCACCGGCCGCGAGCGCGTCGCCGGCGTACGGCCGCATCGCTTCACTCGCCTTGGCCGGCGCGCCGCGATCGAGCAGCGACTGCGCCTGCATCAGCGCCACGGCGCGCTCGGCGCGCGCGCTGCCGTTCGGGCTGCGCGCGGGCGATCGCCAGCGCCTTGGCGAACGCGGCGTCGGCGCGCGCCCAGTCGCGCAGCAGCGTCGACGCCTGCGCGCTCTCGCAGGCGTTGAGCAGCTTGTCGGCGGCCGAGCCGCCGTCGATGTCGGCGTCGCGCGCCTGCCAGCGCCGCAGCGCGTCGACGCGCGTATCCATCAGCACCTGGCGCGCGCCTGCGCCGCGATGTGCTCGAGCACGCTGACGCGAGGCGGCGCGGCGGCGGCCGAGCGCCTGGCGCGCGAGCGCGCCTCGCCGATGCGCTCGGACTGTCAGCGGGTGGGTGCGCAGGTAGGGGAAGCCGCCGCAGTCGTTGAGCCGCGTCGAGACTGTCCATCTTCTCGAACATCGCGGCCATGCCGCCGGGCGCGAAGCCGGCGGCGATCATCACCTGGAAGCCGATCCGGTCGGCCTCGCGCTCCATGTCGCGCGAGAAGTTGAGCTGGCCCTGGATGTTCGCGGCCTGGGTGCCGGCGACGACGGCGTTGATCGCGTCCGGGCTGTTGCTGCGCGGCGCGGCGAGCACGCCGATGATCAGCGCCGCCAGGCTGACCAGCGAGCGCGCTCGAGTTGCTCGCGATGCTGCGCGCGATGTGGCGCTGCGAGACGTGCGACATCTCGTGGCCGAGCACCGAAGCGAGCTCGTCGCGCGTGCCGGTGATGGCGATCAGGCCGAGGTGCACGCCGACGTAGCCGCCGGGCAGGGCGAATGCGTTGACGCTCGGGTCGCGCACGAGGAACGGCTGCCAGGCGAAGCGCTGGTCGATGTCGGCGGTGATGTTGCCGAGGCGGCGCCCGCGGCCACCGAGCGGCTCCCAGACCGACTGCAGGTACTCGAGCAGCAGCGGGTCGTCGATGTAGTCCGGATCGACGCCGGATCTCGCGCATGATCTCGTCGCCGATCTTGCGTTCGGCGCCGACGCTGAAGTCGTCGGCGGATCGGAGTCGCCGAGCGCGGGCAGGTTGTTCTGCGCCAGCGCCGGCTGCAGCGCCGCGCTGAGCGCGAGCGCAGGCGCACAGGTGCCGGCGACAGGCGGCGCAGCGCAGTCGCGCAGGACGGGGCGCGGGGAAGTGGAGCGGCGACACGAGGCAGGCGAAGGAGCGGAAGCGGGGCGCCGCGAAGGAGCGCCGTCGCTATCATGCATCGGAATCGTTTCCGCATCGTTTCGTTCCCCGATGACCCTGCGCCGATGAGCGAGCTCACCCACTTCGACGCCGACGGCCAGGCGCACATGGTCGACGTCTCGGCCAAGGGCGAGACGCACCGCGTCGCGCGCGCCAGCGGCGCGATCCGGATGCGGCCGGAGACGCTCGATGCTGATCGAGTCGGGCAGCGCGCAAGAAAGGCGACGTCATCGGCGTCGCCCGGGTCGCCGCGATCCAGGGCGCCAAGCGCACCGCCGAGCTGATGCCGCTCTGCCACCCGATCGCCGATCACCCGCGTCGCCGTCGAGTTCGAGATCGTGCGCGCCGCCAGCGAGCTGCGCTGCACCGCGCAGGTCGAGACGCTGGGCCGCACCGGCGTCGAGATGGAGGCGCTGACCGCCGTGCAGGTCGGCCTGCTGACCGTCTACGACATGTGCAAGGCGGTCGACCGCGGCATGGTCATCGGCGACATGCGCGTGCTCGAGAAGCGCGGCGGCAAGTCGGGCGACTGGCAGGCCGAACGGCGATCGCGCGGCGGCGCCTATCTGAAGTCGCGGTAGCTGAGCGGCTTTCGTCGGCGCGTGCACTGGAACGGCAGCGCGCGCCGGCGCCGAAGCCGGCGGGGCGGCGGCGCGGCGCGGCGCGGCCATCGCCGCGGCGCCGTCGTCGCCGCGGTCGCAGGCGGCGAAGAATTCATCCGCCTGGTCGTTGTGGAATTCCTTCAGCCGGGCGGCGACGATAGCGCGCCTTGTCGCTCTCGCCGGCTTCGTCGAGCGCGCTTCGCCCAGGCCAGCATCAGGCGCGCGTCGAGCAGGAAATGCGGCGCCCGCTCGGAACGCCTTCATCACCTGTGCCCGGATGCTCGACGACGGTCGCCGCGGCGTAGTCGGCATGGTGCGCGAACAGGATGCTGCGCCGGCCGTCGGCGATCCGCTTGTCGAGCGACGCGGCGCCTGCCGGCGGCGCGAAGATGATGACGACCCGCATGTAGTCGTAGAGCGCGAGCGTGGCGGCCAGGATCAGCAGCATCGGCGCGAGCACCAGCGGCCGGGTGACGTTGCCGCGGTCGGCGGCGGCGAGCGCCCGGTCGCGCGGGTCGGGCCGCTCGCAGGCTGAGGCCGAACGCGAACGCCGCGGGCAGCAGGAAGTACGCGTACCAGAGCGGGTACTCGAGCAGGCTGTGCGTCGCCGACCATCACCACCATGACGAAGGCGGCGCGCTGCATCGGCAGCGGCGACGCGACTTCGGCGCCGCTTCTGCCGCGACTCGGCGGCCTGCGCAGCCTTGCCGAACAGCGTGCTGAACCGCGCCCCGGGCTCGCGCCCGTCGGCGACGGCGCAGCGCATCGCCTGCCAGAGGCGCGTAGCCCATCAGAGCGAGCACCAGCAGGGTCAGCGGAATGCCCAGCTCGACGCCGAACTGCAGCATCAGGTTGTGGGCATGGTCGAAGAAGGCGACCGGGCGATCGGGAAACGGGCGTCAGCGTCCAGACGAAGTTGAACTCGCCGAAGCCGACGCCGAGCCACGGATGCTGGGCGATCAGGGCGAGCGAGTTCCACCAGATCTTGTAGCGCGAGTAGGAGACGTAGAGGCCGCTGCCGCTCAGGCGCGCCTCGCCGCCGAACGCCATGCCGGTCGTGGTGCGCACCAGAGCTGAGGTCAGGCCCCACAGCGCCAGGTAGGCGAGCGGCGAGCAGAGCAGCAGGATCCGGGTCGCGCGCGACAGCCGACGGTCGAACAGGCCCCAGCCCATCAGCGCGCGCCATGCCCAGCAGGCCGGTGCGCGAGGCGCTCAGGACGATCACCTCGATGAACAGCAGGGCGAGCATCCAGGCGATCTCGCGATAGATGACCCGGGCCTCGCCGAGCCAGATCACCGCCACCACCGACCAGAGGAGCAAGGCTGCTCAGGTGGTTGGGCTGGCGCACGTTGCCGGTGGCTCGGCCGGGAAGCGAGGCCTGCGCGATCCAGTCGCCGTCGGGCGAGTTGCGGCGCCAGCACCTGGATCAGGCCGATCGCGCTGCTGGCGACGCCGGCGACGACGAGGCCGATGCAGAAGGCGCGGAACGCCGGAGATGCCGAGGCCGGCGCGGGCGACGCAGGCGCCGATCGCCATCACCAGGCAGGCGGCGAGCAGCGTGCCGGCCGACGAAAGCGAGAGCGACCACGGCGCGCCGGCGAAGACCGAGGCGCCGAGCGCGGCGACAGGATCAGGATCGCGATCGAAGCGAGCAGGGCGATGCGACCCGGCGAACGCGGCCGGCGCGCTGTGCGCCAGTCCCGCGCCCAGCACCAGCAGGAAGCCGCCCCAGCCGACGAAGGCCGCCGCCTGGTTGAAGAAGGTCGCCGACGGCGCGAGAGTTGAAGGCGATCAGGGTCGGAACAGGCGATCGCGAGGCACGCCAGCAGGCCAGCAGGCTGCAGCAGGTCGTGGGGTCGAGGCGAGAGCGAAGGGCGCGGCCATTGTGGCGGCTACCGCGCCCGGCCCGGATCAGAAGAAGCCGTCGAGGGGCAGGTAGCCGAGCAGGGCGCCGGTGCTTGTCGAGAACGGCGATCCAGGGCGTTGCGCGCCATCACCGGCAGGAAGCGGCCGTGGTCTCCGGGTCGGCCTTCATCTCGGCTGCAGGCGACTGCCGGATGTCGTCCGCCATGTCCGGGGTATTGCTTGAGCGAGCGCCGCGACCGGCTTGCGAGCGCTCGAGCGCCCGCGCCTTGGGTCTGCTCGTAGGGCTGCCAGAACGATCGGCCGCTGGCCGACGTCGATGCCGGTGACGCCCATGAACATCGGGCGTCGTTGCGCTCGGCGCCCATTTCGCGCCGGCGCTGGCGCCGATCAGCCTCGGGCCGGTCGAGGAAGGCTCCGGAACGTCGGCAAGGCCTTCGGCAGCTCGTCGACCGCCACGTCGTTGGCGACGACCAGGCGCATGCGCTCGACCTCGAACACCATCGCCACCGGCCGGGCGATGAACACCGTGTGCAGGCCGTAGACCAGGGCGGCGATCTGCAGCACGCCGATCACCGCGAGGTCGACGCGGCCAGGTGGCGCTTGACCTTGGCGCGGTTGAAGACGGCGAAGGTCAGCACCGGACCGATCACCGACGTCGACCGCGGTGACCAGGAGGAACAGGCCGCGACCGCCGGCCATGTGTCGGAACGGGCCGGGATACCAGACGAAGAGACACCAGGATCGGCGGCGAGCGCCGGCGATCGTCAACGGAGATCAGGAGATGGAGACCCGCGGCATGGCACGCGGGCGCAGGTCAAGGCGTTTCAGCATCGAGGGCGCAGTGTAGAGGGTGAATCGGGGCGCGCGACGGCGGCGAACGGGGCGCCGAAGCGCTTCTCTCACCGGCCGTCGACGACCAGAGCGTCAGCGGCATTCGCTGGGCGCGTACTTCGGCCGGCAGGGTCCCGGGGCGGCAGCGACGACAAGGCCGCCGGTCGAAGCGAGCGATCTGCGCGCCGAGGCTGGAGCAGCCCCAGTCGCACCGCGCCGACGCACGCCTGCGGACAAGGCGCCGAGCTGCACTCGGTTCAGCGCCGCCGTTGCTGACGTCAGGCGTCAGGACCGATCGGCTTGCAGGCCCGCCACGGCGGCTGCGCGGTACGTCACTCGTGATCTCGCCGTTGGCGCGGTTGATCTGCAGGCTCGGCGACGTACTTCGATTGCGTTTTCGCTCGCCGGGCGAGCGTTCGTATTCGTCCAGCGGCAGGCGGTCACGCCGGCCAGGCCGTCGGCCGTACGAACGACTCGGCGACGATCGCCTTCGGCGTCACGGTCGCGAGCACCGCTTCGCGACATCTTCGCGCGAACGGTGTAGTTCTGGTACGCCGGCAAGGCGACGGCGGCCAGGATGCCGATGATCGCGACGACGATCATCAGCTCGATCAGCGTGAAACCTGCTGATTGCGGCACATCATGATGTGTCGAGCGTCGTTCGTGGCCGATCTCCAGACAAAAGACGGCGCCGCAGTTGCGGGCGTTTTCCGCTGATGCCTGACGGTGATCGCCCAGTCAACGCTTACCGGCACTCGGACGGCGCGTACTTGGCCAGCAGGCGTGCCGCCGGGACCACGACTGCCAAGACCACGGTTGGTGCGCCGTCTGCGCCGTCGCGCGTGGTGCAGCCCAGTCGATCGCGCCCGGAGGTCGCCAGCGGGCGACGTTGGCTGACGTTCGGCGAGATACACGACGGTCCAGGTTGTTGACGCCCGTCAGGATACCGTTGCCGCGGCCGACGCGGCGATCGTCACGGTCATCAGGCTGACGGGTGATCAGCGCCGGTGGACGGTCACGTCGACCACGAACTTGCGTCGACTACTCGGCGGCGTAGCTTGGCCGACGATCGTCGCGGACAGCGGCATCGAGGCCGGCCGTGCAGTCCGTCGGAACGCTCGACGTCATGCCACTTGAAGGCCGAGCCGGCGATGACGCGGCGACCGACAGACCTTCCGTCACGCGCGCACCGCTTACGTAGTCCTGGTAGGCCGGCAGCGCAACCGCCGCCAGGATGCCGATGATCGCAACCACGATCATCAACTCGATAAGGGTGAAACCCTTCTGGATGGAACGCTTCATGGTGAAAGACTCCTGGAGAGAACTGAGGGTGAAAGACCACCAGTTCATTGCAGGGCCCAGTGCCACCGCGCTTTCAGCGGGTTTTCGTGAACTGCAGCCCGTCGAGCTGACACAAACGGTCACCAATCGCGGCAGCGTCTCGCCCGGATTGCGCCGCAACTGACGCATCTCGATCACGACCGCGCGGCTTCTCGCACGGCCGCCGCAGAGCGATCAGCCGTAGGCGCGCGCCGTTTCGCCGTCGTCAGGCTCATCGTCTGCGCCCGCCGCCAGCGCCGAGATCCGGTGCGGCGAGGCCGAGCCGGCCGATCTCGGCCATCACCGCGCTCCATCTCGCCCGGCTTGATGTGGGTGATGTGGACCTCGACGCTGCCGGCGAGGTTGCTTCAGCTCGTGGCCGAGCGCCGGCCGGGCAGAGGTGGCGGCTGATGCGGGCGAGCTGGCGCTCGTCGTCGCCGAACGCCGTCTCGATCACCAGGTGGGCCACCGTTCATGCGTCTGCAGCCGCTCCCAGAGCGCCGGGTTCGGGCCGGTGTCGCCGGTGAAGACCCACCAGCCGGCGGCGCCGCCGTCGACGCCGAAGCCGCACCGCCGGCACGGTGTGCGCGGCCGGCAGCACCTCGATCTTCTTGCCGCCGAGCAGCATCGTCGTCGCCGACGCGCGATCGGCGTCAGCGCCAGGGTCGGCTGCTCGGCGCTCGGCAGGCGCGTGAAGTCGGGCCAGATCACGCCGTTGAAGATGTGGGTGCGCAGCGCCGCCAGCGTCTCGGGCAGCGCGTGGACCCAGATCGGCGGCCGGCCCTCGAGCTGGCGCACGCGGATCACGCTGTCGGCGAGCAGGCCGATCGACAGCACGTGGTCGAGGTGCGAATGGCTGATCAGGATGTGGCTCGATGCTGGCCAGCGCCTCGAGCGGCAGGTCGCCGACGCCGGTGCCGGCGTCGACCAGGACGTCGTCGTCCAGCAGGAACGACGTCGTCCTGCAGCCGGCCGCGATGGCGCCGGAGCAACCGAGCACCTGAACGATCATGGGAGGACGATGTTCGGGCCGGACGGGGTGCGGCGCAAGCGGCCAATGGCCGGAATCGCCACGCCGCGGCGTGGCGGCTGCGCGCGGCCGGCTCAGGTCGTGAAATGCGTCACGCGGAATGGTCGGCTCGCACTCCCTTCGCCGCGGCGAAGGGCGAATGAGGACTCAGGCGGCCTGGACGAACTGCATCTGCGTCCCGGCGAGCTCGATCACGTCGCCGTTCTTCAGGCTGACGGTCTCGCCGGCCAGCGGCGTGCTGTTGACCGTCGGCCGCGACGCGCCTTCGACGTGGGCGAGCACGTAGCCGGTGGGCCGCTTGGTGATCGAGGCGACCTGCACGCCGGGCTTGCCGACGGTGGTGACGACCTTGGTGAGCACGACTTCGCGGCCGGCGGCGGCGCCGTTCATCACCCGGATCGTCGCCGGGCCGACGTTGCCGCTGGCGGCGGAGCCGCGCTGGCCAGGCCGCCGAAGCCGGAGGTGCGGCCGGTCGAGTGTAGCCGCGCGCCGCCGGACATCGCGCCCGGCTTCATGATCATCGTCTTTTCATAGTCGGTGCCGTCGTCGACCATGAACTTGATCTTGTACTCTGCCGACCTCGACCGTGTCGTTGTGCGCCAGCAGCTGCTTCTTGACGGCCTTGCCGTTGATGTAGGTGCCGTTGGTGCTGTTCAGGTCTTCGATGAAGACGTCCTGGCCCGACCATCTGCAGCACCGCGTGCTCGCCGCGAGACGGCGAGGTTGTCGATGACGATGTCGTTGTAGGGCGACGGCCGAGGGTGGTCTTGTCCTTCGTGATCTGCACTTCCTTGATCACGACCCCGTCGAGCGATACGACCAGTTTGCCCATGCTTATGCGACCTCGAGTCTCCTTGTCTCTATGCGAAGGCCCGCCAGTCTTCGGCGGGCGGCGGCGGCGCCGCGCGCATCAGCGGCGAAACGGCCACCACGAGCGCGCGGTCCCGCTGGCGCCCTCACCCGGACGAGTACGACGGAGATATTATCCTTTCCGCCCGCCTCGTTGGCCGCGTCGATGCAGAGCGGTCGCCAGCTTCCGGCAGTAATTCGCAACTCTGCAACAGCTGGCCGATCGCTCTCGTCGTCGAGCATGTCGGACAGGCCGTCGGAGCACAGCAGGTAGACGTCGCCCGGCATCACGTCGTGCAGGTGGGTCTCGAGCAGCACGGTGTCCTCGACGCCGACCGCGCGCGTCACCAGGTTCTTGTTGGCCGAGAACGCCGCCTGCTCGGCGGTGATGAGGCCGGAGTCGATCTGCTCCTGCAGCAGCGAGTGGTCGTGCGTGATCTGCGGCAGACGCCCGGCCGCGCAGGCGGTAGCAGCGCGAGTCGCCGACGTGCCCGAGCAGCAGGCGGTCGTCGCGGAACACGCCGACCACGAGCGGTCGTGCCCATGCCGGCGTACTGCGGGTTCGAGTTGGCGGCGTTGAAGATCGCCCGGTTGGCGTTGTCGACGCAGATGTCCATCGCGCGGCGCACGTCGGTATCGGTCGCCGACTGCCGAGGCTTCGAGAGCCAGCGGCCGAGCTCGGTCTTGATGAACGAGGTGCACATGCCGCTCGCCACCTCGCCGGCGTTGTAGCCGCCCATGCCGTCGGCCAGCACCGACCAGCGACGAGGCCTCGTCGACGGCGGCGGAATCCTCGCTGTTGTTGCGTGCGCGGCCGGTGTCGGAAGCGCAACTGGAACTCGAGGGTCATGGCAGGACGCAGGGTGATGATCGGACTTCCGCTGGGCGCGACACCAGCGCGCCGCCGCGCCGGACAACGCGCAAACTGTGCCTTGTCCCGCGGATCGCCCGCCGCGCAGCCGCCGGCGATGACGCTGCGGCCGCGCCGCTCGGCCTGTCGGCCGGGTCGCGAACCGCCGATCGCGGCGCGCCGGGCTTCCTCAGCGGCTGAGGCGGCGACTCACTTCACCATCAGAACCGGAACGCTGGCATGCTCGAGCGTCGACTGGGCCACCGAGCCGATGACCGCACCGGCGCGGCTGCTCAGGCCGCGCGTGCCCATGACGATCATGTGGCAGCCGGTCTCGTGCGCCACGCCGCGCGATCGTCGGCCCGGGGCTGCCGACCGGACTGATGCTCCTGGAACGGCGATGCCCGCGGACTCGAGCAGGGCGCGGATCGGCGCCAGCGCCTGGTCGCTGCGCTCGCGGTGGTATTCCTCGACCGACTTGCCGCCGACGAAGCTGCTACACGTCGCCCGGACAGGGGACGCTGGACGTTGATCACGTGGATCTGGATGTCCTGATCGCGCAGCTGCTGGCGCAGGGCGATCACGCGCCGCGCCGCGTGCTCGGCCGGCCGGCGATCCGTCGGCGGCGAGCAGCAGGCGGCGGAACTCGTCCGTCACCGACGCCGGCACCGGCCTCGACCGGCGGCTCTCGGCGGCGCGCTTGGCGGCGGCGCGGGCGGCAAGCCACTTGCCGAACGCCACCACCGCGATCGCCCTGCCCAGCCGGGGCGGCCCAGTGCGAGGAAGGCGCGCGTTGAGGATCGACCCAGGAGCTGATGACCGGGTCGGTGACGGCCATGTCGCCGGCGACCCAGCCGAGCAGGGCGGCGCCGAGCGTGATGATGATCGGGAAGCGATCCATCAGCACCAGCAGCAGGCGGCTGGCGAACATCACCAGGGGAATCGAGATCGCCAGGCCGATGATCAGCAGCAAGGTGTTGCCCTTGGCCGCCGCCGCCACGCCGATCACGTTGTCGAGGCTCATCACCAGGTCGGCGAGCAGGATCGTCTTGATCGCCGACGCCATGCTGGTGCTGCCGGCCCGGTCGTCGTCGCCTTCGTCTCCGGGAATCAGCAGCTGGACCGCGATCCAGCAGCAGCAGCGCCGCGCCGACGAGCTTGAGATAGGGCAGGCGTCAGCAGCTCGACGGCGACGATCGTCAGCACGATCCGCATCACGACCGCCGCGCCGCTGCCCCAGGCGACGGCGCTGCTTCTGCTGCGTCCGCAGGCAGGCTGCGCGCGGCGAGCGCGATCACCACGGCGTTGTCGCCCGAGAGGACGATGTTCACGCCGATGATCTGCATCAGCGCGATCCAGAATTCGGGGCTGGTGAAATCTCACGCTGTCCTCCAGGGGTCGTTCTGCGCGCCGGCCTCGTTGCGTTCGCCGGCGGCGCTTGTTCTTCGATTCCCTACAGCAGGCCCTTCATCAGCCGGCCCATCTCCGACGGATTGCGTGTCACCGTGAAGCCGCACTCCTCCATGACGGCGAGCTTGGCGTCGGCGGTGTCGGCGCCGCCGGAGATCAGCGCGCCGGCGTGGCCCATGCGCTTGCCGGGAGGCGCGGTGACGCCGGCGATGAAGCCGACGATCGGCTTCTTCATGTTGTCCTTGCACCAGCGCGCCGCGTCGGCCTCGTCGGAGCCGCCGATCTCGCCGATCATGATCACCGCGTCGGTGCTCGGGATCGTCGTTGAACAGCTTCATGCACGTCGATGTGCTTCAGGCCGTTGATCGGGTCGCCGCCGATGCCGACCGCGCTCGACTGGCCGAGGCCGACCTCGGTGAGCTGCGCCACCGCCTCGTAGGTGAGCGTGCCCGAGCGGCTGACCACGCCGACGCGGCCGGCGCGGTGGATGTGGCCGGGCATGATGCCGATCTTGATCTCGTCGGGCGTGATCAGGCCGGGGCAGTTCGGGCCCGAGCAGCAGCGTCTTCTGCCGCCCTGGCCTCGCGTACGCGCATCTCGCCTTGACCTCGAGCATGTCGCGCACCGGGATGCCTTCGGTGATGCAGATCGCCAGGTCGAGCTCGGCCTCGACCGCCTCCCCAGATCGCCGCGGCGGCGCCGGCCGGCGGCACGTAGATCACGCTGACGGTGGCGCCGGTGTTCTTCGCCGCTTCCTTCGACGGTGGCGAAGATCGGGATGCCTTCGAAGTCCTCGCCCGCCTTCTTCGGGTTCACGCCGGCGACGAAGCAGTGCCTTGCCGTTGGCGTAGTCGCGGCACATGCGGGTGTGGAACTGCCCGGTCTTGCCGGTGATGCCCTGCGTGATGACACTTGCGTGTCTTTGTCGATCAGGATGCTCATGTCGGTGCCCTGGCTTACTTCAGCGCGGCCATCACGGCCTTGGCGGCGTCGGCCATCGAGTCGGCGCTGATGATCGGCAGGCCCGAGTCGGCCAGCAGCTTCTTGCCGAGCTCCTCGTTCGTGCCCTTCATGCGCACGACCAGCGGCACGTTCAGGTTGATGGCCTTGCAGGCGGCGATCACGCCTTCGGCGATGGTGTCGCAGCGCATGATGCCGCCGAAGATGTTGACCAGGATCGCCGTCGACCTTCTTGTTGCCGAGCATGATCTTGAAGGCCTCGGTGACCTTCTCGGCCGTGGCGCCGCCGCCGACGTCGAGGAAGTTGGCCGGCTCGCCGCCGAACAGCTTGATCGATGTCCATGGTCGCCATCGCCAGGCCGGCGCCGTTGACCAGGCAGCCGATGTTGCCGTCGAGCTGGATGTAGGCGAGGTCGAACTTGCTGCGCCTCGATCTCGGCCGGATCTTCCTCGTCGAGGTCGCGGTAGGCGGCGATCTCGGGCTGGCGGAAGATCGCGTTCGAGTCGAAGCTGAACTTGGCGTCGAGCGCCTTGATCGTCTCCGGCCGCCGTTCTTGCCGCCCTCGAGGATCAGCGGGTTGATCTCGGTCAGCGACGCGTCGGTCTCCATGTAGCAGGCGTAGAGCTTCTCCAGCACGTCGACCGCCTGCGGCACCGTCGCTGCCGGGATGCCGATGCCGGTGGCGAGCTTGGCGGCTTCGGCGTCGGTCGAGGCCCTCGAGCGGGTCGATGAAGACCTTCAGGATCTTCTCCGGCGTGTCGTGGGCCACCTGCTCGATGTCCATGCCGCCTTCGCTCGAGCCCATCAGCGCGACCTTCTGCGTCGCCCGGTCGGTGAGCGACGGCGACGTAGTACTCCTTCTTGATGTCGGCGCCTTCTTCGATCAGCAGGCGGCGCACCTTCTGGCCCTCGGGCCCGGTCTGCTTGGTCTTGAGCTGCATGCCGAGGATCTGGCCGGCCAGCTTCGGCGACTTCGTCGGGCGACTTGGCCACCTTGACGCCGCCGCCCTTGCCGCGGCCGCCGGCGTGGATCTGGGCCTTGACGACCCAGACCGAGCCGCCAGCTTTTGCGCCGCTTCCGACGCTCGCGGACGCTGAATGCCGGATAGCCGCGCGGCACAGGATGCTGAAGCGCGCAAGAATTTCCTTGCCCTGGTACTCGTGAATCTTCATCGGGAGTCGGTGCTCGCAGGTCTGGCGCGGGGGCCGGCAGTCGCCCGGAAGACCCCGACAAAACGGCGCTGAATGTAGCACGCGCCTTTCGCCGACTTCGCGCGCGCGAGTGCCGCGCGACCGCGGTTGACGCGAGGTCGCCGCTATCCGCGCCTTCGCCGGGGGCGGCCGTCGCCAGCGCGCGCAGGACGCGCTGGATCACCTCGGGCTGAAAAGCCGCGGCCGGCAAGAAAGCGCAGCCCGGTGCCGCCCGCTCGGCTGCGTCTCGCGGCGGCTCCTGGAAAGCGGCGCTCGCGGACCGCCGCGGCGCGCCTGCAGCCCGACTCGGCGAGCGCCTGAGCGACCTGGGCGAGAGGGGCGACGCCGTGCTGCGCCAGCTCCGCCCGGATGCGCCGGTTGCCGAAGCGGGCCTCGCGGGCATGGACCCGCGATTCGGCAAAGCGCTCGGCCGAAGAGGAACCGGTCTCGCCTCGAGCCGTCGAGCAGCACGCCTCGATCTCTGCATGGCGGCGATCGCCTTCATCGCCGGCGTCACCCTCGCCGTCCGCTTCGCGCTGTCGCCCGCCGGCGCCTCGCCCGGCGGCCCTGGGCGCGGGCCTCGGCCGCGGCGGCGCAGCAGCTTGCCGCGCAGCTCGAGCCGGCTCTGGTCGCGCTGCGCCAGCAGCTGCAGCGCGCGCCCTTCAGCGACAGCGGGCGCGCGGACGACCCATGGCGAACCGCCCAGGCCGGATCAGTCCTTGACGACCTTGCAGCTTGGCCGGCGCTTCCCGCCTCGGCGCCGCAGCAGCGGATGCCCAGCTCCGGCGCACCTTGTTCTCGATCTCGACCGCCAGCGTCGAGGTTCTCTCGCAGGAACTCGCGCGCGTTGTCGCGGCCCTGGCCGATCTTCTCGCCGTTGTAGGCGTACCAGGCGCCGGACTTCTCCAGCACGTCTTGGCGTCACGCCCATGTCGATGATCTCGCCCTCGCGGCTGATGCCCTCGCCGTACAGGATGTCGAACTCGGCCGTCTTGAACGGCGGCGCGACCTTGTTCTTCACGACCTTGACCTTGGTCTCGTTGCCGATGGCCTCCTCGCCCTTCTTGATGGTGCCGATGCGGCGGATGTCGAGCCGCACCGAGGCGTAGAACTTCGAGCGCGTTGCCGCCGGTGGTGGTCTCCGGGCGAGCCGAACATCACGCCGATCTTCATGCGGATCTGGTTGATGAAGATGACCATGCGTGTTGGTCTTCTTGATCGTGGCGGTGAGCTTGCGCAGCGCCTGGCTCATGAGGCGGGCCTGCAGGCCGGGCAGCGAATCGCCCATCTCGCCTTCGATTTCGGCCTTGGGCGTGAGCGCGCGCGACCGAGTCGATGACGACCAGGTCGACCGACGCCGGAGCGCACCAGCGCGTCGACGATCTCGAGCGCCTGCTCGCCGGTGTCGGGCTGGGAGATCAGCAGGTCCTGCAGGTTGACGCCGAGCTTCTGCGCGTACTGGACGTCGAGCGCGTGCTCGGCGTCGATGAAGGCGCAGGTGCCGCCGAGCTTCTGCATCTCGGCGATGACCTGCAGGGTGAGGGTGGTCTTGCCGCTCGACTCCGGGCCGTAGATCTCGACCACCCGGCCGCGCGGCAGGCCGCCGACGCCGAGGGCGATGTCGAGGCCGAGCGAGCCGGTGGAGACGACCTCGATGTCGTCGATCACCTCGCCCTCGCCCAGGCGCATGATCGTGCCCTTGCCGAACTGCTTCTCGATCTGCGCCAGGGCCGCTTGCAGGGCCTTGGCTTTTTCGGTGTTGAGGGACTTGACGGCTGTATCCATGGGGCGCGGCTCCTGGGGTGCGGCGAATTATCCGGAATAGCTGGACGTTTGTACAGTAGTCGCGTCGAGGCCGTCTGCGCATTCCCTTAAAATGAGCCGCTCGCGCCACTCCGAGGAGGGCCACCGGCTTGGGCGCCGACACGGGCTCGATCCCGCAACACGAGGGCCGCCGCAAGATGCGCCTCCTGATCGCCGAAGATGACCAGGTCCTGGCCGACGGGCTCGCTCCGCTCGCTGCGCAGCGCCGGCTATCGCGGTCGACCAGGTCGGCAGCGGCATCGACGCCGACGCCGCCCTCTCGGCCCACGAATTCGACCTCGCTGATCCTCGACCTCGGCCTGCCGCAGCCTGCACGGCCTGGAGGTGCTGCGGCAGCCTGCGCGCGCGCGGCTCGACGGCGCCGGTGCTGATCCTCACCGCGGCCGACAGCGTCGAGCAGCGGGTCGAGGGCCTCGACCTCGGCGCCGACGACTACATGGCCAAGCCGTTCTCGCTGCAGGAGCTGGAGGCGCGGGTGCGGCCCTCACCCGGCGCGGCCTGGGCGCGGCCTCGAACATCATCACGCCACGGCCCGCTCAGCTTCGACGCCACCGGCCGCGTCGCCTACATCAACGAGCAGATGATCGAGCTCTCGGCGCGCGAGATCGGCCTGCTCGAGGTGCTGCTGCAGCGCGCCGGCCGGCTGGTGAGCAAGGACCAGCTGGTCGAGCGCCTGTGCGAATGGGGCGACGAGGTCAGCAACAACGCGATCGAGGTCTACGTCCACCGCCTGCGCAAGAAGATCGAGCAGGGCACGCATCGCGCATCGCCACCGTGCGCGGCCTGGCTACTGCCTGGAGCGGATCGCCGCCTAGGCGAGCAGACCCTGCCGCGCGCTGCCGAACGGCGGCGCCCCACTGTCGCAGACCCCGCGCAGCGTAACTTCGCCGATGGCCCGCTGGCGCGAACAACGCTCGCTCTTCGGCGAGATCCTCAACTGGATGCTCGCTGCCGCTGCTGGTGCTGTGGCCGATGAGCGTCGCCCTCACCTGGCTGGTGGCGCAGGGCATCGCCAAACCAGCCGTTCGACCGCGAGCTGGCCGCAGATGGCGCGCTCCTGGCGCGCGAGGTCGCGCGCGCAGGTCGAGGCGGGCGCGGCGCTGTGGCTCGACGCCGCCAGCCGCGGGTCGCCGAGGCGCTGCGTCACCGACGAGCGAGGACGACACCGCTACCAGGTGCAGCGACGCTGCGCGGCGACAGTGCCTGAGCGGCGAGCGGCCCGCGTCCGATGCGGCGATCGGCGACCGAGCGCAGCCGCGCCCGGCGAGGTGCGCTTTCGCGACGACATGCTCGACGGCGAGCCGGTGCGCGTCGCCTACATGTGGGTCTCCGGGCTCCGGCCGCACGGGCAGCGGCGCGCCGCTGGTGCAGGTGTCGGAGACGCTCGGCAAGCGCAACCGCCTGGCGACCGAGATCGTCAAGCGGCGTGATCCTGCCGCAGTTCGTGATCCTGCCGCTCGCCGTGCTCCTGATCTGGCTGGCGCTGGCGCGCGGCATCGAGCCGCTGCACGACGGTGCAGCAGCGGATCCGGCAGCGCTCGAGCGGCGACCTCGAGCCCGATCGACGAGCAGCACATCCCCGAGGAGGTCGCGCCGCTGGTGCGGGCAATCAACGATCTGCTCGCCCGGCTCGACGAGTCGATCCGGCGCGCAGAAGCACTTCCTCGCCGACGCCGCGCACCAGCTCAAGACGCCGCTCGCCGGCCTGCGCACCCAGGCCGAGCTCGCCGGCCGCGAGATCGAGGCCGGCCAGCACGACCCGGCGGCCCTGCAGCGAGTCGCTGCGGCAGATCGCGCTGCTCGAGCCAGAGCGCCGCGCACATGGTCAACCAGCTGCTGGCGATGGCCCGGCCGAAGCACAGAGCATCGCGGCCGTCCGCTAGGCCAGGGCGGTGAACCTGGCGCCTCCTGGCCGCGCGACGCGGTGCGCGACTTCGTCCCGCGCGCCCTGAGCGGCAGCATCGACCTCGGCTTCGAAGGACCGCCCGGCAGCGAGGGTACGGCCTCGCCACCCGGTCCGCGATCCTCGGCAGCGCCCTGTGCTGCGCGAGCTGGTCCGCAACCTGGTCGACAACGCCCTGCAGCTACACGCCGCGCGGCGGCACGGTCACGGTGCGCGTGATCGACGACCCGTTCGGCCAGGTCGGCGGTGCTGCAGGTCGAGGACTCCGGCCCCGGCATTCCTCCGGGCGAGCGCGAGCAGGTGTTCCGCCCGTTCTACCGCTCGCTCGGCACCGGCGTCGACGGCTCTGGCTCGGCCTCGGCGATCGTCCGCGAGATCGCCACCTCGGCACAGCGCCGAGATCACGCTCGACGATGTCGACGCCCGCCGCCGCGACCTGGCCGACAGCCGGGCCGAGTCCGGCCTCGGCGCGCTCCTTCACCGTGCGCGCTTCGCCAGGCGCCGGCCTCAGCTCTGCACCAGCCGGCGGCTTTTCGAGATGGACATCAGCAGGCCCGAGGCCCAGGCCTAGCGAGACCATGGCGGTGCCGCCGTAGCTGATGAAGGGCAGCGGCACGCCGACCACCGGCAGGATGCCGCTCACCATGCCCATGTTGACGAAGGCGTAGGTGAAGAAGCTCAGCGTGATCGCCCCGGCGAGCAGCCGCGTGAACACGGTCGGCGCATCGGCGGCGATCATCAGGCCGCGGAAGATCAGGAAGACGAAGCCGAGCATCAGCGCCCAGGCAGCCGACCAGGCCGAACTCCTCGGAGAAGGCGGCGAAGATGAAGTCGGTGGTGCGCTCGGGGATGAACTCGAGGTGGGTCTGCGTGCCCTTCATGAAGCCCTTGCCCGTCGACGCCGCCGGAGCCGATCGCGATCATCGCCCTGGATGATGTGGAAGCCCTTGCCGAGCGGATCGGTGGTCGGATCGAGCAGGGTGCAGACGCGGTTCTTCTGGTAGTCGCGCAGCATCGGCCACTTGACGTCGGGCTGGCAGATCGTGTCCTCCGACAGCACCACGGCGCGTGATCGCGACACCGCGCCGATCAGCAGCCACCGGGATGATCAGCTTCCACGACAGGCCGGCGAAGAAGATCACGCACAGGCCCGCCGACAGCACCAGGATCGCGGTGCCGAGGTCGGGCTGCTTGACGATGCAGCCCGACCGGCACCAGCAGCAGCAGGCCGGCGATCAGGAAGTCGAGCGCGCGCAGCTGGCCCTCGCGGCGCTGGAACCACCAGGCCAGCATCAGCGGCATCGCGATCTTCATGATCTCGCTCGGCTGGATCACCACGCCGACGTTGAGCCAGCGGGTCGCGCCCTTGCGGGTCAGGCCGATGCCGGGCAGCGCGGTCGCGATCAGCAGCAGCCACGCCGACGAAGTAGAGCGGCACGGCGAAGCGCATCAGCTGCTGCGGCGGGCACCTGCGCCACGCAGGAACAGCACGCCGAGCGGCGAGCAGCAGGTTGCGCGCATGGTCGACGAAGCGGGTGCCGTGGTCGAAGCCGGCCGAATACATCGTCACCAGGCCGAACGCCGGCCAGCAGCAGCGACGGCGCAGATCCAGCAGGCCGTCGAAGCCGGTCCACATCGGCCGCGACGCGCTGCCAGAGCGAGGGCTTGTCGAAGACGGCGCTCATGGCGGGCTCACGGGCTTGGCGCCGGCGGGCGCATCGTCGCGCAGCGCGATCCGCGGCGCTGGCCACGCGCCGTCGACGGTGCTGCCCGTTCAGCGGCACCGCGTCGATCGCGCCGCGGCGGGCCGATCGGCACCGGCCGACTGGCCCAGGCGCGGTCGCGGCGATGTCGGCCTCGCTCGGGTACTGGCCGGCGAGCACGTAGTCGAAGACGCGGCGGGCGATCGGCGCCGCCGCGCCGGCGCCGAAGCCGGCGTTCTCGACCACCAGCGCGAGCGCGATCCGCGGGTTCTCGAGCGGCGCGAACGCGGTGTAGAGGCGCGTGGTCGCGATGCCGCTCGTCGAGCCGGGCTGGCGTTGTACTTCTCGTTCGCCTTGATCTCGATCACCTGCGCGGTGCCGGTCTTGCCGCCCGACTTGTACGGCGCGCTGACGAACGACCTGCGCCGAGGTGCCTTCCTGCGTCACGCCGTACAGCGCGTGGTGGATCACCGCGACGTGCTCGGGCTTCCACGGCCAGCGCCGGCGGCGCTCGCCGAAGGCGGCGACTGCGGGCGTGCGGTCTCGTAGTTCTCGACCGCGCGCACCAGGTGCGGCATGGTGGCGCTGGCCGCCGGCCGCCATCGTCGCCGTCGCCTGCGCCAGCTGCAGCATGGTGAAGGTGTTGTAGCCCTGGCCGATGCCGAGCGAGATCGTCTCGCCGGCGTACCACTTCTGCGCCTCCTTCTTGCGGTAGGCGGCGCGCTTCCACTCGGTCGAGGGCAGGGTGCCGCGCAGCTCGCCCTGCAGGTCGATGCCGGTCATCTGGCCGAAGCCGAGCGGCGCCATGAAGTCGTGGATCGCGTCGACGCCCGAGGTCGTTGGCGAGCGTGTAGTAGTAGGTGTCGCACGACTGCACGATCGACTTGTACATGTCGACCGTGCCGTGGCCGCCTTCCTTGTCGTCGCGGAAGCGAGTGGTTGCCGAAGTTGAAGTAGCCGGGATCGAAGATCGTCTGCTGCGGCGTGCGCTTGCCGAGCGTCAGCGCGGCCATCGCCATGAACGGCTTGTAGGTCGAGCCCGGCGGATAGGTGCCGCGCAGCGCGCGGTTGAGCAGCGGCTTGTCGAGCGACTCGTTCAGCGCCTTCCAGTTCTCGAAGTCGATGCCGTCGACGAACAGGTTGGGGTCGAAGTTCGGCTTGCTGACGAAGGCGCAGGATCTCGCCGTTGCGCGGATCGATCGCCACCAGCGCGCCGCGCCGGTCGCCGAACAGCTCCTCGACCAGCGCCTGCAGCCGGATGTCGATCGACAGCACGAGCGCGTTGCCCGGCGTCGCCGGGCTGGAGCTGCAGGCGCCGCACCGGCGTGGCCGCCGGCGCTCGTCTCCACCTCCTCGAAGCCGGTGGTGCCGTGCAGCTCGGCCTCGTAGCTCTGCTCGACGCCGAGCTTGCCGATGTACTCGGTGCCGCGGTAGTTGGCGAGCTGGTCGTCGGCCCAGTCGCTCGATCGCCTTCTTCTCGGCCGCGTTGATCCGGCCGATGTAGCCGATCAGGTGGCTGCCGACCTCGCCGAGCGGGTAGTTGCGGAACAGGCGCGCCTTGATGTCGACGCCCTCGAAGCGGAAGCGCTGCGCGGTGAAACGGGCGACCTCCTCGTCGGTGAGCTTGGTGCGGATCGGCAGCGACTCGAGGCTCTTGCTTTCCTCGAGCAGGCGCTTGAAGCGCTTGCCGGTCGCGCGGCTGGATGTCGACCACCTCGGCCAGCCGGTCGATGGTCGCCGTCGAGGTCGTCGCACCTTGGCCGGCGCGATCTCCAGCGTGTAGGCCGAGTAGTTGTTGGCCAGGACGATGCCGTTGCGGTCGAGGATCAGGCCGCGGTTGGGCGCGATCGGCACGACCGCGATCCGGTTGTTCTCGGCCTGGGTCGACAGCTCGTCGTGCTTGCCGATCTGCAGGTAGACCAGCGCGCGCCGCGAGCAGGCCGAAGGCGAACAGCACGAACAGCGCCGCCGCGAGCAGGCGCAGGCGAAAGCGCGACAGCTCGTGCTCGGTGTTGCGCAGCTGTATCGGCCGCTGGTCCAGGTGTCCGGCCGCCGCCCCCGCTCGGCGGCCCTGGGGCCGAACGCCGCGCTTGGGGGCTTCATTCAGAGCGGCCGGTTCTCGTCGGGATCGGGCGCGCGGCGCTGCGGGCGCGAGCAGCAGCCAGGTCACCACCGGCCAGAGCAGCGACTGGAACACCGGCGCCAGGATCATCTCCCAGCCGGGAACATGCCGCCGGCGATCATGCGCACGATCAGCGACACCGCTGCGGCGGCGACGAACAGCGGCAGGATCTGCACCGCCTGCGACGGCACCGTGAACCAGAGCAGCCGCCGGTGGATCGTCATCGCGAAGAAGCTGAGCAGCGTGTAGGCGAGCGCATGCTGGCCGAGCACGGCGCCGCTCGTGCACGTCCATCAGCAGGCCGAAGAGCGAAGGCGACGCCGACGCCGACCGCGGCGCGACTGGTGCACGTTCCAGAACACCAGCACCAGGGCCAGGAAGTCGGGCATCGCCGGCACCCGGCCGAGCGGCACGATGTTGAGCAGCGAAGGCGACCGCGCAGCGTGCGTCCAGAGGAACAACGGGTTGACCGGCAGCAGCAGCTGGTCGGAGGCCGCGCGGCATGATCATGTTGCGCCGCCGCCTGTCGCCGGTCGCCGCCCCTCCGCGCTTGGCGCGGCGCCGCTCGGGCGCCGCCGCCGGGCCGGGCGCGCGGCAGCTGCACCGCGGTCGGCTCGAGGATCAGCACGTGGCGCACGCCGTCGGGCGAGAGCCGGCGTCGAGCGGCGATGCGCGCGAAGCCCGGAGTCGACCTTGCGATCGACGCTCTGCGACCGTGGCCACCGGCAAGCCCGGCGGGATAGATGCCGTCGACGCCCGAGGTCGTGAGCACGTCGCCCGACCTGGCACGTCGGCGTTGCCCGCCATGAAGCGCATCTCCATGCAGCCCCGAGGCGCCGAGCGCGCTGCCGAATGCGGCGCTGCGCGCGCCGCTGCGCTTGTTCAGCACCGGAATCGCGGCGTCGCTGGTCGGTCAGCAGCGTCACCTCGACGACTGCAGGTAGACCCGCGTCACCTGACCGAGCACGCCGTCTTCGTTGATCACCGGCGAGCCGAGGACGACGTTGTGGGTCGACGCCGCGATCGATGATCGACCTTGCGCGAATAGGGGTCGGCAGCCTCGTAGAGGCAGCTCGGCCGCTTGGCGAGCGCACGCTGGAGGCCGGGACGCAGCTCGAGCAGGGCGCGCAGCCGGCCGTTCCTCCTGCAGCAGCAGGTCGACGCGCATCGCCCGCTCCGGACTGGCGCGCCAGCGCGCGCGCGCGCCGCTGTCCTCGGCGGCAGTGGCGCTGCGCCAGGCCGGCAGACCAGGTGCGCGCGCCCGGCGATCGCCTCGACCGGCATCGAGCAGCGCCCGCTGCAGCGGATAGAGCATGGTCGCGGCGGTGGCGCGGATCGGCTGGGTCAGGCGAAAGCGCGCGTCGGCGGCCATCAGGAAGACGCGCCAGCGCCGAGCAGAAGCACAGCTTGGTCAGCGCCGACGGACCCTGGCGGAAGAACGGCGGCGGCGTGCGATCGAGGGTGCCGAGCGCCATGCGCAGCCTCAGCGGGACGCGGCCCCGGTCGCGGGCCGCCCCAAGCCTGACCGCGCGACCCCGGGCAGCGAGCGAGCGCGCAGCGTGGGCACCATTCCACTCGGACGTGAAGATGGAGCCCAGGCGCTCCATGCGCTCCAGCGCCATGCCGCAGCCGCGCACGACGCAGGTCAGCGGATCTTCGGCGACCAGCACCGGCAGGCCGGTTTCCTCCGCCAGCAGCCGGTCGAGGTCGCGCAGCAGCGCGCCGCCGCCGGTGAGCATCATGCCGCGCTCGGCGATGTCGGCGCCGAGCTCGGGCGGGGTCTGCTCGAGCGCGTTCTTGACCGCTCGAGACGATCTGGTTCAGCGGGTCGGTCAGCGCCTCGAGGATCTCGTTGCTGCGAGATCGTGAAGCTGCGCGGCACGCCCTCGGAGAGGTTGCGGCCCTTGACCTCCATCTCCTTGACCTCGGAGCCGGGGAAGGCGGAGCCGATGTTCTTCTTGATCGCCTTCGGCGGTGGGCTCGCCGATCAGCATGCCGTAGTTGCGGCGGATGTAGTTGATGATCGCCTCGTCGAACTTGTCGCCGCCGACGCGCACCGAGCCCTTGTAGACCATGCCGCCGAGCGAGATCACGCCGACCTCGGTGGTGCCGCCGCCGATGTCGACCACCATCGAGCCGCTCGCCTCGAGACCGGCAGGCCGGCGCCGATCGCCGCGGCCATCGGCTCCTCGATCAGGTAGACCTGCGAGGCGCCGGCGCCGAGCGCCGATTCGCGGATCGCGCGGCGCTCGACCTGGGTCGAGCCGCAGGGCACGCAGATGATGATCCGCGGGCTCGGGCGGAGCACCGAGCGCGGATGGACCATCTTGATGAACTGCTTGAGCATCTGCTCGGTGACGGTGAAGTCGGCGATCACGCCGTCCTTCATCGGCCGGATCGCCTCGATGTTGCCCGGCACCTTGCCGAGCATCGCCTTGGCTTCGGTGCCGACCGCCTGGATCGTCTTCTTGCCGTTGGGGCCGCCTTCGTGGCGGATCGCGACGACCGAAGGCTCGTCGAGCACGATGCCCTTGCCACGCACGTAGATGAGCGTGTTGGCGGTGCCGAGGTCGATGGCGAGGTCCGTCGAGAAGTAGCGACGAAAGGATCCGAACATGTTCTGGAGATTGAAGGCGTCTGGCGCGGGGCGGAGCCGGTCTCGGGCCGCGAGGAAATTCGTATTGACTGACGCCGAGCCCTTCCGCAGCGGCGACAAGGGCTGTGAATTAACCGGGGATAATAACCCATGCCCTCGCTGGAACGGCGTTCGGAAGGCATCGTTTCCGCACTCGCGCGGCCTGCCGTCGACCGCTTCTCTCGCCCCATGGCCCTGACCCCCACCGACGTGCGCCGCATCGCCGCAGCTGGCGCGGCTCGACTCGGCGCCGCCGAAGAGGCGCTGATGCTCGACGCAGATCAACAGCTTCTTTCGCATCGTCGAGCAGATGAGCGCGGTCGACACCAGCGGCGTCGAGCCGCTGTACACGCCGCTGGCGGCGGTGCAGCGACGTCGCCTGCGACTGCGCGAGGACGTCGTCAGCGAGGCGACGAGCGCGCCGCCAACCAGCGCAGCGCGCCGGCGGTGGCGGACGGCCTGTTCCTCGTGCCGCAAGGTGATCGAATGAGCATGGCGCCGGGCCGATCCGTAGGCGCGCGCACAGCCCACGTGGGGCGTCGCGCGCCAGCTGCAGAGCTGGGCGTCGCGGCGCTGGGCGGGCTCTCGTGCCCGGGAGCTCTCCAGCGTCGAGGCGACCGGCACATCTGCTCGCGCGCGTGGCCGCTCACGAGCACCTCGGCGCGCATGCTCGCGGTCGACGCCGAAGCGCGCCCTCGCGCAGGCGCAGCGCTGCCGATGCCCGGCGTCGCCGCCGGCGGCGCCGGCGCCGCTGGTCGGCGTGCCGATCGCCCACAAGGACATCTTCGTCACCCGCGACCTGCCGACCACCGCCGGCTCGCAGCATGCTCGCCGGCTACCGCGAGCCCGTTCGACGCCACCGTCGTCGCCCGCCTCGGCGAGGCCGGCACGGTGACGCTCGGCAAGCTCAACTGCGACGAGTTCGCGATGGGCTCGAGCAACGAGAACTCGGCCTGACGGCCGGTTCGCAACCCCTGGGACGAGGCGCGCGTGCCGGGCGGCTCGTCGGGCGGCTCGGCGGCGGCGGTCGCGGCGCGGCTGGTGCCGGCGGCCACCGGCACCGACACCGGCGGCTCGATCCGCCAGCCGGCGAGCTTCTGCGGCATCACCGGCATCAAGCCGACCTACGGCGTGTGCTCGCGCTACGGCATGATCGCCTTCGCCTCCAGCCTCGACCAGGCCGGGCCCGCTGGCGCGCACGCGCCGAGGACTGCGCGCTGCTGCTGTCGGCGATGAGCGGCTTCGACGAGCGCGACGCGACCAGCGCCGAGCGGCCGCCGCAGGACTTCCACGGCCGCGCTGGCGGGCGCGCGACGGCGCGACGCCGCGCGACCGCTGCACGGCCTGCGCATCGGCCTGCCGAAGGAGTTCTTCCCGGCCGGCCTCGCCGGCGACGTCGAACGGCGCGTGCGCACGCTGCGCTGAGCGAGCTCGAGCAGCTCGGCGCCACGCTCGTCGACGTCAGCCTGCCGCGCACCGAGCTGTCGATTCCGGTGTACTACATCGATCGCGCCGGCCGAGGCGATCGTCGAACCTGTCGCGCTTCGACGGCGTGCGCTACGGCCACCGCGCCGAGCACTACGACGACCTGCAGGACATGTACAAGGCGAGCCGCAGCCGAGGGCTTCGGCGCCGAGGTCAAGCGCCGGATCATGATCGGCACCTACGTGCTCTCGCACGGCTACTACGACGCCTACTACCTGCAGGCGCAGAAGCTCCGCCGCATGATCGCCGACGACTTCCAGGCGTGCTTCCGGCAGTGCGACCTGATCGCCGGCCCGGTGGCGCCGACGGTGGCCTGGAAGCTCGGCGCGAGCACGAGCGACGACCCGGTGGCCGGACTACCTGGCCGACATCTTCACGCCTGCCGGCAGCCTGGCCGGCCTGCCGGGCATGAGCATCCCGGCCGGCTTCGGCGACGGGGCGGCATGCCGGTCGGGCCTGCAGCTGATCGGCGAACTACTTCGACGAAGGCCGCTGCTGCACGCCGGCGCACGCGCGTTCCAGCAGGCCACCGACTGGCCACCTGCGCGCGCCGGCGCAGGCGTTCGGACGCATGAGCGCGCCGCGCGCTGATCCGCGGCTACGAGGTCGTGATCGGCATCGAGACCCACGCCCAGCTGTCGACCCGCATCGCAAGATCTTCAGCGGCGCGCTCGACGGCGTTCGGCGCCGCGCCCAACACGCAGGCCTCGGCGGTCGACCTGGCGCTGCCCGGCACGCTGCCGGTGATGAACCGCGGCGCGGTCGAGCGGGCGATCCGCTTCGGCCTCGCGGTCGGCGCCACGGTGGCGCCGCGCTCGATCTTCGCGCGCAAGAACTACTTCTATCCCGACCTGCCCAAGGGCTACCAGATCAGCCAGTACGAGACCCCGGTGGTGCAGGGCGGCAGCGGTCGAGTTCTTCGTCGGCGAGGAGGCGCATCGGTGCAGCCTGACGCGCGCCCACCTCGAGGAGGACGCCGGCAAGTCGCTGCACGAGGGACTTGCGGCGGCGGCGCACGACTCGGGCATCGACCTGCAACCGCGCCGGCACGCCGCTGCTCGAGATCGTCACCGAGCCCGACATGCGCTCGCAGCGACGAGGCGGTGGCCTACGCGCAAGGCGCTGCACGCGCTCGTGGTCTGGCTCGGCATCTGCGACGGCAACATGCAGGAAGGCAGCTTTCCGCTGCGACGCCAACGTCTCGGTGCGCCGGCCGGGCGCGCCCGCTCGGCACGCGCCGCGAGATCAAGAACCTGAACAGCTTCCGCTTCATGCAGCAGGCGATCGACTACGAGGTGCAGTGGCAGATCGACCTGATCGAGGACGGCGGCAGGGTCGCAGCAGGCGACCGTGCTGTTCGACCCCGAGCAGCGGCGAGACGCGCGCCGATGCGCAGCAAGGAAGACGCGCACGACTACCGCTACTTCCCCGACCCCGACCTGCCGCCGCTGGTGATCGCCGCAGACCTGGATCGCGCGCGGTGCACGCGCGACGATGCCGGAGCTGCCGCGGCGAGATGGCGGCGCGCTTCCAGCGCCGACTACGGCCTGGCCGAGTACGACGCCGCCGATCGATGACGCAGAGCAAGGCGTTCGCGCGCCTACTTCGAGAGCCGCGGCGCAGGCCGAGCGGCCAGCCCAAGCTGGTCGCCAACTGGCTGATGGGCGAGATCTCGCCGGCGCATGAACGCGGCGGCGCTGAGCTCGATCGCGCTAGCCCGGCCGGCGCCAGCTCGCCGCGCCTGGTCGGGCGCGATCGCCGACGGCATCGATCTCCGAACAACGCCGCGCGCCAGGTCTTCGACGCGCGCTCTGGCAAGGGCGAAGGCGAGCGACGTCGACGCGATCATCGAGGCGCAGGGGCCTGCGCCAGATGCGCGACATCGGCGAGCTCGAGCGGATGGTCGACGGCGGTGATCGCCGCCAATCCGAAGTCGGTCGAGGAATTCCGCGCCGGCAAGGACAAGGCGTTCAACGCCCTGGTCGGCCAGGCGATGAAGGCGACCCAGGGCAAGGCCGATCCGGCGCAGCTGAACGCGCTGCTGCGGGCAAGAAGCTCGGCGACGCTGAGCTTCGCCGCTTCGGGCGCGACGGCGCCCGAGCCTATTGCGGCGCCGACGCCGGCTGCGACGGCGGCGGTCGCGCGTCCGGCGATCGTGCCGAGGCTGCCGGCGCCCGGCCCAGAGCTTCTTCAGCCGCGCCAGCTCGGCGTCGTACAGGGCGTTGATGCGCACGACCTCGGTCTGCTGGTTCTGCACCAGCGGAGCGCTGCGCGTCGAGCGACGGCATCGTTGGCGTCGATGGGCGAGGCTTACGAGCTTGGTCGGCAGCGGCTTGCCGACGTAGAACTCGGCCTCGTCGCCAGGAGAGCTCGCGGTCCTGGAGCAGCAGGTCGATCCGCGCGCTCCGAGTTGCGCACCGAATTGGCGCGCGTCGTCGTCAGAGCGCCTTCGCGCGCCTTGCCGTGCGCCGGCCTCGTTGGAAGCGCTTCAGCAGGTCGCGGTCGCGCCGGACCTCGATGTCCTAGGCGGTGCGCTCGGCTCGCGCTGCCGCCTGGATCTGGTCGCGCTCGGCCTTCTCGTCTTCGGTCGGCGGCGCTTCGACGATCCTGCTTCTCCGAGCCGTCCGTGTTGAGCTCGCGCTGCGGCTTGCCGGCGTTCATGCATTCCAGGCGATCGGCTTGTCGGAGGTGAGCCTTGCGGCCGCCCGGCGACGCACTGGAAGATGCGCGGCGGGCTCGGCGGCCTGGCATTGCTGCACGGGCGCGGAGCAGCGAGGGACGGAAGCGGCGATGCCGCACGGCGGCGCGAGCCGGCCGACAACACGCTAGGCCCCATACCGCTCGCGGTACCTCGCGACGGCGTCGGCGTGCGCCGCAAGCGGCGAATCCGTCCGGGTTCAGAATTCCATCAGGTCGGCAGGAGTGGCAATGGCGATCACCGGCAGGCCGAGATCGCGCTCGAGGTCCATAACGGCCGAATGCGCGGACAGGTTGTCGTCGGTGCCGCCGCGCTCCCATGCGATCGAGCGCAATCAGCACGGCCACCGGGCGTCGCCCCTGCGCGGCGGATCAGCTCCACCGACTCGCGCTTGGAGGCGCCATCGGTGATCACGTCATCGACGATCACGACGCGGCCCGGCAAGCGGTGCGCCGACCAGCGTGCCGCCTTCGCCGTGATCTTTTGCTTCCTTGCGGTTGTAGGCGTAGGGCACGTTGCGGCCGGCCGCGCAGGCGCGAACTGCGATCGCCACCGCCGCCGCCAGCGTGATGCCCTTGTAGGCCGGGCCGAACAGCATGTCGAACTCGAGCCCCGAGGCGAGCAGGCGCCGCGCATAGAATTCCGCCGAGGCGCACCGAGCTTGGCGCCATCGTCGAACAGGCCGGCGTTGAAGAAGTAGGGCGACAGCCGCCCGGCCTTGGTCTTGAACTCGCCGAAGCGCAGCACGCCGGCCTCGACGCGAGAACTTGCACGAACTCCTGCGCCAGCGTGGTCGATCGCGTGTCGGATGCTGCATGGGGAATCGTCCGTGTTTCGCCTCGTCTCGCTGAACCTGAACGGCATCCGCTCGGCCGCGCAGCGAAGGGCTTCGAGGCCTGGGCCGAAGACCTGGGCGCCGATTGTATGGGCGTGCAGGAGATCAAGGCGCCAGGCCGACGACGATCGCGGGCCGCTTCGAGCAGGTGGCCGGCATGAAGGGCCACTTCCACTTCGCCGAGAAGAAGGGCTACTCCGGCGTCGGCCTCGTACACGCCGCACGACGCCGAGCGACGTGCGTCGTGCGGCTTCGGCTACGCGCGAGTTCGACGCCGAAGGCCGCTATGTCGAGGCTGCGCTTCGACACGCCGCGAAGCGCCAAGCTCAGCGTCATCAGCTGCTACTTTCCCGAGCGGCTCCAGTCGGCGAGCAGCGGCAGCCGGCCAAGTTCCGCTTCCTCGACGCTGATGGCGCCGCTACCTGCAGCGCGCTCAAGGCCGAGCGCGAGTTCATCCTGGTCGGCGACATCAACATCGCGCACAAGGAGATCGACCTCAAGAACTGGAAGCGGCAACCAGCAAGAACAGCGGCTTCCTGCCCGAGGAGCGCGCCTGGATGACGCAGCTGCTTCGACGAGATCGGCCTGGTCGACGTGTTCCGCACGCCTCAACCCGCACCCGGAGCAGTACACCTGGTGGAGCAACCGCGGCCAGGCCTGGGCCAAGAACGTCGGCTGGCGGCTCGACTACCACCTGGCGACGCCGGGCATCGCCGCGCAGGCGCGAGCAGCGAGCACATCTACCTCGAGCAGCGCTTCAGCCGACCACGCGCCCTCGTCGTCGACTACGACTTCGACCTTGTGAAAGCCTCGCGCGCTGCTGATGCCGCGAGTCGCCGACGCCCCTGGCCAGTGGAGCCCGCATGATCGCCAGACCTGCCACCGAAGATCGAGACCGCCACCGAACCCACCGCCAGCATGATCATCCTGCACGGCCTCGGCGCCGACGGCAGCGACTTCGTGCCGGTCGCGCACGAGCTCGACCTCGACCGCGGTCGGCCCGGTCGCGCTTCGTCTTCCCGCACGCGCCGACGCGCGCCGGTCACGCATCAACGGCGGCTACGTGATGCGCGGCCTGGTACGACATCTTCGGCCTCGACGCCAGGTCCGCGCGCGAGGACGAGGCCGGCCTGCGCGCAGTCGCAGGCCCTGGTCGAGGCGCTGATCGCGCACGAGAAGGCGCGCGGCATCGCGGCCAGGCGCATCGTGCTGGCCGGCTTCAGCCAGGGCTGCGCGATGACGCTGATGACCGGCCTGCGCCATGCGCGAACGCCTGCGCCGGGCCTGGTCGGCATGTCGGGCTACCTGCCGCTCGCCGCGCAAGGCTCGAGGCCGAGCGCAGCCGCGCCAACCGCGACGTGCCGATCTTCCTGGCCCACGGCACGCTCGACCCGGTGATCGCCGATCGCCCGCGCGCAGCGCGTCGCGCGACGCGCCTGGTCCGCCTCGGCCATCCGGTCGAGTGGCACGAGTACCCGATGCCGCACTCGGTCTGCGCCGAGGGAGATCGTCGACCTCCGGGGACGTGGCTGCCGTCTAGCGCCTCGCCTGAGCGACGGGCGCGCCGCGCTCAGCGCGCGCGCGGTCTTCGACGACGTGGCGCACGCCGCCGGCGGGCCGAAGCGGCGATCGGGCTTCGTACGGCGCGCTCGTAGAGCGGCATGCACCTTCGGCAGGTTCAGCCTCGATGTCGCTGGATCCGGGTCGGCCCGGCGGGTGCGTGCTCAGCAGCTCGACCGGTGCGACGGCTTGTTCGCCGCCGCCCATCTTCTTCCAGAGCGTGACGCCGGCACGCGGGTCGTAGCCGGCGCGGGCGGCAAGCTCGAGCCCGATCGAGGTCGGCTTCGGACTCGTCCTCGCGGCCGAAGCGCCAGGGTCAGCAGCTGGCCGCCCATGTCGGCAAGGAGCCGCCGCGCGCTGCCCAGGCCGAGGAGCGCCGAGGCCGATCTCGATCGCGCCGCGGGTCGCCATCGCTCTTGCCCATCTGCTCGCGCGCATGCTCGCGCAGCGCGTGCGCTCATCTCGTGGCCCATGATCATCGCGACCTCGTCGTCGGTCGAGCTTGAGCTGCGTTGAGGATGCCGTAGTAGAAGGCGATCTTGCCGCCGGGCATGCAGAACGCGTTGATCTGCTTGCTGCCGATCAGGTTCACCTCCCAGCGCCATTCGCTGGGCGTGCGGGTTCCATTCGTAGGTGTGCGGGATCAGGCGCTGGCGATGCAGCGCAGCCGCTCGACCTGCGGATGGCTGGGCGGCGAGCGCGTTTCTGCGATGGCTGGCCGGCGCATTCGTTGTACTGCTTCGCCGCGGCCTGCTCCACCTGCTGCGCTGACCAGCTTGGACAGCTGCGAGGCGGCGCTACCTCGACGCCTCTCGCGCGCGCCGGCTTCGGGCAGCCCGCCGGCGGTGAAGCGCCGCGCCTCCGAGCAGGGCGACGAAGGAGCGCCGGCGCAGCCCGCCCGGACGCACATGGCCGCAGCCGCAGAAAGGTCGATCGGAGTCGAAGTCATGTCAGCCATCGTCGCGCGACCCAGGTCGGCCTTTCCTGCGGCGCGGCTCGCCGTCCCGGCGAGCTTCGCGCTCTCATCGCCTGCTCCAGCGCGGCGCTCGCCGAGCTTTGCCGAACCGGCGCGCGGCGCCGCCCTCACGGCTAACTGTCAGCTTGCGCAGCTTAGCTGCAACAGTAATGCAGCGAATGCTCGGCCAGGCATCGCGAAGCAGCGCATCGGCGCACCGCCCAGCCCCAGATCGGCGACTGCTTCATTTCCAGGCGCCTGACCATACTGCAGTGGGTTTCCCGCGCGCCCTGGGATTGAACGCGATCGACGGCGAACGGATCGTGTTGCCCGGCATTTCAAAGTCTACGGCGTCCTCGAACTGGCTCAGGCACCGGCGATGACGGTGGCGATGGGCCACGAATGACCGCGCCTTTGCGCGAGCGCGCCCGGCAAGTGAACGTCGATGGCGCTTCGGCGCTCCTCGACAGACCGACATCAGACGACAACCTGAACCTGCGCTTCGAGCGCGGGAAGATGACTCGAAGCCGATCTGATCGGCACTCCGGGCGCTTCGCTGCCGCGGCAATACGACACCCGCGTGCCGGCAGTCTCGCTCTGGAAAGAGATGGCGGCGACGTAACGCCCCGGTACCCGTCAATTCGACGGATGACATCGGCTCAACCTGCATGAAAGTGATGCCGCTCTACGAGCTGCCATGAAAGCTCCGGCGCCGCTCGGCCGCCGACGGCGACCTGCGGCGTAGAACTATCGCCGGTGAGGCGCGGCAACCACTCTGGAAGTCCTCGATTCTTCGACAGCTGCGGCATCAGGCTATAGCAACCCAGATGGCCGGGCGAACCAGCATCGCCGCGACGCCCGTTCGCGAGCGTCGCGATCACCAGATCAGCGCCGTGAATGGAGGCGGCGAGGTCGCGTTATATCGGCGCTCGGCCTCGACCTGCGCTGACGGCGGCAGGCTCGCCGACATGCATGCCGAACCGGCGGGCGCTCGGCGCGGAAGCCCGTCATCAGCGTCATCCTTTGGCGAAGCCGGCAGAGCAATCCGCGCCGCCCGGAACGCGCCTTCACTGGCGATCCCTCGACCAGCGCTGCGACGGCCATCTCGCGCGAAAGTGTCGTACGAACCGCATGTTTATAGCCGTTGATTGGCGTGACCGACCGCACCGACACCATCTGAGACAGCGCGCACCGACCCAGCGTCAAGTCGGCGATACGCCACCGGCACCGAAGTGCTGCAATCAGCGTAGCCAGGATCGTGGCGGTGGTCGTGCGATCATGGCGATCACGTCAGTCATCGTACGGGAAGCGAATGTATAGTCAATCACGGCGGCGCGTGTCAGGAAAGCTCGAGGTAGATGTGCTCGCTCCGTGCGAGCGCGGCATGGGCGTCGCCAGGTAGTCGAGCCGCCAACCGACGTTGGCCGGAGCTTCGACGCGGTTGCTCCACCATGCATCGAACAAGCGGGTCATCCAGGCGCTCACTCAGGCGAAACCTCCGTTCTTGCGTGCCTCAGTGCTTGAAGGTCGATCTGTGCGCGATTGTGTCGCCGTAAAGCCTCGCGTTCCTTCCGAGCTGCTCGGTAGAACCATCCGGCAGACGGCGACACCGGCTCCGAGCACCAGCCAGCGAGCTTGAGGCTTCGGCGCGAGGGCACCGATCGAGCGCGCCGTCAGCTGCCAGGCAGCTGCCACGCCCGAGTGTCTTCACGGAAATGGCCTTCATGCCATTCCCGATCAGCCTCGACCGTCGCCTGGCGTGCTAATGACGCCCACCTCGGCCTGCCTCGAGGCCCCACTTCTTTGGCCGAGGCTGAGATGCTGGTCAATTCAGCGAAATCGACTCCTCCATGCCCGTCCACTCCCCGATCCCCACTGCGAGACAAATGCCTTCGTCAATCGAGGCCAGTGTGCGGTTCGTGATCAAGCCACTGGGCCTGGCTCGTGATGGCATCAGCCTGTGGAAATTCTGCGCGGCGCCACTGCGACCTCGGGCCTCGAGTTCGACATGCTGTTCGGTCCGACTACAGGAGTCACCCGGCGGCGACTGTGCGCGGCCGGTCACTCCGTTCTCGGCCACGAAACAGATCCGCGGAGAAGGCGGCGTCATCGCACCGTGCGAGACGCTGTCGTCGATGATAATGATCGCCGATGGCGCTCAGCGAGTCAGCTGAGTGATTCGCCGCGAAGGGCGACACCCGTACGTGGCTGTTGCGCTCGTTGCTCGCGGCATTCATCGGCGCGATCCTCGGCCTGCCGGCTGTCGCCATTGCCACTTCTTACCGACCTGTGGACTTTCTCCAGCTCGGATGCGGGTCGCCGCTGCGCATGCCGGGCCGTGGCGGCGTATGGGGCCTGGGCTCGCCGACCCGCGCCAGCGCGAGGCATCGCTGCGGCCGTCAACTGCGGCCTCTCCGCCCCTGCGATACCGACCACACCCCGCCTCTTCGGTGCGACTGCCAGGCGGCCGCAGGTAAACCGATAAAATTGAATGCATGAACGCCGGCTGAAGTCTGGCGCGAGCTGAATCTCGATGACTCCAGCGACGGCTCTGACGAACGAAGGCGAGCGCGACCCATCCCAGCGGCAGCACGAAAACCGGCGCACCAGCGAGGTCGACGCGAATCGCATTTGGCGCAACCTTTCCCAACGGGCGGCGCAGGCAGGCGGCTCGACGACGTCGCCAGCTCGTGCGCCTTCGAGAGGCGCGGATCACTTCTCCAGGGCCTGAACCTCGGCCGATCGGCAAGCCCTTGCCGATCAGGCGCTGGCCATCGACCAACGACGCCGCTCGACGCGGCGCTGCGCAGACCAACTGAACCAGCGTGAGCCACGTATGCCTGGCCGACGGCAGCAACCGCGGCTGAATGAGCCGGAGACGCTGCCCGGCAGCCCCTCAGCCCGTGCCGATTATCGACGCGACCGCCGTCGCTCGCCAGAAGCCGGCATCGACGCCAGCACCAGTCCGGGCCCGGCTGAAATAACACCGAGCCGGGCTTAGCAACGCGTTCATACGCCAGTTGCCCTGGAGTCATCTGGCGCCGGCGAGCGTTGATTTCTGCTCACTTGCCGGCGCGGGCGACGACGCTCGGATCGCGGCGATGCCGCGTCGACCACCGGCTCGCCGGCGTCGCGTCGCAGCAACCGGAACCTCGTGTCGTCGGCAATAAACACCCAGCCTAAACGCCTACGCCCGACGTCAGCGAACCACCAGCGCTGGCGGTCGTTGAGAATGTTGTCGACGGTGTCGCCCGACCAAGACGGCCGAGCTGCGCGCAGATGGGCTCAGCACCGCTGCGTTCATGCCTCGGATTTCGCCCATCCAGTTGGCGACAATTTGGGCTGGCCGCTGGCAGGCCGCGCTCGCTAGCTCGCAGACGTCGGGTCGTGCTCGGCGAGTGCATGATCGCCTGGGCGCCGCCGTTTCCCAGGGCAACTCAGGCATCACCCGGACTGCGCAGGCGTCAGGCACTCGGCGTCGCCAGCGTAGCAGTCAGTCGAAGTAGCGGTAATAAATCGGGCGTCTTCTGCTGCGTCGCCCGAAATATGTGGTAACTCGAATCAGGCACGTGCCTAACACCCTGCCGCCGTCTTCGGCAGTCGATCTGCGCCTCGTGGTCGTCGCCTTAGCCTGTTCGGAATTCTTGTTCCGACCTTCGGAGGTGGCGTCGCGGCTTCGCTTCGCTGTTGCCGTCGCGATGTCGAGCCAACGACGGCGCGTCAGCACCTTCATGCTCACCGCCTCGACGCTCGAGCGGCGCTGTTTGATCAGCATCTCGCGCGGTTGAATCGGCGTCAATCCGCCCGCCCGCCAGCGCCATCGTCTTCGCCTCAACGTCCTCCTCGGGCGCGGGTCAGCTGGACGCGATGCGCCACCTCGCCGACGAAGAACTCGACCGTTTCCGCCCTGGACCACCCGGGGTCTCGACTGGCTGATCTGAAAGCCCCTTGGGCAGGTCGGGATAAGAGTAGTTTCGCGCGGGCGAAGATCGGAAACGGCGCGACCGTGCGAAAAAGCAGATCCGCCCGCTCGACCGCGCCGCGGTGAATACCGGCAACGCCAGATCCGCCGACGCCTGGGTAAAGGGCGGCGCCAGGCGCGATCGGCGCCGCTGGCGTCGAGGCGGGTGGCTGGCGTGAATGCCGGTGCGTCGGCCTCGTAACCGCGAATCGTGGCGTATCTCTGCCTAACCACGGCGAGTCCGGCACGCGCCAGTCGACGACCTGCTGCTTTATGCGCGTAACGGCGAGCCTTCGTCGAGTAGTGCCGATCGGCTGCAGACCGGCTGAGAACGCGGCAGCCGGCGAACCGGCAGTAATGGTGTACCGATCGCCTCTGCGCCAGTGACGACCGTCGGCGCCACCGGGCCGACGTCAGTCGCGCTGCCGGAAGCACGCCTGGAGATCGTCGGCGATCATTCGCCAGACTGCTGCGGGTGGCTCGTAGTAGCCGTGCGCAGGTGCCGATCCCGGCAGCGATCGTTGAGAACTGCGGCCCTGCGGGTCTTCGTGTCGCGCCTACAAACGCGTTTGGTCGCGGCAGGGCGATCAAGTAGTACGCCCGGGATGGCGGCTCAGTAGCAACAGGCTGATATCGACGAGAATGACCGCTCGGAGAAACAAGCCCAACATGATGATTCGACGTCGACCGGCGAATCATGGCTGGGCGTCGCGCGGAAGCCGTCAGCGGCCGGGCGGCGACGCGTTCAGTCCTGCGGCGACCGCTCGGCGCTGGTCGCGTCGCTCGAACCCGCCGCCAGTCGGCAGCTTTAACGCCAGCAACCCAGTCAGACTCGAGGCGAGACGTCATGCCGCAGCACGCCAGCGGTCAGCGTGCGGTGATGCCTGGGAACCATGATGTCGTAACCGTGGCCGCGGGCAGCAGCCGCGCGCGGCTTTGATTGTGGTATGGCCCATCGCGGCTCGTGCAGTGGCTTTGCCGAGCGTCGGCGAACGACGGCGTGTCGCGTCGAAGGGCTGCGGTAAACCGGCGAGCAGCCGTAGCCGGCGGTGATCGGCGAGTCGCAGTGACTGGGTATCGCCCGTGGCGATCGACACGCCGCCAGCAGACCGGCACCGCCGGCAGCAGCCGAGCATCGGCGGCGCGGGCCTGGGCGAGGCGCTGCGGAAACCACGGGGTGACGCGATGAACGCAGCCAGGCTTTGGCAGAGTCGGCACTCGACAGCCTTGCATGGCTCTTGCTGCGACATCGATCTGGGGCAGTGTGCCATGACATCCCCACGCTGCGGCAGGCGCCGCTTGCGCTGCCGCCCGTGAAGATCCGTGCGCGTCTCGGGGCGGCGGCACTCCGCTCTCGATCTCCGCGGGACGAGAACAAAAGCCTCGGCCACCGCCGGCGGTTGTGGCGCTCGTTACCTTCGGCAGAACGATGTCGTCGCGCCTGGCACGAAAGTGAAGCGTCGCCAGCCGCCAGCGGCGCATAAGAAATAGACCGCAGCGATGCGAAGCGTTGATCTGCGAGCATCAACGCCTCTTCAACGGCATAGCGACGCGCCAGCTCGTATGCGGCACGTCGTGAGTGGGCAGAGGAAGGAGTGATAGCGGCAGCGCGGAATGTGTGAAGAGATGCCTTCCAGGCGCTGCCGTTCCGGGCAGCAGGTTATTATCCCCGGTTAATCTGGCCAGCTGACCATATCGGGCCTCAGCGGCCAGCATCGACTTCGCGGCACGTAAATCTCGATGCGTGGCAGGGCATCGACGAGGCGGTCGATAAAGCACCAAATCCGCCACTGTGACGCTCGAGCGATCAACGATGAACGTGCTCGGCAAGTGCGGTGGCTATCGGCCGTGAGCTTCGGGCAGATAACAGGCGATTCATCAGATATGTCAGCCGCCCGGCCGAGCCCGCGGATGTCATCGTGCTGCGCTCGACCCGGGTCTCTCAGCGCCGGCGCCAGCGCAGATACCACCTGATCGAGGCCCATGGCGCGACGGTGGCGCCGACCCTGCCGATTTCGAGCAAGCGGCTCGTGGTGTCGACGTGGCGGCATGATCTCGCTCGGTATGTCTGGGAACCGGTCAGTCGGCTGAACATTTAAGCAAAATCAATATCCGCCGCAGCTCCCGTAGCGATCGACCTCGCCAACTATTCGTAA
>ERZ1370068.10569-contig-9256_pt1 | contig 53938 bp, 85 predicted proteins | sample MGYA00561227_ERZ1370068 | MGnify/ENA primary metagenome ERZ1370068 (study PRJEB38410, sample SAMEA6850437) | metagenome | study: Metagenomic assessment of the ecological functions of the soil: analysis of the soil microbiota associated with the... | reverse complement strand
ATTTGAGGAATTGAGGCGTTCCCCGACTCACGCATGGTTTTAGAGCCGGTTGAATACGTCATTTGCACCGGGAGATTACTTTTATGACTTACCTAGGGTGAGCACGCGATCCGTGCCGCTGGCGGCCTAGTTTCCTTCGCAATGGGATAAGCGGCTCGTTCTGATGGAAGCGATGATTGGTCGACGTGCCAGCCTGACGGAGATCCACTTCAGTTAGGGGCCTGCTGATCGCCCCGCAACGCAGTCAACAAGGCTGATCACCGACATTCGATATCGCAGGAGATTCAGCATCGGCCCGCCACACCATCGGGTAACTTTAACCGGGGCACCCTGACCTTCAGCTGACCATTACGAGAACTAACTCGCGGCGACAAGAACCGATATTCCCCAGCCCAGGGTCAGAGCGACTCGCTGAGTATCTGCTCGAACAGGCACCGCGCATGATATGTATCTGGGCGCGATATAACGAACGCGCGCGCGAGATGGATCGTAGTCGATACGCTGACAGCATAACAAAGATCGCCCTCGGAACAATAAGTGGAATTTACAGTAGCGTGAGACGTGATCACTATTCAGGCAAACGCAAACAGCGTACGGTAAGGGAACCCTCGGACATGATGACAAACGCATGGCTCATCATGAGTAGATGCGGCAGGTAGCCTTGCTCTCCGTTAACAGCGTCTGAGGTAGCGCCGTTGAACGGCTTCCGGCGCCATGCGGAATCCGACGCAGAGCCACCCGGGAATTTATCTCAGGTTCAGTCCCAGCAGTTAAGAAACGAGGTTCCCCGCCCAACGCCACAATGCATCGGGCGTAAGAATGTCGAAATCCTGCAGATCGGGTCTCTGGTGGGATGGTTGGCGAGTTGTCAGCGGCATCCACTTCCGCCGAGCGCGCTGATGACGAGCAGGAGCTGTAGCCCGTCCCAGCGAAACCCGGCGGCGCCTCAGGATCGCGCGCCGACACCTGCGTGTGAGCACCGGTGACCAACGACGGCCACCAGGCAGCAGGTGTCGAAGGAGATCAAAGCACACTCGCGCTTGATGGTCGACGCAGGCAGGCTGCCCGTCCACGCCACTGGTTCCCAGAAATACCAGCGGCGTGATCGATCGTGAAGAGTGGCGTGAACAGGCGCGACAGCCGAAAATGTCCGGCGCGCCATATGCTTCTGACGTGACGCTCTGCTTCTGCTTCCACCAGCCACGATCCGATGGATCGCCAGCGCCTCCCGGCGCCAGGCGAACGAGCCGGGGCCGCCTTTGGTGCCGAGGCCAGTCGGCTTTCCTGCGCCGATCGATCACCGGAACATCATCACCGCGAATCGGCAAGAAGTGATAGAATCGACCCCGCCAGAGCGCGATATCACCAGCGTCAGTAGATGGGCGAGCTCCCGATAGAAGCGGACGAAGTTCATCCGTCCGCCGCCGGTGAACCAGTGTCCGCCGGTGGTAGGCGATGCCGACCCGGGCGAGCCAGAGGGCGATCGCATGTGGAGTGCGGTCAGGATTGCTGGTGCCGCCTCCCGGACGAAGGGGGATGAGTAGGACGCCGGGCGAACAGGGCGGCAACGCGAACACCAAGGCCGCGAGGAGTGGCGCAGACTGCGTGATTACGCACAGCTTCCGCTTCCGCGCGAAACAGACGATCAAGCAGCTGGCGGTAAGCTTAACGCAGCGATGGCCGGCGTTGCGGTTGGGAGGTGAGCAGCCATCATGGTCGCCGTCGACGATGTGTCTGCCGAACAGCTCCGGCAACTTTGAACGCAGCCGGCGACGGCCACAGCCGCCAGCGCCAGAACGATGCGGCGTTTCGGTCCGCGCAGCGAGGCGCACCGACTCGCGTGCGTAACGCGCCCCGTCGCCGATTACGCGACGAGCTGTCGCTCTCCCCAGCGTCGCCTCGCGAGTTGCCTTGCGAGCGGAACCCTGCGCTGGAGAAAGCGCGTACGCTGGATCGGCTGCCCATGCGTCTGACTCGCGATTTAGTGGAACGCCTGTCAGCCCGGCCACAGGCCCGACGTGGTCAGTGGCCGCCACTCATCCGGTCGCGGAGGATGGCGTCTTCAAGCTCCTCGGACGTCCCGGCCGGTCGGATCCGCGCGCCTGCGGTGCAGGTCGACGTATCGCCACTGCGCGAACTGGTCGCCGAGCGGCAGCGCCGGAGGGCGTCGCCACGGGTGGGCTTCGTTCTTCATCCAGATCGCGTGGAGTGGTTTCCGTCCACGCGACCCTCCAGCTGCCGCTGCCGCCAAAAGAAACCGAGGCTGCGTCCTCGCTCCTTCGCGGGTGATGCTGGAAAAGCATTTCCGTCGCCGGCCGGCATCGGAGGCGCCCCACTGCGTCCGCGAATCCAGGTCCCTGGCGCCTCGAGCGTTTCTGATGCCGCAGCAATCCGGGTGGAATAGCAATCCTGTCGGTCCATACCGCAGGTGGCCGCCGGAGAGCTCGGTCACGCTGGATGATCGCGTAGCTTCGCAGCCGTCGCCCTCCGCGAGGATCGCGAGCACGGAGCGTGGCCAGACGCGGCGATCGATGGTCCCCACCGAAGTCCATACTGAATGAAGTCCTTATAAGCACTTGTGATTCCCATGGCTGTCAAACGGAGAGGGAGTGAACCGTCGCATTGCGCCAGGGATTCTCTCGTCGTTGCCAGGCTGGGGTGAGCTGACCACGAACGCGTGCGCGTCGCTGGGCGGGTCTGGACCCTGAGGCGCCGAACAGCCCCTGACCCTGTGCTGCTGAGGCAGTGACAGCCACGCCGCGCGCATTGGCAGCAGCCGCGCCATTGCCGCCGCGCGCCCGGCTTCCTTTCCTTGATAACGCTTGTCCGTCGACGTGGCGCCGACCTTCACCGAATTGCGCCAAAGGTCCACCTCGAGCTCTGACGAGGCCAGCGTCGGACCGCCAAGCCCCACGCGCCCGGTGCTCGGCGGTGGATTCTTGAAGCCCGCGTCGAAGTCCGGTGACATCGATGTGGATCTCACGCGTGGATTTCGGTCCACTTGACCTTCGCTGGCGCAACGTGCCTGCGAGCTTGAACCGCTCTCTCTACCGGCGGTCGAATTCTTGCCGCGAACTGATTATGGTGGCGGTGATAGACGGGCGCCGCGGCAGCGTGCGAGTGTGAGCGCGGCGGAGGCACGTTCATTCTGCATGCAGCAGATCTCGATCAGTCACATGACACGAACTTACCCGCCGGGGAGGTGCTCCGGCCTTGTTGTTCTCGCAGACGTAGTGCAAACAACTTCTTCAGCGGCGGTGCGGGTGAGCCAGTCCCCAGTTCTGATGCCACGGCGTGCTGAACGCACCGGGGCCCGCGAAGGTGATCGGCGGACCTGGCAGATGACCGAAATCGGGCCGTCGAATCCGTCTCCGTGACGTGCAGCATCTCCGTGTGGATAGATGCCAATCCAGCTCTGGCTCGGTGGAGCCGATCAGTATCCACCAACGAGCGTGCCACCGTCCCATCTTGAGTCAACGATCAGAGTGTCCGAACCCAGCTTTGATCATCCGGATCTGGACGTGGATGCGGACGCACCGTCGAGAGGAGCGATCTGCCCGGAACCCGCCGGTAACCTCGAACAGCTTCATGGACTCACCGGCGCAGCGAAGCGAGTCTGGAACCGCGCCTTCGCGCATGACACGGACCGAGCTCGACGCAGGTGTGGGGATACCCCGCGTGCGTGACGATCGCGCGTGCGGAGCGTCCTTGAACGCGCGTTGCCGATCCGGTCGTGCAGCGCCGTGACGGCCCATGGCAGCAGCGTCGGCTGCTCTGGATATCGATCTTCATTGGCCAGCCAGACGCCGGAGAAATCTGGCTTTCCCGCGAGACGCGGCACCGGTCTTGACGGCACCTTCGCTCGATTGCGCAGGACGGCTGCGAGCTCGCCCGGATCGTCGCCAGCCGTGTTGAGCGACACACCGCTTCCAGAGACGGAGTATCGAGCTGCCGCGTCTGCCCGGCCTGGATCGCGACATCCTGCTGTGCGAACGGGTCGAATGCGCAGCACGGCATCGTGATCCGAAATGTCGCACTGAGCCGGTGGGCACGCTGGGCGCAAGACAGAGAAGTGTCTTTGCCACATGTTTCGTCGCTCCCCGCGAATGACCATGCCGCCTGGCCTAGTCTTCTGTCTGGATGGGGCGCTGGTTGGTGATCACCAGATAATCTTGGTATAGTCCCGGTCACTTTGTCCTGCTTCCAATATGCCGTTGTTCCCCGAAGCCAGGTAAGAACCCGCCTGAGGAGATCATTGATCCTGGATGGTGGTAGAGATTGAATTTAGCCAACCACGATATGGTTCTTCCTGGCGGTGCTTGGTATGGTCAGCGTTTCGAGACGAGGTGACAAAATGGCCGCCCGCCACAGCACCCCAATAATACTTGAGTGAACTGGCCGCAAACGAACTGTGTCTTTTCTTTTAGGCGGGCGGCGATCCCGCCTTCGCAGCGCGCCGCGCATGGTTCCGGATATACTGCCGGATGGCGCGACAATGAAGCGTCGTCCGGTACTGCTATGGCGCAACGTCACGAATGACGGATGGTCCCTTCTGCCAGATGCGCTTTATGATCATCAGTCCACGCTTCCCGGCGATCGTTGGACCTGCGTGTAGCCACCGGCATCGTGACGAAACCGTGCCTGCAGGTTCGCGCAGGATGCAGGAGGAGTGGCGGCTTTCGCGCCGACGCGGGCAGTCTCTCTCGCCAGCTGGTGAAGGGGTTCGCACTTCTGCCAGCGGCGGTCAACCTTCTTCGCGGGTAGGACTCAAGGCCAGAGCAGGTCCCCGCGCGCCACCTCGCCGTCGCGGACGGCTTCTATACGACGGGCGACGATTGGCGGCGATTCCCGGAGATCCGAGTCCAGAGTCCAGCTTCCCACGAGCGTCTCCTTCACAGGTGAGGCTTCCTGGTGCTCTTCAAAGCCGATTTCGATAATACGTTTGCCGTCTTCCCGCGCGACGCATTTATGCGATTATAAGCGGAGTGGGCCGTCGATGTGAGAAGACGGAGCCTGGTGCAGCACTCATTCGCGTTGGATTCAAGCAGCGTTTCAGGCGTCGACCGATGTCGATGAAACCGCTTTCAATATTAAAAGGTGGCTGATCGGCACGCAACCACCGAATGCTGGCATGGAAATCATGCATTTGGCATTGATCGGTCGAGGGGCCGAGTTAAACATAGCACCAGCCGTTTTCCATCAGTCGTATCCGCAATAGCCTTCATCCGCCATTAGCTGGAGGTGCTGACCAACGACGCTGGCTGATGCAGAAGCGCGTTTGCCGGTGAGGGCACACGGCGGGAGAAAGGGACCCTGCTGCGTCCAGCCCCAATGATGGAGTTTTCGTCCAGCACCCGCGCGCCTGGTATTCGATTTGCCTGCGGGTGGAAAGCATGGCAGTCTGGCGCTTTCTGCCCACGCGGTAAGCTGGGCCGCCCAGGTTCTTGACTGTAATACGCGTCGCTGGCGATGCCAGTTGCGGCGCTTCAGACGCGGATCGTCGCGCCCAGATCTGAGATCCTCACCGTCGATCGCATCCGCGACCCGGGCTTCGCCGCGGCGTGTGGCAGACGTCCGAGACGGCAGGGTAGCGCCTCAGTGCCCGGTCGCATGGCGACAGGTAGATGGCGCGCCAGGCTCGGCGGATCGCTTCGGCGTCACGCTCGGCCTGGAAGAGCGATGACCGCTCTCGACATGAAACACTGCCTGCTCGCGCTGATCGCGTCGCCCGCCGCTGCGATCGCATCGTCCACGTGCGGAGAGGTCGCAGCATCCAGCTCGGTCTTGACGCGCTCGAGATTCAGCGGAATCGCGCTGGGTACCAGGCTGCTTCTTCTCAAACTCGATTTACGCCGTCGATGAGTCGCTTCGCGAGGTCCTTTCCCTCTGCCCTTCGGATGCGTTCGCTGACGCCTGCAGCAAGCTTGCCCAGCACCCAGTGGGCCGCATGGTCGCGGCAGGATTCCGGCGCACCGTCTCGCGAAGCCAGTGACGGCGTTCAACGTATCGTGCGCTGAGCCACGACGCATAACCAAGATTGAACGCGAGATCCGGATCGGCAGGGTCCCGCGGTGATCGCCCGCCTGAAAAGCTCGGCAGACGAGGTGTCCGGAGATCGCGCCGAGTGCCGCGCAGCTGCGCCACACCGAGGGGTCGTTGAGAAGCGCAGCGTCCGGCTTCTCTCGATTCCAGGATGATTAATGCGTTGATCGCCTCCGCGTTCCGCCCGAGACTCATCGTCGAGAGCGCCGCGTGAAAACGCGCCTGGCGTGCCATCGGGTGATCGGCCGGCACTGGCGAACGACATCGAGCGCCTGCAGATGCTACGCCTGCTCGCTGTAGACGGCCCACAGCACGAGGCGGGCGCGGTGAGTCAGGCGCGAGGCGGAGCGCCTTCCTTTGAGAAACGCGACCTGCGTCGCCAGCTTCTCCCGCGACCGCACCCTTCACGAACAGCTCGAACGCGGCAAGCGGCGGATGGAAGCTTTCCATCTCCAGTGTCGAGACGGTGGAGTCGGGCAGCAGCCGGCGCGCAACCTTTCCGAAGAGGCCGAAGAAGTCGGTCAACGGACCGTCCTCTGTAATCTCGGGGAACTGGCGGCCGGTATCGAGCCGGATCGCTCGGGCGCGAATGGTCAGCGCGTTCCCATTGACGTCGAACGAGCCGACGATGACCTGCTCGGCGCCGACGACCTGGCCGATGCGTGATGATGGTCGCCTCGCTCAGGGTGGCGACAGACGGCACGCGCAGCCGCTCGAATGCCCGCAAACGGTCGTCGCGCGAGATCGCCTGTGCGCCGAGCGCGGTCAGATCGTCGGTCAGCGCCACGGCGGAGCCTTCGGTGAGCCAGTTGAAGCGCGGCTCAGGAGTCGCGTTCTCCAACGGCATGACCAGCCGTCTCGCGCCCACTGGAACGACCGACTGGGCGCTCGCGCTAATGCAAAATCGCAAAGTGCAAATGCAAACAATGCACGACGCGAACAATGCGCGTTTGCATTTTGCATTTTGCACTTTGAATTCCACTATCCAGCAACCCTCACGGACCCGCACCAGCACCGACATGATGCACTGGCCCGCTCCGGTTGCCCGGCACTGTTCGGTGCCGACCTCCACGTCCGAGGTTGAACAGATAGCATGAGCCGCCGGATCGCCGAGGCGTAAAACTCGCAAAGGGGCTGCTCGCTGCGGTCACGCACCTCGCAGAAGATCGAGCCGCGAATATCGACCGCGCCTTTGCCTTTGCGCCACTTCACGACGGCGCGGCTGCCTTTGCAAGTCGTCCGGATCATCCCTGGCGCGACGCGCATCACGAGATGCACGCGCAGCCTGGCGGCGCGGCGCGAACTGAGAGCGCGTCGGAACCCGGAAAGGTCCGCGACGGTCCATTCGGCGGTAGCATCCACCGGCACGGCCGGCAATCAGACGGCACGGCTCACCTTCCTGGCGCAGAAAGCTGAGCACCGCGGCGAGCGGCGCCAGGCCGATGCGCCCGTCGCGCAGGCCGGAGTGGATTCAGCCACGATTCGTAGAATTCGACGCCGCGTCGGCAACAAGTCCGCGATGACCCTGGTGCAGGCTCGCCACAAGCAGGCGCCCGATGCCGGCTTCAGTCATGAGTGATTTCTGGATAACGTAAACGCCGGCACCTGGTCGACTGCTGCCTCGGTGTGAACACGCCTGACAATGGCGCACGCGCGCGGCGTGCCGCCGAACGCGACGGCACTCAAACCTTCGAAGCGTACCACGAATGATCCTTCCCGTTCACGATCGCCTTCGCGCGCACGTCGCGCACCTGCTTGACGACGCTCTATGCACTCGACGAGCATCTGTCGCCCGCCATCGCGCTCGACTATCCGCCGAATCGCGACGCTCGGCGACCTCGGCACGCCGGTCGCCTTCGAGCTCGCGCGCCGGCTCCGCGAAGGCGCCGCGCGCCATCGCGCAGGAAGATCGCCGGCGCGTTCGGATCGCTTGAGGGCGTCCAGCGGGTGGCCGCGGCGCCGAACGGCTACCTGAACTTCTTCCTGCAGCGCCGCGAGTTTCTGCTGCGCCGCCTCTCGCCTGGCGCGCGCGGCGGCCGGCAGGCCGACCGCCAGCAAAGCGATCGTCGAGCACACCGCGATCAACCCGAACAAGGCGGCGCACATCGGTCACCTGCGCAACTCTGCGCTCGGCGACACGCTCGTGCGTGTGCTGCGCTTCCGCGGCATCCCGGTCGAGGTGCAGAACTACATCGACGACACCGGCGTGCAGGTGGCCGACGTGGTCGTCGGCTTCCGACGCTCGAGAGGGCAAGACGCTCGAGGCAGATCCGCGCAGATCGCGGACATCGACGCGGTTCGATTACTACTGCTGGGATCTCTACGCCCAGCGTCACCGAGTGGGCATGAAGCGGGACAAGGACGCGCCTCGCGATCCGCGGCCAGACGCTGCACGACATCGAGCACGGCGGCAACGAGAACGCCGAGATCGCCGCCTTCATCGCCGATCGGATCGTCCGCTGCCACCTGAAGACGATGGCGCGGATGAACGTCGACTACGACCTCCTGACGTGGGAGGGCGACATCCTGCGGCTGAAATTCTGGGCGCAGGCGTTCGACGTGCTCAAAGCCAAGGGCGCGGTCTACCTGCAGTCGGAGGGACGACTCGCGGGCTGCTGGGTCATGCCGATCCAGGAGGATCTCGAATCAACTTCCAAAGACCAACTCCCCAACTCCCGAGGAGACGACGAAGAAGATCGGGAAAAGGTCATCGTGCGGTCGAATGGCGTCGTGACGTATGTCGGCAAGGACATCGCGCACCAGTTCTGGAAGCTCGGACTTCTCGGAAGGATCTTCCATTACCGCGTATTCGACGAGCGGCCGCAGGACCGCTCTGGGCGACGTGCACGACCGGCGGCGAGGATCATCACCCGATGTTCGGCGGCGCCGCGCACGTCTACAACGTCATCGACGTCCGGCAGTCGTATCTGCAGAAGCTGTTGAAGCAAGCGCTCATTGCGGTCGGGCCATCCGGAAGGGGCGGAGCGCTCGCATCACTTCTCGTACGAGATGGTCGCGCTCTCGCACGCGACCGCCCGCGAGCTCGGCTACGCGCCGCCAGCCCGATTCAGAGGACGCCAGAGCGTCCGTTCGTGGAGGTCTCGGGCCGCAAGGGGCTCGGCGTCAAGGCCGACGATCTGCTCGACACGCTGATTCGATCCGCCGGGCACCGAGGTCGGCACGCGCAACCCCGAGCTCGGCGCCGAGGACCGGCAGCGGATCGCGCGGATGATTGCGATCGCCGCGGTGCGCTACTTCATGATCAAGTTCTCGCGCGGCAAGGTCATCGCATTCGATCTCGAAGAGGCGCTTCAGCTTCGAGCAGGAAAGCTGGACCGTACATCCAGTACGCGGTTGTCCGGGCGAACAACATCTTTCAGAAGCTCCAGCAGCGCGACGCCCTGACGAGAGCCGGCTCTGCTGAACGCGCTTCGTGATGTGCTCGACCGGCGAGCTCGATGGCGCCAACGGCGAGCCACGAGCTCTGGTCGCTTCGTGTCCTCGACGCCTCCCGTCTCGACGAAGTGGTCGGAGCAGGTCATCCGGTCGCTCGAATTCTCGATGCTCGCAAAGTATGCATTCACCCTCGCGCAGTCGTTCAACGCCTTCTATCATCGGCGCGCCCTATCCTCAACGAAGAGCGCGACGATGTGCGCGGTGGCGCGGCAGCAGCCGTCATCTATCTGCGTCAACCAGCTGAGGACCGCACTCGACTTGATGGGCGTCGCGTACTCACCACGGATGAGGTGCGAGAGTGCTGCGGTGAGAGGTGCGAGAGGCGGGGGGTGCGAGAGGTGCGAGGGGTGCGAGAGTGGAAGGCGCAGATGCGGGAGCAGGGTGCGAAGGGTGCGGAAGGTGCGAAGGTGCGAGAGGTGAGATGCCGGTAATTGCGGTTGCCCCAGTGCAGCAAGCTGTCCGACTACGAGAAGTCGGTCCGCCGCGCCGGCGGCGACGTCCGCGTGCTCGACATGGGCCACCGCTCGCCGGCCGTTGACGCGATGCGCGGCGTGGACGGCCTGCTGCTGACCGGCGGCGGCGACGTGCTGCTCCAGCTCTATGGCGCCACGGCGCATCCGGCGTTCGACTGCGGCGGAGCCTGGACGCGACGAGTATGAAGATCAGAGCTCGCGCGCCGCGCGATCGAAGCGCGACATTCCGCTGCTCGCCATCTGCCGCGGCATTCAGGTGCTGAACGTCGCGCGCGGCGGCACGCTCATCCAGCACATCCCCGACGAAGTGGGGACGACCGTCAACCACCGGGTGCCGACGCCGACGCACTCGATTGCGCATGAGGTATGGATCGAATCGCAGTCGATGCTCGAAAGGCTGATGGGCGAGCGGCGTTCGAGGCCGGCGAGGCGTGTCCGGTCAAGCAGCCGTCATCACCAGGCGCCGATGGATCTCGGCGAAGGACTCGTCGCATCGGCGACTGCGCCCGACGGCGTCATCGAAGCCATCGAGGATCCGGGCCGTCGCTTCGCCTCGGCGTGCGAGTGGCATCCGGAGAACTTCTGGAGGACGTGAGTCTCCGAACCTTGTTCGGGCGTTCGTGCAGGCTTGCAGAACTTTGAACAATCGATGATTGATGATTTGTGCATCGATTGAAACATCGAATCATTGAAGTCATCGGGGCATTCTTTGATCGTCGAATCATCGAACGAATCGTCGAATCATCGAGGTCAGTGCCTCTGGGACGACGGGGCATTTCGTTTGCACCTTTCGTCGATCATGAGTCAAGTCGACGAACTCCAGGCGCGAACGGACGCCTTTGCGGATCTCTCGCTCCCGCTTTGTGCAGGGCCTACCTGACGATTCCCATCGCCCAACGCGAATCGCCGGACAATATCAGGACTCTTCGACATCCACGGCAGCGAACTATCGCGCCAGCGCAGACGCGGTCGCACGACGAGTTCGTTGCCAAGCTCGGTATCGTTTCGGAGGAAGCCGACGAATCGGTCTTCTCTGCGCGCGACTACTCAACGCGAAGATCAACAGCACGACAGTCGAACTCCGGTACGCTCCTCCGGAGGCGGAACAACTCGCGCGCATCTTCGGCGCGTCGCATCGAACGGCGAAAGCGCAAACGCCGTTAGGCGGTCGATTGCGATGCTTCGACCGATTACGATGCTCCGATCGATGTTCCAATGTTCAAGGATTGTCCCGATGGATCAATGCCCCGATGACTCAGATCGATGATCAGATCATCGATCGTCGATTCATAGGATGGTCTACGACCTGTCGAAGACCGCAACCGTTTCGACGTGCGCGGTATTCGGGAACAGATCGACTCCGCTTATTTCCACCAGCGAGTAGTCCGCATCGATGAGCACGCGCGCATCGCGGGCGAGCGTCGCGACGTCGCACGAGACATACACAACGCGCTTCGGCTTCACTCGAACAATCGCTCGCGCCGCGTCAGGCGACATGCCGGTCCGCGGCGGATCGACGATGAACGTCGCAGTCAGGCGTGGGAGTCCTGCGGCGCAGAAAGTCCTCGACGCTCGATCGCTCGACACGTGCGCGCGATCGACTTTACGGGCGCGCGTTCTCCTCGAGGTCGTGGCCGCTGACGGGATCCCTTCAACCAGCGCGACATCAGCGATGCCCCGGCGGCGAGCGAGAGCCCGAACAGCCTGACGCCGGCATAGAGGTCCGTGACCGGGCCGTCGGGGACGACTCGATACCCGCTGCACCAGCGCCTCGAGGAGAAAGCGGTTCCCTGAAGAATGCGCGTGCATCTCAGCTGAAGTGCAGGGCCTGACGGAATCGAACACGGCGGCGACGCCAGACAACAGCTCGACGCCGCGACGATCGAGCAGCTGCGCTGACAACCCGGTAACGCCATCGGTTGCCAGCGCCGCGAACGCGCGGGCGTTGCCCCCTGGCTCGAGCTCCAGATGGCAGGCGCGCTCGGTCGCGGGATGTTTTCCGCTATCTCGATCGACGTCAGGCCCGTGAGTCTGTCGTCGCGGAGCCGCGCCTCCGCCGCTTCGATCCATGCGACAGTCGCCGGCAGCATCTGCCCTGTCGGTCCGACCGCGCAGATCTCGTGGCTGCGCTTCGCGTATGAAACCCATGCGGCCGCCGCGCACGTGCAGCTGCGCGCATCCGATACCCCTGTTCTGGTGACGCCGTGACGATCGGCGCCGCGTCCAGCGGCATGCGACCGATGCGCGCGAACGCGTCGCGGATGATCCCGGATTTGAGTGAAGCTGCCCGCGCGCGTCACGTGCGCGAGTCATCGCTGCCGCCGCAAGCGCCAGTCGCCCATCGCCTCGCGGCGATCGGGCGACGCCGCGAGAGGACATCGACGGTTTTCAGCGAACAGGACCCCTGCCTGAGCGCTCGACGCGCGCCCGCACTCTCGCTCGCCGGGTATCGCGCCCCAGACGAGCACGATCTGGCCGTTGAGCCGCGCGAGCATCCGGCCGCCGGCTGCGGGCTTCTCAACATCAACCGTAATCAACGAGTCCGCCACAGAGGTCACGGAGACGAATTCGCCACAAAGGCCACTAAGAACGAGATATTCGTCTTTCGTGGCCTCCCGTCGCTACTCGCAAGAGATCGTCGGCAGCCCGGCGCGCTCGCGCAGCCTATCCGATCGACGCACGCCTGATGCGATTGCTGAGGTACGCCTCCGCAGGCATTCGTGCGCGGAAAGACTTGAGCTCCTCATCCGCCTCCGCGGAAAGCCGCTCGAGCGTGGAGCGGTCGCATCGGCGGGCAGTGCGCTCGATGAGCGACGCGTCGAGCTGCCGGAGCCGGTCGATCAGCGCCTCGCGCGCATCGCCGCGGAGGCTTGGCGTGTCTGCGCGCGCCGCATCGAGCTCGCGCACGGCATCATCGAAGACTGGATCAAGCGGGATCGATCGCTGCCTGCGCGCAGTGTGGTCAGGCGGGCGATGACGCGCCCGAGGTGGGCAGGAAGGCTGGATCGCGCGACCTGAAAGGTCCGCGCCGCTCTCATCACCTGCACTATCCGCCCCACCCGCCGCCGATACGCCGACTGACCGCTTCCATTCGTCAAAAACATCGAGCACGTCAGCCTCGCGAGAACTCGATACGCACCGGCCTTCGTCTCGGACCTTTCGCTAATAGCGCTCGAAGTAGCGATCGATGCCACTCATCGCCAGTCGCGGGGAATCCGCGCGCCGACCATCTACACACCTGCTCGAACGCGGGACCGACAATGCGAATCAGGTGGCCTTCGTTCTTGCGACGAAGATAGTCCTCCAGCTGCCTCGTAATATTCCCCCGTGCGCCCGTCGTCTCGCCTTGCGACTTGGGATTTGGGATCTGGGGTTTGGGATTTTCGTTCATGACAACCAGCGGACTTCGCCGGAGATCACACGAATAATCTCGCGTCCCACGCGCACCAGCAGCGCACCACGCGCAAGCCGATGTCATGGGCGGTGCCGCGAAGCGCCCGCGCCCGGCATCCCATTCCACCGATCTGCCGAGATGTTCCGCGGCCCGTGCGCGCCATGCCGTAATGACAGCTTCGCTCGCGCCATCTTCGAGCGCGCGGAACGATTCGCCAGCGCCGCGAGGCACCCGCAAGAACCAACCCCCGATCCGCGCCTGACCGCGCTCGCTCTCGATTGATGTGGCGCGCACCGCGACATCGGGCGGAAACGCGGCGGGACGCAGGTTGATGCCGAATCCGAGCACGACATGATCGACGCCGGCGGGCGACGTCCCCCTTCCGCGAGAATGCCGGCGAGCTTGCACGCCGGATAGGCACGTCGTTCGGCCATTTGACGCACGGATTCAACCCGCTGGCGGCCTGCGACGCCTTCCGGCCACGGCGACACCGGCCGCAATCGTCACGAGTGGAAGCGCCTCGCGTGACGGTCGCAGGATCGCGGAGACATTTGGACAAACCTGCGCCCGGGGTGGCGATGCCCAGCGCCGGCCGAATCGCCCCCGACCCGACGATTGTGCGTTCGAGGCAACGACAGTCCTTCGGAGCGCCCTCGTCCGCGAGACGACGCGGCGGCGTCGTTGGTAGGAACCGACGTCCTCGTGCCCAGACAAGCCGATGCTGGAACGGACCGAGCCGATCGCCGGTTCTCGCGAGCGCCTCCGCGATGTCGCCAGGAACGGCACCTGGTCTGGGATTCGGGTTTTGGGAGTTACTGCAAGGGTTCAATTTCGAAACTCAGATCAACGGCGCGGGGCCGAGTGCGTCAACGCACCAACGGAGACGAAATCGGCACCCGTCGCAGCCAGTTCGCGCATCCGCTGCGGCGTGACGCCGCCCGAGATTTCCGTTTTCGCGCGGCCGCGGCAGCGCGTCTGACCGCTTCGAGGATCTCGTCGGTCGACAGGTTATCGAGAAGAATGATCTCTGCGCCTGCATCGGGCGCCTCATCGACCTGCGCCAGGCTCTGCGCCTCGACCTCGGTCGGCATCTCGCGATTGCGCTTCCGCATCAACGTCACCGCGCTGCCGACGCCTCCCGCAAGACGGATGTGGTTGTCCTCGATCAGGATGCCGGCGTCCAGGCCGCTGCGGTGATTGACGCCGCCGCCGGCACGCACGGCGATCTTTCCAGCGCGCGGAAAGATCGGCGTCGTCTTTCTCGTGTCGAGCACGGTGATCCGTCCGTCGGCCACGTCGACGAACTGCCGTGTCAGCGTCGCGATCCCGCTGAGATGCTGCAGGAAATTGAGCGCGGTGCGCTCGGCCGTCAGCAGCGCCGCGGCGTGCACCGCGGATGTCGGCGACCTCGGTCCCGCGCTCGCAGCGATGTCCGTCAGGGCAGTGGATGGTGACCTGCACGGCGGGATCGAGCTGGCGAAAGCGCTTCGGCCGCGATCTCGATGCCGGCCATCACGCACGTCGACTTCGCGACGATGATCCCGTGTGCCTTCTGCTCGCGGTCGATGATCGTCTCGGTCGTCACGTCGCCCCAGCCGAAATCCTCGGCCAGCGCGCGCGCGCACCAGCTCGCGGTACGTGCCGGGGTCGAGCGGCTCGAATGGAGCGGCCTTCACGCGGCTGGCTCCTCCGCGAATTCGAGCTGCGTCTCGACGACCTGGTCCGCGAAACGCAATTCACGGATGTGCGTAGCCGCTTTGAAGTCACGCTCCGCAGGTCGAAGGCCCTCAAATTCCGCCGACAGCAGAGCCTTTGCGATCACCGCCTTCGTCGGCTTCTTCAGCAGCGACTTGACGCGGCGCACTTCGGCGAGCGCGCTCTGCGTCGCTTCGCGCACGACGACCGAGCCCGGATCTGCGCCGCCGATCGACGCCAGCGACCTCGGCGCTTCGCTCGTGCCGACCAGTGCGTGCGTGCACGGAACCCGGACGCCACCAGGACCAGACCTCCTCGGTCACGAATGGAAGAAACGGCGCGAAGAGCCTCATCAAGCGTCGACAGGGCGACCAGCATCGCGCTGTTGGCCGACGCCGCGGCCTCGGGGCCAAAGTCACCATAGCGCCGGCCCTTCACGAGCTCGAGATAGTCGTCACAGAAGCCCCAGAAGAATCTCTCTGTGTCCGTTCGAGCACGCGCGCGTAGTCGTACGCCTCGAAGCTGCTCGGTCGATTCGTCGACCAGCTCGGCCAGCGCCGTCAGCATGGCCGCGATCGAGCGGCTCGGTGATCGGGCCGCGCGGCTCCGCCTGCATCAACGCGAAGCGCGCCGCGTTCAGAATCTTGATCGCCAGGCGCCGTCCGACCTTCATCTGCGCCGGGATCGAACGATGGTCAGCGCCGGTCGCCGCGGTCGCACGCTCGCCGACCAGTACCGCACGCCATCGGATCCGATGCTCCTCGAGCAATGCCGACCGGGCGTCACCGACGTTGCCTTCGACTTCGACATCTTCTTGCGGTCGGGATCGAGCATCGAATCCGGAGAGCGCCGCGTGCGCCCACGGCAGCGGATCGTGTTCGAGGTGCGAGCGCAGCACGGTCGTGAACAGCCACGTGCGGATGATGTCGTGTCCCTGCGGGCGCAGGTCCATCGGGAAGACGCGCGCGAACAGATCGGGATCGTCGAGCCACCCGCCGGCGATCTGCGGCGTCAATGACGACGTGGCCCATGTGTCCATCACGTCGGAGTCGCCGGCGAAGCCGCTCGGCTTGCCGCGCTGCTCGGCCGTGTAGCCGTCAGGCACGTCGGTGGAGGGATCGATCGGCAGGCGCGATTCGTCCGGCGTGATCGGCCGGGCGTAATCGAGGCTTCCGTCGCCGGCGAACCGGATACCAGACAGGAACGGCACGCCGAAGAACCGCTGCCGGCTGACGCACCAGTCGCCGGTGAGCCCGTTCACCCAGTTCTCGTAGCGATGCCGCATGTAGTCGGGGTGCCACTGCAGCTCGCGGCCGCGCGCGAGCAGCTGTCTCCGGAACTCTACCGTCTTGATGAACCACTGCCGGCTCGTGATGATCTCGAGCGGCGCGATCGCCCTTCTCGTAGAACTTCACTGGATGCGTGATCGGCCGCGGCTCGCCGATGAGATCGCCCGACTGGCGTAAGCTGCTCGACGATCATCGTGCGCGCCTTCGACGGCCGACAGGTTGGCAAGCTGATCGTAGCGCCTGCTGCGCGCGCGCGACGTCCGTGCGATTCCCACCCGGCGATCGCCCCACGTGACCGGCTCGAACGCGCCGTTCGGCAGGATCACCGCCCGCACCGGCAGCGACAGCTCACGCCACCACGATCACGTCGGTGAGGTCGCCGAACGTGCAGATCATCGCGATGCCGCTTCCCTTTTCGGGATCGGCAAGCGCGTGCGGCTTCACGGGCACGTCGACGCCGAACGAGCGGCGTCAGCGACGCTCTTGCCGAACAGCGGCTTGTACCGCTCGTCGTCCGGGTGCGCCACCAGCGCGACGCACGCCGGAATCAGCTCCGGACGCGTCGTCTCGATCTCAACGTCGGGCGGGTCCCGCGCGTCTGAGTCCTGCGCGTGACCCGCCGGCGGACCCGCCGCCGCAAATCGAATCCGGTGATACGCGCCGGGCTGCTCGCGATCCTCGAGCTCCGCCTGCGCGACGGCCGTGCGGAAGTCGATGTCCCACAGCGTCGGCGCTTCGAGCTGATAGCGCGATGCCCTCGCGTGAGCAGCCGGAGAAACGACGCCTGCGATGCGCGCTGCGACCGACTTGTCGATCGTCGCGTAGGTCATCGACCAGTCGACCGACAGGCCCAGGTGGCGCCACAGAGTCTTCGAACGCCTTCTCGTCCTCGGCGGTCAGCCGGTTGCACAGCTCGATGAAGTTGGGACGCGAAACCGGAATCGCGTGCTTGCGGCGGCTTCTCCGGCGGCTGCGAACGACGGATCGCATGGCAGCGACGGATCGCAGCGCGACGCCGTAGAAGTTCTGCACCCGCCGCTCGGTCGGCAGGCCGTTGTCGTCCCATCCCATCGGATAGAAGACCGCCTTGCCGCGCATGCGCTGGAAGCGCGCGATGACGTCGGTATGGGTGTAGGAAAACACATGCCCGACGTGCAGCGAGCCGCTGACCGGTCGGCGGCGGCGTGTCGATCGCATACACCTCCGCGCGTGCGCGGTGCGATCCGAAGCGGTAGGTGCCCGCTTCTTCCCACCGGGCATTCCACTTCTCCTCGAGTCCTTCGGAGCGCGGGCTTTTCGGGAAGGGTTATGGGATGGGTGTCGTCAGCTCCGTGGGACATTCCTACGGATTCTATCGATTTCTTCGCGGACGAGCCGTTCGGCGACGGTTGACACAATCCTCTTTGACGACGGTCTGCATCTGGTCCGATGAACCGAGCGCGAGTCGCTGAATCACACGCCTGGCCACATCGTCAATCACTGCGTCGGTGATGACAGGCGCGGATCCGTTGCCCGCCAGGCGCACCGGCACCGCGCCGGGCTCGCCCTGCTCGGCGGCAAACAGCGCGCTGAATGCGTCGGCGATGATGCTGCGTCCAGACGGCGCTTCGAGCGGCCCGGAGGCCGCGGCCGGGGCCGGAGGCGCAGCCGCCAGTGTCGGTGTCACGTCGGGAGGCTCGATGGTCGGCGGCGCTATGGCAATCGGCGACGGCACTGCAGCCGGCGGCGGCGCGTCGAACACCGCTCGACATGTCGCAAGCATCGGCTCGAACGTGATGGGCGTCGGCTCCGGCGGGGCGGCATGCCGGCAAGGAGATCGTCAAGCGTCGGAACGGCCGCCGCGGTGTCGCTCTGAATCGCGTCGAACCCCGCGAACGGATCCGCCGCCTCGACCCCGGGCGGCTCGACGCGGCGGCGGCGCGTCGAGATGATTCGAGGTCACGTTCGAGAACGGGACCATCGGAGTGCGGCTCCGATGCACCGGCCGGTGATGCGTTATTGATCGTGGAGAACGCTTCGTCGAGCTTGTCCGAAATAGTCGTCCAGCGAATCGTCGGCGGCGATCGGCTGCGCGCCGCGCGTCTCCGACATCCTCGATCTGCGGCAGCAGGTCGTCTTCGGGCGGCAGGAACGCCTGGTCGCCGAAGTCCATCAGATCTTCAGTTATCGGAGGCCTGTCGTCGCGGGTCGGCAGTTCCACCGGCCGCGACGGCGCGAGGCGGCTGCAGGCCGCGGGATATCGGAAACGGCCGGCTGCGTGGGACTTCCTGTCGCGCCGCCAAGCAGCTCGCGCACGCGGGCAATGACATGCTGCGGCTCGAAGGGCTTGACGAGCACGCCGTCACAGCCTCGCCTCTTTCGCCTTCGCCTCGTCGACCGGCTCGAACGCGCCGGCGAGCAGGAGAACGGGAATGTGCGCCAGCTCGGGCCGCCCTTTCACAAACGCCGAGACTTCGTAGCCGCTCCGTTTCCGGCATGCCGATGTCGGCCAGCACGATGTCCGGCTTTTCGGCGGCGATGCGCGCGATCGCTTCTTCACCGTCGCTCACCGCGAGCACCTGCACGTCCTCGCCCGAGAAGGTCATCTCGATGACGCGCTGGATGGTGACGCTGTCGTCGGCGAGGAGCAGCTTCTTCGACATCGAGGCTCGCTACGTCCCGACCCGTGAGCGCGTATTGCGGGTGATGAAATCGACGATGTCCTGCATCGGCGTGCCCGGCAGGAAGATGCCCTTGATCCCGATCTCGTTCAACTTCGGGATATCGACGTCGGGAATGATGCCGCCGATCACGACCAGCACATCGTTCAGGCCCTTCTTCACGCAGCAGCTCCATGACGCGCGGGCAGATGTGCATGTGCGCGCCCGACAGGATCGAGAGGCCGATGGCGTCGGCGTCCTCCTGGAGCGCGGCAGCCACGATCTGTTCGGGAGTCTGGCGCAGGCCCGTATAGATCACTTCCATGCCCGCGTCGCGAAGCGCACGGGCGATGACCTTGGCCCCGCGGTCGTGGCCATCAAGGCCGGGTTTGGCGATAACTACGCGTATTTTCTGGGACATTTCAGCTGGCAGCCGGCAGCGGGCGCTGGCCAGCAGCTCGCATGCCTGGCTCTTCCTGCCCCGGTGACTGCTAGATTATCGGCGTTTCTTCGTATTCCCCCACACTGCCGCAGCGCGTCGCACATTTCGCCTACTGTGGCATAGCGCCCGCACCGCCTCGATCAGCAACGCGCATGGTGTTGCCGATCCGCGCGCGCCTCCTGCAGCGCGTCAAGGGCCGCGCGAACGCGTCCATTGTCGCGGCTCTTCCGGACCCGATCGAGCCTGGCCAGCTGACGTTCCCGGCCGATTCGTCGATGTAGAGCGTTCCAATCCGCGTGTCGTCTTCGCTGACGAAGTCGTTGACGCCCACGATGACCTTGTCGCGCTGCTCGACGGCCTGCTGGAACCTGCACGAGCCTCGGCGATCTCGCGCTGCGGATATCCGTTCTCGATCGCGGCGACCATACCGCCCATCCGATCGATCGTGTCGAAGTAGGCGAGCGTCTCCTCCTCGAGGTCGGACGTCAGCTTCTCAACGAAGTACGAGCCGCCGAGCGGATCGACGATGTTGGTCACGCCGGTCTCGTGCGCGATGATCTGCTGCGTCCGCAGCGCCAGCGTGGCGGCTTCCTCGGTCGGCAGCGCAAGCGCCTCGTCCAGCGAGTTGGTGTGCAGCGACTGCGTGCCGCCAAGCACCGCAGCCAGCGCCTGCAGCGCCGTCCGCACGACGTTGTTGTACGGCTGCTGTGCCGTCAACGAGACGCCGGCGGTCTGGGTGTGGAAGCGAAGCTGCCATGACGCTCGGGCTTTTCGCCTTGAACCGGTCGCGCATCACGTGCGCCCAGATTCGACGCGCCGCGCGGTACTCGCGATCTCCTCGAAGAAATCGCTGTGCGAGTTGAAGAAGAACGACAGCCGCGGCGCGAAGGCGTCGACGTCCGAGTCCGGCGTCGACGCCATACTGCACATACTCGACGCCGTCGCGCAGCGTGAAGGCGAGCTCCTGCGCTGCGGTCGCGCCGGCTTCGCGGATGTGGTAGCCGCTCACCGAGATGGTGTTCCAGCGCGGCACGCGCTCGGCGCAGAAGGAGAAGACGTCCGTGATCAGCCGCATCGACGGCCGCGGCGGGTAGATGTATTCCTTCTGCGCGATGAATTCCTTCAGGATGTCGTTTTGAATCGTGCCCGAGAGCGATTCCCAGCTTGCGCCCTGTTGCTCCGCGACCACCAGATACATCGCGAAAATCATCGACGCGGGCGAATTGATCGTCATCGACGTCGTGATGCCCGCCAGGTCGATGCCGTCGAACAGCGTTTCCATGTCGGCCAGCGACGTGATGTTCACGCCGCATTTGCCGACTTCGCCGAGCGAGAGCTCGTGGTCGGGGTCGCGTCCCATCAGCGTCGGCAGGTCGAAGGCGACGCTCAGCCCGGTGCCGCCCGCCTTGAGCAGCTGCTTAGCCGCTTGTTGGTTTCTTCCGGCGTGCCGAAGCCGGCAAACTGCCGCATCGTCCAGAGCTTGCCGCGGTAGCCAGTCGGATGAATACCGCGCGTGTAAGGAAAGCGTGCCCGGGTCGGCGAGGTCACGCTCGTAGTCGAGCGACGCGATGTCGGCGGGTGTATACAGCTGACGAATCGGCCGTCCCGAAATCGTGGTGAAGCTTCCGCGCCGTTCCTTCGCGGCGCTGGCAGCAGGCGCAACCGTTTTCATGATCAGTTCATTGTAAGGCCGCAGGACGTAGAGGCCGACCTCTCCGGCGCGTAAGGCCGGCGGACGCGCCGAAGCGCGAAGCGTTCAGGCGCCAGTCGGCCTACGTGACAGAATAGCGGAGCATGGCAGAGCACGGAGCGATCTTCGGGGCGATGCTTCAGGAATTCAACGTCGCCGCCCGCATCATCAATCTCGAACCCGGCGTCTGGAACATCCTCACCCACCCCAAGCGGCAGATCATCGTCGCGTGTCCCGTGCAGATGGACAACGGCGAGATCGAGGTGCTTTACCGGCTACCGCGTCCAGTACAACATCACGCTCGGACCCGCGAAGGGCGGCATCCGCTATCACCCCGATGTGTCGCTCGACGAAGTCACCGCGCTCGCCGCGTGGATGACGTGGAAGTGCGCGGTCGCGCACATCCCCTTCGGCGGCGCCAAGGGCGGAATCGTCTGCGATCCCACCAGGATGTCGCGCCGCGAGCTCGAGGCGCTCACGCGCCGCTACGTCGCGGAAATCGTCGATCTCATCGGCCCGGAGAAGGACGTGCCGGCACCCGACGTCAACACCAACGACCAGATCATGGCGTGGGTCATGGACACCTACAGCATGCATGTCGGCCATACGGCCACGGCGGTCGTCACGGGCAAAGCCGATCGAGATGGGTGGATCGCTCGGCCGCCGCGAGACCACCGGCCGGGGCGTGATGATTGCGACGCGCGAGGCGCGCCAAACACCTGGGGTTCGACATCAAGGGCGCCACCGTCGCCGTCCAGGGATTCGGCAACGTGGGATCGGTCTCCGCGGATCTGCTGGCGACAGGCGGGCGCGAAAATCGTCGCGGTGACCGACTGGAAGGGCGGCGTCTACAACGCAAAGGGGCTCGACGTCCCGAAGCTGCTCGAGTACGCCGCCGCGCATGGTAAGACCGTCCATGGCTTTCCCGGAGGCGACCCGCTGGGGAACGACAAGCTGTGGGGTCTCGACGTCGATGTCCTGATTCCGGCGGCGCTCGAAAACCAGATCACCATGGACAACGCGCCGGCGATCCAGGCAAAGGTGCTCACCGAAGGCGCGAACGGGCCAACGACGCCGGACGCGCACAAGTACCTCCATGAAAAGGGCGTCTTCGTCATCCCCGACATCCTGGCCAATTCCGGCGGCGTGACGACGTCGTATTTCGAATGGGTGCAGGACCGCTACGGCTATTTCTGGGAAGAAGAAGAGGTCAATGCGCGCCTCGAGAAGAAAATGTGCGTGGCGTTTGACGCGGTGTTGAAGACCTCGCTGATAGTAAGGTCGACATGCGCATCGCCGCCTACATCGTCGCCATCCAGCGCGTTGGGACTGTTACGAAGATGCGCGGCATGCGCGTGAGGAAATCCAAAGCCCAAATCCCAAGCTCCAAATCCCAATCCATTCTGCGCGTGGCTTCGGCGATTACTGACTTCGCTTGAGCGATCGGAATTCAGTTGAGCGGCTTGAGCTCCGGCTGCGTCCCATCGAGGACCGGATAGCGATCGACGTTCAACAGCATCGACACGACGTTATGCACCAGCCTGTCACGCGCGATGATGTCCACCACACCGCGCTCGCCGAAGGCATTCTTCGCAGCCGCAAACGCCGCATCGCTCACCTGTTTTGTGTTCAACAGCTCCGAAACGAAGTTGTAGACGGCTTCTTCATCCTTCTGCATGGCCGCCGGACGCCGGCCCTGCGCGATGGCGTCCGCGATCGCCGGGCTGAGCCCCGCCTGCAGCGCAGACCGATGGTGCGCCTGCCATTCATACTGCGAGGTCCAGTGGCGCGCGGTGACGAGGATGGCCAGTTCGTACAGCTTCTGGGGAAGAGAGGACTTGAAGCGCGTCGAGGCGCCGAACTCCTGACCGAGGTCGCCGATCTCGGGGCTGCGCAGGAGGACATTGAACGGACCGTTCGCACCCGCCCGCGGACCCGCGAGCAGATGCTCGAGCATCGTCTTCTGCGCGGGCGTCATCTCGTCGTAGCTGAGAGGCTTGAACCGGTCGCCGCGCAGGCGGACGCTGCGAGGATCAGCGCGCTGCGCGGGTGGGGCCTGGGCGATGGCGGTTCCGGCTAGTGCGAACGCGGCGGCACAGACGACGAGCATTCGAATCATGGCGTGATCCTTTCGCGCGCATGATACTGCTGCCCGCTAGTCGAGGGGCTTTGACTTTTCGTCGAGAAAGCCGGCCCAGTTCCGGCGCACGTCGGGCGGCAGTTCGAGAAGGAGCTTCTTGAGATCGCCGTCGCGAGGCTTCACGTAGAACTGGTGCGCGTAGCGCTCGCGCAAGGGCGCGTCGGCAGGAAGCGTCGCACCGTGCGCCGCCTTCGAATTGACGAACGCGAACAGCGTGTTGGCGACGGAACGCCACCGTGCGCGCCAGTTCCACGGGCAGTCCTTCATCTTCCGGATAGAACTTCCCCATCGTGCTCGACGTGAACGGCTTCCCACACGGAACAGCTGCGTGCCGTAGGCCTCGCTGTCGCCGGGGCGCGCGAAGTAGACCAGCCCGGTGATGACCACGCGCTTCGGATCGAGATGCGGTTTCAGGTGGTAACCGGGACGACGGAGGTGGAGGCGGCCGGCGAAGCCACGATGCGGAATCGCCGCCGCGCGTGTGCCGAAATCGCCGCCGGCCGTCTCCGCGTAATGATCGATGACCGCCGCGTGAAACCGGTGATGCAGCGCGGGCGCAAGAATTCCCGCGACCACGTCCTCGTCAAAGAAGCGCCACACGCGCCGCGTGAGCAAGGGCGCGCCTTCGAGATGCTCGTCGAGGTGAAAATCCTGCTTCACCGGATCGCGCGACGGAAAAAGCTCCGCGGGCGGGATCGCGGCATTGACGAGCTCGTAGAAATCCTTCGGGAAAATATTCTCGATGACGGTGTGGGTCGTCGGCTCGGTGCTGACCGAGGCGTCCTCCACGGCCCTCAGGATGTGCGTGCGGATCGGTTCGATGGCGAGCCTGCGCATCGAGGTTCGCGAGCAGATGGCTCCCTGCTTTGCGTCCACTCCTTGACGACGAGCGTGTCGTGGGTGCAGGCGCAGCTCCGCGAGCTCCGCCTGCACGTGCGAGAGCTCGCGCTGGAGCGTCCTGACCGACGCATCGAAATCCTTGGACCATGCCCGTCGAAACTCGGGCAGAAGCGCGGTTTTCAGCCGGGAATAGACGAATCCGAACACGTCCGGCAGCTTAGCGTGGAAAATCCCAGACCCCAATCCTGCAAACCCCAAATCAAATTTGGATTGAACCTTGGGACTTGGACCTTGGAACTTGGGATTTGGGATTTGGGACTAACTCACGACTCTGAACGGCCACCAGCTCCTTGGCCGTCGTCGCCGGTCGCGCCCTTCACGGTGATCTCGATCACGCTACTCGCCGGGCGGAATCGTCGCGAGGTTCATGTCGATCTGATGCGTGCCGCCGGCCGTTGCGGCGGTCACCGGGACGTCGGTGAACTTCTGCCCGTTGTTGTTGAGAAGCGCCGCCGTCGGCACCGGCACCTCGTTGCCGGGACCGTAACTGTCAAACCGGATCAGCAGCCGCATGATCCGCGAGAACTCCCGGTTGGCTGGCGGTACCGCCGCCGCGTTGGCCGCGATCGCCTGAAACTCACGCGGCGTGCGCGCGGCGTAGACGCGCGGCGTGCTGATCGCCGGCCGCGCAGCCGTCAGATCGGGAATCGTGATGTTGCGGATCTCCTGGTCGAGCACGCCTCCGCCGGCGCCTTCGACCGTCATCCGCAGCTCCAACTTTCCTGGCGCCGCTTCGAACGTGAGCGCCTGCGGCACTGAGCGCCGTGGTCGCTGTCGTCGACGGCAGGCAGAGCGGCGCTCGCGCCCGTCGCTTGCGGGTTTGCGCTGGCCAGCTGCGCTGTGTCCGGCGTCCGGCCGCGATATACCAGGTCGCCCTTCTCGGTCGCCGCAATCACTGACATTCGTCCAGGCGTCGGATCTCGGCGCGCCCCGCCGCCAGGCGCCTGCGGCAGCGGCTCCCACACGAGCGTCGCTTTCGTCTTCCCGTTCTCGCCGCGCTCGGTGCCGAGCCAGGTGCGCACGCATCTGCCGGCCTGCACCTGCGTTGCGATCGACGAGAAGCGCCTGCAGCACGGGCTTGGCGGCATCAGGGACTCCTGGTCCCGTCGCCTTCTCCGCCTTCTTCACGTCCTCGGTCGTCGCGGCCCAGTAGCCGCGGCGCGCGCGCACCTGCAGGCCGCGCTTCCGCGCGGCCGCGCTCAGCTGCACCTTGATCTGGTGGAACTTGCCGTCGATCGGCGCCTGCGCGGAGGTGTAGCCGATCAGGTAATAGGCGGTCGAATCCTGCAGCGCCTGCTGTAGCCCTTTTGCCAGATCGTTGCGGCCGACGATGGCGCGGCCGTCTGTTTCCTCGGCGATCGAACGGAGGGTATTGGTCGAGGCCGTCAGCATGCTCTGATCCTGCTGTGGGCCGACGTTCTCGTCGATGTCGAACTCGTTGGTGGCAAGCCCGCGCGGGTCGACTGTATAGATCGCGGTGTTATTCCGCGTCGCGGCGATGAAGACGTCCTTCAACTGCGAGTACAGGTCCGCTTGGGAGAACGCCTGCGCCGTCTGCTCGCGCGGGTCGTTTTCGCCCGCGAGCGGGTTGAACGCCTGCGGGTTGCCGATTTTGCCCTGCGACGCGTCGGCGCTCCGCAGCTGCGGCGGCAGCATCGACTGCAGTCCCTCGCTGACGTAGAGAATCGACTTGCGCCCGTCGCGAATCGATCCGAGGCGCACGGAGAGCCCGCGCAGCGCGGTCATCACGACCTGGTTGCGGATCTCCTCGACCACCTCCGGTCGGCGCGCGCTGATACTGCTCCTCGAACAGGTTGCGCGGCTCGTAGCTGTACTTGCGCCCTTCGAAGTGCTGAATGGCGTTGATGATCTTCGCGTGGTTGCGCGTGAAGTCGATGTCGGTGACTGGCGTCAGCGGGTCATGATCGCGACGAGATCGAGCGGCCTGAGCTGGTTCTCGATGAACTGGGTCAGCGGCTGACGCACGGCAAGCGAGCTGCCCAGCCGCGTGTGATAGTCGTCCAGGAAAATGACGAACACCCGCGTGTCGTCGCGCGCCGCTTCGCGCTCCTCGTCATCCCGGTTGCGAATCTCCTGCGGGGGCGGCTCACCCGGCTTGGGATTGCCGTCGACTTTGATGAAGCGGAAGGCCTCGATCTTCCTGCGGCTTGTTGTCCTCGAGGACGTCCGAAGTCAGACTGCTTCAGATCGGTTGCGGGCTGTCCCTTCGAATCGGACACATACGCATCAACGGTGACGAAGTTGATTCCCGCTCGGAAGGTGAGCTGGGTCTGGTCGGCGGGCTGCTGACGCCGGCTGGGCGGCGCCTGCTGGGCGGCACGCCTGCTGGGCCCGGAGCGCGAGGCCGCCGGTGAATGCCAGGGACGACGGCCACAAGAAATCGCGGCAGAGACGCGCATTCGAACCATCATAATCCTTAACGTTGAAGGTCCCGTAAATTAACCTCTTCGACAATCTTTCGACGCATGCAGCAAACAGACAGTTTTCCCGCCATGCAGAACACACGGCAGTTCGCCACCTCTGCACGCAGCTCAGCCAGGACGAAGCGCTGTTCCGCGACAGCGTCTACGAGTTCGCCGACCGCGAGATTCGGCCGCTCGTCCGCGAGATGGACGAGCACGCAAAGATCTCGCCGGAGCTGCTGGCAAGCCTGGTCGACCTTGGCGTCATGGCCATCGAGATCCCGGAGGCATGCGGCGGTGCGGGCGCGACCTTTTTCACTCGGTGTTGGCGGTTGAAGCATTGTCGCGCGTGGATCCGTCGATTGGCGTGCTTGTTGACGTCCAAACACCGCTCGTCATCAACGCGCTCGCCCGGTGGGCAACCGACGCGCAGAAAGCCGCCTACCTGCCCAGGATGGCGTCAGGCACCATCGGCGCGTACGCGCTTTCGGAATCCGGCTCCGGCAGCGACGCGTTCGCAATGACGACGCGCGCCGACCGAACGCGGTGACGGCTTCGTCCTCAACGGCCGCAAGCTCTGGATCACCAACGCCAACGAGGCTGGTCTCTTCATCGTCTTTGCGACCGTCAATCCTGACGCGGGGTATCGCGGCATCTCGGCGTTTCTCGTCGAGCGTGGGTTCCAGGCTTCACCGTCGGGAAGAAGGAAGACAAGCTCGGCATCCGCGCGAGCAGCACGTGCGAGCTGCTGCTCGAGGAGTGCCAGGTGCCGCGGGCAACGCATGCTCGGCGAGCTCGGCAAGGGCTACAAGGTGGCGATCGAGACGCTGAACGAAGGGCGCATCGGCATCGGCGCGCAGATGGTCGGCCTTGCGCAGGGGCGCGCTCGACGCGGCGATTCATTACACGAAGGAACGCAAGCAGTTCGGCAAGGCGATCGCGGATTTCCAGGGCGTGCAGTTTCAGATCGCGCGCGCGGCGACCGACGTCGAGGCCGCGCGGCTGATGGTCTATAACGCCGCGCGCCTGCGCGACACGGGTGCGCCGTTCCTCAAGGAAGCGGCGATGTGCAGATCTTCTCGTCAGAGGTCGCAGAGCGCGTCAGCTCGCTGGCGGTCAACCTGTTCGGCGGCTACGGATTCGTGAAGGACTATCCGGTCGAGAAATTCTTCCGCGACGCGAAGATCGGTCAGATTTACGAAGGCACGTCAAACTTGCAGCTCCAGACGATTGCCAAACAGCTGCTTGGGTAACGGTCCGTTGTCAGTTGCGGTGCCGGTTGTCAGTTGCCGGTTGTCAGTTGGAATGAGAACTGACATCTGGCAACCGATCACCGGCAACTGATTCGCGCAGCGCTTCGGTCCGGCCGGCGAAGAGCTCTATGGCCCGGACGTCCTGCGTGAGCCGCTCGATGACGTGGCCGCGACGGAAGCTGTCGACGCCGACGACCTGCGTCGCTCGCGTCACCGCCGCCTGCGCCGCGGTCGTCGCCGCGAGCTTCGCCATCGAGGCGTTCGCGAGCGACACGTCCTTCCCCTTCGCAGCGGCATTCCACGTCAGCATCCGCGCCGCGTCGAGTTCCGTTGCGGTATCTGCCAGCAGTCCTGCACCGTCTGCTCGCCTCCCGCGCCATGCTCCCGATGGACGACGGCGAGCGATTCTCGTAGCGCGCGGCTGCTGATCCCAAGGGCAACCGACGCGATGAGCGTACGCGCGCGCGCCATGACGGCGGTCGTCTCGCCGGCCGCCAGGCACGGCGTTCCGGCGAACATCACGTACGCCCAGACAAAGCCCTGAAGGGCCGTCGCCTTCATTTCGGAGACGTGAACGCCCTCACCGTCGAGCGCGGCCGCGCACGCGGTGACATGCGAGCCTTGACGCGCGCCGACAATCGCCACGCCGCGTTCGGTAATCGGTCCCACCCACGATGCGCGGCCGCTCAGCCGGCCGTTCTCGATCGTGAGTACGTCTTCTGAAGACAGGGCAAGCGCGCCAACCGTTTCACCCCGGGCCAGCGCGATGAATCGCTCGTCACCCGGAAAAGCCAGGAGCGTCGTCAGGTGCATCGCGAGCGTCATGCCTGCCGCTGCCGACTCGCACGCGAGCGCCTCGACCGCGAGCGACGCGGCGACGAGATCGGCCTGCGGATCGATCAACCCGGCGCGCGCCGCTCCCACGACGACATCGGCCGCGGCCGCATCCTCTGGCAGCTCGCGTCCCAGCGTCTGCGCCTTGTCGCGCCAGGACCGTTGGACTTCCGTTAATTCGAAATCCATTCACTGATGAAACTACCACGGGCCACCGGAGACGCGAAGGCACGGAGTGCATCACTTGAGCCGTCCTGCCAATGTGCGCGCAGCTTCATCAGCGAGACTCCACCGCCAACATGACAGGTTTCCCGCCAGATCCGGACAACCGCCGGATAAAGCAATGGATACCAGAGTGAAAGGCCAAACCTGCATCAGGTCTGAATAGAAGCCACAACGGGTGAGGAACGAGCGCCACGGATTTCCCAAGCGCGCACGGCCGGCGAACCACGTCCCGGATACCTGAGCAGGCATCCTCGTTCACATTACCGCTCATCGAGATCGAGAGACCCGCGTGACTCGCTGCTCTCGATTCGTCGTATCGGACGCTACCGGAAGGGGCGCCGAGCGATTGGGCGACGACAACTCGCGTCGATCCGGAACGCCTGTCGATGATGCGTTCAGGCTCACGAGACCACATATCGATCCGCATCGTGAGAGGATGGTCCGCGCTTCAGCCTCAACTGGAAACGCCATGGTCTCGGCCATCCACCAAGATGCGGACTCGTGTCCGCGCGGCGCGTCGTGCGTTTGAACTCGGTTCGATAGCTCGTCTTCGAGCGCATATGCGGTGGAGTTCAATCGACGTCGCAAGTGAGGTCATGTTCGCCTCCGAACCGCGTAGCGCGGACTCGAGTTGCCAAGCGGTCATTACACTCGCGAGCATCGCGAGGGCCGAAGCGGATAAATCGACACCGCCAGGAGAAGCAGCCCAGCTAACGTCCAATCGCTGCTGCAAGTCGAACTCCTATCTTCAGCCACAAGCATTCATATCTCCGTGCCTCTGTGCCTCCGTGGCTCGTATCAGCGTGTGTCGCCGAGTTTGGCGAAGATCGGCGAGCCGCGTGGCGCTCTGATGGAGATCTTCCGGCAGTACGCGCGTCGTGCCGACGACGGTCATGAAGTTCGTGTCGCCGTTCCACCGTGGGTACGAGATGCACGTGGACGTGCTCGAGCACGCCCGCACCTGCAGGCTTTCCGAGGTTGACGCCGACGTTGATGCCGTGCGGCTGGATACGCCTCCACCAGCGCCTTCTCCGACAGCGCCTGCAGGTCGGCCATCTCGTGCAGCTCGTCGGTCGTGAGTGAAGCGAGCGAGCCTGGTGTGCCGGCACGGCACGACCATCAGGTGACCGTTGTTATACGGGTAGAGATTGAGAATGACGTAGCACGTCTTGCGTTCGTAGACGATGAGGAGTCGGGGTGTGGAGGACGGGGCGCGTCGCAAAAGACGCACCCGTGTCGGGCTTGCTACCAGTCACGTACTCGAGCCGCCATGGGGACCACAGGCGATCCATGAAGTGCGAACTGCGAAGTTTAGAAGTTCGAAGTGACTTCAAGTTCGAAGTGACTTCCAACTTTCAACTTCGACTTCTTCAACTTGTCTCAGACGGACTGGACCGCGCCCGTGACGTTGCCGGTGATCGACACCGCTTCGGCCGCTTCGGCCTCGCGGTTGATCAGTTCTTTCAGTTCCTTGCCGGGCTTGAAGTACGGCACCTTCTTCGGCGGCACGTCCACCTTGTCGCCCGTCTTCGGGTTGCGGCCCTTGCGCGGCTCGCGCTTGCGGAGGCGGAAGCTGCCGAATCCGCGCAGCTCGATCTTCTCGCCCCGGTGCAGCGCTTCGATGATGCTCCTGAACACCGTGTCGACGATGACTTCCGAATGCTTCTTCGTGAGATCCGACACGCGCGACACTTCCTCGACGAGCTCCGCCTTGGTCATGCTGCCGCCAGGGTATTCAATGGTCTGCTCCCTGATCTGGCGGGTCCAGAAGGACCCGCCCTACTCTACCCATTCCGCCCCTGCCGCAAAGGGGCGCCCTACCTACCGATTTCTGAAATGGTCCCCGAGGGTTGCCGTGCCCGTGCTCTCGCTTTCCGAGTACGACTCCCAGTCCGTGCGGTAGTCGTCCGACTTGAGCGCGCGAATGCTCAGACCGATCTTCCGCTCCTGCGGGCTCAACTTGATGATCTTCATCTGGTAGTTGTTGCCCACCTGCAGATCGATCTTCTCGCCGCCGTGCGTAGTCATCGAACTCCGATACATGAATCAGCCCTTCGATGCCCTCATCGAGCTCGACGAAGGCGCCGAAGTTGGTCATGCGCGTGACCTTCCCTTCGATGATGTCGCCGACGTGGTGGCGTGAGAAGAAGTCGTCCCAGATGTCGGTCGCGAGCTGCTTGAGGCCGAGCGAAAGCCGCTGGTTCTCGGCGTCGATGCTCAAGCACCATCGCCTCGACGACGTCGCCCTTCTTCAGCACCTCGGACGGATGCTTGATCCGCTTGCTCCACGACATGTCGGAGATGTGGATCAGGCCGTCGATGTCTTCCTCGACCTCGACGAACGCGCCGAACTCGGTCAGGTTGCGGACCTTTCCCTTGATCTTCGTGCCGACCGGATACTTCTCGGTCAGCTCGTGCCACGGGTTGGTCTCGACCTGCTTGAGGCCGAGCGAAATGCGCCGCGCGGCTGGATCGACGCCGAGCACCATCGCGTCCACGCTGTCGCCGACGTTGAGAATCTTCGACGGATGCTTGACGCGCTTGCTCCACGACATCTCGGAGACGTGGATGAGACCTTCGACGCCCGCCTCGAGCTCCACGAATGCGCCGTAGTCGGTGAGGCTGACGACCTTGCCGCCCATGCGCGCGCCGACCGGATAGCGATCCTGCACGGTCGCCCACGGATCCTGCACGAGCTGCTTGTGGCCGAGCGAGACGCGCTCGGTCGACGGGTCGTACTTCAGCACGATCACGTCGACCTCGTCGTTCACCTTGAACAACTCGGATGGATGGCCCACGCGGCCCCATGACATGTCCGTGATGTGGAGCAGACCGTCGATGCCGCCCAGGTCGATGAACGCGCCGTAGTCGGTGATGTTCTTGACGGTGCCGCGGAGGACCTTGCCTTCGGCCAGCGTCTCGAGCGTCGTCTTCTTCTTCTCGGCGTTCTCTTCTTCGAGCAGCGCCTTGCGCGACAGCACGATGTTGCCGCGCTTCTTGTTCACCTTGATGACGCGCATCCGGAGCTCCTGCCCCTTCAGCGCATCGAGGTTGCGGACCGGCCGCACGTCGATCTGCGAGCCCGGGAGGAACGCGCGGACGCCGATGTCCACCGCGAGACCACCCTTGATGCGCTCGATGACGCGGCCGATGACGACCTTGCGATCCGCGTAGGCCTTCTCGACCTCGTCCCAGATCTTCATCTTCTCGGCCTTCTCGCGCGACAGCACGATGTGGCCTTCGCGGTCCTCGGTGCGTTCGAGCAGCACGTCGACGACGTCGCCGGACTGCACGGTCACCTGACCGTTCTCGTCGAGGAACTCGTGAATCTGAATCAGGCCCTCGGACTTGTAGCCCACGTCGACGACGACCGCCGTGTCGGTCACCTTGAGTACGGTGCCCTTCACGACCTCGCCTTCCGCCATGTTGCGGAAGCTGTCGTCATAAATGTCGAGCATGGCCGCAAACTCTTGCGGATCCATGTCCTCGTGCTGCATCGGCTTGAAGGCCGGACCGGCGGGCTTGCCAGCCCTCGTGCGTGCCGCTGCTCCGGGCTGTTCGCCCGGCTTGTCGGGCGTGACCAACCCGTTATCTACATTCGCCATTCCTTGCGCGTCCTCCTGAATCTGATTACCGGTTTCTGTTGCGGGGACCGGCCCCCGCGGCTATAACGGCGAGACGAGATCTGGTGGTTGGATGGAGCTTGTATGTCAGCTGCTTCCTTCGCCGATAAGCACTAGACTTTACGACACTTACCCGGAAACAGTCAAGGTAAGCTGGGAACCGAAAGGACAACGGCAATGGCCAAACGCAAGGCCGCACGGAGCGCTCGAGGAAAGGCGCGAAAGGGCGCAAAGACCAGTAAAAAGCGCACTGTCTCGCGCAAACCGACCGCGCGCCGCGCCGCTCGAAGAAGAGCTCGGCAAGAAGACGTCGGGCGGGCGCGCGGAAGGCCGTTGCCCGGAAACCTGCACGGAAAGTCGCAAGTACTCGTAAGGCCCCGGCTCGTAAGGCCCCGGCTCGCAAGGCCCCGGCTCGTAAGGCCCCGGCTCGCAAGGCTCAAGTTCGCAAGGCGCCGGCTCCCAAGGCTGTCGCTCCTAAAGCCCCTTCCCGCAAGATTGCGACGAGTCCGAGAGCCGTCATTGCGCGCAAGGCGCCGGCGCTCGATCGTGCTCGCCGAATGGTCCAGGGCGACGACATCGTTCTCGCGACGCCGCCATCCTCACTCGACCTCGACCGGACGGCCTCGGCCGCGCGGACTGGACGCCGCCAGATGCGCGAGCGCCTCGCCGAGCACCACGAGACGAGTCCGGCGTTGACGGCCGGCGATGTCGACGCCGATTGGGAGTCGGCGGCGACGGTGGGCGATGAGACCCCCGGCGGCGATCGATCCGACGCCCGATCAGGATTGTCGTGGACGACATCGGCAAAGCCGTCGGCGTCCAGTACGAAGACAACGAGGAGCTGAAAGGCGAGGCCAAGATCGCCAAGCGTGACAAGCACCGCTGGGAGCTCGACCCGGCGTCGTCAGTGCAGAGGTATCGTGATTGTGATTCGTGATTCGTGATTGACGTGATTCGCGATCTGAAATCACGAATCGTTAATCGCTAATCGCGAATGCAGTCGCGGACGAGCGCCATCACCTTGTCGACGACCTCGTGGATCCGGCATGCCGGTCGTATCGATCAGCACCGCATCGGAGGCCATGGTGAGAGGCGATGCGGTGCGCGTCGTATCCGATTGATCCCGCGCCTGGATCGACGCCGCGACCGCGGCCTCACCCGCCTGTCCGCCGCTGTGCGCGGCGTCGTTCAGCCGCCGGCGCGCGCGCTCTTCGGCTGAGGCGTCCAGATAGATTTTCAGGTCGGCATTCGGAAAGACAACGGTGCCGATGTCGCGTCCTTCCATGACGATGCCGCTCTGCTCGCCCGATGCGGCGCTGACGGGCCACGAGGACGTCGCGGACCCGCGGCATGCGCGCGACCGACGAGGCCGCCTTGTCGATCTCCGGCGTGCGGATCGCCTGCGTAACGTCGTGCCCGTCAATCGACACGCGGCCTCCTTCGACGCACGATCTCCGACCGGTCCGCGAGCCCGGCGACCGTCGCTTCATCGTCGAGCGAAACGCCGTCGTGCAGCGCCTTCCACCCGACCGCCCGGTACATCGCGCCGGTATCGACATGGCGGTAGTGCAGCGCTTCCGCGATCGGTTCTGGCGATCGTGCCCTTCCCTGCGCCCGACGGGCCGTCGATGGCGATGATCAGTTTGTTCATCCGGCAAACTTGTTGAAGGTAACATGAGCGCGCATGTCTCCGCGGAGATGGCGCGTCCTCGTCGCGCAATCGTCGTCATGGCCGCGGTTCTCGCGTACGTGGCGGTTCCGCACGCTTCGCGCCGCGTCGCTATTTGCCAGGGCCGCGCACGTCGGTGGTCGCGTCGAGCAGTTCGCGGCCGAACACGCCCGCGCCGTCACCGTCATGCCGCGCCACACGATCCCCACCCGCAGCGGCGACGTTCCCTGCGCGGTTGTATCGTCCCGACGGGACGCAGCTCGCGGAGCGTGCTCCTCATTCCCGGCATTCACTCGATGGGGATCGACGAGCCGCGGCTGACCGCGCTCGCGAAGGACCTCGCGGGCAGCGGGGTGATGGTGATGACGATGGCGCTGCCGGACCTGCAGCACTATCGGCTCACCGTCCGATTCGACCGACGTCATCGAAGACGCCGGCCGAATGGATGACGCAGCAGGCGGAACTCGCGCGCGGACGGCCGCGTCGGCATTATCGGGATCAGCTTCGCGGGCGGCTTATCGATCGTTGCGGCAGGGCGGCCGTCCATCCGCGACAAGCTGGCCTACGTGCTGTCCTTCGGCGGCCACGCGGATATGCCGCGCGTGATGCGCTACCTCGCCACGGGAGAAGAAGTGCATGTCCCCGGTGTCGAGAATCACCCGCCGCACGACTATGGCGTCGCGGTGATCCTGCTACAGGCCTTGCCGACCAGGGCATCGTGCCGCGCAGAGCAGATCGCGCCGCTGCGGAAGGGCGTGGAGACGTTCCTCTACGCGTCGCAGCTGACGCTCGTCGACATGCACCAGGCGGATGCCACGTTCCAGAAGGCTCGCCGATTACGCGAAGACACTGCCCGAGCCCGCCGCTACCTACCATGACGTGACGTGAACGATCGGAATGTGGCAAGCTCGGACCGGCGCTCGTGCCGTACTCGCGCGCGCTCGGCGCCGATTCGCCGACGCTGTCGGCCGACCTGCGCGCGCGCGCCGCCTGCGGCGCCGGTGTTCCTGCTGCACGGCTCGGGGATATCGTGATCCCGGCCGGCCGAGTCAGTGCTGTCTCGCGGACTATCTCCGGAAGAAAGGCACGAGACGTGCACCTGCTGCTGAGCGATCTGATCACGCATGCGGAGATCGATCGCGCGGCTGCGGCGACCGAAACCATGAAGCTCGTTTCCTTCTGGGCGGATGTGTTGAAGAAATAGGCCGTTCACGCGAATAAGACGTTCACGCTTCTGCGCTTCTCGCTTCTCTGTTCCGTGTTCACGTTCCCGTTCGGTTCGCCGTTCGGCTGGTTCAAGGTTCATGGCGCGCGCCGCAGCGCGCCTGAACCGAACATGAACATGAACACGAACGGAGAAGAGAGAAGATAGAAGGGTGAACGGTAATACGCCGTGAGGCTCCAGAAAATCATTTCCCAGGCGGGCATCGCGCGTCGCGCCGTGCGGCCGAGAAACTGATCGCCGAAGGCGCGTCACGATCAACGGCGAGACCGTCCGCGAGATGGGGACCAAGGCCGATCCGTCCGGCGACGACATCCGCGTCGACGGCCGCCGTGTGAAGTCCGCAGAGCGGGTTCGCTACATCCTGCTCTACAAACCGCCAGGCTTCGTAACAACACGTCCGATCCGGAGCGACGGCCGACCGTGATCGATCTGCTTCGCGGGCGTGAAGGAGTACGTCTATCCGGTCGGTCGCCTCGACTACGACACGGAAGGCTTGCTGCTGCTGACCAACGATGGCGACCTTGCGTCAAAGCTGACGCACCCACGCCACGGCGTCGAGCGCACGTATGAGGCGCGCGTCTCAGGCATGCACCGGATGACGATGCGATCGGGCGGCTTCGCAAGCGGCATTCCGCTCGACGGCCGGCGGACGCTTCCCGCCGACGTGTCGCTGCTGAACAAGCGACGAGCCGATCGTGATGGCATCGTCACGATCACGATTCGCGAGGGACGCAATCGCCAGGTGCGGCGCATGCTGGAAGCGGTCGGCCATCCTGTGCGCAAGTTGATCCGCGTCGGCATTGGCCCGCTGAGTGATCGCGGCCTGAAGCCAGGGACGTGGCGTGAGCTCACCGCGCAGGAGCTACGCGTGTTGAAGCAGACCGCGGAGTGGAAGGCTACGCCTCCGGCTCCTCGAGCGGCAGCATCTCGTCGGCGGGCGCCTGCTCGATGAGCCGCGCCGGCGGATCGAAGCCGAGCGCCTCGGCCATGTCTTCGATCTTCGGCAGATCGCCCAGGTCGTTGAGGCCGAACCGGATCAGGAACTCCTTGGTCGTCGCGTAGAGGAACGGGCGGCCGACGACGTTCTTGCGGCCGACGATCTTGATCAGGTGACGCTCGAGCAGCGTCGTGAGCACGCCGGAGGTGTTCACGCCGCGAATCTCGCCGATCTTCGAGCGCGGTGATCGGCTGCTTGTAGGCGATCACCGCCAGCGTTTCGAGCCCCTGCACGGTGAGCTTCTGCGTCGAGCGTTCGTGGAACAGGCGGCGCACCCACTCGTGCAGCTCCGGACGCGTGACGATCTGATAGCCGCCCGCCACCTCCGACGAACTGCAGTCCCGGTCGCGTCTCGTAGTCGGCCTTCAGCGCCTCGATCGTCGCCGTGCACGTCTTCCTTCGGCTCGTCGGCGAGGAGCTTGAACAGCATCTTCGGCGTCAGCGGCTCGGGCGACGCGAAGATCAACGCCTCGACAATGGCCTTGAGCGAGTTGTCTCATCATGGGCTCTGCGGGTCGCCGATCGGATGCGGCGCATCGGTCGGACGCGCGCGTTTATAGACGCGGATGGCCCCTGAGCCGCCCGACTGGAAGACGCGAATCAGCTTCAGCCGGATCATTTCGAGCAGCGCGAGGAACGTCACGATCATGAAGCCGGCGCGAGCCATCGCCATCCGCGAACAGATCCTCGAACCCGCAGGCCTCGGTTTCCGACAGCCGGTCGAGCAGCTGCGCGATGCGCGTCTCGATCGGGATCTGCTCCGGCGGCAGCACCATCTGCGGCCGGCGGCTGGCGCGCTCGAGCACCCCTTGAAGGCCGCAAGCAGGCTGAAGAGATCGACCTCGAGCTCCGGCTCGTAGCTCCTCGCCGGCCGCGTCGGCCACGCGCGCATCGGGACGCATGAACTGCGCACTGCGCAGCGTCTCGCGCTCGTGCAGCAGCTCCGCCGCCGCCTTGTATTTCTGGTGCTCGAGCAGCCGGCGCACCAGCGCCTCGCGCGGATCCTCCTCGATGCCCTGGTCGTCCTGCGACGGATCCGGGCGCGGCAGCAGCAGTGCGCGACTTGATGTGAATCAGCGTCGCTGCCATGACGAGGAACTCCCCCGCCACGTCGAGGTTCAGCTCCTGCATCAGCGTGATGAACGAGAGTACTGTTCCGTGATGAGCGCGATCGGAATGTCGTAGACGTTCACCTCGTTCTTGCGAATGAGATGAATCAGCAGGTCGAGTGGTCCCTCGAAGGAATCGAGCTTGACCTTGTAGGCGTCTGGCGACGACTCGAAGTCGGCGTGCTCGGAATGTTCGGTCACGGTCAATAGCGGAGCTCTCACCGCGTCGCGGACGCGTTCCATGGTTGCCTGCGCGATGACGCGCGCCCTGCGCGAGCCTTCGACGGCGATCTCGCGAATGCGTTCCGGCTTGCCCAGCACCGCGCGCCGCCGCTCGCGCATCGGCTCGAGCATCGCGTTCATCGCAGTGGCCAGCTTCGTCTTCACCTCGACGTCGCCGACCTTGCCGGCACGATAGCGTTGCTTCAGATCCTCGACCTCGGCCGTGTTCGCGTTGAACGCGTCATGGTACATGAACACCGGGTTCCCTTCGACGGTTCCCGGAATGTCCGCGCGGATCCGCTTCGGATCCGTATACATCTGCCGACACCTTCTTCGTGACGTCGTCTCGCCGTCGTCCGTGAGGTCTATCGTGTTGCCGTAGCTCTTGCTCATCTTCCGGTTATCCAGCCCCGGCAGACGAGGCGTCGGCGTCAGCAGTGGTTGCGGCTCGACGAAAATCTCGCCATAGAACTGGTGGAAGCGGCGCACGACCTCGCGCGACAGTTCCAGGTGCGCAACCTGGTCTTCACCGACGGGGACGAACCTGGCGTCGTACATGACGACGTCCGCGGTCTGCAGAGAGCGGATAGCTCAGGAAACCGAGCGTGGAGAGATCCTTCTCCGACAGCTGTTCGCGCTGCTCCTTGTAGGTCGGCACGCGCTCGAGCCACGGAATTGGAATCACCATCGACAGCAGCAGGAAGAGCTCCGCGTGCTCCGGCACGAGCGACTGGATGAAAATCGTGCTCCGTTCCGGATCGACGCCGGCCGCGAGCCAGTCGGCAATGTTGTCGAGTCCGTAGGCGGTAATTCCGGACGTGTTCGCGTACTCGCTGGTCAGCGCATGCCAGTCGGCCACGAAATAGAAACAGTCGCACTGCGTCCTGGAGCGCGACCCAGTTGTGGAGCGCGCCGACCAGGTGTCCGAGGTGCAGCTTGCCCGTCGGGCGCATGCCGCTGACAACGCGCGGTTTTGCAGATTTCACAGGAGCCACGAGAGCAGGGAATTGTGCGGGCGGCAGGATGATCATCGTCAGGATGCCCGTGAACATCAAGCCGTAGAGAATGATGAAGCCGTAGGGGCGCAGGCGATCGTACATGTCGGCGACCGGTCCGCGCAGCACGCCTCGCCGGCACGTTGCCGCCGTCGAGCGGCGGCACGGGAACCATGTTGAAGACGGCGAGCAAGACATTCAGGTACACCGCCTCACGGAGCACCGCTCCCAACGGCCCGAGCGCAGCCTCCGCAAGCCGGCCCGACACCGGAATGACGTGCAGCAGAATCGACGCAATCACGGCGAGAACCAGGTTACTGGCCGGCCCCGCCGCGGCAATGAGCATGTATCTGCGCTTCCAGTGCCCGCGCAGCCGGGTGACGTTGACAGGTACCGGCTTGGCCCAGCCAAGCACCGGCAGGTTCGTGATGATGGCGATCAGCGGAAACACGATCGTGCCGATCGGGTCGATATGAACGGCCGGGTTCAGCGAGACGCGGCCGAGCAGTCGAGCTGTCGGATCCCCGAGCCGGTCGGCGGTCAGCGCGTGGGCCGCTTCGTGGACCGTCAGGGAAAAGAGGAGAACGAGTGAAGATGATGAAAACTTCGACGAAGTTGATGCCGGCCAAGAAGGCGCCAGCGTACTCAGAACTGGCGCGTCTTCTCCAAGGCGAGGCCGCTGACCGCGCAAACGAGGCCGAGCGAGCATCACGCCAGACCGGATGATCGGAGGTCGGCGCGGCCCACTGAGGAGCAGGGCGCCGACCAGCATGAGCACCGCGCGGGTGAAAAAGTGGACGATGTTGGACTGAAACGGCCTCCATTTCCTGCTTCCGCTGGAAGCGGAAGCAAATCGAACGCCGTCAGAGCGAGTTGACGCGGGCAGCGAGGTAGGCGTTGAGCAGCGTGAAACCAAACTGGCGCGCGTGTTTGGAACGCCCTAGTAAAACCGAATCAGCCTGAACACCTGGATTGCTCTCCTACAGAGCGCGCTTCGGTTTGCTGAACTGCTCCAGCTGTAGGGCTTCCGCTATTGCTCCCGCGCGCCGACGGGCGTATCGGTTGCCTCGGGGCGTTGAGCATCATGACTGGCCACCGCGCACAAGCCAGCTTCACCTTCCCGGCATCCCGGCCTTCACGTTCCGATTCAGGCCCCTTCGCGTCCGATCGCTCGCGCGGACGCCGGCGCACGAGTCCCGCCGATCAGAAGCTTGTGGAACGGGTCCGCCGCGGAGATTCAGCGACATGCGCGGCTCCGTCGCCGACCATTGCGCCAGGCCACGGCGGCTCTTTCACCTCGCGGACGAGGAATGCCTCGAGATCTTCGCGCAGCTGCTCCAGGAAGGCTTCCTGAATCTCTGCGCCGACGATCGGTACCCGGCTGAAGGCGGCGGCGCGCAGATCGTCCATCGCTCCGCGATGCAGGCCGATTTCGCGAAGTAATCGATCACCGCGGCAGCCAGCTCCGGACCGACGACCGCGTCGAGCTCCCTCGCGAGTGGCACGGCGGACGCCCGCGAGGCTGCCGAATTTCGTGAGTAGGCGCGGCGGCGCCGCGGGCCGATGCCCGGCACCTCGTCCAGCTGCGACCGGAGATCGCGCATCGTCCTCGCTTTGCGGTGAAAGGTCACGGCGAAGCGGTGCGCCTCGTCCCGGATGCGCTCGATGAGGAGCAGCGCGGGATCGTTGTCCGGCAGCGCGATCGGATCCTGCTGGTCGCGCGTGAAGAGCAGTTCCTCTTTCTTCGCGATCCCGACCGCCACGAGGTTGCCGAGGCCGAATCTGCTCGAGTGCGTCGTAGCAGGCCGTGAGTTGTCCTTGCCCCCATCGATCAGGATCAAGTCGGGAAAGGGTCCGCCATCTTCGAGCACTTGCGATAGCGCCGCTGCACGACCTCGCGCATTGCCGCAAAGTCGTCCGGTAACATGGAGGTCGGAGGTCATTTGTTGGGGACACTGTCCTCGGAAAATGACCTCCGACCCCTTTATCCGAAACTTCCGATACTCAGACTTTTCATCCGCCCGTCTTCGCAGACGACCATCGACGCCACGGTCTCGCTCCCTGGATCGTCGAGATGTCGAAGCATTCGATGCGCCGGGGAACAGCCGGCAGGCCGAGGACGGTTCGAAGCGTTTCGAGCGCATCGAAATGCGCGGCCGTGTTCTCGTTGAAGCGCGTGCGCGTAGATCAGCTCGGCATTCCGCGTGCGCCAGCTCGACGAGCGCTCGCTTTGTCGCCGCGCTGCGGCACGAGGATCTTGATGCGCCGGCCGGCGCGCGCCGACAGCCACTCCTCCATCGCCTCGCAGTCCTCGATCTCGAGCGGCAGATCGATCTCCGCGGGCGGCACCCGCATCTCGTAGAACTGCTGGCAGCGCCGCCTGCAGGACGTCGGCGTCGCGTACGGCGATGCCGCCCGGATCGGTGACGAGCTCGATGCGCTCGATGACTCGCCCGCCGCGCATCGCGAACACCTGGATCGCGCTTCCGCTCGGTCCGATCTTCAACCCGAACACGTCACGGTCGCCCAGCTGCGCGGTGGCCACCTTCTGCTGGCGGTCGCGCAAGAGTCTGCACGGTGCGGAGCGCGTCACGCAGCTGCGCCGCCTGCTCGAACCGCTGCTGCTCGGATGCGTCGACCATCCGCTCGCGCAGCGTATCGATCAGCTCGTCATTCCGTCCTTCGAGCAGCAACCTCGCGTTCGCCACCGCCACCCCGTACTGTTCCTGACTGCAGATCTCCGCCACGCACGGTGCGATGCAGCGCTTGATGTCGTACTCGAGGCACGGCCGCGCCGCGCTGCCCCGTGATCACCTCGTTGCACGACCGGATGCCGAACAACCGGTGCGCGCAGCCCCATCGTCCGCCGCGCCAGCTTGGCCGGGCAGGAACGGTCCGGCGTAGAAGTCGCCGTCGCGCTCGACGCGCCGCGCGACGAGCATCCGCGGAAACGCTTCGCTCGTCGTCAGCTGCAGGAACGGATAGTTCTTGTCGTCGCGCAGCAGGATGTTGTAGCGCGGCGAACGCTCCTTGATCAGATTGTTCTCGAGCGCCAGCGCCTCCATCACCGAGTCGGTGACAATGACTTCGACGGACGTAATCTCGTCGAGCAGCGCGTCGTGGCGCGGGCTCATGCCCGCAGCCGCGAGATAGCTGCGGACGCGGTCGCGAAGCGACGCGCCTTGCCCACGTAGATCGTTTCGCCCGCGCGCGTTGACCCAGAGATACACGCCGGGCTGCTCGGGCAACCGCGCGATCTGCTCCTTGAGGTCCTGGATGGGCATGGGCTACTATGGCGAGTTTAGTCCCTACGACTGGAACCCTTAATTATAACAAAGCATGACGTTTACGGGATTCATCGGGAAGGTGTGCATGTGGCCGCTGCGCGCCGATCATCAACGCGAGCGTGGCGCTCGGCATCCATCCCAACACGCTGACGCTCATTGGCGTCCTGATCAACGTCGTCGCCGCGTGCGCTGCTGGGCGTCGACCGGTTCCTCGCTGGCCGGCGTCATCATGATCGTCGCCAACATCTTCGATTTCATCGACGGCAAGGTCGCGCAGCAGACCAACACCGTCTCGCGCTTCGGCGCCTTCTGGGATTCGACGCTCGACCGCTTTTCGGACATCGCGCTGTTCCTCGGCCTGATCTATCTCTACGCCGACGCTGCGGCGCACCGACTACGTGATGGTGACGTCGCTCGCGATGATGTTCTCGATCATGACGAGCTACGCGCGCGCGCGCGCCGAGTCGCTCATCGAGAAGTGCAAGGTCGGTTTCATGGAGCGGCCCGAGCGGATCGTCCTCTTCATGATCGGCGCCTTCACCAACCGCATGGGCGCCGTGCTGTGGGTGATCCTGATCCTCTCGATCTTCACCGTCGCCGATCGCATTTACTACACGTATCTCGTGCTGAACACGCGGCCGATTCCGCGTGGACGCAGTCCCATCACGAAGGTCTTCACGCGGGCGTTCTTCTGGACCGACGAGCGGACGACGCTGCCCTACGACCTGATGGTGATCGCGATCCTCGCGTTCGTCTGGCTGACGCCGCCGATCTGGATCAACGATCCAACCGCGCCCGAGCATGGGGTTGTGGGCGCTGCTGGAACCGTGACGTTCGCAGGTTCGGGTTCGCTGGTTCGCTGGTTCGCTGGCCCTACCGTAGGCGCGACGTAGTCGTTCAGCGAGCCCGCGGATCGACGGAATCAAGCGACTCGCGGCTCTCGGTCTCGAGCAGGAGCGCCGCCAGCGTCCCGCAGTTGCAGGATCGTCGCGGTCCGACACGCGCGACATCCGTCCTGTCAGGGGTCCCAGTACGCCGGCACGAGCGACGGGCGGATGCTCCGGCCGATCGTGCCAGCTCCGCAGGGCATTTCACGTCAGCTGCTCGTTCCACAGCAAGGCGTTGCAGCAGTGATCAGACGAATCAGCGGAGATGACGAAGATTCGCTTCGTGAGATCGGTTGTCGTAAGGGAGGCCGCGCTCCGCAATGCGGCACCGCAAGCTGCCCAGCTCAATCGCCGGGACAACCCGGCGATGACGGGGAGTTCCACTCCGGATTGCTCGCGACACTCCTGTTCAATCTGCGCCAGCGCTTCGAGCGCGAGATTCCCGCCTGTGCGTTCCACTCCCGCACGACGCCGCGCGACTGCGACCCGTAGCTCGAGCAGGATGAACGCGGCACGCCTGTGGCGACCAGCAGCCGGCGCGTCGCCACAGAGGGTGAATTCCAGAGCATTTCCAGGCCGCACCGGGGACGACTGCCCAGCCCAGGAGACGCGGGGATCGCACATAACATGGCGCGGCGAGTAATAATGACATGAGGATGGGCGCCATGCCGAGCGCAAAGCCAGATCAGACCGAAGTAGACGACCGCGCGCCACGTGGGTCCGATCGATAGCCCGGATGTCTTCTCGAACACTCGAGGAACGCGGCGTCTCAGGACGCTGGGTTACTTCGACGAACGTCGCCAGCGCCATGCCGCTTGGCGTCCGCAAGCGCAATGAGAAGAGACGATACCGGCGAGCATCCATCCCGTGTCGCGCCACGTCCAGTGGCGCACGCCGGGACCGCCGAAGACCAGCCGCACCAGATGACGCGAGCTATCTGATAGAAATTCCTGAGCTCGCTGCGCGGACAGAGTGCTTTCGCGCGCGACCTCGTGGAACAGCACATACCGGAGGGCGAGGAATCAATCGTGAGACAGCACGTGCCGCGCGTCCGAAGCCGCACCCCACCTCCATGACAACTCACGATGCGGCGCGGACCCTTCGGGTCCGCGATGACATCGAAAGGCACGAGTGCCGAGCGCCATCGTGATCGTGTTCTGTTTGCTGAAAGAGCGCAGCGAAGAACAACACGACCGATCCCCAGTACAGCTCATTTTCGACCGGCCTGCATCCGGCGATGAGCCGTCGGTGGCGTCCTGCCCAGGCGGACCGACCGCACGTACAGCGAGACGCGGCGAAATGGAAGCAGGTCGAAAGGCAGCGAGTCGACGCGGCCGGTGACCCACGCAGCGCTTTCCGCCTGTAATCGGCGGCAGGCCTGAACACGAGGCCGGCGAGCATCGCAACGAGACACCAGCGCGGGCCGGCCGGCGACCGCTTTCCGCAATCCCCGTCACGAGCGGCCCATTCACCGCATGGAGGGCGATGTTCAAAGAATCGTCAGTTCGGCACCGGCGCGGCAGCACCAGACCATGACATGACCACACGTCGCGATGTTTTTAATTCGCTCAATCCGTTTCAAATCGCCTCCGTGCGCCAGGCGGTTGGTGCCGCGCAGACATTGGGCAATACGTAGCTCAGTGTACTTCGTTCAGTTACGTATTGCTGCCGAAAATGACCGGCGAAGGCAGCTGCCACTGGCCGAAAACAGCCACATCGCCGAGGCCGGAAACCCGCGCGCGACGCAGCCGCGGGCTGGCGTTCCTGCTCTTTCTGCCGGCGCATTGGCAGGCCTGCTTCGAGAAGAGGTTAAGTCGCGCCAATTCGTTTGGAGACCTTCGGGTCTGATCAGACGGTAATACCGGCGCGCATTCTCGCGTTGCGAGTCACACACGTACCTCGCGCAGCTGTGCGCCTGGCGAGCTGTGGTCAGCGCGCGGTACGTATTCTCGTGTCGGCACCGCGGCACGTTCGACATTGGGGCGCTCCCTTGCCTTCTCGCCCCAGCAGCTGGAGCCGGTCAGCCGAAACACCGGAATAGCACTGCACGGAGCTGGGGAAGTTGACGGTCAGCGGACGGCCGCAGATACGGATGTCGAGCGGACCGGTAAGGGTTCGAAGATGCGTGGGAAGCACCGTCGCGATGCAAAGGACGTCCTTTTAAGATCACAAATTGTGATCTTAGAGCGGCGCTGATGAGCTCGTGACTTTGGTCCCAGCTGATCGAGATCATCCGCGAATCCTGATCCTGCGGGGCGAGCGGGTGATACTCGTAGAGATATGCGGCGCTGTACGGCGTGGAGGCAAGGTTCTCAATCAGGCTGTTCGTCGGAACATCGAGGCGAGTTTCAGGAGGACTTCATGTTTCAGAGCTGACAATGAGAGGGCGGATCTTGAGGTCACAATCTGTGGCCTCAAGATCTGGTTGGGGAAAACCGTCGGTATCTTCCGCTTTGCGTTCACCGAGCAAGGCGTCGCGATGCTGTCGAGCGTCCTTCGAAAGCGAACAGGCGGTCGGTCGCTTATTGAGATCATGCGGGCGTTTGTCCGGATGCGGGCGCTCATAGGCCAGCATCGCGACCTTGCGCAGCGCCTCGATCTGCTGGAACGCAAGTACGATCACCACGATCGGCGATTCAAACGGGTGTTCGCAATCGCAGCAGCTGATCGGCGCCCGGAGGTTCGTCGCCGGCGCGGCGGATCGGACACAGAGCGGCGGAAGGAGCGCGACCCTCGGTAATGAGCGACGGCGGAAGTCGCGACCGCTCTTAGGGCCACCAATTGGTTGCGATACCGGCGGCGTCGCCGTAGCAGCGTCAGGCCGAAGATTGACAGCGAAGCCAGTCAGGCGGTTCCGCCGGACTGGCACGCGCCCGCCCGCGGCGTCGCGGTAGCGGTCCGCTGCCGCCGCTACCGGTTCCCGTTCCGATGGTTCCGGCGGTTCAGTCACCACCCGTGCCCGAGCTGCTGGACCCCGCGCTGCCGTGACGACGCCGGTGCCGCCGCTGCCGGTACCGACGCTACCCGCGCCCAACGCGCCACTAGCGCCATGCCGGTGTTGACCTTTGCACCAGTTTCCAGCTCCGCGGCGATTCCGTGCGACTGGTGCGACCACGCCGGTGCCGCCAGCGCCGATCCGAAACTCGAGCCCGCGGTGCCCGTGCCGCTGCTGACGCCGGCCGCGCCGGTGCCGATGGTGCCGCCGGTGCCCGGTCGCGCCGCCGCGTCCGCCCGTTCCCGTGCGCTGACGCCGGCCGCGCCGGTGCCGATGGTGCCGCCGGTGCCGGTCGCGCCGCCGCGTGCCGGTCCATTTTGCTGACGCCGGCGGTGCCGGTGCCGCTGACGCCGGCGGTGCCGGTGCCGCTGACGCCGGCGGTGCCGGTGCCGCTGACGCCCGCGGTGCCGGTACCGATCGTGCCCGCGGTGCCGGTACCGATCGTGCCCGCGGTGCCGTGCCGCTGGTGCCGGCGATTGCCGGTGCCGCCGCTCGTACCCGCCGTGCCGGTGGTCGGCGTGCCGCCGTATTCGAACGCGCCGATGTCGGGCGTGCTCGTCAGGTGGACGGGCGGAAACAGCACCGACGCCGCCGATGCTCCTGGATGTACGCGTAGTCGATCAGGCCGCCCGCGACAACGGCGCACTGTCGGCATCACCGCAGCCGGCCTCGCCATCGTGATGCACTGGCCGTCAGCCGATACCGTTCGGCGGCGCGTTGCGTCGGCGTCCCCTTGTCGATCACGGTCGTCGATCCGCGACCAGATGGAGATCGAGCGCCGCCGGGTTGTTTAAGAACAGCGTCGCCTGGCGTTTCAGGAATTGACCGCCAGTTGTTCGTGTTCAGTGCCGGTGGGCACGGACCCACCAGGCGGACTGCGTGTTGTTGTGGCCGTGGCCGCAGGTTGTTGGCGAACGCAACCACGTTGCTGGTGATCTGGCTGGAGGAAGCCGGGTCGCCGGGATTCGCCGGCGCTCACCACCACGCATCTCGGCTCCCGAGGCCGTTGTGCCGGCCGGTGTTGGTGACGATGAGCGCGAGCTGTTGGTGAGGCGGATGCGGGAGCCGCCATTGTGGAAGCCGATGTTGTTGGCGAACGTCGCGCCGTCGCTCATCCGCAGTCGGATGAAGGCCGCTGCCGTCGAAAATTTGGTGCGCCGAGATGTCCGTCGAACGACCGCGTGCTGCCGCGCACGATGTTAGCGGTGGCGCCGCCCGCGGCGATGGAACAGGTTGACGCCGCTCGACCAAGACTGCGACAGGCTGCCATTTTACCGTTGTGAGCGATCGACTGTTTCTCGATGAGGATTCCGGTGGCGTTGTGAACGCGGTGGGTGATGCCGTTGTTGTCGGCGATGCAGTTGATGACACGCAAAGTTTCGTTCGACGTTACCCGGTGTCGTTGACCCAGCCGTTGCCGAACCCGCTCGACGTGAAGTTGCGGACCGGCACGATGCCGACGAAGCGCACGTACTGGGCGGTGCTGCTGGAGCCGCTGCCGCTGCTGCCCTGGAAGGATCGGCAGCTCGCCCTGATAGGCGCGGAACGTGATCAGGCACCGGAGTTGCCGGGCACGCGAAATTGACCGAGCCGTTGTACGTCCCGCCCGGACATAGACCATCGCCCGGTCCCGCGCCCGACGAGCCAACGGCCTTGGCCATCGTCACGGGCCGCCATCGTTCGCGACGCTCGCCTTGCCGCCGATTCCCCGGTGGCGACGTAATGATGGGTGCCCGCGTGCCGAAGCCGCGCCACTGCGACGACCGGCCAGCGCCGCTGAAAAGGCCAACCAGGCACTTTCATGAGGATTCCTCGCGGAAGGGCAGCGAGCATGATAGCGGGAATGGTTAAGACAGATGACTATCGAGCAGGCCAGGTGGCTTCCGCGCGGATCGCTGACCATTACGGATATTACATTACAGCAGCCAACGGAATCGGGCGTCCTGACCTGGGCGGGGCGGTGATGACTGGAGGTGCCCGATCAGGACGGCCACCTCGCCGACGTGGTGCTCGGTTTCGACGACCCGGCCGACATCTCGCCGACAACCGGCGGGTTCCTCGGCACTGATCGGCGCTTCACGGCAACCGGATCGCGCGGGGCGAGCTGGCGGTCGACGGTCGTGAGCACCGGCTGGCCCACCAACGACAGCCAGAACCTGCATGGCGGGCCGAGGCGGCTTCCACACCGTGCCCTGGGAGGTTCGCACGACGTCAGCGACGGGCAAGGTGGGCAACGTGGACAGGACGGACAGGATGGACAGGAACCGTCGCTGGCGCTTCGCTACGTGAGCCCGGACGGCGAGGAGGGCTACCCGGGGACCCTCGAGGTGCGACGCCGTCTACATGACCGCGATCGGGGTTTGCGTCGACTACGGCGCGCACCGATCGCGCGACGGTCGTCAACCTCACGCAGCACTCGTACTTCAACCTCGCCGGGCCATGCCGCCGGCTTATCCTGGGCCACGAGCTGCGCCTGTGGCGTCGGCGCTTTGTGCCGATCGACGGCCACGGCATCCGGCGGGGTCACTTCCGCAGCCAGTGCGCGGGACGCCCTTTGTTGATTTCCTCGAGCGGGCGCCGATCGGCGCCTGTCAGCGATCAGCAGCTGCGCGACGGCGCCGGCTACGATCATTGCTTCGCCGTCGACGGTTGGGACGGCTCGCTGCGCACCGTCGCGGAGGTCGTCGAGCCTGCGTCGGGGCGGCGCATGATGAAGTGCGCACCACCGAAGGCCGGCGTCAGCTCTACGTCGGCAGCCACCTGGGTGGCGTCGCAGGCAAACGCGGGGCGCGTTACGCGGCGCGCACCGGCCTGCGTCTGGAGGCCCAGCATTTTCCCGACTCGCCGCATCGGCCCGAGTTTCCGTCGACGCGACTCGCGCCCGGCGAGACCTATCACCAGACCACCGAATACGTGTTCCCGATTGCGTAAGGCGTCACCCGACAATCAGTGAAGACGCATGACGGCACGGCACGCCTGAGCTCACAAACGGGTATGGTTTTCCCCTTTTGCGGCTGGCGAGTCTCGATCGGCGTCCGGCGCTCGGTGTATGCTCGTCGCGTATTCCAGCTGTCGGTACACCGCTCGGAGCTCGTGTTATTGCGCCCGCCGCCTGGTGGGTAGTGGCTGCGGCAGCTCGGGAACCCTGCGCGTCACGAAGGTCGCGGTCTCGACGCAGAAGCCGGGCAACCTCGCGCTCGCTATCTCGACGTGCGCGGCATACCGGGGCCATTGGCCCGTCCCCGGCCCGCCTGAGAGGGACTTCCAGCGTCACACGAGGACGGCAAGCTGGTGCACGGCCGAAGAAGGGCAAGCGCGCCCTGCTCGACGCCGACGTCGATCAGCGCCAACTTTCGCGCTCGTCCAGAGATCGACCTCAGCGGGCCGATCGCCGAGCTCACGAGCGCCTGCCCGAGCTCGCCGAGGCGGTCGCGCGCACTTCGCGCAGGACCTCAACGAGCGCCAGGAGGTCGCCGTCGATGCAGCGCTCGACGGCAACGGCGAGGTCGCGCCGTTCACCGCCTTCGGCGCCCGGGAAGGAACAGTTCCGCAGCCGCTGACGGCCAGCGCGCGTTCCGGCCGCGCAGCCGCAGCCCTGAACCTGTACGGCGCCGGTCTCACCGGGGATCTCGGCGCTGGAAGAGAAGCTCGCCACGCGACGGCGGTCGACCGAGAAGCAGGCGACGCTGATCGTTGTTCACGGACCGCCAGGATCTGTCGCACCCGGTCGGCGTCGAGCAGCTGAAGGAGAAGCTCCGTTCGACGGCGGTGCGAGGGTGCTACGTCGATCGGCGTCGGGCGAGCAGATCAACCGGCCCGACCTGACGATGCTCCTGGCCGCGCGCGGGCACGTACCTGTCCGACGATCCGACCGCGTTCAAGAAGGGCTTCGACGACATCAGCCAGAAGCTGGCCAGCCTGGCCGATTTGGGCCGCTACGTGTTCTCGTTCATAGCTCGACCAAGCAGCAAGGGCAGCCACAAGCTGGAGATCGAGATCGCGACGCCCAGCAGGCGAGGCGAAGGTCAGCTGCACAAGTTCAACGCCGCCGGCTTCAAGCCGGACGCGTGCTCGCCCAAGACCAAGCCGGTGTTCGGAAGAGATCGAGGCGATGAAGGCCGACGCGGCCGTGAAGCACGAAAGGAGATCGAGGCGAAGGCGAAGGAGCAGGGAGGCCGCGCAGGCCGAGGCGGCGGCGGCGGCGATCAAGGACCGGAGCCCGCAAGCCCGCCAAGGACGGTGGCAAGGGCGCGGGAGAGTCGAGGCCTGCGAAGGAGCCCGCAAGACGCCGCCAAGGCGGCTCGGCGCGGGCGGTGGCGAAGAGCCGGCGGCAGAGGCCGCAGAAACCGGCGCCGGCGCCGCCTCGCCAGCCGAAAGGCGCCGCCGCCGGCCGCGCCGGCCGTCGCAAGGGAGCCACCAGCGTCGAGCCGGCCCCCCGCCCGGACGCCAGGAAGGCCCAAGGCGCGCCGCCGCGCGCCCGCCAAGCGAGGCCGTCGACAGAGAGTACGCGCACGTGCCGCGCCGTTCGAGACGCGCCCGGCGGCCACCGGGATGCCTGACCCCGCCCGGACGGCGTGGATCGCAGCACGTACTGGTTAGGACTGGTTACTACGAAGTCATGCGATGCGGCGCCAATCGGCCGGATAATCCAGGCACGCGGACGGATCGACGCCGGCGCCCGGCGGCTCGCCCGACCAGATCGGGCGCGCCGGCCCGACCGACGCCGCGCGCTCGTCGCGGCGGCGCGCGCCGGCGAATCCTGGGCGCAGGGAGGCGCTGTTCCGCCGCCACGCCCGCATGGCGCTGGGGCTGGCGCACCGGCTGCTGCCCCACGACGACGAGGTCGACGACCTCGGTCCGGGACCGCTTCGTGTCGGCGCATGGGCCGCTCTGGCGGGCGTGCTGGGACAACCCCCAGGCGTTTCGCGGCCTGGCTCGGATCGATCGTCGTGCGCGCGGTGGGCAAGCACGGCTGCGCCGGCGGCGGCTGCTGGCCCGGGCTCCGGGCTGCGCGCGCGCCGGAGATCGATCCCGACGCGATCGCGGCGCCATCGGTGCGCGGGCGACGTGGCGGGTCGAGCTGCGGCGCGTGTACTGCGATCGTCGCGCGAGCTGCCGGCGGAGGCGCGCGTCGCGCTGGTGCTGCGGCGGGTGGACGGGCTGGAGGTGCCCGAAATCGCGCGTCGGATGGGAGTTCCGTCTTCTGACCGCCGGCTGGTCAAGCGGGGGGACGGATACTCTCGCGCGGGCAACTCATGTCCCGTGCGATGGGCCCTGGTGTCACCGTCACGGAGCGCTTTTTGATCGACGTCCACATCACGTCGATCCGCAAAATCGAGCCTGGTCCACACCGTGCGAGGGTCGGATATCGCGACCACCATGACGCCGCGGGCGAGGGTAGCGGGCCGCATGGGTCAGGCACGCGTAGCGTGGCGGCTCTTCCCGGCGTGGCTTGGCCCGCGGCGGCGCGAGGCGGTGTTGTTCATCCCGGCTCATTGGACTGGTAATTCAGGCCGCGGGTTTAGGCCTGGCGGTTGGTGTGTGCGTTGTGGGTAAACCGGCGGCTTGCCGGAGAACATCGTGAAGACCTTGCGAAGATCGCTCGACGGCTCAGGACGGCCGACGCGAGGCTGGAAGCGCTTGCTTTCGCAACTGGATCTGCAGCAGCAAAACCGCCAAGTCGGGGTTAACGCTCGCCGGCGAGCAAGCCAGTGCCCTGCGTTCGGTGCAGTTCAGCCGACGCCCCCATATTGGCCACGGATGCCGACGGCATTGTGACCCTGCAACGCCGCAGGAGTCGAGTTGCTCACCTCGCGGGCGGACCGGCTGATCGCCCGCCCCATCCAGAGGTGTTCATCCAGACGGAGGTGCTCCGACTGCACGACCTTGCCGTGGGCGGGGAAGCGGGCCAGGCGGAGGTCCGGATGCCGGGGGCAGGGAAGAATGCGGACCGTCGAGGTGTCAGCAGCCCCGTTGCCCAGGGCGTGCGGTAATCATCTTTCGGGACGTCACCGAGTTGTCGCGGGCGGTCAAGTGAAATCGGACTTCGTGGCGAACGCGTCGCACGAACTGCGGACGCCCATCACGGCCTGCATGGCGGTGGGGCGCTGAGCGGCGGCGCGGACCGGACGATGCGCGGCGGTTGCTGGAGACGATCGCGGGAAACACCGCGCGGGCTGGAAGGAGATGGTCCGCGATCTGCTCGACCTCTCGCGGCTGGGGCGCTGAAGCACCGGTCCGGGTGGAGAGAGTGCCGCTCCAGGACCGTGCAGGGCCGCCCTGAGTCCGGTGTTCGGGGAGGTCTGCCGGGAGCGGGGCCTGACGCTGATTTCGACTTCACGATTCGTCGCTCCGGGCGGTGCCGACGGACCGGAACACCTCTTTGCTGCTGCTGATCCCTGAAACCTGATCGAAAACGCTGCGACGAGAAGTTTGCCTATGAGGAGTCGGCGGTCCGTGTCGTCATCCAGCCAACGGGCGATGGCGTACGGGTAGAAGACGTGATCGGCCGTGGCGCCCGGGATCCCCGCTGGCACCAGCAGCGTGTCTTCGGCGCTACCAAGTGGATGCAGCCCGGACCCTTACCGCCCGGCGCTTCGCGGCACCAGACTGGGCTGGCGATTGTGAAGCACGCTGTGCGGAAATACCGGGGGTTCGGTCAAGCTCGCCTCCGTGTGGAAGGGGACGACGGTCACGGTGGATCTGCCGGTGCGGCGGCCGGGGTGGAACCCGGTCCTTCACCGGGGATGCCAGAAATCCCCCTTGAGCTCTTCCAGGCGCGCGCGACCGCGGCGAGCAGGTGACGCTCACGATCCACTTCCCCAAACCTCCCGATTCCGGGCCGTAGTTCGATGAGGCCGTCCGGCCGGAGGGTTGCAATCATCCAGCCCGGCGAACCACCCAGCGTTGCCGGGTCAAGCAAATCTGATCGGCCGCTGGGCGGCTGGTCGCCACGTCGACCACCTCGGCCGCATTTGGTCGCGGCGTACATCGCCGACTCCATGTCGTCAAAGTCTCCGGCAACCACCGCAGTCGTTGGGGACTCGCCAGCGGCGTCGGGGTTGAATAGCGGGGCGACCGGCGTGTGGAAACCACACCCCCGTCGCGACGATGCAGCCCGCGATCACCGCAACTGGAATGGTCACCCAACCGTACATATGCTATCAAACTCCGGGCCGTAACCGTGTTTCGCCAATCCCAGCCTTAGGATCGGTGAAACAGGGAAGTACGGAGATCAAAGCGTAAGAATGGTCGGTATTCCTGCGGGCGTGGAGCAGTCCCAAGTGGAAGTCACGATTCCAGTCCCTTCGGGCCCCGAACAGGTAACCGTACTCGGAGCAGCCGAGCGAAACTTGAAGATGATCCGCGAGGCTCTGGGCGTGAGCGTCACGGCCCGGCAGGCTGAAGTGGCACTTCACAGCGACCGGCGGTCGGTCTCCGTGGCCGCAACTGCTGGAGCGGCTGGGGACGGCGGCTCGGGCTCGAGAGGCTCTCAACCGGCAGCGGAGTGCTGGACGTGATGCGCCAAACGAGTCGGAGCGATACGAATCGGGGCGCGGGGCGGGGGCCGAGGGGACCGTGGCGTGGGAGGGCCTGAGCGTCTACTCCGGCGGCCGCCCCATCAAGGCCCGCACGGCGAACCAGGAACTCTACCTGGGAGGCCGTTCACGCGCGACCCTCGTCTTTGCGGCATCGGCCCGGCCGGAACGGGCAAAGACGTACCTGGCGGTGGCATGGCCGCGGTGCATCTGCTGCGGACGGACCGCGCCCAAGAAGGTGATCTGCTCGTCCGGCGGTGGAGGCGGAGCGAGCTCAACTTCCTGCCCGGCGACCTGCACGCGAAAGGTGAACCCGTACCTGCGTCCGCTCTTCGATGCAGCCAATGACATGATGGACTACGCCACGATCCGAGTTCATGGACACGGACGTGGTGGAGGTCGTGCCGCTCGCCTTCATGCGCCGGGCGGACCCTCTAACAACGCGGTCATCATCCTGGACGAGGCCCGAACCACCACGCGACCAGATGCAGATGTT
>ERZ1370068.7531-contig-6444_pt1 | contig 53944 bp, 97 predicted proteins | sample MGYA00561227_ERZ1370068 | MGnify/ENA primary metagenome ERZ1370068 (study PRJEB38410, sample SAMEA6850437) | metagenome | study: Metagenomic assessment of the ecological functions of the soil: analysis of the soil microbiota associated with the... | reverse complement strand
GGTTACGTATTGCTTCCCAAGTGGAGACGCACATACGCAATATGGCGGACGCGATCAAGAGGGCAAGGGCCACGGAATCGTTGTTGGGCCGGTCTCAGGAATCTGGAAGAAATCCGAAAGAAAGTTCTTCCGGATGAACTCTCCAGGTTGGGTGAGAGTTGGAGAAGCGTTCAGCTTCATTGGAAACAAACACAAAGTTGCAAATGAGTTGAGTGTGCACGATTCGTGAGCCGTGAAACTCTCCTTTGGTCGACACATTCCCCCAATCGCGCGAGATGCTGAAAAAGATCCTACATGGGAAGTTCGTCTGCCAACCGTTCCAAGCCAACGATGTCCGTGGCTACCGCTTTTATGCCCCGGGAACATACGGACGTCTGCCGTGCGGGGAACACGCTGCCAACGACGGTCGCAACCCGTTGGGACCACCATACCTTTGCTTGACCCGACCGGAAGCCATCTTATTTGCTCTTGGTGACCGGATAAAACACCTCCAGCGAGTTGTTCGTTCTCGCTTCGTGCCGCGCGCCTCGTCCATGATTGCGCGTGAATAAATCCCTTCCACGAGGGAGTTGCATCCATAATTCGCCTTCGTACGGCCGAGACCATCGAATTGAACATGGCGCAGGGACGGTCAATTTAAGGCTGCATTTACTTACGGCCACTTCCGATGAGGCGGCCGCGCTTCTGAGCGCGTAAGATGATGGAGGTCGTTGAATCCACGCCTCGATCGTTCAGGACCGTGTTGGTCGCGCTCCGCCGCCCTCTTCTCGTCAATTGAAGTGGTTCGATGAACAGGTCATGCGTCCTCACGAACCAGGAGTGCGGTGAGGGATTTTTCGGGGTACGACTTCGTTGACGCCTCTATCGTTGGTTGTGTATAAAGAATGCGCCGTTTCTCCATTCACTTTTATGGTAGGTAGACTTTCCATGGGTGCACGTGAATTCCACGATGGGGCGCAAGATGGACTCGAAGCGCTCGAGCCTCTCGACCCGGAACAGATCGGGTCCTTCGACGGCCTGCTGACCGCGATGCGAAAGACAGCCTTTGGGGGCCGCAGCTTGGGCGAAGCCTACGAAGTGCTTTGGGCGATGATCGAAGACCCCGACTGCTTCGTCGTGTTGACGCTGTCAGGGGCGATGACCATTGCCAAGATGGGCAAGATCATCAGTTCGATGATCGATCATGGGATGGTGCAATGTGTCGTCTCGACCGGTGCATTGATTGCCCATGGGCTGACCGAGTCTGTTGGTAAGACACACTATCGGCACCATTCGTCCATGTCCGATGAAGAATTGTTCAAGAAGGGCTACAATCGGGTCTACGACACGCTGGAGATGGAGTCCAACCTCAACTACGTTGAGCATGTTGTCGTCCCTGAACGATGAAGCGGATGGATCAGGACCAGCCTCTTTCCTCCGAGACCCTCACCCGTGAACTGGGCAAGACGCTCGCGGAAGAATATGACGGAGCGGGTATTCTCAAAAGTGCCTATGTGAAAAAGTCCCGGTCTTCATCCCTGCGTTTACCGATTCCGAGATGGGGCTGGATCTTGGAACCTGGGCCATGAGTCGAGAGCTCGATCGGGCTCGTGCGCAATTAAACGGGCAGCGGTGATCTTGAGGTACTGCGCGCGATTCAGCGTTCCTATCCTTCGTTCAATCCCTACCTCGATCTGAATAGTTATGCGAGCCATGTCATCTCTGCCAAGCGGCGTGGGATCTTTACGATCGGCGGGGAGTGCCTCGCAATTGGGCGCAACAGGTCGGCCCCTACATTGAGATCAGCAATACGCGGCTCGGCCTCAATGTGCAACCGCCTCGATTCCAGTACGGTGTGCGCATCTGTCCGGAACCGGATTATTGGGGCGGGTTGAGCGGCTGTACTTATCAAGAAGGCATTTCGTGGGGAAAGTTTGTGCCGCCGAAAGACGGCGGGCGCTTTGCCGAAGTGTTGAGCGATGCCACGGTTGTCTGGCCTCTCCTCATGGTCGGGTTGCTGGAGCGAATAAAAGCAAAGGGCACTTCCCGCACATGATGGGCTCGCACCTCTTTCGCACAGTTGCGGCGGCGGTACTGCTGTTGCTCGTGCAGCTGACTCAGGCTGGTCGCCGGGTCGATCACGGACGACGGACGAATCAGAGGGAGCACGGACGCGCCGATCACGTTGATCGAGTACTCTGACTTCACGTGTGGGTACTGTGCGAAGTTCTTTCAGGAGACCTGGCCTCGCTTGCAGGCCAAATATATCGATACGGGCAAAGTGCGGTTTGTCTATCGCGACTATCCTCGGTCGGACGAGGGAGTCGGCGTTGATGCTGCTGTGGCGGCGCGCTGTGCCGGAGCCCAGGGTCGATATTGGCCGATGCACGATCGGCTCTTCAGCGAACGAGGTCGTTTAGACTCGGGATCCTTCAAAGGTTACGCGAAGGTGATCGGCTTGGATCAGACGGCGTTTGATAAGTGTTTCGACGAGCGGCAATATCTCGAATCCATTTTCCAGGATCGCCAAGAGGCGAACCGGTGGGGTTTTCATGGCACCCCCGGTTTTGTTCTGATGCGAACAGCTGGTGGGCCCACTGAGAAAGAGCCGGCGATCGCGATTCCCGGCGCATTCCCGTTCGACAAGTTTGCCGAGGAGATTGATCGCATGTTGGCCGCTGCCCCACGCTCCCAGGGAGAACCCACCGAGCCTCACGGGTCGACGGCGGTGGCACAGAACAGTCAATTCATCATTCACTAAGGATTATCTATGTCTGCAACACAATCGTTTTGGTCTGTTCCGCAACGCGACGGGGAACCACCCTATTGGATGTGCATGTCGTGCTTGTCAGAAGTCTTCTATTGCAAGGTGCCGATGCCGGATTGCCCGACGTGCCACGGCGTCTCGACCTATGAGGCCCTTCACGCTTGAGGCGATTCGTGATTGGGGCACAGAGGATTTGGTTGCCAAAGCCGATATCGCCCAACAGGCTGCCAATCTTGAGCCGGCTCCTGCGGCGTCGGTTAAGTCCGCCGACTGACAGGCTGCGGAAAAACGAGGCCGGCCTGCCGGAAATCCAATGGTCCGCATGTCTGGGTCAACAGGACACGAACCCGCAGGATGCTCAAAAAGTTCGTCCAGCAAGGCCGCAACGAGTGAAGACCGGAGGCGTACCCTCTGGGGCGCACGGTGCGACGAATAGGAGCACCAAGTCTGTGCGCGCCGCCGAGTGAGTGAGGCGGCCGGGTCCCCGTTGAGGATCTGAACGATGCGAGAACGCTGCTGGCGGACTTTTTCAGCATCCTGCTAAGTCTTCACCACCCGCGGGACGTCTCTCGTGCAAGAACCACGTCCATTCTTAATTGAGGTCTATGGCGGCACGGGGAGACCGTTGTCCCCGTGAACAATCCGTTTACAGGGCGAGCTACTCGCCGAGGTGTCGAACGCGAGTTCCGCCGACGCCGAGGCGGCGATTCAATCGACGGTCGATGCCGCTGCCGCAATGGGGGCTTTGCCGTCCCACGCCCGCTATCATGTGTTGCAAAAGATCGCAGGCGGACTGTACGACCGGCGGGAGGAATTTGCCCGCCTGATGACGGCTGAATCCGGCAAGCCGATCGCCGACGCGAAGCGGGAAGCCAGTCGGGCCGTGCAGACATTTACCGTTGCGGCTGAAGAGGCAAAGCGCATTCCGGGCGAGGTGATCCCTCTCGACTGGACGCCGGGGACGGATTCCCATCTCGGCATTCTGCGTCGGGTTCCGATCGGTCCAGTGCTCGGAATCACTCCTTCAATTTTCCCCTGAATCTTGTGGCCCATAAAGTCGCGCCGGCTCTGGCCGCCGGCAATTCCATTCTCATCAAGCCGGCGCCACAGACACCTCTGACCGCGTTGCTCTTGGGTGAAGTGGTTCTGGAGGCTGGGCTTCCTCCCGGTGCACTCAACATCCTGCCCTGCGACAATACGGTGGCAGAACAGCTTGTCGTCGATCCCCGCTTTAAACTCCTGAGCTTTACCGGTAGCGCCGCTGTAGGATGGATGTTGAAGGCCAAGTGCGGGAAGAAGAAGGTGGTGTTGGAACTCGGCGGGAACGCGGGCGTCATCGTGGAGCCCGATGCCGATCTGGAGTTTGCCGCACAGCGTTGCGCGGTCGGCGGGTTCGGATATGCCGGTCAGACCTGTATCTCCGTTCAGCGAATCTTTGTCCATCATTCCATCGCGGACCTCTTCACCACGAAGCTCCTGTTGCAAGTCGCGCGTCTGAAGGCCGGCGACCCGAGCGACGATTCGACGGTAGTCGGACCATTGATCGATCCAGGCCGCGGCCCATCGTGTGGAGGAGTGGGTTGAGGAAGCGGTGTCGCAAGGGGCGCGTGTGCTTCTGGGGGCAAACGCATGGGCTCGGTGATGGAGGCGACGGTGCTCTCGCACGTCACGCCGACGATGAAAGTCTCTTGTCAGGAGGTGTTTGGGCCGGTGGTAACCGTGATTCCTTACCGACACTTCGGCGAAGCGATCATGGCGCTCAACCAGTCCGACTATGGGCTCCAAGCCGGAGTGTTCACTCAGGATGTGAATAAGATTTTTCATGCTTTCCGCCGCCTTGAAGTTGGGGCCGTGCTGGCAAACGAGATTCCGACATTTCGCGCCGACCACATGCCGTATGGTGGCGTGAAGGACTCTGGTGTTGGGCGTGAAGGGGTTCAGGCCGCGATCGAGGATATGACCGAGCCCCGCATGCTGGTGTTAAACCTCAAACCTCCTGCCGCGACTTAACAGGATGCGGGAATATCTTCAGGGTCTGCACGCGTACGCAACGGGGAGCACACTCCCGCTGGATGCTCAAAATGGCCGTTCAGCAAGGCCGCAGCCGATGGAAGCACCGGAGGCGTAGCACTTCTCACCCGCTCGCCCTAAGCTGCCAAGACAGCTTGTTCTCCACGTGGCTACGTTGAGGATGCTTCGAGGCGAGAACGATGCTGGCGGATTTTTTCAGCATCCCGTCAGAAAAACTGTCGCAGGATATTGCGAAGCGTTGCCAATCTTGGTACAACAGCGACCCTGTGCCTCTATGAGATTTACCATGGGCATGCATTTCAGCTCACGAAGCGCCCGTCACCCGATTGGTCGGACGAACTAAGGAGAAGAAACGATGGTACCTACGCAGATGTTTCTGACGCGAGGCGTCGGAGTCCACAAAGAAAAGCTGGCCTCCTTCGAACAAGCCTTGCGTAGCGCCGGCGTCGCTTATTGCAACCTGGTCACGGTGTCGTCGATTCTTCCTCCGAATTGCAAAATTATCCCGCGCGCGCGCGGCGAGAAGTTATTGAACCCCGGCGAAATCACGTTCTGTGTGATGGCGCGGTCGGAAACGAATGAACGAAATCGTCTGGCCTCCGCGTCGATCGGGTTGGCGGTCCCGACTGATCGTCGAACCTACGGGTATCTGTCCGAACACCATGCGCATGGCGAAACCGATGAAGAGACGGGTGAGTATACGGAAGACCTGGCAGCGCAGATGTTGGCCACGACGCTCGGTGTCGAGTTCGATCCGAACATCGCGTGGAAAGAACGGGAACAAGTCTTCAAAATGGCCGGCAAGATCGTTCGGACCCAAAACATCACCCAGTCCGCGATCGGAAAACCCAATCGCTGGACGACGGTGATCGCATTGGCCGTGTTCATTCCAGAAGAAAATATATCGAAGCGGCGTCGGTAGTCCTGCCGCGTGAGCATACGTCCATGACGCTTCCCGCCGGATGGGAAGGTATCGACCAGAATTTCCTTGGGCTCGAGGAGCCCTGGTGCCATCCCGATCAGGCGGGCGTCTATGTCCTGCCTGCGCCCTACGAGCATACCTCCAGCTATGTGCGGGGCTCCGATCGCGGCCCATCAGCCATCATCGAGGCGTCTCAACAAGTCGAGTTATACGACGAAACTCTCCGGTGTGAGCCCTATCGAGAGTGGGGCGGGGTTGCCACCATTCGCTCCCTCGATCTTGACGGCAAAGTTGATCGGCAGGCGGTGGATGCCATCGACGCATTCGTCACTCCTCATGTCGGTACCGGGCGGTTCGTCGTCACCTTGACCGGAGAACATACCGGAGCGCTTGGAGCCATCCGAGCCCATGCCCGTCGCTATCCTGATCTGTGCGTGGTGCAAATCGATGCGCATGGCGACTTGCGGAAGGCCTATCAAGGGAACCCCTATAGCCACGCCAGCGTGATGGCTCGCGTGGTCGACGACGGATTGCCGTTGGTCCAAGTCGGCATTCGCTCCATTTCTCCTGAGGAAATCGATCGCATTAGGAGCACCGATCGGATTGCCACGTTCTTTGCCGCCGAGATTCTTGACCCATCCGGCCCCTACGAAGCGCAAGGCCTCTCGCTGGGTTCCCGAGGTGGTGAAGGCCTGTCGCGGGCCGGTCTATCTGACGTTCGATTGTGACGGGCTTGATGCCTCGCTGGTCCCCGCGCTGGGCACTCCCGAGCCCGGGGGTTGGGGTGGTACGACACGGTGAACCTCGTGACGGCCTTGGCCAATGGACCCGGTATCCTCGGGATGGATATCAGCGAGATCGCTCCGATCGAAGGGTTTGTCGCACCCCAGTTTTGTATCGCCCGATTGATCTATCGCATGCTGGGACGGATCAAGGCGGGCCGTCGCGTCCACTGAAACGGCATGCCCACGCTGTGACCGACAAGCTTCGCATCAATAAGTTTTTACACACCACGGCATCTGTTCTCGGCGAGAGGCTGATCGCCTGATCGAGTCCGGTCGCGTGACCATCAATCAGCGAGTGGCCCGCTTGGGGGATCAGGTCGGTCCTGACGACGTCATCGCGCGAGATGGACAAGTGATTCCCTGGGGGACAGCCCCACTCTATATCAAGTATTACAAGCCGGTGGGTGTGACGACGACCAGTGAGTCGCATGTGCCGCATAACATCATTGCGGAGATCGGCCATCCGGAGCGGATCTTTCCGATCGGCCGACTCGACAAGGACTCGTCCGGGCTCATCCTGCTTACGAACGACGGGGACATCGTGAACGAGATTCTACGAACTGAGCACGGGCATGAGCGGGAATACGAGGTGTCGGTCGATCGTCCATTCGATCAGACGTTCATCGACCGCATGGCTCAAGGAGTCGTCATTCTCGAGCGCCCGACCAAACCCTGTCGGATTGAACGACTCGGTCCCGCACGGTTCCGCATCATCCTCACCGAAGGACGCAATCGACAGATCAGACGTATGTGCCAAGTCGTCGGGTATCGGGTGCTCACGTTGCATCGTGTTCGGATCATGCACGTGACGCTTGACGGATTGGCGCCCGGCGCGTGGAAACCGCTCACCGGAGAGGAGCGTGCGCAGCTCTTTCAGGCAGTCGGACGAGGCAGTAGCCCGGGTAAGGTGCAGGTAGGGAGACCGGAAGCGAACGACTCAGGACACAGCACCGGAGGTGGAGCGACTGGCCAGTAACGCACGGTCGTTGCTTGCCACGGAAAAGTAATAGTCGAGACTCGAACAACCGGAGTCGCTCGATGTAACACTCTCTATAGTACTGGCCCACGCGGCCGCATAATGGTCTAGCTGATGCTGAATTATTGCACGCTGTGCGGGCAAGAGTTCCGCGGATCTCGCTCGAAGTCCTTTGGCTGATCCGACTCGAGGGCGCGATGATGGTATTCCGGTATCGCGCAACAGATCGTTCCGCAGAAACAGCGGGCAAGTTGATCAAGAGTCTTCGACGATGATTCGTCGCCTGAAGATCTAGCATGGCTTGGTTTCCGGCTCGTCATCGGGCGCCTCCATTGACAACCACGCCGTCGGAACTCACACTAGCCCACACATCGCCTACGGAGAGCAACACCAGTATGGTCACTACATGGTGGGGTCCCCAACTCAATGCCCTGCTTGGCAGCCTCGTCGTGGCGGCGGGTGCATGGCTGGCGTGGGACTCGTTCTCACTCTGGGAAGTCTTGCTCGTCGCAGGAGGCGTCGCAGGGTTTCTCGATCTGGCAGGGACGCACAATCGGACTGGTCTGGGCCTGGGCCACTCTGTTACTTGGCTTAGAGAGTCTTGCGTGGCCTATTATCACAATGGTTCAGGTCCGTTTGGCTACGACTGAGCCGAATCGACGAACAAATGGGGACAATCCTCTCGGCCGTTGCTGATGGGACTCTTCTCGGCAGTGTTTTGGATTACGTTTTCCTACGGGCTTTTCAAGAGAGGCGGTCAGCTCATCGCTCCTCATCAACCGATGCCATCGACACCCATCCACCTTCACCGCGATCAGAACGTTCCCGCAGGAACAAGATAACACCTACCACATCTCGATCGGATCGACGTCGACATCGAACTTGATGGCTCGGTGCTGATACGTCCGTTCCAGCTCCTGACCGTGATCCGCACCGCTTCGAGCCCCGCTTCCCGTTCGAGCGATTTCACGAGAATTTGCCACCGGTACCGACCCCGGAGTCTCGGCACCGGAGAGGGGACTGGCCCTAGAACAGTGAGACGGTCAGACCGATCAATCGATTGAGCCGTCGAAGACCTTGCCGCGCCGTCTGTCCGGTCACGGCCGGTGAAGAGCATGCGGTAAGTCGAGCTGCCCAGCCCGTGGCAGCGTCGTGAACCATTTTCTCGTTGGTCCCGGATACAAGGAGGGCAATCAGATAAACCGCGGGCGGATACCCCAATGCAGTCCGATGGGACAGCTCCTCCGATAAGAAGATGGATTCGTCGTTCTGAGCCACAGCCTGAATCGCATGATGCGATGACAGATAGGTCTGCACGATAACCCGACCGCCAGCCGGCTGCCGGATCGGCGAGACTGACCGCATCAAGGAGCGTATGATAGCGTACGTTCGGCGGATCGGAAATCCGGCACGCTGAGTCCTGCGTCCGCCTGCACAATCCCAACGAGGCCCATCGTCGGGAGAGGCCCGCGCCGCAGCAGCAGTTGTGTCCCGACGAGGATATCCCACTCCCCTTCGCTCGACCCTCCGCCAGAGGGCCTCGGCCTGCGCTGGCCGGTGCATGGTATCTCCATCGAGCCGAATCACTGCCGCGTGGGGAAACAATCGCTTCGCATCCTCTTCCACCCGCTCTGTGCCCTCCCCGATCAACTGCATGCGAGGGCCGGAACAGGAGGCGCAGGTCTCGGGGATGGGCGTAATGTCCCCGCAGTAGGAACAGAGCAGACGATCCGCCTGCCGAGAGTACATCAGTGCCACGCGACAGGCAGGACAGCGGGGAACCTGGCCGCAGTCACGACAGACGAGGGCACCGGCATAGCCCTTCCGGTTGAGAAACAACAGGACACCGGCCCGGCGGCCGATCGCGTGCTCAATGGCCCGAACGAGCGGCTGGCTCAGCACCGTGCCGCGACCATGATCGCGTAAATCAACGACCTGTACGCTCGGTCGCGCATCGAGACGGTACTGAGCTTATGTACAACGATCCCCTGTTGTTCCACCGCCGCTCTGGTCTCAAGAGAGGGATGAGGCAGAACTCAGGACCAACACTGCCTGTTCATCCTGCGCTCTCAACCAGGCCACGTCCCGAGCATGGTAGCGTGGTTCTTGTGGTTCTTTGAGCGCTGCATCTTCTTCTCCCTCGACCCAAATCGCTCCGATTGCAGTCAGTGGGAGAAAGATGGCCGACCGGGTCCCCACGACCACGCGAACGACCTGCCGATGAATCTGATCCCACAGTCTCGGCTTTCAGCTGGTCTGAAAGACCGCTATGGAAACAAACCGGGTAGATGCCCGTCTCGTCATCACGGATCAAGCCTGCAACCCATTGGGCCCGTTCTGCTTCGCCAACGATGATGAGGACCGTCTGTCCACGGTCGAGCACCAGGCGAACGGTCTGCTGCAACAGCCTCAATCGATCGGTCCAGATAGCCTGTACCAGAACCCGAGTCGGTCCTTGGCCTCTGAGCGCCTCGAACAGTGGCTCCGCCCAAGACATTGATGGGGTCAGGAATGAGCGGTGTCGTGATGCCGGAATTGACCTGGTTCGCTTGTCTGGATGGTCGAGGCTGAGGGCGCTGCCGAGGTCAGACGGTAGGTCTGGACCTCCACCACCCACCCGCGAGACCTTGAGATCGTGCAACAAGTCGCCCGGACCAAGACTGCGGGACGACCGGCGAAGTCCTGAAGGTTTTTCCCTAAGACGTGTGAGAAGTGCCCGCGCCTTCACTGAGCAGGGTTCTCGAGCCGCAAGTGCGGCCCGCCCTTGCTCCGTCAGTTCATAGTGGCTGACCTGCGCTCGTGGTTTGGGTGCCGGAGGCAGCACCAACCTGAGACATTGTCCCCATGGCGCGACATACTGTTCGGCCACCTGCCGTGAGAGCTGGAACAGGTTCGAGGACACATCTGTTGCGGCCCCTTCCGGGAGCAACGAGCGAATCTCCTTGAGGCGTGCTCGATCAAGACCATGAGGAAGCAACGTGGGAGAGGGCGATCACAGCTCCTTGAAGGATCGACCGTCCGAAGGGCACGAGCACTCGATGTCCAATACGGAGCATGGATCGGAGCGACGAGGGCACGGTGTAGGTGAACGGGCCTGCCAGATGCCGCGGGACAATGACATCTGCGAATAAGGCCTCTGGCTCCGTACGTGGAGGGGCTGTCTGCGTCGAAATCATGCGGCATTGTAGCAGCACAGGAAAAGGGGAACAATGAGAGAGGAAGAACAGAAAGATTCTGAAGGGGAACCGGGAGGGTTGACGTTGAATCGTCAACCCTCCGCACGATACTCGAATGAATTTACTGTGGCGGAGCGACCGGAGCAGCGGGGCTCTGATCTGATTTGCCCTGGCCAACTGATGCCGGAATCGTCGCCGGAGCAGGATCTGCAGAGCCAGATGAGGGCTCCACCTTGGACGAACCCGTTGGAGCCACTGGGACCGTCGTATCCACTGCGGAGATCGGAGCTCCGCTTTCCGCTGAACTGAGACGGGACAAGCTGTATCCGTTATCGCCGGTCTCAATTGGCTTCGCCGCCGGCTCAGACTGTTCCCTGGCTGACTCGGGCGAATAGAGCACGATGTCTACACGACGGTTCTTCTGTCGGCCCACTTCCAGTCGCATTGCTGGCGACCGGCTTCGTATCGCCATAGCCGACCGACGACAGCTTTGCTGAATCGATCCCGCCCTTCTCAATCAAATAGCGGAGGACACCCCGAGCTCGAGCTTTTGACAAGTCCCAGTTCGTCTGGTAGCGCGACTTGAGCGAAGGACCGATTTCCATGTTATCCGCATGGCCTTCGACTCGAATCAACCGATCGCCGGCAGTGGTCTTGAGATACGCAATCAGTTCATCGAGCACCTGATAGCCCTCGGACTTGATCGTGGCTTCGCCCGATTCAAACCGAAGCTGCTTCATCAAATCACTGAGGCTGATTCGGGTTTCGCTGGCGACATTCTGGACCTGGAACTTGCTTGGAGAAGAAGCCACAGCAGGGGAGACATCCAGAGACTGCTGGGGTGATTGGAGAGATCGGCATGGCCTCAGGAGCATGAACCCTTCACCCTGAAGCGATCGCCCTTGAGAATGCGGGAGCTCGATTTTGTGATCAGCGCCGTGGCAGTTCGGTCTTCCATGGACAGGATTTTCAATTCGCCCACAACCCGTTGAGGAAGGTTCCCTCCGGTCCGAACCACCTCCATTCGGTCCCCAGGCCTGATCCCGTCTTCCCGTCCCCGGTCCAGATAGACGATATTCCTTTGCGCCATAATGGTTCATTATCCCCATGTTGGACTGGAACGCCACAACCCGTCCCTCCACATCGCCGGCGGAAGGCTGACCAACCGCTGCTCCCTCGTCAGTCGGAAGCACGAACTTCATCACCGGATCACCCGGCGATACAGCTGCGTAGGCCCGCACTGATCTGAACAGTGGTCAGGTCCTTGTCAATTTGGCTCACCTGAACCACAGCGAGTCGATTGACCAAATAACCCAGGTATTGACCGGTGGTAGGGTGGAATACTTTTGCGGCTCGTCTGTAGATCGTGAAAAGATCTCCGGGCGCGACATCGCCGGGATTCTTCAGTCGGAGGTACAGGACATCCCGGTTTCCCAGTATCATGGTGATCTCCGGTGGTCTGATTGTCGCCGGTAATCACATTCACGAACCCATCTTGTGGAGTCGATCGCTGGATGGAGCCGGACGAATAGGCCAAGGCCTGTTCTCCGAATCGGATCAAATTGAGGTCGTCTGCTGCCCAGGCTAGAGGAAGGAGCGGCGTAGCCAAGGTCCAGACCATGAGAGAGACGACACATTTCATTGAATAGTTAGCCATGGTGGTTGTCCTTCATGTAAGGCAAGTATTGCTGTCAGAACCATAGCAAATAATCCTTGTATTGTCAAGAATATTGAGGCTCTTGCCCTCATTGACCCGCCAATTCACCCGATGCTATGGTGATCCGGAGAATAGTTTTCTCACCGATGGAGGAACATCATGGTGCCTGACCAGGCCTCCGACTCACAGCGCTCAACGCCAAGATCGTCCTCGCATCGAGACCCAGATTCACCGACGCAAGAAAGCCAAGGCCTTCTCGGCCCTGGAGCCTGAATGGGATCAAATTGATCAAGTGCCACCCTCCCACCTGCGCATGCCATCAGGCCGCATGTCACCCACCCCACCCAACAAAGCGAAGAACCCCTCATAAATAAGCCACTCCAGCCGGACAATAGCAGTTCGTGAGTAGAACAGGGTTCTTTTTGGTTGAGCCTCGCCCATGCCGCCGGTTGCGTAGACGCCCCAACACCCTGGCTTCTCACTCGCGCCGGCGACGCCTCTCAACGCAACAGAGTCTAGGACTTTCGGGTCGATCCCACAGGTCTTTTGGACGCTTGCTATCCCTGTAATCCACGGTCTAAAATCCAGCCCTCCTTGCATCTCAAGGTGTTGAAAGGTCAGCCCCATGAGCGGTTTTGAGTTACTCCTTGAGTACCTGACCAGGTACTTTCCGATTCTGCTGTTTATTTTCGTGGCGCTGGCGTTCGGCGTGGCGACGCTGCTCCTCAGTTATCTGGTCCAGCCGAAATATCCAGAACCGGAGAAGCTCACTACCTATGAGTGTGGATCGGAACCGTTCTCGGATGCTCGGATGCCCTTCCCGGTTCGGTATTACATCTTCGCGATGCTCTTCGTTATTTTCGATATTGAGGTCATCTTTCTGTATCCCTGGGCAGTGGTCTTCACCAAGATCGAGTTAATCGGGTTGATTGAAATGCTGGTCTTCATCGGATTGTTTTTGGTGGCCTATGTCTATGCTTGGCGCAAGGGAGCCCTGGAATGGGACTGATCGAAATTGGTCGTCATGATAAGGACGGCACGTCCGACGTCGTCACCACGACAGTGGAAAAAGCCGTCAACTGGGCTCGCAAGGGGTCACTGTGGCCCATGACGTTCGGCCTGGCCTGCTGCGCGATCGAAATGATCGCCGCAGTCTCGTCACGGTACGATATGGACCGCTATGGTGCCGGTGTCTTCCGGGCATCACCGCGCCAGTCCGATCTGATGATCGTGGCCGGTACCGTCTGCCGGCGGATGGCCCCCGTCATCCGAAAACTTTACGATCAGATGCCCGAGCCTAAATATGTCATTGCAATGGGATCTTGCGCCACGTCAGGAAATATCTACGACAGTTATAGCGTCGTCCAAGGGGTCGATCGCTTTGTGCCGGTCGATATCTATGTGCCGGGTTGTCCTCCAACACCGGAGGCACTCTTTGACGGCATCCTCAAGTTACAAGAACGAATCATGCTGAAACGCGTGTTTCTGAAACAACCGGATCAGGTCAAGCCCGGCCTTAAAGTATAGGTCTCGATCGATGTCCTTGCAGCAACTGGCCAGCCGACTCCAAGAAAACTTTGCCACCGGCTTCGTGAAAGCCGTCGAATGGCGTGGCGATCTTGCGGTGACTGTGACGCGGGACCGACTCCATGAGGTCGCACAATTCCTTCACGACGACCCGGCCATGGACTTCGACTACATCGTGCATGTGAGTTCGGTCGACTGGCCCGACGACGAAGAACGGTTTGAAGTCGTGTACGAGTTCTACTCGATCAAGAAACGCCAGCGCATCCGGCTCAAGACCAGGGTGCCGGAGTCGGATTGCATCGTGGATTCTCTGACGGATCATCTGGAAGGGCGCGGACTTCATGGAGCGCGAAGTCTACGACATGATGGGAATCCGCTTCCGGCACCATCCGGATCTCCGCCGGATCCTCCTGCCTGACGATTACACCGAAGGCTATCCGTTGCGAAAAGATTTTCCGCTCCGTGGCAAGGGCTGGCGCGACACGTTCGAGTTCCTGGACGAAACGGCTCGGTAGGACAGACGATGGCCATTGAAGATCAACGAACAACCGTCTACAAGATCGATCCGGCCCATCCGGAAAGCGAGACCCTCCCGACCCTGCGCACGGAGGAACTCCTGCTCAACATGGGTCCCCAGCACCCCGCCACCCATGGGGTGCTGAAAGTGATCCTCGAATTGGAAGGAGAACGCCTCGTCAAGTCTACCCCCGTGTTGGGATATCTGCACCGCGGTGTGGAGAAGCTCGCGGAAGACGGCACCTATCATCAGTTTATTCCCCATACCGACCGGCTCGACTATGTCTGCGCGATGTACAACAATTTTGCATACTGCCGCGCGGTCGAAAAACTCATGAATATCGACCGTGCCGGATCGCGCAGACTATCTGCGCACGATCGTGGCGGAGGTCCAACGGATCATCGGCCATCAGTTTTGGCTCGGCACCCAGGCCCTCGACATCGGAGCCATGACCGTCTTTTTCTATTGTTTCCGGGATCGGGAAATTCTGATGGATTGGTTCGACGAACTCTGCGGCGCGCGCCTCACGACCAGTTGGTATCGCATCGGCGGCGTCGAGCGGGACTTCACGCCCTCGCTGATCGAGAAACTGAAGCGATTCTTGGACTACTTTCCGCCAAAAATCGACGAGTACATGGTCTTCCTGGAGACGAACCGGATTTGGCTCGGGCGGACCAAGGGAGTGGCTATCATCTCGGCGGAAGACGCCGTGAGTTTCGGCCTAAGTGGGCCGACGCTCCGCGGCTCGGGTGTCGACTACGACCTCCGTAAAGCCGAGCCCTATTCGGCCTATCCGAAATGCGAATTCAGTGTCCCGCTCGGCAAGAACGGCGACACCTACGATCGGTACTGGATCCGCGTCCAGGAACTCTACGAGAGTGTGAAAATCATCCGGCAGTGTCTGGAACAGATGCAGGACGGCCCCATTATGGCCGATGTGCCCAGCGTCGACGTTGCCGCCGAAGCAACGAGTCTTTACGAATCTGGAATCCATGATCCAGCAATTCAAGCTCTTCTCGCAGGGCTTCGACGCCCCTCCGGGAGAGATCTATTGCGGGACCGAAGCGCACAAGGGAGAGCTGGGATTCTACATCGTCAGCATGGGCGGCGGAAAACCCTACCGCCTGAAAATTCGCGCCCCCTCGTTTATTCACATGGGCGCATTCGACCATATGTCCAGAGGCTACATGATCTCCGATGCGGTCACGATCTTCGGAACCTACGACATTGTGATGGGGGAGTGCGATCGGTAGATGTGAAACGGGCGAATGCTGAAAAGTAAAAGGTAGCACGGAGAAGTCGTTGCACTGTTCACTGAGGAAGCAACATGGGTTTGAAGCCAGCAACCAATCCTGACGTGGAAGCCGTCGCGATCGAATTGTCGATCGATGGGAAATCCGTGACGGCAAAGAGCGGGGTCTCGCTCTACGACGTCATCTCGAGCACGGGCAAGATCATCCCGGCCATGTGCTACCACTATACCTTCGATCCCTTCGGCTCCTGCGGCATGTGTTTGGTCATGCAGGAAGGCAAGAAAGCGCCAGTCCGCTCCTGTACCGCCAAGGCGGCGGCCGGCATGATCATCAGAACCGACGGGGACGAACTCTTCCAAGCCCGTAAGAAGGCAGTGGAAAAACACCTCTCGGTCCATCCACTCGACTGTCCGGTCTGCGACGCCGACGGCCATTGCGAACTGCAAGACATGGCCTTCCAGCACGGGGTCACGAACCTGGCCAACGCGAAGCAGAAATTTATTCCGGAAGATACGCGTAGCCCGGTACTCGACTTCAATATGAACCGCTGCATCGCCTGCGCGGAATGCATCAACGTCTGTAAGGACGTGTTGATGATCGACGCCCTCCAGTTCATGAAGAAGGGCGGATTCAATCAAGTTGTGCCGAAGGGAGACCTCGCACTGTCCTGCGAGTTCTGCGGAGACTGCCTCGCGGTCTGTCCGGTCGGCGCCATCACGAACAAGTTCTCTAAATATTTGTACAAGCCGTGGCAGATGAAGAAAACCACGACGACGTGTAACTACTGCGGGGACGGCTGCCAGATGTACCTTGAGACCAAGGATGCTGAAGTCGTCCGCGTGACCTCGCCTCTGTCCTGGAAGAACAAATGGGGCGACCGAGCCGAGACGGCCAAGGGGCACGGCGGGCTCTGTGTGCGAGGGCGATTCGGGTTCGAGTACATCGATAGCGCCGCACGTCTGAAGCAACCGCTCCTTCGCAAAGGCAATCAGCTCGTCGAAACTCCCTGGCTCGAAACCATGCACCAGGTGGTGGATCGGTTCTCCGAAATCCAACGCAAGAACGGACCCGACGCGATTGCCGGCCTGATCACCGCCCGCTGCACCAACGAAGAGCTGTATCTCTTCCAGAAGCTCATGCGCGCAGGGTTCCGGACTAACCATCTCGACAGCAGCGCCCGCTATGGCCATCTCAACTTTGTCCATGCCTCCCGGCACGCCTTGGGATTGGGCGGAGCCCGAACGACTGGGAAGACCTGACGAAAGCCAAAGCCGTGATACTCATTGGCTCCAACATCACGGAGACAAACCCGCTCACGGCCGTGCGCATCAAAGAAGCGATTCGCGTCTATAAAGCGCAAGTCGTGGTCATCGATTCCGCCGTCACGAACATGGCCAAGCTCGCATCCCATCCCGTCCTGATCAAGCCGGGAACGGAAGGACTCGTGATCGACGGACTCGTGAAGGCCACTCTGCAACTGGACTTGATCGACGAAGACAGCACCAAGAAACACCCACAAGCTTTCGAAGCCCTGAAGGCCGCCGTGGCCCACGTATCGTTGGAACAGGTGGCTGCCCAGACCGGCATGTCGGTCGAATCGTTGAAAGATACCGCGGCGATCTTCGCGGAAGCGTCCCGCTCCATCATCCTCTGCGCTGAAGGCATCGTCCGCCAGCCAGACGGGTATCAGAACGTCTTGAAACTGATCGACCTCGCCTGGGTCACCGGCAAGTTGGGCCAACCCGGCTGCGGTGTGAATACGGTGACAGAAGAGCCGAACGAGCAGGGCGCCGTGGACATGGGCGCCGCACCGGAATTCCTCCCTGGTCAAGCTTCGTTCAACGATCAGACGGCTCGCGATCGTTTTGCCAAGGCCTGGGACGTCACGCTCCCAGCGGCTGGCTCCGGCGCGAATCTCGTCGAGATTCTCAAGCGCTGCAGGAGCGGCCAGATCCGCGCCCTCTATGTCATCGGAGAAAATCCGCTCGCCACGTTACCCGCATCGATGGAAGTCCGCGCCGCGTTGGATCGACTGGAGCTGCTCGTCGTCCAGGATCCGTTCCTGACCGACACTGCCAGGATGGCGCATGCGGTGCTGCCGGCTTGTACCTCTGCGGAAAAGGACGGCACCTTCACCAACTTGAAGGCCGAGTCCTGCGCGTCCGCGAGGCCATCGATCCCATCGGGGAAAGTTTGCCGGACTGGCACATCATGACGGCACTGGCCAACGCGCTGGGCTGTCAATGGGCATACGAATCCTCGAACGATATTCAAGCCGAGATCATGAAGTTGCTGCCCGGGTACTACAATCTCGGACAGCCACGCAAGGTTGTGCCGACGGTGGACCGCTATCTCTCCAACGGCTACACCACCGATGTGGCGGCGCGCTATCGAGCTTCTGCTCCAGCTGACTCCAAGAACCGGCGACCCTTCGCGTTGCTGATGGGACAGGTCCTGTATCATTCCGGTAAGCTGTCCACCGAAGCCTCTGGGCTCATCACGATCGCCCCCAATACCGGGCGGCTCAGGATGAATCCCCAAGATATGGAACGGCTCGCAGTGGGTGAGGGGACGACGGTGCGCCTCACATCGGACCGCGGCTCGATGCAATTGGCAGTGCAGCCCGATCAATCCATCGCCCCGCAGACCTGTTTCTTCCCGGAGCATTTCAATGAGCCGCCGGTGAAGGACTTGATGTCGGTCGAGGTCGATCCGACGACCGGTGTTCCCACGTTCAAGCAGACCCGCGTGACGATCGAAAAGGCGTAAGAGGGAGCAGGAAACACACATGCGTGTTGCCGCACTGACAAAGCAAATCCTCCAGGCTGCATTGTTCTATGAGATTTGGGACGCGATGAAGGTGACGTTCAAGCACATGTTCCACAAACCCATCACGTTCCAGTATCCACGGGAACAGCGAACCCTTCCCGACACTCACCGAGGGGCACTCGCGCTCTTACGTTATGACGATCACCAGGAACGATGTGTCGGCTGCGACCTCTGCGAAGCCGCCTGCCCATCCCGCTGCATCAAGGTCATCAGTTCGGAAGATGCGGAGCGTCCGCTGCAGCGATTCGCCAGCGAGTTTTATATCGACATTACGAAATGCGTCTTTTGCGGCTATTGTGTCGAGGCCTGTCCCGTCAACGCATTGGCTATGACGAAGGTGTACGAGTTCTCGACCCATGATAAGCGCACCTTGCTGTTCGACAAGAAGCGGCTGTACGAAATCGGCGAGCGCCATCTCGCCGATGCGAAAAATACCTGTACGCGCATAATCAGGAACAGAACGTTGAGGAAAGCCGGGAGTATCAGGTATTACTTCCCGCAATCGGTACTCAAGTCGACCCAACCACCACCCAAGCATCTGGGCTAAGCGATTCGATGGTTTTGGTCTTTTTCGCCTATTTCGCACTGGCCAGTATTGCTGCGGGCGTCTTGACGGTCGCACTCAGGCACCCGGTGCATTGCGGCCTGGCGCTCCTGGCCCTGCTGGTCCATGTCTCCGGACTCTTCATCCTCCTCAACGCCGAGTTCCTCTGGGCCGTGCAGATCATCGTCTACGCCGGTGCGATCCTCGTCTTGTATCTCTTCGTCCTGATGCTTATGAACTTGAAGACCGACGACCGGTATCTCCACTCGTCATACCTGTACTTTCTGGTTCCAGCCGCCATCGGATCATTGTGCCGTGTTGGCTCTCCTGGTCCGTTCACCCTTCGGAGGCGCAAAGGGCGATGCGACAACCGTGGCGATACTTCAGGACGGCGATACCCACGCGGTCGGGATCAAAATGTTCAGCGAGTATCTGTTGCAGTTCGAGATCGTCGGAGTGTTCCTGTTGGGCGCCGTCATCGGCGCGATCGTGCTGGCAAAAACGCCGAAACCGGTCAACCGAGAACGTAAGACATAAGAGGATAGGTGTGAGGGGACGAGCGACAGAGACAGAAGACCAGGCTTATGCGCACCTCACGCCTCACGCCTCACGCTTTACGGGCAACTATGGTTCCTCTAAGCGCATATGTCGCCGTCAGTGCCGTGCTCTTTATCACCGGCCTGCTCGGTGTATTAATCAGACGGAACTTCATCATCGTGCTGATGTCTGTCGAGATCATGTTGAACGCGGCGAACATTAACCTCATAGCCTTCTCCCATTACCTGGAATCCATGGCGGGCCAACTGGTGGCCCTCTTTATCATCGCCATTGCCGCCGGGGAAGCGGCGATCGGGCTGGCCATCATCATCGTCGTGTTCCGTGGAAAGATCTCCACCAACGTGGACGAGATGAACCTCTTAAAGTGGTAACGTGACCGATCTACTCATCAAGCTCATTCCGCTGTTCCCTTTGCTGGCCGTGATCCTGAATGGGCTCGCTTGGCAGGCGGTATTCCCACGATGTCGCGCACCGGCTTGCCTGGGGATCGGTGGGATTGTCGTTTCTCTGCACGATCGGCGTGTTTGCCGACATCCTGCGGACCGGCACGCCCCATGAAGTCATCGCCTATCAATGGATCTTCGGCGGCGACCTCACCGTCAATCTAGCCTATCTCGTCGATCCTCTCACGTGCATGATGCTGCTCGTCGTCACGGGAGTCGGGCTCCTGATCCACGTCTACTCCGTCGGCTACATGCATGGGGAAAGCGGATTCACGCGATTCTTCACCTACATGAACCTCTTTCATGGTCTCCATGTTGCTCCTCGTCATGGGGAACAACTATTTGGTGCTCTTCATCGGCTGGGAAGGGGTGGGACTCTGTTCGTATCTGTTGATCGGCTACTACTACGACAAGGTCTCCGCTGCAAAGGCCGCCTCGAAAGCCTTTGTGGTAAATCGCATCGGCGACGCGGGCTTTCTTCTGGCCATCTTCCTCATCTTTGTCAATTTCAAGACGCTCGACTATACGAAAGTCTTTGCCCAGGTCAGCCAGCTCTCGCCGGAGATGGCCACCGCGATTGCGCTCTGCCTGCTCGTCGGAGCAGTCGGCAAATCAGCCCAACTTCCTCTCTACACCTGGCTCCCGGATGCGATGGAAGGTCCGACACCCGTCAGCGCGCTCATCCATGCGGCAACGATGGTCACGGCCGGGGTCTACATGATCGTGCGGAACCATGTCATTTTTGATTTGTCGCCGACGGCCATGATGATCGTCGCGGTTATTGGCGGACTCACTGCGTTGTTTGCCGCCACCATCGGCCTCGCGCAAACGGACATCAAGCGCGTCTTGGCCTATTCGACGGTGAGCCAGCTCGGGTACATGTTTCTCGGGTGCGGGATCGGGGCCTATACGGCCGCCATGTTCCACCTCATGACCCATGCCTTCTTCAAGGCCCTCTTGTTCCTCGCAGCCGGATCGGTGATCCACGCGCTCTCGGGCGAGCAGGACATTCGAAAGATGGGCGGCCTCAGCTCGAAAATCCGCATGGACCTATCGACTGTTTCTGATCGGCACGGTTGCCATCGCGGGTATTCCGCCGCTGGCAGGATTCTGGAGCAAAGATGAAATCCTGGCCCATGCCTTCACGCATCATCACTATCTGCTGTATGCCATGGCCGCCATCGGCGCGCTGTTGACCTCCTTCTACATGTTCCGCCTGATCTATCTGACCTTTTATGGCACATCCCGCATGGACCATCATACGGAGGAACATGTACATGAGTCCCCGATGGTGATGGTCGGTCCGCTCATGGCGTTAGGTGTGCTGTCCATTCTCGGTGGGTTCCTGGGGTTTCCCCTGAACATGGCTGGCTCCATCAATTCCTTGCGCCGGTCGCGGGCACGGGAGGCGAGCATGACGTGAGCACCGGACTCGTGCTCATGCTCATGATGATTGCCACAGGGATTGCGCTGCTGGGCTGGGGCCTCGCGCACTATTTTTATAGCGTCAATCTCTCGGCGCCCGATCGCCTGGCGGAAAAGTTCCAGGCTGCCTACAGGACCTTGCTCAACAAGTACTACGTCGATGAGCTCTATGACTTGTTATGGGTGGAGCCGACCAAGAAGCTGCGGACTTCTGCTCGATTGGTTCGACCGCAACGTGATCGATGGTCTCGTGCGCGCCGTCGCACAGCTGGCCGAGTTGGTCGCGGCCGGTTCGACTTGGGCGGAAAAACACGTGATCTACGGCGGCATCAACGTGATCGGATACGGCAACCATCTTGCCGCCCGCCAGTGGCGGCAACTGCAGAGCGGGATGGTGCATCATTATGCCGCCATCATTGTGGCAGGGCTGTTTCTGCTGGCGGCCATTATTCAGCTCATCATGCAACTCTAACGCACTGTGATGATAGAAGAACTGGCATCAACGTTTCCGATTCTCACCTGTATTCTGTTTCTCCCCGTCATCGGGGCCGCCGTCCTGTGGCTGTTCGACGACGAGGACATGGTCCGGACATCCGCCTTGACGATTGCGCTCCTGGAGTTGGCCCTCTCCGTATTCGTGCTCTTACGATTCGTTCCCGAATCGGCTGCCATGCAGTTTTCCGAACACGTGCCGTGGATCCCCGCCCTCGGAGTCAGCTACCACCTCGCGGTTGATGGAATCAGTGTGCTCTTCGTTGGGCTCACGGCATTCCTCACGGTTCTGATCGTCATCTATAGTTGGGACACCGTCCGCCATCAAGTGAAGCTCTACATGATGGCGCTCCTCGCCCTCGAAACGACCACCATGGGAGTCTTCCATTTCCATCGACTTGATCCTCTTCTTCGTCTTTTGGGAACTGATGCTCATCCCCAGTTATTTTCTGATCAAACTCTGGGGTGGCGGAGCGGAGCGGCACTACGCGGCACTGAAATTCGTGCTCTATACCTTGCTTGGCAGCGTGTTTATGCTGGTGGGCATTGCCCTCTTGGACGTCAATTATCACCAGTGGGCGACGCTGCGCCATGTGGAACCGACCTACTCGTTCGATCTGCTGGAACTGCTCTCCGTCCCGATCCCGCTCAGGCCAGCAAATCCTCATTTTCTGGCTGTTGTTCCTCGGCTTCGCGTTCAAGGCTCCGGTATTCCCCTTCCATACCTGGCTCCCGAGACGCCCTCCTCGAAGGCCCGATTGGCATGGCGGTGGTGCTGGCCGGGCTGAAGCTCGGGACGTTCGGCTTCATCCGGTTTAGCATTCCGTTGCTTCCGGAGGCATCGAAAAGTCAGACCGTCGTCACAGTCACCATGGCGCTGGGATTGGCGGCGATTCTCTATGGGGCCATCATGGCGCTGATCCAGCAAGATTTTCGCCGACTCCTGGCGTTCAGCAGCATCAGCCACCTCGGGTTCGTGGTGATCGGCCTGTTCGCCCTGAACTATCAGGGGCTCCAAGGCAGCCTGCTCACCATGATCAACTTGGGATTCAGTACGGCGGGTTTGTTCTTTATCGCAGGCTTTCTCTACTCACGGCAGCAGAACACCCAACTGGGCTCATTCGGCGGCATGGCCAAACAGACCCCCTTGCTCGCAAGCTTTTTCCTTGTTCATTGGGCTGGCGTCGATCGGCTTGCCGGGCACCAATGGCTTCGTCGGTGAATTCCTCATTCTCTTGGGAACCTTCAAGGCCAATTGGCTGTACGGTGGGATTGCGGTCACCGGCGTCATCTTCGGCGCGGCATATTTTCTCTGGTACTACGAGCGGTCGATGCTGGGTCCGCTCGGCAAGGCCGTCAAGGACTCCATCAGTGATCTGCATCCCCGCGAAGTGCCTGCATCGCGGCGGCCTTGTCGGTGATGATCCTCTGGATTGGCCTCTATCCCGCTCCCTTCTTGAGAATGATGAACGGATCGGTGCAGGCGTTGGTGGATCGACTGGATCGGGGACCGTGGCATCGATCGAGCCCAAACAGCCGGTACGGGTGGACTAATTCATATGGGTGAATACGCACTGCTCTTTATCCTGTTTGCTCCCTTCGCGGGAGCCATCGCGCTGATCTTCGTCTCCAACCGGCACGCGATGCTCGTGCGAGGGATCGCGGCAGGATCGGCCCTTGTCTCATTGCTCGCCTCACTCTACCTGTTCTTCGCCTACGATCACGTGAAGGAGGCTTCCAATTCCGTCCAGCAATTCGCATGGTCTCGCCAGCTGGGTATCTCGCTCCACCTCGGTGTGGATGGAATCGGAACCCCGCTGGTGCTGGCATCGAGCATCTTGTTGTTCGCAGGAATTTTCGTCTCCTGGCACATCAAGGATCGGACGAAAGAATTCTATATCTGGCTGCTCATCCTCGCCGCCGCCACGATCGGCGTCTTCATGTCGTTGGATCTGTTCTTTCTCTTCTTCTTCTACGAAATGTCCGTGATCCCCATGTATCTCCTGTTGGGCATGTGGGGAAGCCACACGAAAACCTACAACGAGATGACGGATCCGGAAGGCCTCAAACAGCGTGATTCGGTCGGGTTCATCCTCAACTTCGGATCCAACAGTAAAGAATACGCCGCGATGAAACTGGTGCTCTTCCTCTCGGCGCTTTGCCGTCGTGGCGCTGATGGGTATCTTGCTGATCTACAAGTTCTCGGGGCTCAACACCTTCGACATTCTGGTCCTGCGTGAACAGGCCAAGTTGATGAACATCCCGGTCTTGGGCACGACCCTCGACAAGATCATTTGGCTACTGATCTTCTTCGGCTTTGCCTCGATCGCGCCGCTGTGGCCGCTGCACTCCTGGTCTCCCGTGGGCCACGCAGCCGCGCCGGCTGCCACGAGCATGTTGCACGCGGGCGTGCTGATGAAGCTCGGCCATTTTTCCATCATCCGGGTGGCCTTTGAGATTCTGCCGGAGACCACCAGGAGAGCTCATGCCCATCGCGGCCGTGCTCTGCATGTTCAGTATCGTATATGGCGGGTTCGTGGCGTACTACGCCAAAGATACAAAGTATGTCATCGGGTATTCCAGTTCGAGTCACATGGGCTATGTCTTCTTAGGCATGGCCGCCTTGGACTACATCAGCTTGACCGGCGCGGTGATGTATATGTTCGCCCACGCCATGGCCACGGGCATGCTCTTCGCCATGGCCGGGTGGGTCTACGATCAGACGCACAGCCGCGACATTCCCTCGCTCGGCGGGCTCTCGAATCGCATGCCGTTCATCTCCGGCTGTTTCGTGGTTGCTTGCATGGCCTCGATCGGCGTGCCCGGCACCGTGAACTTCATCGCCGAAGTCATGATCATCGTCGGCAGTTGGAACAAGTATCCGTTCCAAGTCATTGTGGCCGTGGTCGGGATCGTCTTGACCTTGGCCTACTTGTTCAAGATGATGCGCGGGCTCTTCTACGGACCCATGGACCAGAAGTACAGTCACGCGCACGACGCAGTCGCTGTGGCTGATCGTCTTCCGCTCTTGATCATGATCACCGTCAGCGTTGGATTCTTTTTCTTCCCCATGCATCTCTATAATGTGGTGCGGTCGGGCGTCGATCCCTTGATCGCGAAGATCACCCGCGTCGTGCCGGTGGCCTCGCAAGAACGTGAAACGTTAGGCGTGAAACGTGAAACGAGAGCTGATTCTTCCCCGCAGAACTTGGCAGCGCTCCCCGGTGACGTGTCACCCCTCACGCCTTACGCCTCACGGAGCGATCAATGACCTTCGCGCTCACGATGTCTTCCTCCGATCTCCTGTTGCTGTTACCGGAGATCCTCGCTCACGTCCTGGTTATGTCTCATCCTGATCATTGATTTCTCGTTCCCTCGGCTGCCCAACGAACAGTTAGCCTATTTCAGCATCGCTGGGGCTCGTCGCCACCCTCGGCTGCCTGGCCTGGTTCGATATCACCGGCATCACCGGGACCCTCTTCGCAAACATGTTCGCCCTCGACCGGATGGCCCTGTTCTTCAAAATGTTCATCGTCGGATCGACGATCCTCGTCATTCTGGCCTCAATCGATTACATCCATCGATTCAAGTTCTTCCGAGGAGAATATTATTTCCTGATCGTGATGTCGGCCCTCGGGATGATGTTTATGGCTTCCGCGAACGACCTCGCTGTCGGTCTTCGTCGCCCTGGAATTTTCCACTCATCGGCTTCTATGTCCTCGTGGCGTATCTCCGCGAGGACATGGCCTCGAACGAAGCGGGCATCAAGTTTTTCATCCTGGGCATCTTCGCCGCCGGCCTCCTCGCCTATGGCATCAGCTTGGTCTATGGAGAAACAGGCAAACTGGTGTTTTCCGATATGAAGTCGGCACAGGCCACACCGGGATTGGCCATTGGGTTCCTGCTGATTTTCGGCGCATTAGGATTCAAAATCGGCGCCGTGCCCTTCCACTCGTGGATTCCAGACACCTATCACGGATCGCCGACACCGGTGACGGCGTTTCTCTCGATCGCACCCAAGGGAGCGGCCTTTGCCATCCTCCTGAGAATGTTCCTCGTCGCCTTGGCGACCTTTAAGCCGGTCTGGGTCCTGCTGATTGTCGCTGTATCCATCTTGTCCATGACCTACGGCAACATCGTGGCCATCGCCCAAAAGAACATGAAACGGCTCCTGGCCTATTCCGGTATCGCCCAGATCGGCAACGTGCTGATCGGTCTCGCGACCGGTACAAAGATGGGCAGCGACGCGATGCTGTTCTACCTCCTGACCTATCTTTTCGCCAATCTCGGCGCCTTCGCCATTATCATCGCTGTCAGCGAAGCCATCGGCAGTGAGGAAATCGACGACTACAGCGGCCTGGGCCGCCGGTCGCCCTTTCTCGCCTTTTCGATGCTGATTTTCCTCTTGTCGCTGGCCGGGGTGCCCCCGCTGGCCGGCTTCATCGGCAAATTGTACATCTTTGTCGCGGCCATGAAAGGAAGGGCTCTACGCTGCTCATCACCGTGGGGCTCATCAACATCGTCATTTCCTGTACTACTACCTCATCGTCGTGAAGAAGATGTATATCAGCGAACCCCACGACTCGTCACCGCTCAAAGTCTCGGGCCCGATCAAAGTGGTGGTCTACGTCTGTCTCGCCGGCACCCTCGCGATCGGCATCTATCCACAACCCTTCACCGACTGGGTTGTTTCCGGCCATCTTGACGTTTTCAAACTTGGCTGATCCAACCGCACTACCTTCCCGTTCCCTCTGCCGTCATTCCCTTCGGTGGCTAAGCCCACGGAGGGACGGTTCCCCAGCGTCCCAGCGAGCAGTCCTGTTAAAATATTTCTTGCAGGGTCTTCCGGAGGAGGGTACAGTTTCCACGACATTGGCTTACATCCCCACGCCCGCGCACGCTTGAACCATGGAATCCGTCACGCAGGAACGCCCAGCCACGCCAGCACCCGTTCGATCGGAACCGGTTCCCGACAGCAGTCCGGCACCGATTCCCAAGACTGGCAGGCTCAGGGAGTGGTTCACCCATTGGTCGATCGAGCGACGCGTTCGTTGCGGGGTTTGGGCTCGTCTTTGCCGGCATTGTGGTCATCAGCGCCATCTCCTACCGCAACACCGCCGTCTTGATCGAGAATGGCCGGCTCGATACCAAGAGCCACGAATTGGTACAACTGCTCAGCTCAGTCGGAGAAGCCCTCGACGCCGCTGAAAGCGGCCATCGGCGCTATCTCGTCACCGGCGACGAGTCGTACCTCACATCCTACCGGACCGTTGTCGAACAAATGCCCGAATACCTTCGGTATCTCAGAGGCCTGACGAACGAGGGAGCTGAACAACAGGCCCGCGTGGCGACACTCGAACAGCTCATCGCCAGGCAATTGGGAGCAGAGGCGGGAGCCATCGCCCAGCGTGAGCAGCATGGCTATGAAGCCGTCCGCCATCTCGCACTCTCCGGAGCGGCAAAGAACGAGCTCGAGGGAATCCATCGCCTGATGACGGAACTCGACTCGGCCGAACAACGAGCAATTCATGCCCGCGTGGCGCAATCCGGCTGGAAGCACGAGAAATACGATCGCCTTGCTCGGACTCGGTGCTCTCCTGCAATTGGTCCTCTTGGCCTCTGTATACTTTCTGATCCATCACGATGTCACCGAGCGACGCCGCGTGGCCACGGAGTTGCAGAGCCGGGGCGAGCTGCTCCAGGCCGCCAATAAAGAATTAGAAGCGTTCAGCTATTCCGTGTCGCATGACCTGCGCGCCCCGCTCCGTCATATCGACGGTTATGCGGCCCTATTGTCCAAGGCGGCCGGTGAGGCGCTCAGCGACAAAGCGCGCCGCTATCTGCAGACGATTTCAGACTCCGCGAAGCAGATGGGACAACTGATCGACGACCTGCTCGTCTTTTCCCGTATGGGTCGCCAGGACATGCTCCGCACGACGGTCAACTTGGATCAACTCGTCAAGACCGTCCTTCACGATTTACGTCTTGACTTGCAAGGGCGGACAATCTCCTGGACAATGCACCCATTACCTAACGTTTCGGGCGATCCGGCGATGTTGCGCCAAGTCTTCGTGAATCTGATCTCCAATGCGCTGAAATTCACAGCCACGAGGCCGGAGACCAAGATCGAGATCGGCGCCGTCAGGCGGAACTCCGGTGAAGCCGAGGTGTTCGTGCGTGATAATGGGGTAGGATTCGACATGCAGTATGTAAACAAGTTATTCGGCGTCTTTCAACGCCTCCATCGGAACGACGAGTTTGAAGGCACCGGCATTGGTCTCGCCAACGTACGCCGGATCATCCATCGGCACGGTGGAAGGACCTGGGCCGAAGGGGCACCGGACCAAGGGGCTACCTTCTACTTTTCGCTCCCGCTCGCGAGGTCTCTCAGATGACCACTGTCAAGCCCATCCTGCTCGCTGAAGATAACCCGCGTGACGCCGAGCTTGCGCTGGCCGCCATGGAGGAACATCACATCGCCGACAAAGTGGTGGTCTGCCACGACGGAGCTGAAGTCCTCGACTACCTCTATTGCCGCGGAGTCTTTGCCTCCAGGCAGCAGGGCAATCCCGTGGTCGTGTTCCTGGATCTCAAGATGCCCAAAGTCGACGGGCTCGAGGTCTTGAGAACGATTAAGAACGACGTGAACCTGAAACCGATTCCCGTCGTCATGCTCACGTCCTCGCGCGAGGAGCGCGATTTGGCCCAAAGCTATGCGTTGGGCGCCAACGCCTACGTGGTGAAGCCGGTTGAGTTTCACCAGTTCATCACGGCCGTGAAAGAACTTGGTGTCTTTTGGGGCGTGATCAACGAACCGCCACCCGAAGGCTCTGACCCAATCGATTAGTCTCCTCACAAAGGACCTGTGAAAACCCCGCTCCGCCTACTCCACCTCGAGGACGATCCGGTCGACGCGGAACTCATTACGACCACCCTGATGGAGGGCAACATCCCTTGTCAGTCGCAACTCGTCGACACGCGTCAGGCATTTGTGGCGGCCCTCAAAGAAGGCCGGATGGATCTCATCCTGGCGGACTATTCGATCCCGGGTTTCGACGGCATGACGGCGCTCACCTTGGCACGTCAGCACTGTCCTGACGTGCCCTTCCTCTTCGTCTCGGCCACCATCGGAGAGGAACTGGCCATCGACGCCATGCATCAAGGCGCGACGGACTATGTGCTCAAGCAACGGCTCGGGCGGCTGGTGCCCTCGGTCCAGCGCGCATTACGTGAGCTGGATGACCGCGCCGAACGGAAACGGGCGGAAGAGGCCCTTCGGCAGAGCGAGAAACAGTTTCGGCAGTCCCAGAAGATGGAAGCGGTTGGCCGGTTGGCCGGAGGGATCGCGCATGACTTCAATAATCTCCTGACCGTCATCATGGGCTACAGCCAAGTCCTCTTGACGGAACTCGGCCCTCAACACCCCCTTCGTGGAAAGATCGAAGAAACGCTGAAGGCCGGCGAACGGGCCGCGACGCTGATCCGACAACTGCTCACGTTCAGCAGCAAACAATCGCTGGACCCGAAAATTCTGTCGCTCAATACCGCTGTCACGAGTCTGGAAAGTCTGCTGCGCCGCCTCATCGGCGAGGACATCCAGCTCGTCAGTCAACTCGATCCGACGAATGGGCGGCTGCGCGCCGACCAAGCCCAGCTTGAACAGGTGCTGGTCAATCTCGTCGTCAACGCGCGGGATGCCATGCCGAAGGGCGGAACGCTCACGATCGAAACGGCCCAGGTCGAACTGACCCGCAGTCCGGTCTACCACCTCACCCCGTTACCGCCAGGTCCCTATGTCCGATTGGCCGTCAGCGATACCGGCTGTGGCATGGACCGCAAGACACAATCCCATATCTTTGAACCATTCTTCACCACGAAGGGGAGGGGAAGGGCAGCGGTCTGGGTCTCTCCACGGTGTTTGGGATTGTCACCCAATGCGGCGGCGCCATCGACGTCACCAGCCGAGTGGGCCACGGCACGCGCTTCGACCTGTATTTCCCGAGCGTCGAGTCCGACATCCTCACCACCGCGCCGACCCAGCCCTTGGGACAGCCTCAGAGAGGTACGGAAACGATTCTCTTGGTGGAAGATGAGCCAAGCGTACGTACGCTCGTGCGAGACGAGCTGCGGAAGCTGGGCTACCGGGTCGTAGAAGCCAAGAACGGGGTCGAAGCCTGCTTGCTGGCGACGCAACAAGCAGGATCGTTACAACTTCTCCTGACCGACGTCGTCATGCCGGGCATGGGCGGACGGGAACTGGCACAGCATCTCTCCGTCATCAAGCCGGATTTACGAACCCTGTTCATATCGGGGTATATGGATGACGTCGGCATCATGGCCGGACAAGAAGAGGGCACGAGCAGTTTCTTGCAAAAGCCCTTCACTCCTGAGGTGCTCGCCCGCGCAGTCCGCAATCTGCTCGATGCCAGCACGCCATCAGACAGGACCGGCGCCTCCCCATCGACACCCCAGCCAAACCCGCGCTGACCATGCGTGGCTCGCATCGCAGCCGTTGCCCTTCTTCCTCGAATGATTTGACGCTCCGTATCGGCTCTCTCTATACTCGATCCTGAGACACTATGGTACAGGACAACAGCTTCCACCGGTCTCTCCCTTTCACCCCTGTCGCCCGGTTTCTCCTGGGTATCATCTTCGTCATGTTCAGCGGACCCTCAACGACGACGGCTCAGACCCTCACAGAGGATCAGCTCGGAGACGGTTTATCCATCTCCGTCTGGAATCCTCACAGCGCAATGCCCAGACGTCGCACCGTTGATCGCCGTCGAGATCGATCCCGATCGCTATCGCTTTACCGTGCACTACTACCAGCAAGACGGTTTCTCAGACCCGCTCGATATTCGCCAATGGCAAGAACGAACCGGCCACGATCTGGTCTTCAATGCCGGGCTCTTCCGTGAGAATTATGCGTATCTCGGGCTGCTCTATGGAAACGGCCGCTCGCTGGGGAGCAAGCGGCACGCCACCTGGCTGGGGCTGTTTGTGGCAGAACCGGCGGAGGATCGTTCACGACGCGCGCGGGTGTTGGACTTGACCTTTGACACCTTTGACGAACAGCACGTTCCCTATCGAGAAGTTGCGCAATCGCTTATGCTCCTCGACCGGACAGGAAAAGTCCGTGTGCGTCAAACCGGGAAACGCGCACATCAGACCCTCGTCGCAGAACAAAGCAATGGGCATCTTCTCGTCCTCAAGACCACGGAAGTGGTGTCACTCCATGCCCTTGGGGAATGCCTGCGGGACGCCTTTCCCTCCCTACGCCAGGTCATGGCCATGGATGGAGGATCCTCTTCCGACGTCGCCGTCAGCCCCTCGCTCCGACAAGCCACGTCTGAGATGGCCGGTTTACACACCTGGATACCCCTGTTAGAAGGCAGCACCACAACCCACGTCGGACTTCCAGCCGTGATCGGGATCAGCCCGCGCCGAAAGCAAGCCGGTGCCAAGACTCGGTAGACCAGATGAGCTCGTCGAGATGTACGTCGAACTAGCGGCGTCCCGATTCAACCGGAAAGCCGGCCGCGAGCCAGGCATTCATGCTGCCGGTGACGTTGTAGACATGACGGTAGCCCAAATCAGCCAGCGTTTCTGCCGCAATGTTGCTGCGATGGCCGGATTGGCAATAGACAACCACATGGTCCTCCAGTTGGGCTCCGATGTCCCGATGCCGAGCCTTAATTTCCCTGAAATCGATGTTCAGATCGGTTCCGGGAATGAATCCTGTCGCATGTTCTTCCGCAGATCGGACATCGATCAAGATGAAGCCCTTTTGCGGCATCGAAGGCGCCTTGGTCAACCCAGGCACGCAGCTGCTGGACTGTGAGCAAGTAGGAATGATGGGCTGACACACCACGGATCGAGATTGCAGACAGCAGAATCAAACTGACAACGGTGATGACAATGCGCCTGGTCATGGTTGGCCTCCTTTCAACAAACAGGGCGGTGAATCGTCCGACCGGGATCACTCTCACGAGTATGATAGGGACCGCATGAAGATCTGGTCAAGCCTCGCCGTCCTCTTCGTCATCGCCTTGGCCGGCTGTGCCGAAGGGGCAAAACTGGTTCAGGAAAGGGAAGATGGAGGGGTTGTCGTCTATCCCTTCAAGGGGAGCAGGGATCGATGCTGTCATCGTTTCGGCAAGACGCCCTCGCCCTCATGAAGGAGAAATGCGGCGGACCCTATACCATCGTGCGGGAAGGGGAAACCAAAGGCAGAACCCGCATGGTCAGCCCGGTAGAAGGCGCACAGGAAATCGTGCAGGAGCGCCGGTGGGGCATTCAGTTTCAGTGCAAGTGAGGGAGTCTCTGCTGAAAGCCTATGAGCGGGTTGGTTGCGCGCTGGTCAGGTCGTCGATGGTCAGCAGACTCGATGAGCGTCAGCCCTTCAGCTTCAACCTTGCGCCGCCCATCCTGTTCCTTCCGATCTACGATCACCAAGGCATGCGTCACAGTCAGGCCGGCCCCCTGGCAGCCGCAACGGCCTTGAGAAGCGATCCGCCGCTTGTGAGCACATCGTCCACGATCATGCGCCCGATCCCCGGTTGAAACGATCCCTCGATAAGTTTCCCAGCCCATGATCCTTCGCCTGCTTCCGCACCACGAAGGTCCGCCACGTTCGTGGCGGTTGGGCCACGAACGCAAAATCCGAAATGCTGGTGGCAATGGAAATCGCTCCGATTTCCAGCCCGCCAAGGCAGTCGAGTTCGACCGGCTGTAGCGATTCGTACGCGAGGTTGGCCACAAGCCGACGCGACCTAGGATGAGCCATCAAAGATCGGCAATCGACGTAGAAGGGACTCCTCAATCCGGAAGCGAGTGTGAACCCTGTCACGGGGTCCCACTTGAACGAGTGGGTCTCATGAAAGGCTTTTGCTAACTGAACTTTGAAGGGCAGCATCCTATAGCTCGGGTAGTTTTCTACAACGCGGTTGCCCATTCTACACTTGGCGACGGTCCAAAAAGAATCCTTCCTCACGTATATTAAGTCCTCTCCGTTGCCGCGCAAATGCACCACCAGATCCTGTTCACGAAAAACCGCTTTACTTGCTCTGCCAACGTGTTCGCGACAAGATTCAGATCGAACGGCCAGGCGTACCGGAGTTCGACCCCGGGATGACTGCGGCCGCAGATGGTCGAGGATTTCCGGAATCTCAACCTCTGAGTGGGAGCCGCCAGGCGTGAACATCGTCGTGGTCACGGTAATGTGGGTCGCGCCCTTCTTGATCAGCTCCTCCACCGATTCCTCCAAAGTCGGCGCACAGAACTCGTTGTAAGCCACGGCGAAGAGCACCTCCCCAGGTTGGCCCGCAACTGCGCGGCCACCGCCTCAAGTCCTGATTGATAGGGGTCCGTCTCCGGCGTCCTCGGCCACCGGCGGATTCTTGTGTCCAGCTCATGTTCCTCCGCCGATATCGGCGTGCCTCGCCGCCCGCCGCTGAGTCCTTCCAACCGTTTCAGTTTCGTGATCAATTCCTGCGGGCAACCCTTGGGAATGCCCCCGTGTCCCACAAGAATCACTCCCCGTACAACAGTCGCCATCAGCGAACTCCTTTCCTCAGACATGAAGATTTACACATGATTGCGCAACATGACTTCTATTGGATGCGGATTGAGATAGACCTGATCGCGAATGTCGCGTACGTCAAAGATCTGGACGTAGTGCTTGATCAGACGTCAGAGGGACAATCAAGGGCGTGAGCCCGAGATGATAATCGCCGATCACGCCCAACAGCTCGACTTTCTCGTGAGCGCCGAGTCGTTCCTTGAAATACCCCAGGATGTGCTGGAGCACGTTCACGTGCTTGCGCACCGTCGCCTTCACGGCCAATGTTTTCATGAACAGCTCCCCATACCGGTGGGCGAGTTCCTTGGGACGGTGCAGATGAGCCTGACCGATCAGCCGTCCGAGCACCTCGCATTGCTGTGGGTGATGGGCCAACAGCAAGATATTTGTGGATCGTATGGAACTGCGCCAGGGCCTGCCTCGTGACTCCGCTCTGAACGAGATCCTGCCAGCGACGGTAACAGAAGACCCGCTCGATAAAATTCTCCCTGAGCGGTAGGATCGCAGAGCCGCCCTTCTTCCTCGACTGGAATCAGCGGAAACTGCTCGATAAAGGCTCGGGCGAACAGTCCGACTCCGTTCCGGCTGGGCATCCCATGCTCATTGTAGATACGGACTCGCTCGATACCGCAGCTCGGCGAACCCTTCTTAAAGACGTACCCGGATAAATCCAACTTCTTAAGTTCCTCGATACGATTCGTGGTCATCGTCTCCAGTGCGCGCGTGTGATCTATTCCACTCTTGATCGTCACGAGTCGGGGATGCTGAGGATCGCCGACCAGCTTGCATCGCCTCGCGAGGAGTGCCCAGTCCTGCCTCAACCTCGGGACATACGGGAACCCATTCCACATAGCGGCCCAACACCTCCGTCAGAAAATTGTCCCGCTTATGTCCCCCGTCAAAACGGACCTCTTCACCGAGAAGGCAACGGCTGATGCCAAGCCGGAGCGGCGCTGTTGCTGTCATGATCGATCGGGACTGCTCTTGTTCACACAGGTGACTATCGCGCCGGCTTTCCATGTGATCCCATCTGACCCTTATAGAGTGTCTCTCCGGCGATACGTGTGGATTGCAATTTCTCGCTCACCACTGTCTCTTTACGCCCAGTTTCACCGCAGTGCCCGCTTCCCCGCGCACCATCTGTATCACCTGATCATAGGTCTTACCGGTCACTGCCGAACCGTTCACCGTGACCACTTCATCTCCGTGCCTGAGGCCTGCTTGCTGTGCCGGACCTTCCGGATGCACATGGGCCACATACAGCAAAGCTGGCTCACCGATACGTTCCGCCCCGACGCGCAGCGACTACGCCGATCACACCCTTCGGCAGATTGGCATCGTCTCCATGCGGTCGTTGGGTCTGAATCTCTTGCTTGTCCTGCTCCTCAGCAGGCCTGACCTCACTCGTGTTCCTGGGAGCTGACACAGCACGATGGTCAGCACGCTCATCAGCACGGTGGTAGAGACAAGGATCTTCTTGGTCATCATGTGAATGCCTCCTTGTGAATGACAATCGAAGTGCAAGTCCGAGGACACAGAGCCCCGCGGCAGCACGAGTGGATTCGGATAGATCGACCGCTGAGACCATGCTACACCCTCCGTTATCTCTTCGTCACGATCGCCCGCAAGGCCGGTTCCAGCGTCGGGTAGTGAAAGACATATCCCCCGGAGAGCGCCTTCGCCGGACTGACCCGTTGGCCCGTGGTCATGAGTGTCCCCAGTTCACCCAGTGCCAGCGTGCAACGCGAAGCCAGGCACGGGAAGCCAGGACGGCCGGTGGAGCACTCGTCCGAGCACCTCGCAGAACCGGTTCATCGTCACAGCTTCGGGAGCCACCGCATTGACTGGGACCAGAGACACTCGGCGTCGTGAGCGCCCACTGGATGCAGACCGATGTGATCACGCCGGTGGATCCAGGACACCCACTGAGTTCCCGGCATGATCGGACCGCCCGTGAAAAGCCGGAACGGCAACAGCATCTTCGGCAAGGCGCCGCCGTCTTGTTCGAGCACCATTCCAGTCCGTAGCATGACGACTCGCACACCGAACTCCGCTGCCCGAAGCGCCTCCGCTTCCCATGCGAGACAGAGATCGGCCAGAAAGCCTTGGCCGCGGGCGGCACTCTCGTCCAGGATACGATCGTCGCTGGCCCCGTAGTAGCCGATACCGGAGGCGCTGACCAGCGTCCGGGGTTTCGACGAGCGGCGCGACATGGCTTCTACCAGCAGACGAGTGGTGAGAACCCGGCTTTCTGTGAGGAGTCGCTTGCGGGCTTCGGTCCAGCGTCCATCGGCAATTGGCGCACCGGCGAGATTGATGACGGCATCGGCGCCTTCGAGACAATGCTCCCAGGCTCCCCGCCTCTCGGCCGTTCCACTCGACCGCCGTAACGGTTGAGCCACAACAACCGTTGCGCGTCTTCCCTCCTTCTCGTGATGAGAGTGACCCGATGTCCTTCCTGACAGAGCGAGGCGCATAAGGGTCGCCCGATGAACCCAGTTCCGCCGGTCATAACAATGTGCATGATCTTATCCACTTACCAGTATGCTCGCCGCTCGTCCATAATACAGAACTCGCGCACCCGCGGAATACGTGCCCTGCATCCAGTGCAGGGATGCAGACGGCGAATAGTAGATGAGTATGAGGCATGACTTCTTTCCCAAAGGCGAGGCCAACGCGCCCTGTAGGCTTGGCCTTTCTCAGGACTGTCGATGCCGCTAAGGCAAATGCGTTCGGGGTGCTGATTTTGGCACAGACACCCTGGGCCTGATCTCCTTCTCAGCCTCAACAAGGGCTTGTGACTCCCTGGTCGGTTGCGCAGACCCCTGGCCATTCCGCCAGTAGCAGCCCTTCCCTGGTTACGCTACAAGAGAACATGATGCGGGTACTGTAGTCCGTGAGGGGACTGGAGGAGGGGTACGAAAACGGATGATGACCATTCTGCTCATTGATGACGAAGAGTCGGTGCGGATGCTTTTCCAGATGGCGCTCGCACAGGCGGGAGTACCATGTCCTGACCGCCGAAAGTGGGTCACACGGTCTACGGCTCTTACAGCTGCAGGAGGTGGATCTGGCCCTCGTAGATATATTCATGCCGGAGATGGACGGCTTGGAACTTATCCGGCGCCTGCGTGCCGCCAGACCGACCAGCAAGATCATTGCCATGTCAGGCGGCTCATGGGAGTGGGACTATCTCGACACGGCAAAGCAGCTGGGGGCGAACAGCACACTCAAGAAGCCATTCAGTCTGCAGGAGTTGCTGGCTGCGGTTTCATCTCAATTGAACTGAGAACACTCCACGTCCCCGCATTATCCGATCGGTGACGGCAGTGTTCGCGATGTTGCAGGGTCGGGAGTGTTCAGAAGGCGCTTGAGCGCGTCTCCCAGGCGATGCGAGGTAACTGCCTCGATGGCTACGCGGTCAATTGGCAAATCCAGAAGTTCTGTGTCGTGGAGAGTAACTGGTTCCACGCCTTGGTGAAGGAGTTCTTGTACTGCTATGGGTACGGCGACACTGTATACAACAGCCATAGATGGCCACGTGTCGATTGTGATTTATCTCCTGCTGTTGGTGGCTATGGTATTGGCGTATCCACGACTTTTGTGGTTTCGTTCTGCGTAGGTGGTGCTGCAACTTGGTGCATCAGTTCCGGAGTAGCTACGGCCATGACAACGACGAGCGCAACTCGGCACCGTGGAACTGCATGACAACTCGGACAGCTTTGGCGACGGGGATAGCTTTCCACTTGTTCATGTGATTCCCTCTATTGGTTTGGGAATTCTCTCCAATTCATTCGGACATGAAACAGCCTCTCCTGAAACCCTGATAATTCCTGTCCGTCATATGTCAATAACCCAGGGTCAACTTTTTCCTTTATCACTGTTTCCTATGGCATCGGGAACCACTGGGAGCCGTTGCTAACTAGGCGCAAATGCCGAGTGTTTGACCGTGAATGTTCGCCAGTCAGGTGGCTCCGATCTGCGCGGCAAAGCGTGTGAGGAGATGGGCAGGCTGTCAGCGCAGGCCGCGATGCTATGGGCCGATCAACAATCGGGCTGAGGAATGCACCGTTGACGGTGCAGGGACTTTCGGTGATCCTGCGCGGCTAGGTCAGATTTTCAATAGCTCAGTGAACCCGTTTGCGAGGATCCTGAAGACGTGGGATGGTGGATTGGTTGGGGTCAGACGACTTGAAAGGGATCACGGGTGTTAGCGGCAACCAATTCACCGCAGACAGTACAGTGATAGTTGTCCGTCAAATAGTCGTCGTTGTCGTGTTCCAATTCCAGGTGCAGATGCTTACAATGTAGATCCTACTCCCTCTGCCCACTTCACGCGTAACGCAGCAGCTTGCGCCTTCGTCATGATATCCACCCCCTTGTCCGATACCATTGTCCGACCACCTATCATCTAACAAATCGGTCAACGAGATCAACTGGAGAGGGCGAATGGATCATGAGCGATCGAGCGTGAGCACTGACGAGAGGTTACAGCGGTGACGGTGCCTTCCCCTCAGGGGTTTCACCATGCCGACTCGAATGGTCGACAACCGGCTGAGCTCTGCTTTCGTCTGGGTTTTTGGTGACGGACTACTCAATCCCTTCAGACGTTCTCGCAGCACGACAAATCTTTCTTGAAACGTTGAAGGCGTATCGCGGTGGGCAACAACAGCCCGGCAAATGTTAGCCATGCACTCCATGTTGTACAGATCGAAACAATTGATCAGCGCTGACACCAGGTATCTCATCCTTGGAAATGGGGCGTCCTGCATGCATATGGTTGAATGGAGGAGAGGTCAATCTACCTATTTCTTCCCTCGGCCACGAAAGGACATTGGCGATCCGTGGGCCACGGCTTTCCTAGTCTCGCGCTCGGGTCGCATCGTTTTGAGATACCTCCGCCCATAGCGGGCGCAAGTCACCAAGGCCTTTTCATCCTCTTCGATGAGTTGAAGCACCGCATTACGGACAATTCCACGCCCTCCGACACCTCGTTGGATACACTCCATTGGCTACCTCACCGGGTTTTCTTTTTCACTCCCACGTCGGCGTCCAATGCGTCCAATTCTTTTCAGGTCATGACTTCCTGCTCGGTTTCGGGCGGCAGTTAAACCTCAACAACGAGAACAACATACCCACATGGTATTCGTCATCAGCCCTTCTGCTCTCCGCGATGCTACTGACCGTAATCGGGCTCGCCAAAAAGCAAGGGGACAACCCCTACGCCTTTCATTGGCTTGGGTTGGCAGGTATCTTTTTCTATCTGTCTCTTGATGAAGCGGCTAGTCTTCATGAAATGACCATGCCTCTGTTAAAACCTCTACTGAAGGCGGACGGGTATTTCCATGGGCTTCTCTATTATCCATGGGTCATCCTTGGTGCCATCTTCATGCTCATAATTGCGCTAGCCTATCTTCGGTTTCTTCCTGCCCCTTCCACTTCAAACCAAGTACCTATTTGTGACTGCAGGCACGCTGTATGTGGGAGGAGCACTCGGCATAGAAATCCTGGGGGCCAGGTATAACTATTTTCATGGAACCGAAAATTTCACGTACGCGATATTTGTTATGGCTGAAGAAGGCTTTGAGATGATCGGAATTGTGATCTTCATCTATGCGCTGCTCTGCTATCTGGGCTCATCACTGAGTAGTCTGCGGATTCTGTTCAGTGACGAGAGACCGAACACTGCTGCCATTGCTGTCGAACTCAGCTATCCGGAAGGCGGTCGCAAAATCGGATGAATATCCTTCTCTGGGAGTAAGCCGGATCATTCTCTAGTAAGGAGCACCGATGATTGGCAGACCATACGATTCTAGCCGCGGGCCTCTGGCTCTTCGGCTTTCTCAGTGGTGGCGAGGATAAGACCAGGACCAAACGGGACGAAGGCAACGGCTCCAAAGACAGCGAACAGAACGCATGCTCCGACGAACACACGCAGAAGGGTCATGATGATGCCTCCTTGGTTTTGGCGGGAACGCGGTACACCGCTTCAGGCCAGCGGCGGTCAGAATCTTGTTCGCCGCTACCCCGTACGCACTCGTCGACCTGTGCCTCGAGTTTCCGTGCGAGAACCTGCCCCCACCGACTGAGTCGCAAATTCACGACACGGGTATCCGTGACTGAGCGATGTTTGGTGACCCACCACTTCCGCACCAGGTCTTTCACTACGCCACTCACCGTCGGCGACCTCACGCGTAGTGCGGTGGCGGCATCCATCACTCTGGCATCCGCATCACGACGCAGAAACAGAAACACCCCAGCTTGGAGCGGTATTACGCGGATCGCCTCCAGACCTCTTCGGAAATCGCCGTGCAACTGCACTACGACTTCGAGGAGTGTCAGCGCCTCAAGGCCTTTGTGTCCCGCTCGTCCCAGGGGTAATACAGTTCCCGCTTGATCCAAGATAACAATTGATCACTTCAAGATAAAATAAAGGCCCGGTTCCCTACGGGGCCGAGCCTTTACCTCAGATTCCGCCATGGTCGCACTGAATACACACAGGCGAGCATGTGCATTCTAGGAGCTTCCATGGCGGCTTCTAAGGCAACCTCACTCTACCCATTCCCGAAACAGAGCCTACCGGAGACCCCTAAGTAAGGTGCTATCGTGGGTGCTCGGCATAATGCACTGAACGCGCTGTGTGGGAAGTAGGAAATGTGCTAGTAGTGGCGTAAGAAATGGCCTACGAAACCGACGAAGAAGCGGGCCGAGCTATATACTAAGATCGTGGAAGAGTTACCGCGGATGAGAAGAGGTGGTGCACTTGGTGCGGCAAGCTGTCGGGCGTATGTGTTGGTAAACAATTGCAGTGAGGGCAGTGCGCCGTTGACGGTGGAGGGACTCGTGGGGATGTTGCGGGGTTAGCCGGATTTTGGCCCGGCGCCTATCTCCGCACGCGCCATAACGTGCCAGGATCATTGATCTCTTCAGTCCGCATCATATTGCTTGACTCCCGTACTGATAGCGCCCAGAGTGATGTGGCGAGGATGAAGCTCGCTGACTGTCCCATCCCTTGCGCTTCCTAATCTTTCCTGGCGTGACCGATTCCCCAGTCTCCGCCACTCCGATGCCAGAGTTTTTCTGAACGGCTGCATGCCGTGTGTCATGGTCTGCTGATGGATGGAGGCGGCCAGGACGCCGGCCATGCTCCAGAGGACTGTTCGACATACATACGAACTCCATAGAGAAGAGTGAGTCATGCTTTATTATCCACTCGTGGTTCTAGTGATCGGTGCGATTGTCACCACCCTGAATCTCGTCGGAGCGTCCGCAGTTCTAATCCAGATTTCCTGGATTTTGCTCCTGGTCGGAATCGTGTTGGCTGCGATCCATGTATGTACAGGGCGCTCCGCTGAGGTTGCGTGACTGGGGCTGTCGGGCCATCCGACAGGCTCTCAGCGTGAAGTCGGTGAAGAACGATCTTATGGTGAGGGGAAAAACTAAGATCGCATTCCCAAGAAACGCAAAGGGTTACGTCCGTCGATATCCAATCATCTCATCGTGGTGTCTATGGGCAGGAAGGTTCAGCGAATATGAATATGATGATCTTGGTTGCAACCATATTTTTGGTTCCGGTTGGGCTTGTCGCCCTGTACCTCTATGTATCCGGCGCGTTCACAAGGACCACAGTGAACTTGTGAGGATAGGATGTATCCACTTGTGTTTCTGATGGTCGGCGTGGTTGCCGGATCCGTGAATCTTGCGGAGAAAGCGGCATTCACAGTCCAGACTTCGTGGATTCTGATCGGGATGGTGTTGGTCGTGATCCATGCGGTCGCTGGGCAGGATGTCCGACAGGCCCCTGGTGGCACCCATTAAGTTCCCACATGTGCGATGGCATGTTGGTCTGGTTACTGAAGGAGGAAGAATGAATTTTACTTACCGATCGGGCCCTGAGAAGGCGAGAAAGAATCGAGCGCGGGCGGCGCGGAAGCCAAAAGTCCGATGGGAGGTGCTCGGCCTTCCACGTGCGCTAGGGACCAGGGCGACGACTTCAATGGATGACATTCGCCAGCAGGTGTCGCGCATGGTAAACAGTTGGTTAGAGGAGGGCCCTCCCATAACTCAAGGAAGACCCCCAACGATAAATCGAAGGAGTAGGAACAATGCCGGTCTATGAGTATGGGTGTGAGGCAGGCCATCGTTTTGAAGTGACCCAAAAATTCAGCGATCTTCCCATCACCACGTGTCAAGCCTGCGCCCAGCCGGTCTCCAAGCTAATTTCGGCGCCGGCGATCATGTTCAAGGGGTCCGGTTGGTACATCACGGACTATTCGGATAAGCTGAAGCCGATGGTCGCGGAGCGAAACTCAGAGAGCACCACCGGACTAAAGAAAGACGGCTCAGAGAAAGAGGCTGCCACTCCCACATCCCCGCCTTCTGCGTCCGTGCCAGCACCCTCTCTAGTCTCCTCCGCTTCGCCAACCGGTCTGAATCATTGACCTATCACAGACCCGATAGAAGTGGGTCAATTTGGATTGCGGGATTATTGGACAGTGGAGGGCATGAACATGGATGAGTATTACAATAGTCACAAAATAACATTGCGGTCAGGCCATCAAGATGCCGGGAAGTGGACATGTCAGTATGTGGTTGTGAAATTCGGCCATACCGATATGGGAAAGCGAAGTGGCTATATAGATGGTACCTTCGGTTCCCTAAAGATGCAGAAGCAGCCGCTCTGGCAAAGGCCAAAGCTTTGATTGATTCACACTGACCCACTATCCATCACGTTGGGCCGCTCATGCGGCACCGATACCAGTACCAACCCGGCGCGGTCGGTTTTTGAGTTGTCCAGGGTGGCGTCAGGATCCATTTCAAGAATGCCAGGTGGTATAGAGCGCGGCCAGGACCAAGCCGAGAAGCAGCCCACGTAACTCAAAACACCAATAACAAAGCCCCGCCACCGTTCACTCATTCGTCGAGTTCTCCCAGCCCGGAAATACGAACCACGCACGGCCAGGGTGCTCGTAGGCACCAGTTGGAACGCTTACGACGGGTCGTTAGTCCGTTTCAATCTATTGATGCTGATCGACCCAGTTCTTGGCTTTTTAAGCGCAAGCTCATTCGCCTTCCGTTCCGTGTTGCAGATCTCATTCGATTCACCGTGTAGGGTTTTCATGGGCACTCGGCTACCTATTGAGCGCCAGGCGAGCACCTTTGGCATCCATTGGTCGTCTCCGAGCAGGTAGGAACACGCCTTGATCTGGTGATTTTTATACGTCACCCATTCCGCCAAGATTTGCCCTCCCCTCCGATGTGGAAAAAGACCAGATACGCCGACGCCCGATCCATTTCAGCAGAGTCACAGCCGCGGCAAACCGGCGTATAATGGCCTGGCGGTGTCCTGAATTGATTTAAACTTCGTGCGTGCGGCCTTCCTCATTAATTCCAGTTCATCGTGTAGGCGGTTTATCTCCGCCTCGATCTCGCGAAGAGAATGGCATCTCGGAGTGAGAAGTTGCACCCTTTGTATCTGTCGTCCGGATACCCACAAGATTGCAGGTTTCTTGCGTACACGTGAACAATCGGCGATTCTGGGGCGCCTGATAGAACCAGTGTTGTTCAAGGAAGAGAAGATCAAAATTGTAAGCCATAACCCTCCAGCTATATTTTTCCAGACAGGTGAGTCCACTGTCACTTCCCCTTCGGCAGCAGCCCCTTCTTTTCTAGCTCCTGGATCTTCTGATCCACCAGTTCTAACACCAAGTCTTTGACGGTCTTCTCCTCGGCTGCGGCCGGCAAACGACAGTGAAAACCGACGAGCTAACTAATATTTTGGTGTTCGAAGTCCTTCGCGGTGATTACCCGGACATGACAGGCCACAGTTTAATTGAGGATCTCCCCCTCAGTCCATTGGCGAGATTTTTGGTTCCAGTTGAACGATTCAGAATGTGCACTGCGTTCGATGCCTAGGGTGCGGAATTTTGATTCAATCTGGATTTGTGCAATCTGGACCTTTCAAGAGACTTAGTAACAACGGCATCCAGTGGGCAATTATATTGGACTGTTTCATCTGGCGAAATCGAAGCATTCTGAATACTAGCCATGACAGACAGACGTACATGATCAATCACCCTGGTTGGTACGTACCTTGTTTACAATACATTCTATCCGCACAGCACCCATTGGCAATACGAAGCTTGGGTTATGAAGTGAGAAGTCGAGAGCAACTGGAGCGGAGGTTTGTGCCGTTTGCGCATGAACTTGCGGATATTGAAAGGCGTCGTGCACCCCGACGACTACGGCCAGGAGCTGCCGCAACAAATTCTGCAGTTCCCTTCAGTATTCCTACGAACCGTTTTGGACGTGAATGTGGCGATTCCTCGGGGCCATCCGATTGGGATACTGTTCTCGCTCCCGATGTTTTCCTTGTGTGGCTCTCTTGTTGGGCGTCCCGCATCTTAGGAAGCTTAGCACGCCTTGAGTGCTGTGCAGAGACGGGCTTCGCTTTTACTTCCCCTTGCGGCAGCAGCCCTTTCCTTCGAGTTCTCGAACGGGCGCACTGCCTAAGGCCTCGGAGTGGGTCTTTGCCGGATAGCACGGGAAGCCCTGGTCAGAAGCGAGCGCGCAAAAGATGTGGGGTTCTGTCCGGAGCCGCTGGAACATGGAGGATGTGCGCCTTCACGACCTTCGGCGAACCTGCGCCTCCTATCTGGCGATGTCGGGCGAGAATCTTTCGACGATTGAAAGCGTCTTGAACTACAAGAGCCTCGCGCCCACCAGCATCTATGCGCGGCTCAATTCCAAGGCAACAGACCGCGCCTTGCAGACGCAAGCCGATCGGCTGTGTAGCCTGGTGCAGGAACCGATCGTGCTCCCGGTGTTGACGCAGGCGCTCACAGCTACCCAATAGGAGGAGGTAGTACACGTACGGGACGACGAATGACGCAGCTAGACCGGCATCAATTTACTCAGCAGTTCACTGCTGCTGAACTCGATCAGGTCTCGCTCGTCAGGGGTGAGCATGCCCCCGTCGGCCAACAGGGCGTGAATGGCTTCGCAGGCGCGGACGAAATTCGTGGTCTCTTCACAAATATAACGCATGGCGGGACTCCTTACGAAGAGGAGGATGAGGAGTGCGGGGAAAGGATACGTAGCCTGACAGGGCATCAAGGGAAAAGATATCGGACATGCTTAGTAAGGAGTTATTTCTGAGGCGTCTAAGATAAGGAGGGTGAGCGATGGCGAAGGATTATCCGGCGTAAAGAGCACGGCGGATCAGCCGAAGAACCACAGAAGAATCATCGCAACCGTCGCGGCGATTGGCGCCAGTAAGAGGGAGCGCGTCTCGTATCAAGGTATCGCTATAGTCTTGACGACGACGCCAGAGGCTCATGATGGGCACCTCGATTAGAAGTCACTACACCCCATGGATTTTGGAGTTTATAACTCACGGGCTCACCTGAAAGATGGTCACTATTGACCACTTTCTGATTGGCGAAAATACTGAGGAGGGCTGAACGATGGCACGAATAGGACGCGTCGATCGAGATCGCGTGGTAGGGGTCGGTCGATGAGGGCCTGACCTTGTAGATTCGATCCATTGCTTTCCCGCATGCGCAACAATGATAGGTACCCGTCAGCTCGCCCTCTTCGCTGAGTGTCAAGTATTCCAACTCCTGGGTCAGATGCGTACACAGGGGCGCTCCTTGCTGCGTCGCGTGGATGTCTGTTGCCTGGGTTTTCGTCATACCCCGTCCATGTGTGGAGACAAGGTCTGCCCCCACTCTTTCACTCACATCGAGCGAGCGGGCAAAGATGGCCTCGTGGAGGTGCGCTGTAAGGCCGAGACCGGGATCGTGATCCCGATGTCGGGCGCGGGAGGAGAGTCCGCGCCAAGGAAACGCTCAGAGGCTACACCAGCCCAGCCCCCTCGCGCTGTTCTCTTTTATACACTTCCCGAACTGTTCCCGGCGCGAGCGCAAGGAGAATTGGGACCATTGGCTTTCTGTGTTAGGAGGCTGGCGTTGATGCACGACACACTGGACGGAACATTGAAAGGACGGTGAACGATGGCACGCTCAACAAAGGGACTTTATAAGCGAGGCAATGTTTGGTGGATGACCTATCGGGATGCGATCGGCGTCCAGCGCTTTGAGTCCTGCAAAACCTCGAACAAGAAAGCAGCGGACTGTCGCTTGATCGATCGACGCACGCAAGCGATGGAAGGCCTCCTGCCCGCCGCGCCGATTCAACCGCTGGCTCTTGAGGATTTCAAAGCGCGGTATCTGTCGCTTGTGGGACACCAGCGGGGCGTGGCGACGAAGCACATTCACTTTGCCCACTTCGCGCGCGTGGGAGAATCCCCGATTCATTCTCTGACGGTCGAAGTGTTGGACCAGGTACCGCGACTTGCGCCTGGTGAGCAGGTGGGTCCCGCCACGATCAACCGCAGAAATGGCGACGCTGAAACACGCCCTGAGCAAGGCGGTGGAGTGGAAGCTGTTACGCAAGACCGCACGGGAAAAGCTGACCGCCATTAAGAAGTACCAAGAACCCTCCGGCCGGCTGCGAGTATCTGTCTGGACCGGCGGAAACCGATCGGCTCTTCACGGCCTGTGAGGAATCGCTGAAGCCGATTGTGCTCATGGCGCTCCATACCGGGATGCGAAAGGAAGAGCGGCTGTCCCTCACTTGGGATGCCGTCGATATGACGCACGGCTTTATCCGCCTGAAGCAGACTAAGAACGGGACCGCACTGAGCGCTGCCGTTCAACGAAACGCTCTGGAGCCTGTTCAGCGGGCTCCGAACCAGACAAGATGTACCGTGGGTCTTTCACGATGCTGAGGGACGCCGCTACAACGATATCCGGCACCCTTGAGCGGGCCTGCGAGGACGCAGGCTTAACGGATTTCCACTTCCACGACCTGCGGCATACGTTTGTCTCCTGGCTCATTATGCGAGGCGTGGCGCTCGCCACCGTCAGCAACCTCCTCGGGCATACGTCGCCCACGATGACGCTCCGCTATGCCCATCTGTCGCCCAAACATCTGACCTCGTGTAGTGCTCTCCTGAAATCAAGCCACCTGGGTTGCTAATTGCGCCCGATATTGGACTGGACTCCGGTAGCCCAAGGCGCTGTGAGGAGCGTCCCTGGTTGTACCAGTGCATCCAGTCCCGAATGATGCGCCGCGCCTCCTCGAACGTCTGGAACGTGTGCTGCCAGACACACTCCTCTTTGAGACTCGAAAGAACCGCTCAATCATGCCGTTCTGCTCCGGCGTATACGGCGTGATGAACTCCTGCTGCAGACGGTAGTCCCGACAGGCCTGCCGAAATCGTCGACTCTGGAAAATCAGACCGTTATCGCTGCGTAACACCGGCGCGTTCATAGGTCGGAGTGTCCCGAAGCGCTGCAGACAGGCCGCTTCGACTGCGCGTTCGGCTTCCTTAGCCCGACTCCGTAACGCAAACTCATAGCCCACGATTTCTCGATCGTGACAATCAATGACGGCGGCGAGATGGGCCCAGCCGTCCTGACCGCAGGGAATATGCGTCACATCCATCGCCCACCGTTCATTGCTCCGACTGGCTCGGCTCACCCAGCCGCGGAACGCGTGGTCGGGGTGTACCTGACCGCTGATGGACCAACCACCGCTTCTGCTTTAGCACCCGATACACCGCTTTCTTGTTCACGATGTGCGCCGTCTGGCCACGCAAGAGTGCCCAGAGATGTCGATAGCCGAAGGTCGGATACTGCTGAATCAACTGCCGGAGTCGCTCGACCCAGGGAGGGTCCAGGACCGCCCGGCGCCGTCCAGTCCTCGCCATACGGTGCAACCTCGCACGACCCACGGCTAAGACCCGGCAACTCCGCCGTTCCGAGACACCCGACAATGCCGCTCTCACGCGTCGGATGTCTTCCGGTCTAAAGGGTACGGTTTCAGTGCCTCCCGCAGGATGTCGTTGTCGAGCACCCGCTCGCCGATCTTCTGCTTGAGCTTTTTCATCTGCTCATCCTTGAGGGCGTCTTCGTCCTTCGGTCTCGTCCGCAGGGCATTCTCCGCCCCCAGCAGAAACTTCTCGCGCCAGTCCTCCACCTCGGCGACGGTCAGTCCGTGCGTTCGAGCCGCTTCGGCCACCGACGTCTCGCCCTTCAGGATGCTCACCACCAAAGCCACTCGGCGCTTGGCCGTCCAGCGCTCGATCGGATCCATCGATTCTGATGCCATGTCCACCTCCTTGGTCCACGCTGGACCATGTCGTAGAGGTGGTCTCAATTTCAAGGGGAGCAGGATACTCGGCGGTTCGGTGTTAGACCACGATTCGAACAGCTCACTTGACGGTTACTTGACAATTGAGCCCAAACCGGCCCAACAGCCGGCCTGTACAGGTGAGCATTCTAAGGGGAAGAAACTGCGAAACAGCTTGATAGGATCGGTGATAATCCCCTGATGCGGGTTGGTGCCGAAGGCGGGATTTGAACCCGCACACCCTTGCGGGCGCTAGACCCACTGAATCCGATCTAGGGGGTTGCTTAAAGTCATTGACGACCTAGGCAATCCCCTTGTCCGTTCCAGTCGATTCGCGCACTTCACCATTCACTTCTCTTTGTCTCTCTCTGCCGCACATCTCGCCAGTTTGTCGCTTGTTCTAACACCTATCTAACACCTGAAAACGCGACCCGTCCCCCGGTACCCCCAAAAATCAGACCTCAGGTGGTGCGTCAGGAGGTATCTGTCTATTACAAATTTTTTGCTAGGCCCGTTTCTACGCGCGGGGAGTGGGTATTGGGTTGTGGAGCATTACAAGAACAGGTTGCTCCTTCCAGTGAAGTCTGTAGAGCCCACCGACCCCGAAGGCCCTGACCATCCGCGTAAAGATCGAGAGCCTACCGCCTACCGTGCGCTTTAACTTTCAAGGACCTGTGTTATCTGTTGGCTCACCCGCTGGAACAAAGGGAGGCGCACAATGATCAAGAAAACGCCAACGGTCGGACTGGTCGTCTTCCGGAGGTCTAACGCAAGCGTTTGTGGTGCCTGAGTATCGGGCTGCCGCCGTGCCCATCTGATACACCCGAACAAGCTGGCCAGAAGTGAGTGTGCAGAGACACTTTGAGGAGTCCTATCGGATGGTCAGAGTCACAATCTCGGCCTGTCCAGACGGTGCGGGGGTATTGAACGGCTGGTAGCTTCGACGAACACAGAGGATTTAGACCGATCCTCGGTATCACTTACGGAACTCGGTGGTGGGTACCTCGGACGATCAACTTCCAATGACGGCTGGCCTATGAGTGAATGGTGGGCGCATCTTGAAGGCGACGACTCTGATTTAGCATATTTGTCAACGGTACTGACCTCTCCTGACTTTGCTATTCAAAGAAAGAACGGCCACTTCTATCTCCGATCTAGCAACTAGATATGCTGGAAAATGCGCGGCTAGTAAAGGAAGTGGCAAACGCATGGCTGCGGCCTCTCAATGGTCTAATTAGGTTGAGGGTTCATCTGGCAGGCCCTAACAATCGGAAACGAACGCGTCGATGATGCGGGTAAGAACGAACCACATCCTTATTGACGGATTCTGGCACTTTGGCTCTGTCGCGTGCCTACTGCGCTTGGCTGGAGTAATTCAACCCAAGACCCTTTGCCCGCTTTGCTCGCGTTGTCGGGGAACTGATGAGACCAGTTGCTCGTGCGCCTTCAGGGTTATATGAGGTGGCGGTACAGCCCTGGAAGGACCTCTATCCAATCTGCTCGAAATTATAGAGTCCAGATGTGGGAGGAGAGGCCAGCACTTTGGGCGTATCGAAAGAGATGGGTGAGCGGGGGAAGTATATCTCACGGTTTACTCGCACTGGCGGAGCCATCCCAAGGTGAGCCCGGGGATGAGGCAAGGCACGGCGCGTCTCGACCGTGAGACCCTCCGCAATCCAGTGACCACCGCCGAAGCATGGACGTTTATCGGATCACTTCATGGAGTCAGTGGCTTGAAGGTTCAAGAAGCAGAGCCAGTACAAGCCTGAGTCCCGCGACATCCCCCACCAGTCCTTCCACCGTCAACGGCGCATTTCCTTCCGTTCGATTATTGACCAGTACATACGCTTGCCTGTTCTCAGCCACAGCCTTCTTCACTCACTCTACCGCGTCTCGCCTCATCTCCGGCCATTCTCGAACAATCGTTGTGTAAGGTTCAACTCGTTTCTTGGCGGTTTCGTAGGACATTTCTTACACCAATACTAGGGCAGCTCCTATTTCCACGTGACGCGTTTCTGCGCATAATTTGATGTGGTACAAGGACTTCGCTCTTCTCGTAGGCGAAAACAGCAGCATAGCGAGCTAACACCGGGTTACTTTGGAGGGTACCGCGGCGAAGGTTCTGGTGATTGACGATGAGCCACGAGTCCGAAAGCTCATGGACATGTTACTCAGTCACGATGGATACGAGGTGATCCCCGCTGATAATGGGGGAAGGGGTTGGAACTCTATCGCCACGAACATCCCGATGTCATTCTGCTTCGATCTGAGAATGCCGCAGCTCCGATGGAATCGCAGTTCTGAAAGAAATTCGCCGTCTCGATCTCAAACAACCTGTGATCGTTTTGACGGGAAACTGACCCTGAGATGGAGCGGGAGGCCGGGCACTTGGGGTAAGTGAGTTCATGATAAAGAGGCTCCTCCTGCATTTGCTGGGAGGCGTGCTTCAACGTCTTCTTAAGACGGGCTGCCCCTGCGCGATAGCGCGACCCACCGATGACGGAGGACCATGCCATGACAAAGGACCAAGCGGCTGCCATACGACTAAGACTGGGAACAGCGAGCCTATGTAATCTCTTGCCAGCATCTGACGCTGGAATTAGAACGGAATGACCGAGGAGATGCGACGGGCAAGCTATATCTGTATTCTCTGCGGCGAGTCTGTGGCTCAACGGAACCTAGCCGCATAGCTTCCCCACAAGTTCCTTCACCGTCAATGGCGCGTTTCTTTCGGCTCCTTCCTCCTCCACCACAGGCGTTTCTTGATCCGATGAAGTGAAAGGCTGGACAGAATGAGCAACGAAGGTCGATCCCCACGTCGAAGCGAACCTGGAAATTATTCGAGAATACCTGCGCAGCCAATTCAAAGGGTTTGGACTTACTGAAAAGCCAGATGCTCCACGCTCACACACGTTTACCGTGACGAAATCGGCAGACCAACAATACCACTTGAAGGTTTATTGGTCACAGCTCTTAGATCAAAGCAACACCCCTGAAAGCACTAAGCAGCGCCTTGTCACGGACGATGTAGCGGGTAGGATGAAAGGGAAGTCTCAGGGGAGTATTTCTCGTGGGGAAAGCGGTAACGCTAAAATAGAAGCATCCTGAGGACCAACAGCACTAGCCGCGCAGACATCCCCACAAGTGCCTGCACCGTCAACGGTGAAATGCCCTCCTGATCGATTGTTGACCAGCACATACGCGCGCCGTCCTGCGCCGACCGCTTGCCGCACTAGTTACCGTCTCTCTTCTCATCTGTGGGGGAGCCAGCCGTGGACAGACCCGTCCACCCCTTCACATTTTCGCAAAATTTTCGAGGTCTGGAAGGAGCAATTAGGCAGTTGGCTGAAGCAACGATGAGCGTCAGTACGGCACTAGCGAAACGAGGGTTCGGTCCGCCTTTTCTTGATCAATGTCAAAGCCACACGCACGCCGTACTGAAACTAAAGAACACGATGACAGACATGTAGGTTTGCACCAGGCGTTGAAAGACCAGCGCCTTATTAAAGGCCTCTGCTGGCGCGACGATGGCGACTTTAAGGCTCCGAACTTTCGGATGGCCGCTGTACATCTCTGCGATCTTGAGCAGGATGTCCTGATTCACGGATTCGTGCAGTGTGGCGGTCCGTAGATCGGCGAGATGCAGATACTTGGATGGCGGCCAGTGGGAGTCCGTAGAGGTTTGTGGGTATGAGCCAAGAACTCCTCCGCCGTGACCATGCCGTGCCAGCGACCAGGGTTAGTCAAGGTCATTGTCGATGGAGTACATGATGGACATTGAGATTGACACCCTCCGTATCGGCTGAGAGTTATATCACAGGGGCACCTTATTAAAATGACACCTCCCGATACGAACGGAGGGCTTGCAACTGAGCTACACTGGAGCCTACACCTCCGCAGCATTCACTGCTACAGCTTCTTGGGTGTCTCGGCAAACTGGCGCGGAATAGGGCTGACAGCCACAGAGCGTCCGCTCACGCCTGTCGGCACCATTAGCTTTTGATTCTATAATCGTGGCCATCTCCGCTCCCCTTTCCGTCCCAACCTATAAACCATGTAGCCGGGACGGAATTAGAATACCTCGCACTCCTAATCCATTGACACCTCCCCACGGTCGGCCTAGCCTTGGGTCCCAACTCACAGATAAGGCGGTCAGGTGCAATGCGACGGGAAATGGACTGTTATTCGAGAACTGGACAAGGGGGCAAGCAACTGTCTATATTGTTTTAGACAGCACATTAACGGATTTCGAGAATGAAATCTGGCCAGAAATAAAGAATTCCGTCTTGGGGATAACAGCAATAAGCACCGAGGGCTGTACAACTGAGTAGTGCTAGAAAATTAGTTGAGACTATAGCGAGATATCTAAAGGCAAATGGAGAGGACACCGCAAGAGTTCTCAAGCTGCTCCACGCACCCATACGAAACAATCTCAAGGCCAAGGAACGTCTCCAGCAAAGAGAGTTGCCATTCTTAGCAAGAATCTTCACCCGAACATCCTTAAGATAGTTGATTCCTCGATCGCGGAGGGATGGCTCGTCAGTTCCTATTATTCTCTAGGCAATCTCGAGCATCCACAAGGTCAAGTATCAAGGAAACCCCCTTGAGGCCCTCATCGCCATGCGACCTCTAGTAGAGCAGTTGCGGCCCTTCACGAGGTAAAGATAATCCATCGAGACATCAAGCCTGACAACATCATTTTGTAACCGACAATGGTCCCGTCCTCGGAGACTTTGGTATTGCTCATTTAGAGGATGAGGACAACACGCGCGTCTCTGAAACCTATGAGAAACGTTGGAAGCCGTGACTGGATGCCTACATGGGCCATGGGAATGAGATTGGACGATGTGGGACCGACCTTTGATGTGTTCGGGCTAGGTAAGGTTCTTTCTGGTCAATGATATCTGGCAGAGAGCAAGCTGCGTCTTTGGTACTACAATCGCCCTGAGTTCGATCTAACAACCCTATTCCCTAATGATGAGCGGATGTTTCTGATCAACAAGATCTCTGGCGGGATGCATTGTAGAGAACGAAGAAAACTGCAAGTATGCGTCAGCGCAGAGTTGATAACCGGAATTGACCAGGCGATTTCGATTCTCCAACAGGCGGCCAGATCATCGATAAACGGTGCCCAGGATTTGTAGAGTGTGTGTGAATTGGTGCTTATAAGGAACGCGTTGATAAACATGGAAAACTAATTCGTGGATACAACGCGAAATTTTACGTATGCCAGAATTGTGGCCATGACCAAACGTTTTATGTTCGATCCTCCTTTTCCAGCGAGTGGTGATCTATAGCATTGCCCCGCTGGAAATCCTCGCATTTTCCCGCTCGGCCCTTGCGCCTTCCTTCGCATCCCTCTACAATACGCCACCCTGTGAGAATCTTCATCACCTTCTCGATTCGCCCCTACCGCCGCTTCCCCGCGCAATGCTCCGCCACGTACAACGCTAGCCCATTCTGAGGACGAGGTGTTGGGTGGAATGTATCAAGATCAGGTTGGTGATGAATGAATAGGAAAGGAAGCATCTGCCCTTAGCTATCGAAGGAGGGTAGCGTACAGGTGATGACTTGAAAATTCTGTGTGTTCCCTTAATCTTCATCATGCTAATGTTCACTGGCTGCGCCTCGCTCATTCTGCGGGACAATGACACCGCAGGAGAAACAACTGGCAACGTGATGGCCCGCATCCTGTTAGCCATCCCTGATAGAACCTCCTTAATCTGACTTCGTTCAGACATCGTTCTGGATCGTTCTGCCTTCGGCTCCACTGTCTCGATGGTTACGGCTGGAGTGACCATGATCCGTTCGAAGTAACCCTTGTGAGTGAGGCGCAGAGGACGTGGGGCTCATATACTTGGATCATGAGCCCAAGACCCCACTCCAGAATGAACGGCATATCCACCCTGGCTTGCAGTTCTCTGTATGTTTGTAGGCCTGATTGCCTACTTCTATTGGCAGTGAGGCGTCCCCGAAATCCTGCAGGCAAATGTCCACGTAGCGAATCCTTACGTCTTCCTTACCCCCTTCAGAGTCAGAGTCCTCGTGGACTCGGACAGCTCACCTTCGACCTATGCTAGGACAGTAGTCAAGCGTGGTCCATACTCTCTGAAGTTGGCCTTCAGGACGGCCTTAGCACGGCTCACAAGTTGGTTAATTGGACTAGCTTTCGCGAATGAACGGTGGCCCTTGCACCGTGTAGCAGGACATGGTCATTCAAAACAGAGGGTTCCCTAGATTCAGCGCAAATTAACTCAAAGATCTATAGATGTGCGCAATACGTAAC
>ERZ1370068.10886-contig-9546_pt1 | contig 53951 bp, 53 predicted proteins | sample MGYA00561227_ERZ1370068 | MGnify/ENA primary metagenome ERZ1370068 (study PRJEB38410, sample SAMEA6850437) | metagenome | study: Metagenomic assessment of the ecological functions of the soil: analysis of the soil microbiota associated with the... | reverse complement strand
CATTGCCGCTGAGGGCGAGTTCCAGGCCGCGGCCGTTCGCCGAGGCAGCTGACGTGTCGTTCGATTCCCCATCGCGGTCCAGCTCCGCTATCTCATGCGCGAGATCGAGCGGAACATCGATCTTCTTCCGTTGCCCGTCGACCGTTCATGCTGCTGCGCGTACGCTGTTGCCGAGCCACCTAAGAGCTGATCCTCGCCTCTATTCTTTGTCGGCGGAGCCCGCCCGACTACATTGGGGTTTGATGGGGGTTAGCTCAGTTGTGGGAGAGCGCGGCGTTCGTAGTGCCGAGGTCGAGGGTTCGAATCCTTGCCCTCCACCACTTTGCGAATAACCACTTTGCGCGTGTAGCGATATCGTGGTGAGGTGCGTGGACAAGTTCTGATGAATTCCCGGTGGTCGCTTCACGGCGCTCGAGGGCCAGAGACAGCGCCGGCCGGGGAAGGTTCCCCGGCCCGGCGGATCGGCAGAGCGCCTCGGTGCTACGTGGTCACGTAGGCGTCGAGGTTGGCTATGGCCTTGCGTGACCGGCCAGGTGAGGCGCTCGGTCTGCACGCTGGCGGTCCATCCAGTCACGGACGGTACTAGCAGCTGGGTGTCGCTGGCATCCCGTTCGGCATCAACGCCCCAGCAGACCAGCTCGAGGCGCGCGCCGATCCTCAGCCTCGGCCTGTGGACCTCGGCGCAGCGCGTTCATCGATGATGCGGCCGATCCGCGTCGGCCAGGCCGACCGTTAGCGGGCGCCGCGCTAGCGGCGACTCTTGAGGTCGAGCGGTTAGCGTCGAACTCGCCCCATCGACGGCGGTGCCGCCGCCGGGCCCGGTTACGTCATCGCGGCATGACTCGATGAACTTCGGCGAGTCCGGCGGGTCAGCGCGGATCGCCCCGTCGTTGTCCCGATGATGCTCCGACGATCTAGCTCGCCTTCTCCGGTAGCCGTGATGTTCATGGTGTCCCATATCTCCCACGACCAGGCGTAGCGGCTTCGTCACCGGCTGTTGAGGCAGAGGCCGGGCGAGGGCGCCTCGAGCAGATCCTCGAGCCGCTTCCGCCGGGCCGTCCACGGCTCGCCCATGACGCTGTGGCCGTCCACCTCGAGGACGTCGAACGCGGCGAAGGCCATGGGGCTGCCGGATCGGTTCCGCGCCTCGAACACGGCCTGGATGCCCTCGCTGCCGTCGCCGGCCACGCGCCTCGCCGTCCAGCACGGCCGACGCGACGGGCCAGCGGATCTCGCGCAGCCAGGCGAGCCCAGGAAGCCGGATCAGCTCGCGGCCGGGGCGGCTGAAGGCGTGGACGGTGCGATGGTCGCGCACGTGGAGCTGGGCGCGCTGGCCGTCGAGCTTGGGCTCGGCGCTGTAGCGCGGGTCCGCGAGCCGGCGCGGGTCTTCAGGCGGGTGGCGAGCATCGGGGAGAGGAAGAGCATCGGCAAGGGTTCCTCTCTCCATCTAGCAGCCCGCAAAGTCCGGCCGCGCCTCGACCAAGGTCCAATTGACAACGGCTGCGTAAAGCCCCAGTCTCCCGCTACCGACCCCCGGAGAATCGCCCGGCAGGCGGATTCTGATCCATCTGGAGGGACCCCAATGATGAGATCGCGCGCGCGCAATGGCATGGGTCGTGGCGGTCGGACTGATGGTGATGGCCGGCCCGGTCTCTCGGCGCCGCTGGCGCGGCGCAGGCCCTGTTCGGAACCACGGGGGGGATAGCGCGGCCAGACAGCACTTCTACAGCATCGATCCCACGACGGGCGCAGCGACGCCCATCGGCCCGTGGGTTTCATCTCGGTCAGCGGGATGGCGTTTCATCCGACGACCGGGGTGTTGTACGCCGTGGGCTTTGACGGCCTCACTTCATGTGCTCCTGACCATTGATAAGGCGACTGGGGCCGGCACGACTCGTCGGGCCGACCAACGTGTCCACCGCGGCCGGGTGCAGCAACGGGGTGTCGGACATCTCGTTCCGCTCCGACGGCACGCTGTACGCCTACGCTGAACCCTGCGACCACGCTGGGGGTCATCGACACCTCGACCGGCGCCGTTCACGCTGCTGGGCTGCACCGGCCAGGGTGACTGCAGGCAACGGGATCGCGTTCTCGCCGGGGGATGTGCTGTTTCATGCCGGGGCCACGCAACTGTCGGCGACGCTGGATCAGACGACGGGCGCGTTGACGCCGGGCGCCGACGCTTGACGTTTCCGGCCACGTGTCCCTCCGCTCGGCGAGTCAATGCATTGGACTTTCAGCCGAGCGTCGGGGACCTTGTTCGCGGTGATGAACTGTCGACGGTCAAGCCAGCCGCCTGGGCACGCTCGAACACCGCGACCGGCGTGATCACCGGAGATCGGCGAATCGGTGTTCCGGCTCGATGCGATCGCCTTCCAGCCCGGGACCGCACTTGAGCCTCCGCTCACCGATTTCCGCGACGTGCGGCGGCCGAATGGCATCAACATCGGGCCCGACCTGGGTGGCACGGGGCATCAGGCGCTTGAACTTTACCGGCAACGCTGGGGCCGCCGGAGATACCTGGATCACCGTCTACGATCCCGCGCCGAACCCGCCGCCGGTGACGTTCGGGAGCGTGAGCCTCAGCGCCGACGTGCTGATCCACGCCTACAACAACAAGAAGGGCGCGGGCCTGCTCGCGCTCTACAACGAAGCGCCGTCGAAGAAGGGCCTGGCGCTCACGCTCTATAACGCTGGCAACACGGACACCCTCGTGCTGGCGACGGTGGACCAGGCCGGCAAGCTCGTGACGCTCAAGACCGTGAGCTTGGGCGCCGCGCATCGCGGAGAACGTGTGGTACCGCGTCAGCATGGTCGTGACCGTCGAGCCTGGCGGCCTCGTGAGCGTCGACGGCACCGTGTTCAAGCACGAGACTCCGACCGACCCCGACAGCGCGCTCGCTCGATCGCAGGTAGGGGTGCCGCTCACCTTCTCCGGCACGCTCGGGGCCGGCGCCCTGGTCGGCGTCGATGCGACCGGCGAAGTCGGCATTCTGGCCGCCGCGGTGGCCGCCGCGAATAGTTCCAGCGTGACCAACATCACTCATCGAGCCCCAAGGCGGCGGTACGAGCTGCCTCAGCACGTCAAGGTGCTGAAGGGCGAGATGAGCGGGGGTACTCGGATCGTCTTCGACTAGCGGACCGCCTCGGGGCCGTCCGGACTCGGCGCCGGGACGGGCTCGTGCTCACACTTGCTCTCGTGTTCCCGCCTAATGCCATTCTCTGTCGTGCGCCATGACCTGCCCTGCCGACGGCCGGAGCGCCAGGGAGCGGGCGGGCACGCGCGTGCGGGCGAACGCAGCACCACTGACCCACTTCGCGCCCCCAGCTACATTCTCGTTCGCGCCGCGTGGATTCCGACGCTGGTGATCTGGCGCGCGGACGGCCGCTTCACGCGGCTCGAGGGCCTGCCGCGCGATGATGCGGCGGCGCTGGCAGCGCCTGGCGGCTGGGCCGGCATGAGCCGCCCGCTCACGGGCGTCCCGAGCGCGCTCAACCGCTGCCTTGATCACCCAGGCGCCGAGCGAGGAGGACGAATTCCTTCGGCGCACGTGGGACAGCGATAGTCAGACCGGATTCGAGGGTGCTGGCCTCGACGTGTCCCAACGAGACGACGACGCGGCTCCTGCAGTACGGGCACGCACGGTCGCGAGTTTCGGAGCGGGCGTGTCCACGGTCGAGGCCACACAGGTTCTTGACCTCCGTCGGATACGGCCCTGAGCCGTCTGTGCAGGCCTCTTCTTTGCGGTGCGCTCGTGGTCCCGCGTGCGCGTGTCGCGAGTTTCCTTGCTCAGCGTGGTGTTTGTCACATCGATCCACGTGTCAATGGAGGTCATCCACTCCTCAACGAACGCTTGAGGACTCACAAAGCTCAGCGCGGCCACCGGCTCGAAGGTGGCTGGGTTTCGCGTTCGCGGTGCCGGCGCCAGCCCTCTTGAAGAGTTCGACCCACCCAGGAGTGACGATGCCGCTGAGATTGACTTCCCAGAGGTACGAATCCGACGGAATCTCACCAACGGCCTTCAGGGGACTGACTCGCGTGATGCTTGCCATATGGATGGAATGACCTCTGCCGCCCAGTTCAGAGGCCGCCCCTGCTCCCGAACCATATGGACCTTGGTCTGTATGGACCTTGGTCTACCAGTGCGCCGGGCGCGGGGAGCTGGGGTCGGCGGCTATCGGGCCCCGATCGTCTCACCCAGGAATCCTGGCGGCACTGTTCGCACGGACCTCGCCCGCCGTCGCCCGGATCGCCGATCCTCCAGCTCCGATGGCGCCGCCTCTGGGACAGCGCGTGTCGTCGTGGTATCGCGGTCGATCGGTTGCCGGTCGACCGCCACCGCAGACCTGTACCTTCGGTTGGAGTCAATCTGGCGACTGGGGCGGCTCATTAGAACGACGCGCAGCGATCGGAAGAGCCACATCCCGGTCCGTCGTCCGAAGCCAGGCCTCCGTTGCGCATCGCCGGCGGCGATAGCGGCCCCGCACTCCGCCGCTACTGTTTGCGAAGACGCGACCCACGGCCAAAAGATTGGCGCCCTGGCACTGTGGACAGATGGCACCGCCATCGATCGGGACCGGGTTGGTGTCGAACGGGGCGTGGATGGGACGCTCGTGCATCATCCTACGGCTCAACCGAATCCCTGAACGAGATGGTTACCTGGACTACTCAAGACAGCACGGGGATCGATTGCTCGGTACGGAGGCCGCCTCTCCGCGGCACTGCCCGTGCCGCGGGGCCTCACGACGGCCACGAGGTATTGCCGCTCGGAGGCGGCTGCGTATCCGCGAGCCCCGTCAGTGCTCCAGCGGAGGAACACGAACTCCGTGGCGCGCAGTCGAGGCACTGATGGTGCTCCGTAGCGCCGTGCCGTCGACCACGATGCGACCAACCGGGGCGACCGCGAGGCTCAGGCAGTGCGGACAGAGGCGCTCGCGCGTTTCCTTCGGAGGAGGGCTCGCATCTGCCATGGTCCTTCGTGGGCTGCATATCGGGTGCCCGCGCAAAATCCCAGGTTCCGCAGAATGGGAGAGGGCGCGGCCGAGTGGTCTCTACCCGTCGCGGCCGGAAACTACCGGGTAGCGGCCCTCACACGGTCGAGCGACATCAGCTTGTGCGGTCTTCCGCTCGAACTCCCACGCGGCGAAGCACGGCACCGTGGTCTCCGGCCGCTCTGCCTCGGTATTGGGCATGGGGGCCGCAGCCTAGCATGTTGAACGGGGCACCTCGACCAAGGTCCAATTGCCCCATTCCCCGATACCCTCGCTATCCTGCCATCGGCCATGGCGATGCCGATCCCCACCGCCGTCGTGTCGGTCCCGCTCGCCCACCACGTCGACCTCGACACGCTCACCACAGTCTTGCTCCTGGTGCTCTCGGCGGGCATCGGGTGGTTTCTCTTGCGGCGCAAGTATCTCGTGTGACGATGGCGACGACGACCCTACCGCCCGAGCTGCCGAGCGCCTGGCCGCCATCATGTCCCACACGCATGTCGGATTCAATAACATGGAAGACCAGGGCCAGCCCACCGCGCGATCCCTGATGGACGTGATGGGCATTCTTCCGCCGGCGCGACAGATGGCTGGTGTCGCCCGTGGCCTCAATGGAGCCCCATGGCGATCCGACCTTCAGACCGCAGCATCCTGAACCGCGCCGCGAGTTGCGCGGCCACGCTCGTTCTGGCCATCGGCATCGCTCACGCGGCCGATGCGCCGAGCGGGGCGTCGGTCAACGGCCAAGCCTTGCCGGCCGCTACCGTGCGGACACTGGAACAGGCCTACCGGGTGCCGATCGCGCCGGGCCGCTACTGGTACGACGCGATGTCCGGTGCCTGGGGCCGAGAAGGCGGCCCCATCGCCGGCCAAATGATGCCTGGGCTGCGCCTCGGCGGGCCGCTGGCCGCAGATGCCTCGCGCGGCAATTCCCAGGTGTTCATTAACGGCCGCGAGCTGATGGTGGCGAGGTGTTGGCCTTGCAACAGGCTTGCCGCACAGCCGTCCTTCGCGGGCGTTATTGGGTCAACGCGCAGGGCGTCGGCGGTGTCGAAGGCGGCCGGCGCTCTTCAACCTGGCAGCTTGTGGCCAGTCGTCGGGCCAGTCCGGCGGGTCGAGCACCCGCACCTATTGCGACAGCGGCGGCAACTGCAGCTCGCACGGGTTGTGGGCTGGATCGGCACCACCCGATGACTGGCGGGGGCCGAGCACCAGCTCGACCGCATCCTCGCCTTCTGCCCCTGGCGCGCGCGATCGAGCACCAGCTACCTGACATCGCCGAGGCTCCAGCCGGAGCCCTCGCTGATGATCGTCACGGACCTGCAGGGCGGCTGCGCGCACGCGGTGGCGTTCGGTGCGCTGCGGGGCAGACGCTCGAGGAGACGTGGGCCCTGATCGAGGCCGCGCGGTGGACGTGAGCGCGCGGCTACGACGTTCGTCCAATTGACGCCCGCAGAGCCCGGGGTCACTATGCCGACAACCACGGAGGACATTGTGGTCACCGGCGCGATCCCAGGGTCGCGTCGTCAACGCGCCCGCCGCTCGCGGTACTGAACTCGTCTCCGATCAGGGGCTTGCCGGGGCTCGCGTCCGCGGGCATCCTGGGAGCCCCATGCATCCCGGACACCACGCGCCGCGGGCGCCTGCTCTAATGTCGCGCTCGGCTTCCTCGGGCTCGATGTGCCGCCGGCCGAGATGCCGTCAGGCTGCACGCGCTCCACGCGTGGCTCGACACGTGGCACGGCATGCGGCCTCATCGAGTACGGGCTGGCGCGCCAGGTTCGGGACCTCGCGCTCACGCGCTACCGGAATCGTTGGGGCTCGTCGGTGTTCGTGACCGGCCGCGAGCACTCCATCGTGCAGGGCACCGGCTGGCAGATCACGCCGTGGGCGCGGTGCAGCAGGCCGCGTTCCAGGCGCTGCACCGGGGCCGGTATTGGAGCGACGATCCGCAGGTGCTCTAGAATCGGGGCCGGTGTCAGCGCCGCCGGCCGGCGAGGTCGTCGCGGTGACAACACGCGCGGCGACTCGCCGGACCGCGATGCGCGCGCGGGATCTAGACTGGGTCGTTGTCCGGCGAGGTGTTGCCCTTGTCGAAGCAGCCCCGCCGCCGATGTTGATGAGATTGAAGTCGAGGTCCCCGTTGTCGGACGCCTGGTTGTCGGTCACGGTGGACGGGCATACGGCCTCGATGCCGTCCCCGTCGTTGTCGTTCGCCGTGTTGTGGCTCACGAGGCTCTTCTGGCCGACGGCGATGCCGTCGTTGCCGTTCTCGTTCGCCGTGTTGTGGGTGACGGTGCTGTTCATGCCGACCAGGATGCCGCTGTTACCATTGCCGATTACGGTGTTCCGCGTCACCAGCATCCGCTGACCACCGACGAGGCCAAAGTTGCCGTTCCCGTTGTCGTCGTCACCACCGATCAAGCAGTTCTCCACTTGCACGCCGTCGCCGGTCACGATGCCGTTGCCCTCGTTCCGCTGGACGACGCAGTCCTTCACGAGGCTGCTTGGGCCGCCGATGAGCATCCCGAGCCTGTTGTCCGACGTGGTGACGCCGCGAATGGTGCTGCGAGAGCTGGTGTTGAGGAAGATCCCGAACGAGAAGTTCGTGACGCTGCCGTTCTTCACGACCGTCGATGTGCGGGTTCCGTTGTTGTCCCAGATCCCGACGCTGCCCGTCGACCGTACTGGGGCCGGTGATGGTGTGCCCGGCGAGGTCGAGCGTGATGCGGTCGGCCAGCACCCGGAAGCACACGATGCCCGAGGTGATGTCGCCGGTGAGGATGTACGTCTCGCCGGCCTTCGTGAGATCGCCGCACGCGTTCACCTGGGTGACCGCGGCGGCGAGTGCAGGACTGCCGAGCGCGACGGCAGCGACGGCGACGGCAAGGATTCGGAGCGCATTGTCTGAGCATGATCGGCCCTCCAGTGTGGGTGTCGCCGCCATCGGTGAGCGGTCCGGGTGCGGTGCCCAGTCCGTGCGGCCAGGCGACCTTATCAGCGTGCCCGCCGCGGGTCTATTGGACCTTGGGGTATTCGACCAAGGTCGACCGCAACCGGAATGAGGACGGCGCCGCTCGCTACCACGACCCGTCGCGACTCGGGTAGACTCGGCGCCATGCCGACGAACGCAGCGACGAGCCGGCTGCGCAGGCCCACGCCCTCCTCGAGCGGCTCTTCGCGCTCCTGCACGACTGCCGCGCGCTCGTCCCGCAGCTCGAGGCGGCGCGCACCGACCCGGAGCCGGTCAGCGCCCAGGCCGAGCGGCTGCTCTACTTCGCGCTGGTGGGCGCGCTCGAGGCCGGCCTGGTCCGCACGGCGGAGGATGCGCTGACCGTGCTGCGCCAGGCGAGCCAGCCGCTCGGGCCGATGGGCGCGGAGTGGCTGGAGCGGCAGGAGCGGAATCTGTAACCGGCGCGGACCGACGGCGCCAAGATCAGGCGATCCGGCGCTGCTCGAGGCGGCGCTCGGGAAGCTGAGAGAACGGGCCCTATTATGATGAGACGACGACGCATCCTTGCCGGCCTGATCCTCGCGTGCTCGCCGCGCCGCTCGTCGCCGAGGCGCAGCCGGCGGGAAGATTGCTCGGATGGGCTTCCTGTACTTTGGTATTCCGCCGTTGAGTCCTGCAGACATCGCGAAATCTCCCTTTTGGCCGGTGATGAACGAGCGAGGCTGGGTCGAGGGGCAAACCATTGTCGTCGAGCGACGGTATGGTGATTCGCCAGAACAGGTTCAGGCCAACGCTGTGCTGAACTGGTTCGCCTCAAGGTGGACGTCATCTTTGCCCCGACTTCGCTCGCGACTCAGGCCGCTCACAATGCGACGCACTCAATCCCGATTGTGGCCTGGTCGATTTCTGATCCGGTGGGCCTCGGGGTCACTCAAAGCCTCGGACGCCCCAGCAGTAATGTCACTGGAGTGACGACCATCACTTCAGACCTGTGGGCAAAACGATTCGAGCTGCTGAAGACGGTCCTCCCCAGGTGATCCGTGTCGCCGTCCTCGGGAATCCGGACAATCCAATGCATCCTCTCCATCTGAAGGCAACGCGGGCCGCCGCTAAGTCCTTCGGGCTTGACCTGCGGGTGTTCGAGGTCCGTCGTCCTGGCGATCTTGACGGCGCTTTCACCGCGATGACCCGTGAGCGCGTCGGCGCACTCTTCGTCCTCCCAGACCCGATGCTCTTCGTCGAGCGCGATCAACTCGCTAGGCGGGCCGTGATTCACCGCATGCCGACGATGTTCGAGTTTCGCGAATTCACTGAGGCCGGAGCGCTGATGTCCTACGGAGCTGAACATTGCCGATACGTTGCGTAGCGCGGCAGTGATGGTCGATAAGATCCTCAAGGGCGCGAAGCCAAGCCGAGACTACCTGTTGAGCAACCCACCAAGTTCGATCTGGTCATCAACCTCAAGACCGCCAAGGCCCTCGGCCTCACGATCCCGCCGTCGCTGCTGGCGCGGGCGGATCAGGTGATCGAGTGAGATGAGCCGAGGACACGCGCGGTAGAACTCTTTCGGAACTCGGAAGGAATCACCAGGCCGGACCGCGCCCGAGGTTCGAAACTTCAACCAGATAGCGCCGGCATCCGTTTTGCCAAGCGACAGGCATGTGTACGCCCCGGATAGGGGAGATCCGGTCTTTGGAGGGCATCATGGAGCAGACCCATCTTCGTCTCCCTAATTCAGGAAAGGCTCGCCGACGGCCGCTTGCCATCGACGTCTATCCCGCGCGCCGGCGCTGGCCCGGGCAACGGGCAGCCCTGCGACGCGTGCGGGAAGATTGTGACCACCGCGCAGACGATGATCGAGCACCTCGACGAGGCAAGCCACGGGATTCGGTTTCATGTCGCGTGCTTCCACGTCTGGAATGTCGAGCGTCAGATGGCCGGCCAGGAGCCGAGCGTCCGGCTTCCGGCCCGATCCGCGTTCAGAGCGCCCGGGGCGCGTCCGAACCGGCCATGGGCGCCGAGCGCGCCGCTGGCCCGGCCGGCGAGCGTCCCCTCGAGCCGGGCACGCGCGGCGCTCCACGGGATCATCCTGGCGCTGACCGCGGGTGCTAGCATCGGCGGCATGAGCCCGACTGCGGACGACGGCGGCCTCATCATCACCTTCCCGCGCGCGTGGACCGCGGACCAGCGCCTGGCGTTCATGGCAGACGTCGCGCGCGCCCTGCCCCGCGAGCGCTGGGCCCACGTGGGCGAGGATGTGCACGGACAGCATCGACGCGACGGCCCCCGAGCGCCGGGCGGTCTTCGCGCGGCTGACGGCGCGGCGCGCCCGCAGGGTGGACGAGCAGGATGTGTCCGATGCTCGAGTGGACGGGATGAGGCCCGGCCAGAGGTGTGATCCGCGCCCGCGCTCGCTGATCGTCCGCATCATGCTCCTCGAATCGCGCCGGCAGCCGGGACCCGCGCCTCGGGATTCGTCGCCGGCACAGCCTGGATTGGGGACGCGTCCCCTACCATCCCCCCGCGAGGGACGAGCGAGCGTATCTCACCTTCGAAGGCTTCTTTCCTTCATACTTTGTAACCGGTGTAACCGTTGCAGCCGGTTGGAATGTGGTAGCTACGCCCTAGACTCTGAGACCCCCCTCTTTTCCCTTTTGAACTGCGGCGAAATCTGAGGCGAATGGAACAGGCGCGGGTCCCTCATTTGGCGTGAGAGACGGGGAGGGCGGAGGGAGGCTCGTGCACGCACCCCAAGAGGAGTGGAGACTCCGGCCCCTTCGACGGCTTGCCCGGGGTAGGGAGGGGGCCGCCGGCGCCGTGGGCGTATGTGGGCGTGGGATGCAACGATCTGCCGCGTTCTGCACAGTGCTTGCCTCCGAACTACGTGGACTTACGGGCCTTCAACTACGAGATCCCTTACCCTCCACCACTTTCTGCTAAGCGCAATCACGCGGGTTACGAGAGAACTTGCGTCGAAGTCGAAAGGTGTGGCGTGTCGTGGCGTAACGGGGCGGGTCGGGATGCGTTCCTGGTCCCCCGTCGTGTGTCTCAGGCTTCGCGGAGCGCTCGTCCAGAGATGGCAACGGCCAGGGTTGGGAGTCCCCGGCCGGCTGGAGCTGCAGCGACGCTGGAGTGCTACGCGGTCACGTAGGCGTCGAGGTTGGCCACGGCCTTGGCATGACTCGCCGTGTCGCGGACGGCGAGGATCGGCGCCGGCGCGATTCCCTTCTCCTCGTTCCCCTCAGAGCGCCCAGGTCGCGAATGTGGTGCCGCATCGAGGTGCGGGCTTCCGGTACTTGAGCTTCGCACGCCTTCAAGAGCGGCTGCCACACGTGCTCCATGAAGGTGCTGTGCCGGCCGATGTGCCCGCGGGTGTTCGGGAAGACGAGCGCCCGGGCCTCGAGCTCCACTCGCCGAGCTGGCCGTCGAGGTCGACGGCCCCGAGATGCCGGCGCAGCCACGTGGCCAGTTGCGGTGAGAGGGCACGAACCGATCCTCGCCGTCCTTGCAGGGCTTCACCTTGCCGGTCTTATCGCTGATGCGTTCGCTGCACTGGATCACCCCGCCCCGAACTTGATATCGTCGCGCTCGAGGGCGGCCGCTTCGCCCACCGCAGCCCGCCAGCGTGCGAACACCCGATGAACGCGAGCCAGCGCGGATGGACGGCCTCCGCACGCCCGGAAGGGCGTCGGGCCCTCGGCCTGGGTGAAGTACGAGAGCTTGCGCGCCGCGCGCGACGGCTGAGCGCCTTGCTCACGTAGTCGCCGAGATCGTCACACGGGTTCGGGCCCGGCAGGCCCCGCTTTGCGGATCTGCTCTGAAGCGCCGCAGCGCAGGGCGGGCCCAGGCTCTTGCCGCTTCCCGCCAGCCTTGCGCGGTGCGCGCCCGATCAGTACCGCGCCGTCTCCGACGGTCCGCGTACTGGACACCGATACCCCACGCGCTACTCGAACCGGGTATGCCAGGGCTTCTATATCACCGAGAGCCAACGACAAATGCTCGGCCCGAGAGGAGCGCCCAAATGAGACGCCTGGTAGCCGCGCTTGCCGTCGCGGTGGTCTTGGCTCTTACGCTGGCCGCCGGGCTGGCCCGGGCCGCCGAGAAGGCGTGGCAGCCTCCGCCCGCGATGCAGCATGCTTTTCAGGAGTGCCTGGAATTGGTCGCACCGACTCCGCGGGGAACCAACTCGACGCATTCCTCACTGTCGGTCCCGGTGGTGAATGGCGCGTTCGCGCGCGCTGACCCCAGCCTGTTCCAGTTCGAAAAGTGCCTTAGCCGCGAAGAGCTTCGCGTTGACTGACCACCGCGAATGAAATGCTACGGCAGAAGACCCATTCAGCGGAGCATCCTCTTCAGGCATCCTTGCGGGTGCCGGGTAGTCGGTCAGCCGGGTCCGCTCCACCTCATCTTGCCCCAACCCGCGGCCTCGCCGATGGTGGGGCCCCATGATAACTGCCCGGCTTGCCTTGGTCTTAGTCCTACTCGCCGCGCCGATTGCGCTCGAGGCGCAGCAGCCGGGGAAGATGTATCGCATCGGCATGCTCAGAGAACGTCAGCGGCGGTAAACGCTGCCAGCCTCGATGGCTTCCGGCAGGACTGCGGGAACTGGATACATCGAGGGGAAAACCTTCTTCATCAGTACCGATCGTCCTGATGGCCGCGACGAACGATACGCAGGCCTGGCGGCTGAGTTGGTTCGGCTGAAGGTGGATCTGATCGTGACGAGACGCCGCACGCCCGCGGCCTAGCAGCGCCACGGCGACGATTCCCGTGGTCATCACGGGAACTGGCGATCCCGTTGGCCAGGGTATCGTGGCGAGCCTCGCGCGACCCGGCGGGAATATCACGGGGCTGAGCGCACCAGGTCACCGACATATACGCGAAACGGGTCCAGATACTCAAGGAGCTGGTACCCCGAGTCGTACGAGGTCGCCGCCCTCTTCAACATGAGCAATCCCGCCATCCCACAGGCGTGGAAAGAGGCCGATACGTCGGCGCGATCCCTAGGGATGCAGCCGCAGCTTCTCGACGTGCGAAAGCCAGAAGATCTGGGGCCCGCGTTCGACGGCGCGATCAAGCAGCGGGCGGACGGGCTGGTCGTGGGCCTCGACACGCTCACGCAGGCGAATCAGCGGCTGATCGTCGACCTTGCCGCGAAGCATCGGCTGCCGGCGGTATACGCATCCATGGAGTTCGCCGGGGGCTGGTCGTCTACGGAGTGAACTATCCTGACCACTATCGCCGCGCAGCGTTCTGTCGTGGACCGAATCTTCAAGGGTGTGCCACCCGCCGACCTCCCCATGGAACAGCCCACGAAGTTCGACCTGGTGATCAACCTCAAGACCGCCAAGGCCCTCGGCCTCACCATCCCGCAATCGGTCCTCCTCCGCGCCGATCGGGTGATCGAATGATCTCCCGCCGACGCGTGATCGCTACGGGCAGCGCTTTCCTGCAAGCGGCCGGCCGCCGGTGCTGGCCAGAACGCCGGGAAGGTGTACCACGTCGCCTATCTGGGCGGCAGTCTCGTGTCCGGGTTCCACGAGGCATTTGCGGAAGCAGCTCATGGAACTGGGGTGGAGGCGCAGCCAAAACGTGCGAATCAGTATCGCTGGTATGAGGGCAAACTCGACCTGGCGAGGAACTCGCACACGCCCTGGTGCAGCAGCGGCCTGATGTCTGGTCGTGGTCGGCCCATTCGGCGCTGGCGGCGGCGACGACTACCTCCATCCCGTGGTGTTGCGCTGGCGAGCAACCCTATCCGCATGGGACTCTCCATCCCGGCCCGGGGGTATGTCTCGCTCGACGTCGCGCTCGTCTCGTTCCTGTTGGGCCCACGGAGGGCGTTTCCCCGAGGGCGCACGATGAGATAAGCGAGTCCGATGAGTCCACATATCAGGACCACCAGCATCGCCATACCCTGTAGTCTTCCCGACCACATGGACGCGAGGCCAGCAACGAGGGGAGAAACCAAAGAAAATGCAGCATCGTCGGGGACTCCTTACTCGGTTAGCACGGCACCATGCAGCCGGGAGCGTCAGCGTGAAAACCTCCCACTACCGAGCATTGCACAGGGGTGGCGTTCCCGGCTACCGTGGGCGGCGCCATGAGTGAGAGCCCGCTGCGCGCGCCGTGGCCCTCGTGGAGCGGCTGTTTGCGCTCCTGCACGAGTGCCGCGCCCTGGTCCCGCAGCTCGAGGCCGCGGGCCCCGAGCCGGAGTCGGTCAGCGCCCAGGCCGAGCGGCTCCTCTACTTCGCGTTGGTGGGCGCGCTCGAGGCCGGCCTGGTCCGCACCGCGGAGGATGCGCTGACCGTGCTGCGGCAGGCGAGCCAGCCGCTCGGGCCGATGGGGGCGGAGTGGCTGGAGCGGCAGGAGCGGGATCTGTGAGACGCGCGGCGCGGCGTCGCCGAGATCAGGCGATCCCAGGCGCTGCTCGAGGCGTCGCTCACGAAGTTGGGGAAGGGAGCCTCATGAGACGAAGACGCATCCTTGCCGGTCTGCTGCTCTCGCTCGCCGCGCCGCTCGCCGCCGGGGCGCCAAAGTCAGAGAAAATGGCTCGCGTGGGAATTCTTGGCGCCGGTCCAGTGCCGAGCCCACAGGAGCTGGCGAAGTCAGTCTCAACAAACCGGCTCTGGCAGTCGATGAGACAGCTCGGCTGGGTCGAGGGCCAAAACATGGTCGTCGAGCGACGGTTCGGCGAGTCAGCCGCTCAGCTTCGCGCAGGCGCCGCTGACCTCGTACACCTCAAGGTCGACGTCCTGTTCGTCGGGAGCGCGGGCCTGGCAAAGCTCCTTCAATTGGAAACGAAAACCATCCCCATCGTGGTTGGTCGCGCCGAAGGCGATCTCGTTGCGGCAGGACTCGTCGATAGCCTCGCAAGGCCTGGGGGCAATATCACCGGGGCACAGATCCTTAACGATGATCTCGTCTCGAAGCGCCTCGAGCTTCTCAAAACGCTTGTACCGAATCTTTCAAAGGTCGCGCTTCTTCGAGAGGATGTCACAACCTCCGAACTCCCGCAGATACCCACTCGGTACGATCAACAGGTCACTACCGCAGCTCGGACCCTCGGCATAGAGGTTCATCCGTTCATCGTGCGCCGAGCGGACGATTTGGCTGCCGCTTTCCTCGGCATGATGAAGAATCGAGACCAAGGAATATTGGTGATCTCGTCGACCCTTATGGTCGTGCATAGAAAGGCCATCGTGCATCTTGCCGCCGCGCATCGGATAGCCGCCGTCTATGAGCTCCAGGGGTTTATGGAGCAAGGTGGACTCATGTCTTATGGAGTAAGTGATCCTGAGATGGAGCTACGTGCCGCGACCTACTTGGACAAGATCCTGAGGGGTGCGAAGCCCGCCGACCTGCCCGTCGAGCGACCCACGAAGTTCGAGCTGGTGATCAACCTCCAAGACTTTCGCCAGGCCCTCGGCGACCATCCCACCATCGTTGCTGGCGCGGGCGGATCAGGTCATCGAGTGAGATGGGCCGCGCCGCTACGACTGCGCCCTCATCATCGCGTTCCCGCGCGCGTGGACGGGCAGCGCCTCCGTTCATGGGGGACGTTGCGCGCGCCGAGTGTTCGCGTCTGCATCATGTCTCCCTTCAGGCACGACCGTTCGATCACACGACTTCATCCAACACCCGGGCGTGCCGGTCAGTATCGATTTGGACATGATTGATTCGTTTGATATGGTTCCGGTGTGGAGCTGCGACACACTCCGGTTCTTTCTCGCCGTCTCCGCGGACGAGATCGGCGAGCTGCGTAAAGCGGGTGTAGTTGCCTGAGCGAGCAGCGTGTCACGGCAGGACGAGGCGCGCCGTCCACTCTCAGCGCCTCGATCTGCGCGTCGCTGAGCCCCCGCCTCCCGGAGCACCTCGACGCCGTCCTCGCCGACGCGCGGGGCGTGGCGGCGGAACGCGGTCTTGGTCTTCTCGAAGTCGGCGGGCTGGCGAAGGTCAGGACCGGGCCCTCGGTCGGGTGCTCGCGCTCGGTGAAGAATCCCGTCGCACGGAGGTGCGGGTCCTCCGTCAGCTCCTCGAGCGTGCGCACGGGCATGGCGGGAATGTCGGCCCTGTCGAGCACCTCCAGCCACTCGGCCGTCGTCCGCTCCTTCAGCAGGCTGTCGAGCACCTGGTAGAGCTCGCTGAAGTGCCGGGCGCGCTCCAGCCGGTCGACGAACTTCTTCTCCTTCGCCAAATCGGGCCGGCCCGCCAGCTCGAAGAAGGTGATCCAGTGCTGGTCGGTGTAGGGCAGGGCGCAGATGTAGCCGTCCTTCGTCGGGAACGGATGGCGGAACCTGTTGATGATGCGGTCGTAGCCCATGTCGCCGCGCGGGGGCCGCCAGGTGGCGCCGAACAGGTGCTCGGTCAGCCAGAACGCAGCCATGGTCTCGAACATGGGGACCTCGATCAGTTGGCCCTCGCCCGTTCGCTGGCGGTGGTAGAGGGCGCCCAGCACGGCGATGGCGAGGTGGAGCCCCGTCGTCTTGTCGGCGATCAGGCTCGGCAGGAAGCGCGGCGGCAGGCCGTCCACGCGCGACTGGAGGGACGCGGCGCCGCTCACGCCCTGCACGAGATCGTCGAACGCCGGCTTGTGGCCGTAGGGCCCGCGCCGCGCGTAGCCGAGCGAGTAGGCGTACACGATCGACGGGTTGACCTGTTTGAGGTCCTCGTAGCCCAGGCCCAGGCGCTCGATGGCCTGCGGACGGCTGTTGTGGATGAAGAGGTCGGCGCGCCTGACCAGGTCCTTCACCACCGCCACGGCGCCTGGCTTCTTCAGATCGAGGCAGATCGAGCGTTTGTTGCGGTTGGCCGCGAGATAGATGGGCCCCATGCGCTTGTCATTGCCCATGGCGCCGCCGGAGGCGCGGAGAAGATCGCCCTCCGAGGGCTCCACCTTGATGACGTCCGCGCCCATGTCGGCCAGATGCTGCGTGGCCAGCGGCCCCAGCAGCACGGCCGTCAGGTCAATGACCCGCACACCCTCAAGCGCCCCCGGCATCCGTCGTCCTCCTCTGCGCGCGTGAGCCTCCGGCTTGCAGCCGGCTGCTTGCCGTGCGTCCCCAGGGAGACTACCCTCCCCGGCGCGCCCGGTCCACTGCTGGTGTCCGCGCCGCAACCGTTCGACGCGGACGGAGTCGGCCGGCGCCGGCAAGCCCGTAGAGCAATTTAAGGCTTTCCGTAAGACTCGCCGGCTCCGCCCGCCCTATCGTCTGTCCCGTGACGACCATGTAAATCTGGCTTTCCCTCTTGTGCACGTCGATGCCAATATGGTCCATGGCTGGCCTCTCCCCTCTGCGGCGTAGACCGCGATGTGCTCTTGTGGGGCAGCTTATGCCACCACGTCAAGCGAGAGGCCAGCCGCTTCATCCATCTACGCCTGCCTGGCTCCAGCGGGGCTGCGGCGTCCGGGGCTGGGGCGTGATGGCCTGGAAACGGGGGCGCGGGGAAGGGGTGCGAGGCCGCGGAGGGCGTTGATGTCGACTACGCGCGCGCAGCCACGGCATCCCCGGCTGAAAGGCTGACCTCCCGAAAAGAGGTCGAAACTGGACGTTCCAAGAAGGGGGTCAAAGAATGCTGCATCGCTTGCCCGAACGCCTCGTAGCCGTTGCTGTTTCACTGTCCCTCGCGCTGCTGGCCGGATGGGGCAGCAGCCCCCAGGCGCGAGCCGCCGGCGTAAAGCCCGGCGGCAAGATCGTCTACGGCGCCTGGCAGGACCCCGACACCTGGATCCCCAGCGCACCGGCCTGGCCGCTGCCACCCGGGTGCTGAGCCAGGTCTTCGACACCCTGGTCTACCGGCAGGCCGGCGACCCCAAGATCTACCCCGGCCTGGCCGATTCCTGGACGATCTCCCCGACGCCAGGGAATACACCTTCAAGCTGAAGAAGGGCGTGAAATTCCACGACGGCACGCCCATGAACGCCCAGGCGGTCAAGTTCACCTTTGACCGGATCCAGGACCCCAGCACCAAGGCCCTTTCGTCCAAGGGCAGCATGGGAACCTACGTCAGCAGCGAGGTCGTGGACGAATTCACCGTCAAGGTGAAGTTCAGGGACCCTTACCCGGCCTTCCTCACCCTGGCCGCCACCACCACCGTGGGCATCATCTCCCCCACGGCCGCCAGGAAGGGGCTGGAAGAGTTCGCCCGAAAGCCCATCGGCACCGGGCCCTTCATGATCAAGGAGTTCGTGCCGAAAAGCCACATCGTCCTCGCGAAGAACCCCGAGTACTAACTGGGCCTCGCCGATGTTCAAACACACCGGCCCGGCCTATCTTGATGAAGTGATGTGGAAGATCATCCCCGAGACCAGCACACGCATGGCCACGCTCGATACCGGCGAATCGGCCGTCATCGAGTACCTGGTGCCGAGCGATGTGCAGCGCTACCAGAAGGACAAGCGCTTCAAGGTGCTATTGATCGACACCCCCGGAGCGCCCCGGATGAACGTGCTCAACGTGACGAAGCCACCCCTCGACAACCTGAATGTCCGCCGGGCCATCGCCTACGCCACCGACCGGGTCTCCATCGTCGACAACCTGTTCAAGGGCGTGTACATGCCCGCCTATGGCCCCCTGGAGAAGTCGACCTTCGGCTACGACCCGGCCGTCGAGAAGATGTACCCCTTCGACCTGAACAAGGCGAAGGCGCTGCTGGAAGAGGCCGGCTGGAAGTCGGGCCCCGGCGGCATTCGGGTGAAGGACGGTAAGCCCCTGGAGACTCTTTTCGTCGTGCAGACCAACGACCAGTGGGACGAGGTCGCCCAGATGTGGCAGGCCCAGCTGCGGGAAGCCGGCATCGACATGAAGATCACCTTCGAAAGCTCGCCCACGGTCTTTGCCACGTACAACAAGGGCACCCAACACTTCGCCGACTTCTTCTTCTGGTCTCCCGATCCTGTGTTCCTCTTCTCGATGTTTCATTCCAAGAGCATCCCGTCAAACTTCAACTGGGCCCACTACAGTAACCCCGACGTCGACAAGATGATCGAGGCGTCCATGGCGGAAGGCAACGCCGCGAAGCGGGCCGCCCTGGTTCAGGAGATCCAGAAGAAGGTGATGGAGGACGCCACCATCGTCTCCATTCACACCAAGCGCACGGTGATGGCCCTGGACGCCAAGCTGGACGGTCTGGCCTTCACGTTCCAGACGTACCCCTACTTCTACGACCTGCACTACACGCAGTAGCGGGCAGAGCGGACGGGGCGGGGCTGCGTGTCGCTCGCCGGTGAGCGGCGCGCGCCAGCCCCAGCCGCTGCAGGCGTCCGGGGTGATGCGGCATGCTGGGGTACGTCGCCAAGCGCCTCTTGCAAGCGGTGCCCGTGCTGATCGGCGTCTCGATCCTGGTCTTCCTCCTGATACACCTGATCCCGGGCGACCCGGTGCTGGTCATGCTCCAGGGTTCTCCCAATGTCACCCCGGAGCTGATTGCCGAGGTGAGGCGGAACCTTGGCCTCGACGTGCCATTGCCACAGCAGTACCTGAGCTACATCAGCCGGGTCATCCGGGGGACCTGGGCAAGTCCATCTGGACCGGCCAGCCCGTCTGGCGAGAGATGCAGGGCCAGTGGCCCAGCACTCTCGAACTCACCCTCGCCTCCATGGGTACGGCCGTGGTGCTGGGGGTCACTCTGGGTACGCTTGCGGCGGTAAGGCGGGGAACGTGGGTCGACTCCATCGTCATGGGCATCTCACAGCTCGGCGTGTCGATCCCGCTGTTCTGGTCGGGGCTGATCCTGATCTTCCTCTTCTCTCTCACCCTGGGCTGGCTGCCCGCCACCGGGGTCGGGGATGGAAACGGCTCCTCCTGCCCGCCTTCGCCCTCGCCACCAACTATTCCGCCGTCATCGCGCGCATGGTGCGATCGTCGCTGCTGGAGGTGCTGAGCCAGGACTACATCCGCACCGCCCGGGCCAAGGGGCTGGCCCCGCTGCGGGTGACCTTGCGCCACGCCCTGAGAAATGCCCTGATTCCCGCGATCACTATCGTCGGGCTCCAGTTCGGCAACCTGCTCGGCGGGACCGTGGTCATCGAGACCGTCTTCTCCCGTCAGGGCCTGGGGCGCCTCGCCTACACCGCGATTCTGGCGAAGGACTTTCCCATCGTTCAGGGAGTGGTGCTGGTGCTGGTCCTCGTGTATGTGCTGCTGAACGTGGCGGTGGATCTGTCGTACGGCCTGCTCGACCCCGCATCCGCTACGAATGAATCCGGGAGCCGACCATCGGTGCGACGCCTGCTGAAGAACGGCAGCGCTCTGTTCGGACTCGCCATCCTGGGCACGATCGTGGTGCTGGCCCTTCTGGCTCCTGGATCAGCCGTTTCGACCCGATCAAACAGAATCCCCGGGAGAGCAGCCGCCCGCCCAGCGCCGACCACTTCTTCGGGACCGACCGATTTGGGCGCGACGTCTGGGCTCGCACTGTCGCCGGAGGCCGCCTTTCTCTGCGCACTGGCATCGTGGCGGTGGCGATCAGCATGGCCATCGGCTTCGTGCCCGGTCTGGTCGCCGGTTATCGCGGCGGCTGGATCGATGCGCTGATCGGCCGGGCGGTCGACATCATGCTGGCCTTTCCGGGCATTCTGCTGTCCCTGGCCATCGTCGCGGCGCTGGGACCAGGTCTGTTCAACGTGCAACTGGCCATCGGCATTTCCCTGTCGCCCACCTTCGTCCGGCTGGTGCGGGGCTGCGTCTTGGCCGCTAGGGAAAACACCTACGTCGAGGCCGCCCGGGCCTCGGCTGCAGCGACGCGGCGGTGCTGGGCCGACACATCCTCGCGAACATCCTCGGCCCGATCACGGTGATGACCACCGTCGCACTGGGCTGGGCGATGTTGATCGCCACCTCGCTCAACTTCCTCGGCATGGAGTGCAGCCGCCGACCCCGAGTGGGGGCCGACCTGGCCCTGGGCCGGGACCACATGCGAACGGCCTGGTGGATTTCCGCCTTCCCGGCTTTTCATCATGTTCACGATCCTGGCGATCAACCTGGTCGGCGACGGGCTGCGGGATGCGATCGACCCCAGCCTGGAGATTCGCTAGGAGGCCGTCGGAGAAACGCTGGCTAGGGCATCGGCCTGGGCCGCGCGCCAGACGCCTGCGCCATCCCGATCCGCTCGTCAGCCCTTCACGGCGCCCATCGTCAAGCCGCGCACAAAGTACTTCTGGACGAGCAGCGCGAAAATGATAACCGGCAGAGCGATCAGCACGCCCCCGGCGCTCATCTCGCCCCAGGCCACCCCACGGTCGGTGACGAATCCGGCGACCACCACCGGCAGCGTTCGCGTGGCGCTGCTGCTGGTCAGGATCAGCGAGAACAGGAACTCGTTCCAGCCGAGCAGGAAGGCGAAGACCGAGGTGGCGGCCAGCCCCGGCGCGGCCAGCGGGACGACGATGTGCCGCAGCACGCCCAGCCGATCGCAAGCCGTCCACGCTGGCCGCCTCCTCCAGGTCCACCGGGATGTCCTGGAAGAAGCCGATCATCATCCAGATCACGAATGGCAGCGCGAAGGTGGTGTAGGCGAGGATCAGCGAGGTGTAGGTGTCCAGCAGCCCCAGCTCGGACATGATCACGTAGTACGGTAGGACGATCACGATCCGCGGCACCATCCGCATGACCAGGTAGAAGAGCGGGATGGCGGTGGCCCCGGGGAAGCGGAAGCGGGTGAAGGCGTAGGCGGCCAGCGAGCCGAAGGTGATCGCCAGCACGGTAGTCACCGAGGCCACGATCAATGTGTTCACCACGTACCGGCCGAACGCCACCTTGCCGAGCAAGTTCTGGTAGTTCTCGAGGGTTGGCTCCCAGACCCAGGCTGGCGGGATAGCGAAGCGTCAGTAGGCCGGGCTTCAGCGAGGCGGATGCCATCCAGTAGATCGGGAACAGGCAGACCGCTAGCGACACGGCGATCACCAGCCAGAGCGGCACCTCGCCTCGGAGGGAGGCCCGCGCTCGGCCGAGTGCGCGAGGCTTTCGAGTCGGCCGCGCGACGCTCTCGGCGCTCACGTCAGGCGTCCTGACGCGCGGCCTGAAGCTGCCGCACGAAGCCGTAGCAGATCACCAGCACGATCGAGAGCATCGCGAATGAGAGGGCGGCAGCGTAGCCCATGTCGAGGAACTTGAAGCCGACCCGGTAGGTGTACAGAGCCACCATCTCGGTCGCCGTGCCGGGTCCGCCGCCGGTCAGCACGAACGGCGTGTCGAACTCGCGGAAGACATCCATGACCCGGATGATCAGGACGATCATGATCAGCGTCCGCAGATGGCGAACGGTGATGTAGCGAAAGGCGGCCAGCCAGCCGGCGCCGTCCAGGGCGGCTGCCTCGTATCGCTCGGCGGGGATCGACTGGAGGCCGGCCAGCAGGACCAGAAAGACGAACGGGGTGGTCCGCCAGACGTCGAGCAGGATGATCGAGGCCATCGCCCATCGTGGGTCGCCAAGCCAGAGGACCTGCCGGCCGAGCAGGTAGTTGATTATCCCGAAGTCGGCGTTCAGCATGTAGGTCGCGATCAATGCCGCCACGACCGGCGTCAAGACGATCGGGATCAGGAACGACGTGCGGAGAGCGCCCTGTCCTCGGCCGCCTCGGTTCAGGAGGAGGGCCAGCCCAAACCCCAGGACGAACTCCAGTGTCACCGCTCCGAGCATGTACATGCCGGTGTTTCCGAGCGAGGTCCAGAACACGCTGTCGTCTAGCACGTTCAGGTAGTTCCGCGCTCCGACGAACGTGAACTCGCCAGGACGCTTCAGCGAGTACCGCTGGGTGCTCAGCCAGAGCGAGTAGACCAGAGGGTACAGCATCACCAGCGTCGAGAGCGTCAGCGCCGGCGCGATGAAGAGGTATGGTACCGCGACCCGGCGCGCCGCCAGGCGCATGAGCGGGTTGTCTCGAGCGGCGGCCTGGTCCATGGTCTCGTCCTTCGACTCGGGATGCGCGGTCGTTCGCGTGCGTGGGTCTGGACCAGCCCCTCCAGGGGGCGATCGCGCGTTGCGTCGCTACCGATACCCCGCCCGCTTGAGGACGCCGTTGATCCCCTCCGCCGCCTTCTTCAGCGCGTCCTTCGGCGGGGTGGAGCGGGCCGCGACGCTCGAGCCCATGACCTCGAGCTCCGACATGATCTCAGCCGTCTCGGGAAGGAACGGCCGGACCTTGGCGATCTTCAGCGACTGGAGCTGGACGTCGGCGTAGGGGAAGCTGGCCTTGAACTTCGGGTCGGTCAGCATCGACTCACGGACCGGGTGGCCGGAGCCAGCCAGCGCGTACTGGAGGCCGCCCTCCTTGCCAGTCATCCACTTGATGAAGGTCAGGCCGCGTCCACCTTACCTGGCTCGATGTCGGCCGGCATCGCCATCGTCCAGATGCCGCGCATCGGCGCCCGCGTCTTCTGCCGCGGCACCAGCGCCTGGCCCATCTTGCCGACCACCTTGGAGGTCTTCGGGTCCTCATAGCTGCGGGCGGTGGAGGCCCAGTTCCAGAACATGGCCACCTTGCCCAGCTGGGCCGCGGTGGTCACCTCCGGCTGGGCGTAGGAGGCCGAGCCGGGCGGCGAGACCGAGAACAGCTCCTTGTAGAACTCGAGCGCCGCTAACCCCTGATCGTTGTCGAAGGCCACCTGGTAGTCCGGCGTCAGGATCTCGTTTCCCAGGACCACTGAAGGATCAGCATGAACGCGGCGACCTGGACGTCGCGCTTGCCACGCTCGGCCCAACCCCAGATCTCCTTACCGGGATCGGTGAGCTTTTCGCGGTCTCCATCACCTCCTGCCAGGTGTCCGGGGTCTTCAGGCCTTTCGCCTGGAGTAGGTCCTTCCGATAGAAGAGGAAGGGCACGTTCGAGTCCATCGGGAGGGAGACCTGCTTGCCCTTCCACTGACCGGCCTGCATGGTGATCGGCACGAAGTCCTGGACGTCGAGCTTGTCGCGCTTGATCAGCTGCTCCAGCGGGTACAGGTACGCTGCGAGCTGCGGGACGTACCCCTCGTCACAGAAGAACACGTCGTACGCCTTCGTCTTGCCGCTCAGCGCCAGGGCCAGCTTCTCGTGGAGCGGCGCGTACGGCAGATCGTCCTGGACCACCTTGATGCCGCTGGCCTGCTCGAACTTCGGCAGGATCGAGCGGGTGCCGTCGGCCTTGTAGCCGGCGACCATCGCGAACTTCAGCTCCACGCCCTTGGTGGGCGCCGCGGCCGGGGCGGTCTGGGCTGGCGCGCTGGGGCTGCGGACAGCGACGACCGTGACGGCCGCCGCGCTCCCCGAGAGCGCGATGAACACCCGTCGCGTCATCCGGCTCGGCTTCTGAGAGCCCTCCATCGTCGTCCCTCCCGTTCATCTCGCCCATCGTCGGGCGAGTCGCTCGGACCGCGCGGTCGAAAAGTCGCGCGTAGCTTACCACCAACCGTCCACCCCTTCCCAACACACGAAATCGGGGCGCGGCACGCCGCGCCCGACGGTTGGTGCCAAGGCCAACACCGCGTACCACAGCCAGGATGCTCAGAGCGCGCGCGGGTCGCCAGGCGTGGCACCCGCCCTCCGCCTGCGCCGCGGCTTCAGCCACAGCCTGCTCGAAGCGCCCAAGGCACTCCTCCACGGCGGCGTAGTCCTGGCGATCGAACGCCTCGAAGACCGGCCGACGGTAATGGACGGCCAGCTGGCGACGCAGCTGGTCCGGCAGCCGCTGGCTCAGCTCGAAATAACGGGCCGAGACGTCGCGCTCCCGTTCGGCAAGCGGCCAGTAAGGTGCCGGCATCTCCGGAAGCCGCGCTACCACGTCCGGCAGCGGCGGGAATGGCGCGTGCGGCTCGGTCTGGTACCAGTAGGCGACGCTGCTGTAGTCGTTCGCCAGGTCATTGTTGTGGCCGTGCTCGATCGTGACGCGGATCGACTGCTGAAAGCGGACCGGGTCGTTGACGAAGAACCGGTACATCCCGTTCTTACCGGCCCAGAGCGGGTCTCCGATCTGGTGCATGCCCATGTACGGCCCGGCGTACGGCACGTTCGGGCAGGCGCCGGCGCCAAAGATCTCCTCGGTGCCGGTGCCGTGGATCGAGGGTGGCCAGGTCTCGCCGTCGACGAAGACCATGTCGTCGCCCTCGCCCCACCAGTCGCCGCTGGAGTTGTCCACCCCCAGGACGAAGCCGGCCAGGCTTCCTGGCCGGCTGCCTCCAGGATGACGTAGTTCTCCGCGCCGCTCACGTTCTTCCCGGTCCAGTGGCCCGGCGGCTGCACGGCAGCGCGGGTCGGGCGCTCGCGGCGCCACTGGGCGTGAAGGCGGCCGACGTTCGGCGCCAGTTCCGACAGCTCTTCATAGTCCAGGTGGTACCAGCAGTTCGGGACCGGCAGATCGCCCTGATTCTCGAGCTCGATTCGGGCTCGCCTGGCGAGACGGCATCGGCAGGAAGCAGTTGAAACCGTCGGCCACGTTGGCGCCGTAGCCGCCCGGGTAGATTGCCAGCACCAGCGAGGAGAAATAGGTGAGCTTACCGTTGGTGGCGCCGAAGAAGTCGCCGAACGGTACCTCGATAGATGGTGTCGTCTCGCCATCCCAGTAGGCTCGGATGACGACCTTGCGCAGGTACAGTTGGTCCGGACAGCGGATGACGGCGTAGAAGCGGTTGACGCAGCCGGCACCCTCGATGTCCGCCAGGACGGCCGTCTGGCCCGGCTCGATGGTGACCCAGTCGCGATTGCCGCCGGTCCGGTCATAGCTGGTGATCCGGCGCGACCGGCGCGGCCGAACGATCGTCAGCTCACGGAGCAGGCTCGATGGCAGTCCAGAAGAGTCGTCGATCACCGTCAGCCCCTGATCCTCGTCAGCTTGGCAATATCAGTGACGGTTCCTGTTTAGCGCATTCCAAAGACGCCCGCCCCGCTCCTGCGAGCACGACCACACGGACGTCGGGATCCGCTTCCGCATCGCGCGTGAAGCGGGCCAACTCGTGGTGAAGCGTTCCGTTCACAGCGTTGAGCCGCTCCGGCCGGTTGAGCGTCACGACCGCGACACCGTTCGAACGCGTCTCGATCCGCATCGCCAGGTAGCTGTCTTGTTGGAGCGCCATCCCCCACCTCCGTTTACCTTCATGCTTGCGATAACCCCAGATGGCTTCGCTGGCCTGCCAGAGCGCGAGCGCCATCAGGCCGACCGCAACCAGCCAGAGCAGGATCTTACCAAAGGGCTGTTCAGCCAGTGTTCTCAGCGCCCCGAGAGGTCGGCGCTCTTGCTTGCCCACCCGCCCCACGCCTTGTGCAGCGCAAGCCAGCCGATCAACAGGTGTACAACGCCATAAGCGATCAACTCCGACGCGGGCGAGCACCTCCAGCGACGCGCCGGCCTGTTCGGACGTACCACCAGCATCGGTTGCCATCGCAGCGTGCCCTCGCCCGTCTGGCGCCGAGCTGAAGCCATTGCGGCTCCAGCGGGGATGCGGCATGCGGGGCTGGGGGCGTGATGGCCTGGGAGCGAGGGCGCAGGGAAGGGGGCGCGAGGGCGCGGAAGGCTTTGATGTCGACTACGCGCCCGACGCGAGGGTGGGGAGGAGACGACTGCATCCTCCACCACGTTGACACCGCGAGGATGTGACGCTACGGTGACGGCAGCCCAACGGCCGCTTGTGGCGCGCTCGGGATGGGCGATTGTGGTACGTCGTACAACCAAGGAGGGCGCCATGAGCCTCCGACCCGCTCTGGTTCTCCTGCTAGCCTCTTCCCTGCTGACCCCCGTCGACCTGTCCGCACAGACCAAGGACGACACCCTGGTCTACGCTCTCCAGAGCGACGTGCAGACGTGGGATCCGCCGAACTCCGTGCTCCGCGAGAGCATCATCCTCGGCTACCACGTCTTCGACCACCTGGCCGCGCGCGACCTCAAGACAGGCAAGGTCGGACCCAGCCTGGCCGTGTCGTGGAGGAACGTCGACGACACGACCTGGGAGGTCAAGCTCCGCAAGGACGTCAGGTTCCACGACGGCACGCCGTTCTCGGCGAAGGACGTCAAGGCCACGTTCGAGCGAGTGTTGAACCCGGAGCTGAAGCTTCTCTACCGGTCCTCCCACCTGAAGATCAAGAGCGTCGAGATCATCGACGATCTCACCGTGCGTTTCAGGACCGACGGGCCCTATCCCCTGTTCGTCGAGCGGCTCACCTCGCAGGTCATGCAGTCGGAGAAGGCCATCCGCGAGAAGGGACACGAGTGGTTGCAGGGGAATCCCGTCGGGACCGGACCCTACAAGCTCGTCAGGTGGACCAGGAAGCAGGAGCATTTGCTCGTCCGCAACGACGATTACTGGGGCCCCAAGCCGGCCTTCAAGTACGTGCGTGTGCGGATCATCCCCGAGCAGGCCACCCAGATCGCCGAGCTCATCTCCGGTGGCGTCGACGTCATCAAGGCGGTGCCGCCCGATCAGATGGACGTCATCAACAAGTCCGGCCACGCTCGCACGTCGACCTCCCCGATCCTGCGCACCGGCTTCATCCAGCTGGACCAGGCGGGACGCTCGGGCAAGAACCCTTTCCAGGACCGCCGCGCGCGGCTCGCCGCCAACCAGGCGGTCGACGTCGACTCGATCATCAAGCACGTGATCAACGGCCTGGGCGATCGCACCGCGACCGTGATCAACCCGATGGCCTTTGGCTACGACCCGTCCATCAAGCCCTACAAGCAGGACCTTGAGCAGGCCAAAAGGCTGCTCGCCGAGGCCGGCTATCCCAGCGGCTTCGAGGTCGGCTTCTTGCGCACGCAGCCCGTCGTCGAGCCCGGCCTGGTTCAGACCTCGGATGCCATCGTGGCCGATCTCGTCAAGGTCGGCATCCGCACCAAGTCACGGATGGTCGGCGAGGTCGGTCCCTTCACCAACCTGGTCCGCGACAGCAAGGCGGATCCCATGTTCGAGTGGTCATGGGGCTACGCCTCGGTCTTCGACGCCGACGCCATCCTCTACGACGTCATGACGTGCAACCAGCCGTACAGCTACTACTGCAACGCCGCGCTCGACGACCTCGTGATCCAGGGCCGCTCGACGCTCGACACCAAGAAGCGCACGGAGCTCTACACGCGAGCCCAGAAGCTGATCCACGAGGATGCCGCCTTTCTCTACAAGTGGGGCTGCGGGGCGTGTGGGGCATCAGCAACCGCATCGAGTACGAGGCGCCGCGCGACGAGATCGACCGCATGTTCGTGGTGACCGCCCGGAAGAAGTAGCCCCCGTCGCCCGGCCAGTCGGCGAACGCTTGCCGTAGCGACGCCAGTCGGCCCACGCGCTCGACCGCGTGCGGGCGAGTTGCTCCCGCGGGTCAGGTGAAGATCGACTCGCCGAGCTTTGGCCGGCCGCCTGCCTTGACAGCGCCCGACGGCCGGCGCAGCATCGCGGGCGAGAACATCACGGGAGCGCGGACGCCGACGCTCCTCATCTCCCCGGAGGGCTCCATGCTGCGCGTGACACGCGACTTGATGCTGCCGACCGCCATCACCGGCTCGTATCCTCGCCCGCTCTGGTACGACGCGAACCTGTCCGGCCGGTCGTTCAAGGCCGCGCTCGGCGACTCGATGTTCCGCGAGCAGTATCTCGACGCGGTGGCCGCCGTCATCAATGCCCAGGAAGCCGCGGGGCTCGACATCGTCACGGACGGCGACAGCCGCTTCGACCTGGCGGTGGGCGGTAAGTCGTGGTTCTTCTACGCCGATCGAGCGGCTCGGCGGCATCGAGGGCCACCAGCGACACCTCGCGCGGCTGGATGCAGCGGCACGACATCCGCCCGGGCAAGATCCTCTGGGAGGTTCAGGAGGCCTACCAGCCCGCGGTGGTCAAGAACCGCCTCACGCCGCGGTCCGCTCGAGTACGCCGCGCTCTGGAAGGTCGCCCAGCGCCTGACCGACAAGCCCGTGAAGTTCGGCGCGATCTGCGCGCCCGCTCTCGCCAGCATGCTGTGGGACGAGCACTACCGTGACGACCGCGCGCTCATCAACGACCTCTCCGACATCATGAACGCCGAGTTCCGCGAGCTGGCCGCCGCCGGGTGCCCGCTCATCCAGGTCGAGGAGCCGCCGCACCACGGCCGCACCACGCGCCCCGACTGCACCGACGCCGATCTCGAGTTCCTCACCCAGGCGTTCAACCGCCAGCTCGTCGGGGTCGACGCCGAGATCTGGGTGCACACGTGCTGGGGCAATCCGAACCAGCAGCGCGTGTACTGGAACACCCCGAGCTACGAGCGCGCGCTGCCGTACCTGCTCCAGCTCGACGCCGACGTCATCACCTTCGAGTGCGCGAGCACCGACGGCATGGACCTGCCGCTCTTCGCTCGGTACCGGACCGACAAGAAGATCGGCATCGGCGTGATCAGCCACTGCAACACCGTGGTGGAGCCGTCCGGAGCACGTGGCCCGGCTGATCCGGAAGGCGCTCGAATACATCCCGCGCGAGCGGCTGGTCGTCACCACCGACTGCGGCTTCGGCCGCGAGGGGCTGAGCCGCCGGATCGCCTTCTACAAGTGCGTCGCCCTCGTGGAGGGCACCAACATCGTTCGCCGCGAGCTGGGCCTGCCCGAAGCTCGCGTCCGGGCCAGTGACCCCGGTCTCTGGTTCGCGAGCTGAGGGCTAAGATCTCGGGCGCTGACCCGATGAGAGCGCGAGCGTCGAGAGTGCGGTGCGCGCGAGTGCTGGCCGCGGGCGCCGGCCTCGCCGCCATGCCCTGACCATCCTCCGCCCTGTCTGTCCAGGAGGCCTTGCTTCTGGACGTGCCTGCCATCGCGCTCGTGAGCGCCGAGGTCAAGGCGAGCGCGACGGTCAACTGTGGCCAGGGTCCCATCACGATGAGCCCGAGACCGTTCATCGAGGTCGGCACCGGATGGTTCGTGGACGGCCGCGGCTACCTCATCACCAACACGCACGTTATCGATCCCGCATACCGTGTGCCGCCGTGGGTCGCGTTCGATCTGAAGCTGAGGGCGGTCGAGGAAGGCTGTGTGAACCCCGGCGCTGAAGGCACGCGGGCTGGCGCGAGGTCAACGGCCTGACCTCGAGGGAAGGGATCCACAATCTCGGGCCGGGCGGCCCCTGACGTACCCCCGGATTCGGTGGGGCCTACCCTACAGACCGTGCGGATGATGAGGGTGGCGCCTGTGATGAACAGCGCGGCGCCGATTATGCGTGCGATCACCGAGGAGCACGTCGACGAGCAGCACGAGCTGGGTGACGTAGGCACGTAGGCCAGTACGCATGATTCAGGCTCGATAGGGCAAAGCCGCATCAAGGCGGTCCGCGCGGCCTGCGGCTCGCTCGCGCACCCGTTCAGCTCACAGCGGTCGGCGGGCCAGGCTGAAGCTCTGGCCGGTTGGCCCGCCCTTCGGGCGGAGGGCCAGCCACAGGATGAGCTCGGCCACTTCCTCGGGGAGCTTCACCCGTTCGCTCGGGGCAAACGGCGGCGGTGCATCGGGACGGAACACGCCCTCCGTGAGCTTGGTGTAGACGGGCCCAGGGACGACCTCGTTGACGTCGATGCCGTGCGGCCACACCTCCTGGGCCAGGACTTGCGTCAGCATCCAGGCGCCAGCCTTGGAGGCGCTGTAGGCCGAATTCCCCGTGGCTACTCCGTGCCCCATGCCGGAGCCGATGTTGATGATTTTTCCCCTCGCGCGCTGATCATGAAAGGCAGGGCGGCCCGGGTGCAGTAGTAGATGCCCAGCAAATTGGCCGTGATGGTCGAGGCCCAGCGAGCTGGATCACTGTCGACGACTTCTGCGCGCTCCGCCGATCCGCCAGCATTGTTCACGAGGATGTCCAGGCGTCCAAGCTCTGCCACGGTTGATTCCACCGCCGACCGGCAGTCGTCGTACGCCGTGACATCACAGCGCCGTGCTAGCGAGCGGCGGCCCCGTGCCCGTACCTCTCCGGCTACAGCCTCCAGCTCGGTGGTCGTGCGGGCCGTGACGACCACGTCCGCACCCGCCTCGGCCAGAGCCAGGGCGGTAGCACGGCCAATTCCACGCCCTCCTCCAGTGACCAGCGCGACGCTGCCGAGAAGCTCCATCACTCGATCCCTCCGCGCGGGAGCCTAACACGCGCCGAACCGCCGTAGCACCGGCCGCTGCGAGCCGAGCCGGCGCCACAGACGGATCTCTTACACCTGGACGCCCAGCGGCGGTCCGGAGCAAAGTAGGGTCGAGGACTGGTGCGGTGCCCCGTAGGCTCCCCTTGGCTGTATCCGCCGTTTCCAGCTTCGTGCCCGTGTAGGTTCGCCGTGAGCCAGTCTCCAGCCCCCGCCACCTCAAACGGCGCGAACACCGAGCGCAAGCGGCCCGGCAGAGGCAGGTCCTGGACGCGATGGACAAAGTTCTCCGCCGAGCCGGACGGGACGCGGTAGCCGTGCTGGCGGAGCAGGGCCCGGATGACGGAGATATAGCGCGTGCGCGTCCGGACGACGGCGTCGCGGACCAACAAGCGGCCCCGCACGTGCCGCTGGGCGATCGGAGAGCCGATGGGCGGGGCGGTAGGCGCCGAGCAGGCACGCCTCCGCCATAGCGCGGGCATCGCGCCGATCGGTCTTGACCTTGCGGGAGCGGGTCGCATACATGGGGGCGAAGTTCGGGTCGGCGACGATGACCTCGTGGCCGAGGGCCTCGAGACAAACAGGCCACCCTTTCGCTGTCGGTCGAGGCCTCAATCAGGATCTGGGCGCCATGAGATGGGCAACCGGCAAAGGCCCCCGGACCGGACGGGTTAGGGACCCATCGCCCCTTGTAGGCCGCTCCTGGCACGTTTGGCCGTGGCCGGCCCGGGAGCCACAGGCGCGTCCCTGCGGAAGGAATAGACCAAGGTCCACTACCTGGTTTAAGGCGGGGCTGGTACGGTTTACGCGCCACACTCGGTGATTTCCCCAACTGGGACCCCGTCTGCTTGGCTATGTCACGGCGGGACGAGGGTCCACGCACGGGCGCGGACCGCGGCCGGACGGGCTCATGTTGCCTTCGCTCTAGCCATCTCGGGACCTCCCCGGCCATGGATCGATCGCGGGGCAGGACGCTCCACTCGCGCGGTAGGCAGTGGCCGAGCCCGGCGTGGAAGGGGAGGTGGGTTGCGTGGACAGCATCAGAGCGTGGCTCTCCGAGCTAGGGCTATCTCAGTACGCTGAAGCGTTCGAGTCCAACGATGTCGCCCTGGATCTTCTTCAGGCGCTGACGGATCAGGATTTACGGGAGCTCGGCGTCCAGTCGCTGGGGCACCGCAAGAAGCTCCTCAAGGCCATCGCCGAGCTGAATAGCGCCGAGACGCCGACGCGGGTTCCCCCGCCGAAGTGATTCGTGCCACGCCGGTCACGCCCACCCCGGCCGCGTCCGCGACCACCGAGGGCGAGCGCCGCCAGCTGACGGTGATGTTCTGCGACCTGGTGGGCTCGACGGCATTGTCCGAACGCCTCGATCCGGAAGAGCTGCGCGCCGTCATCCGCACCTACCAGGACTCCGCGGCGCACGTCATCGAAGGCTTCGCGGGCCACATTGCGCAGTACCTCGGCGATGGGCTTCTGGTCTACTTCGGTCATCCCGTTGCTCACGAGGACGACGCTCACCGTGCGGTGCGGGCCGGCCTGGGAATCATCTCCGCGATGCGTGAACGGAATGCGCGTCCCATGAACGATGCGCAGGCACGGCTATCGGTGCGTATCGGCATCCACACCGGTGTGGTGGTGGTGGGGGACATCGGGGGTGGGGCGCGACACGAGCAGCTCGCGCTGGGCGACACGCCGAACCTGGCGGCACGGCTGCAGGCCTTGGCCGAGCCCGACAGCGTGGTGATCAGCGAGCGCACGCGCCAGCTTGCCGGTGGCAGCTTCGAGTATGCCGACCTGGGTCAACACGTTCTCAAAGGCATCTCCCAGCCAACCCGTGCCTGGCGCATCGCCGGGGTCAGTGCCGCAGCCAGCCGCTTCGAGGCCGCGACCCACACGGGGCTCACGCCCCTGGTGGGGCGCGAGCAGGAGATCGGGCTTCTCACCGAGCGCTGGCGACTCGCGCAGGAGGGCGAAGGCCTGGTCGTGCTGCTCTCGGGCGAGCCGGGCATCGGCAAGTCGCGCATCCTGAGTGCGCTGCGCGAGCGTCTGCAGGACGAGGTCAAGGGCACGCTCCGCTTGCAGTGCTCGCCCTACCACGTCAACAGCCCCCTGTACCCGACCATCGACAACTTCGAACGGACGCTCGAGTTCGGCCGCGACGAGCCGGCATCCTCCAAGCTGGACAAACTCGAAAGGCTGATGGCGGGACAGTACGGGCGTCCGCTCGAGGATGTCGGCTTCGTCGCCACGATGCTGTCCATCCCCTGCGAGGAGCGCTACGGGCCATTGGCCATGACCCCGCAGCGACAGAAGGAAGAAACGATCCGCGCGCTGGTCGACATGGTCGAAGCGATCGCGCGCCGGCAGCCCACGGTGATGGTGCTCGAAGATGCGCACTGGGCCGATCCGACTAGCCTGGAAGAGCTGGATCTCATCATCGACCGGGTCCGGAACATCCCGCTGCTCGTCGTGCTGACCCACCGTCCCGAGTTCCAGTCGCGCTGGTCGGGGCATGGACACGTCGTGACGCTCAATCTCTCAAAGCTCTCACGCGCACAGAGCACCGCAATCGTGTCCAAGGTCGCCGGGGGCAAAGCGCTCCCCGGAGACCTCCTCGAGCGGATTCTGGTCAAGGCCGACGGGGTGCCACTGTTCGTGGAGGAGCTCACCAAGGCCATCCTCGAATCCGGCGAGCTCAAAGAGGCGGACGACCACTACGACTACGCCGGCGCCGCCCGCACCGTCACCATCCCGGCCACGCTGCGAGACTCGCTGATGGCGCGACTCGATCGCTCCATGCCGGTGAAAGAGATGGCGCAGATCGGGGCGGCCATCGGGCGCGAGTTCAGCTACGAGCTCATTGCCGCTGTCGCCCCCATGACTAAAGCGCAGCTGGACGATGGCCTGGCGCAGCTCACCGAATCGGGGTTGGCCTTCCGTCGGGGGACGATTCCACAATCTGTCTACACCTTCAAGCACGGCCTGGTGCAGGACGTGGCGTATGACTCGCTGCTCAAGAGCCGAAGACAAGAGCTGCACGAGAAGATTGCGCGCGTGATCGAGGAGCAGTTCCCCACTCTGAAAGACGCCGAGCCCGAGCTGCTGGCCCACCACTACACCGAGGCTGGCCTTGCCGAGGCCGCGATAACGTATTGGCAAGAGGCGAGCCAGCGGGCCGCGCGGCGCTCGGCCCATATCGAGGCGGAACGCCACCTGAGGAAAGGACTGGCAGTCCTGGCGACCATGGGCGAGACAGCGGCGCGCAATCGTCTGGGGATATCCCTTCAGAACGCCCTCGGCGTATGCCTGATGCCGACGAGAGGGTTCGGCAATACCGAGGTAGCGAGCGCGTTCGAGAGCGCGGCGGCCATTGCCCGACAGGAGGGCGATAGGCGGGGCTTGTTCGTTGCCTTGCGCGGTCAGGGGCAGTATCAGATGATTTCGGGGGATTTGCGGACGGCGCGCGCCCAGACCCGTAACATCCTGGCTCTCGCCGACGAGATAGGCGACGCGGGCTTCTTCATCGAGGCTCACCATCTCGCCTGGAGCACCCTCGCCTTCACCGGGGACTTCGCCGCGGCCCGCGAGCACGCCGAGCGTGGCATGGCACTGTATGATCGCGAGCGCGACCATCGCCTGACGTACATCTTCTCTGGTCACGACCCGGGCATGTGTGGCCGATCATTCGGATCTCTCGCCGTGTGGCAACTCGGTTACCCTGACACGGCACTCGCCATGTGTCGTGACGGGCTCGCGCTCGCCGAGGCTGTGTCCCACCCGTTTTCGGTCACGATCGCCCTGTGGGGAATGGGGATCCTGAGCCTGCTGCGCCGTGACACCGGCCACCTTGGCGTGACCGGCGAGAGGATGATCGCGCACTGTCGGGACAAGGGGTTCGCGCCATTCATTCCAATGGGGATGATCCTTCGAGGCGGAGCCATGGCGACCGAGGGCGCGGTCGCGCAAGGTATTGCGGACATTCGGGAAGGCATCGCCGGCGTGCGCTCCAAGGGGACCGAATTCACGGTGCCGACATTCTTTGCCTGGCTCGCCGCGCTGTGCCTTGACGGCGGGCAGCTGGAGCAGGGCTGGACGGCGCTGGAAGAAGGGCTGGCCATGTCGGAAAAGAATGCGGATCGCTTCAGCCTGCCGGAATTCCACCGGCTGAAAGGCGAGTTCCTCCTGGCATCGTCCAGCCGAGCCGAGTCCGACGCCGAAGCCTGCTTCCAGGAGGCGATCGAAATCGCCCGCGCGCAGAACGGGAAAATGTTCGAGTTACGCGCGACGACGAGCCTTGCGCGCCTCTGGGCCGGACGCAACAGGGCCACCGGCGCCCGCGAACTGCTGGCGCCCATTTGTGGCTGGTTCACCGAGGGGCTCGAGACCAAGGACGTCCTGGACGCGAAGGGACTGCTCAAGCAACTCGGATGACCCCCACCCGATCGCTTCCTCAGCGACGAGCCGGGCTTCGGAGTGGAGATCGACTGGGACTACGCCAAGCGCTACGCGGCCTGACGCCGGCCGCTCACTGACCGCTGAGCGGTAGGTGAGTCAGGTCCGGGGCGCGCGGCTGCTACGCGGGGACCGCGCCACCCATCGTCGTGCGATGCATCAAACGGCGCTGGGGCATGTCGTAGTCCTGGATCGCCCGGTGCTGGACCACGCAGTTGTCCCACATCAGCACGTCGCCCGGGCGCCACTGGTGGCGATACACGAACGCCGGCTTGACGATGTGATCCGACAGGGCGGCGATCAACGCCTCCGCCGCGTCGGCTTCCATCCCGTCGATGCCGATGCAGTCGTCGCGCATGACGTAGAGGCACTTGCGACCCGTCGAGGGATGGGTCCGCACGAGCGGATGGCGGACCGGTGGATTGCGGTCGATTTCCGCCTGGGTCGGCGTCAGGGACCGCTTGCGTCCCCGGAAGTCGAACACGGCTCGCCGGCCTTCGAGGGTGCCCTTCATCGCATCGGGCAAGGCATCCCAGGCCGCGGCGGCGCTGGCGAACTCGGTGTCCCCAGCGGGAGCCCGTGCAGCTCGGGGATCTCGATGGCGTACAGGACGGTCCCGCGGGGTGGTCTCGCGGTGTAGCACATGTCGCTGTGCCAGTTCTCGCCGGCGCGGCGGATGCCGGTCGGTCGGCCGCCTTCCGTGATGTTGGACAGGACGACGATCTCGGGGTTGCCGGGCACGCTCCAGCGTTCACCGAAGATGTTGAATTCGATCTCGCCGAAGCGGCGCGTGAAGGCGACCTGCTGGGCGGGCGTGATCGACTGGCTACGGAAGAAGATGACCCCGTATTCGTTGTAGGCGCGCTCGATCGCGGCGAACATCGCGTCGTCGAGCGGCCGGGAGAGATCCACCCCGGCGATCTCCGCGCCGAGCACGGCGGCGGTCGGAATGATTTTCATGGACATTGGACGATCCTATCATCCCTGGATCTGGTCGCTCGCCTGCTGTATGGTTCCGGCCGAGGGAGGACATCCAGCATGGCACGACTGAACGGGAAGGTGGCCGCCGTGAGCGGCGGAGCCTCGGGGATCGGCGAGGCCACCGTGCGGCGGTTCGTGATGGAAGGGGCGAAGGTGGCGTTCGCGGACCGCGATGTCGAGCGGGGCAAGCGGGTCGCGGCGGAGATCGCGGCGAGCGGCGGCCAGGTCATATTCGTGGAAGCGCACGTGGAGCGTGAGGTGGAGGCCGCGGACTTCGTTCGGCAGGCCGCGCAGCGCTTCGGCCGGCTCGACATCCTCGTCAACAACGCCGGGGTCCGGCTGTATCACACGGTGGAAGAGGCCAGCGCCGAGAGCTGGGACGAGATCCTCGGCGTGAATCTCAAGGGGTACGCGTTTTGCGCGAAAGCGGCGATGTCGCTCCTCAGGCAGGCCGGTGGCGGCAACATCGTCAACGTCGCCTCAGTGCGGTCCGTGACGAGCATCGGCAAGACGACGCAGTACGACACGACCAAGGCGGCGGTCGCCGGGCTGACACGCGGGATGGCGGCGGATCACGCGGCGGACGGCATCCGGGTGAACGCGGTCTGCCCCGGGCCGATCTACACGCCCTTTCACGAGAAGCGCAACGAAGCGATCGGCCGGACGTTCGACCAGTACCGGGATGACGCCGCCAAGGGCACGTTGCTCCGGCGTCACGGCACGCCCGATGAAGTCGCCGCCTGTATCCTGTTTCTCGCCTCTGACGACGCCTCCTACGTCACCGGCACGCTGCTGTTCGTCGACGGCGGCTACACCGCGATGTGACCGACGGACCTCGGCCGCAGGAGCGCGGGGAACGACACGATCTACCGCTTCAGCGCCGACCTCAAGCCGGACCAGCGCATCACGCTGACCCGGTGACGTTGCTGGGCGAACCTGCGCCTCGCCCACGACCCGAGGATTCCCTGGTAGCATAACGAACGATTCTGGAGTGACTCGCACCAGCGCAACGCGGCACGAGGAGCGGACGCCATGATCTCAGCGACCAGTCGTGCCGGCCTCAACGTGCCTCGCATCGCGTTCGCCGCTGTGGGCGTTGCCTGCATGGTGCTGTGGTCCTGCGTCAGCGCCGCGGATGAGGGGCTGGCGGCCAAGCCGTCGTTCAGCGACGCGGAAATCAAGATCATCCTGTCCCACGGTCCGTGGCCGACGCCCGTGGGGCCCGATCCGAGCAACCGCGTTTCGGGAAAACCGGACGCGATCGAGCTCGGGACGGTCCTGTTCTTCGATCAGCGCCTCTCCGGCAGCGGCACGAAGGCCTGTGTTACCTGTCACGTTCCCGAGCGCAACTGGACCGACAACCTGCCGCGCGGGATCGGTATGGCCCAGCTCGATCGCAACACGCCGACGCTCATGAACCTGCGCGGGCAGCGCTGGTACGGCTGGGACGGCGCCGCCGACAGCCTGTGGTCCCAGAGCCTGCGGCCGATCCTGACGCCCGCGAGCTGGCGGCGACGCCGCGTCACGTGGCGAACCTGCTCCGCAATGACGAGGAGCTGTCCTGCCGCTACCGTAAGGTGTTCGGCGCCCCGCCGTCACCCACCGACGACGAGACGGTGTTCGTGAACGTCGGGAAAGTCCTGGCCGCGTTCCAGGAGACGCTCGTCAGCGGACGCACGCCCTTCGATCAGTTCCGCGACGCGTTGGCCCGCGGGGAGTCGCTGTCTGCACAGACCTATTCCACGCCCGCGCAGCGAGGGCTCCAGATCTTCATCGGTAAGGGCGGGTGTAGCGGCTGCCATTCGGGTGCGAACTTCACCCGCGGCGAGTTCTTCAAGACCGGCCTCTCGCGAGTGAACGCCGCTCGGGAAACCCGATCCCGGACGCCCCGAGGGAATCCGACGCCTGCGAGAGAGCCGCTTCAACCTGCTGGGCTCCTACAGCGACGACTCGAGCCGCGTCGCCGACGCGCAGCGGATTGCCCTCGCGAGCGGCAGCGACGGCGAGTTCAAGGTGCCGACCTTGCGCAACCTGATGCTGACGGCGCCCTACGGCCACGACGGCGGCGTCGACACGATCGCCGAGGTTGTGCGTCGCCACGCTCGGGACGGGCAGTCCGCGGGCTCGCCGAGTCTCACCCCGCGCGAGCAGACCGACCTGGTGGTCTTCCTCGAGTCGTTGAGCACGTTCTCGAATCCTTGGCGCCCTGAGGGTGCGTCGCGTTGCGACTGAACTGAGCGGTCGCGCCCAGTTCGCCATCACCGCGCGCCCGCGGGCCCACGCGCGAAGGCCGTCGATCTCCTCCTTGCGCGTGCCCCCCGCGATGTGACCAACGGGCCTCAGCCGCACGGGTGTTAGCGGCCGAGAGGAACCGCGAGCACCGCCGCGGGCCGCCGTCCGACCGTGTAGATTTCCAGCGGGGTCAGCGCGCCGGTCTCACCGTCGACCCGGTACGAGGCGAGACGTCCGGACGCCGTTCCCGCGGCGTGCAGGAACGTCCCTCGAATCGAGACCGAACGCGGTGGGAACGGCCTCGGTCGCCGCATGCCCGGCGGGCGTCAGACGCCCCGCCGGGTCGACGGCGAACCCGGCGATGCTGTTGTGGCATATTGCACGCCCGCGGGCAGGGTGACGGTGGCGCGCTTGGTCAGCGCGGCGCCCGCGACGTCGACGTCGTAATGCGTGAGATCGGCCCCGACGTTGGCGTAGAGCGCGACCTTGCGCGTCTCCGGCTGGGCGAACGCGACTCGTGGTGCGCTCATGCTACCCGCGACCAGTGACAGGAACGTTCTGCGGCTGACCATGAGCTCTCCCTCCCGTGGATGAACACGGTGTTGCACCCTCCTGGGGCCGAATCGGCGCAACCCAGCTCCTCGACGACTCGGCCGTGCTCCACAATGGCGCTGCCACCGAGCCCCGTCAAGCTCCTGGGCAGACGCCACCGCGAGTTGCTACTGTCACGGCGATCGGCTCGTCGCCCGGCGAGGGGATGGGGAAGCGTGATGCGCATCGTGGATGCTCAGCCGATGAGCGACAATCCGACCGCGTCCATCGATCTGAGACGGGAGAGCGACGCGCGAGCTGCTAGCTCATGTCCACCGCTCCTGCCGCGGTCGTGACACCCGCACGCTGCGCTCGACCGCCTGGCGCAGGGGTTCGCCTCGTGGAGCGCCGAGCTCGGGGCTGGTGGAGACGGCTTGACGGAAGACGTCACGGACGCTTGATGCCGAGCTTCTTCATCCGGAAGTAGAGCGTGCTGGGGTTGAGGCCCAGGCGCTCGGCCGCGGCCCCGGGTCCTGATCCGCCAGCCGCAGGCCTCGCAGACGAGGAGGATGTGTGCGCGTTCCGTTTTCGCAAGCGTCGTGGCTGTCGCGTCCCCGCGCCCGCGGGCCGAGCGGTCGGGGCGGTCCCGCCTCGATCCTCGGCCACCCCGACGAGCGCGCTGTCGACCACGAGCGCAGGTCCCCGAGACAGGATGAGCGCGCGCTCGATCACGTTCTCCAGCTCGCGCACGTTCCCGGGCCAGTCGTAGGCGGTCAGGACCTCCATCGTCCGGCGCGGGATGCGGTCCACCCGCTTGCCCGAGTGCCGCCCCTTTCTCTCGACCAGGTACCCCGCGAGCAAGCGGATGTCCTCGCGGCGCTCGCGGAGCGGTGGCACGTGAATCGGGAACACGTCCGAGCCGGTAGTACAGGTCCTGCCGGAATCGGCCCCGCTTCACCTCGTGCTCGAGGTCGCGGTTGGTCGCCGCGATCACGCGCACGTCGACGCGCACCGTCTCTGACGCCGCCGACCCGCTCGAACTCGCCGCTCCTGCAGGACGCGCAGCAGCTTCGCCTGACATCCGGCGCCAGCTCGCCGACCTCGTCGAGGAAGAGCGTGCCGCCGTGTGGCCAGCTCGAAGCGCCCGATACGCCGCGCGCCGGCGCCGGTGAACGCGCCCTTCTCGTGGCCGAAGAGCTCGCTCTCGACGCAGCGTCGGGGCCAGCGCCGCGCAGTTGACCATGACGAGCAGCCGCTCGCGGCGCGGGCTCGCCCGATGGATGGCGCGCGCCACCAGCTCCTTGCCGGTCCCTGTCTCGCCGGTGATCAGCACGGGCGCGTTGGTGCCGGCGACCTGCTCCACCTCCTGCAGGACCCGCTTCAGCGCGGCGCTCTTGCCAATCACCTCGGCGGTGGCGCCGGTGGACGCGATCTCCGCGCGGAGGACGACATTCTCCGCCTCGAGCTCCGCCTTCAGTTCCTGCACCTGTTGCAGGGCTCGCCGCAGTTGCTCCTCGGCCTGTTTCCGCTCCGTGATATTCCGGATCACCCCGACCCATCGCACGGGTCGGCCATCGCGGAACTCCGTCGGCGCTCCCCGCTCTTCCCACCAGGTGTAGCTGCCGTCGCCTCGGCGTATGCGGTACTCCTTCTGATAGACCTCACGCCGGCGAAGCACCCACTGCACCAGCCGATCGATGGGCTGCCCGTCGTCGGGATGCATGCGCTGGATCCACTCGCGAGCGGTGAGGGTGCGCCGGAACTCGCCGGGGGAAGGCCCAGGTCGGCGCTCGGATCCTGCAGCATGTGGATCCGCAGGTTGTCCGGCCCTCGAGGGTCATCTCCCATGCGTAGTCGAAGGCGACGCTCAGCAGAATGCGGAGTCGTGCCTCATCCCCGAGGAGTTGCTGGAAGGGTTCGGGTTCCGGAACGGCGGGGTGTCCACCGGGTCAATATATCATCTCGAAGTCAACATCTTGACCGTGGAGGTCAGCATGTTGACTTCCACGCATACTTGACGGCGGTCTCCACGTAGCTGAATCTTCCAATTTCTCACTACGTTACGGCGAGAGCACACCAGGCGGCACGATTCCTGCGCTAACGGCGCGTAGCTCGACGGTCTCGTCACAGGACGGCACCGAGGCGTTTCACCAACGACTTCACGGAGGTCATGGAACCATGCGCACGACGGCGGTCGCTCCTCACGGTACTCGGGCTCGGCCTGGCGACCCTCTTCTCGGCAACGACCACAGCCCCTGCCCAGGACGATACGAGCGCGAGGGTCACGGCTCCAGAGCACATCCATCGCCATCGGCGCGGGTGTGAGCCTGGGGCGAGCGGTGTCCTGGAGTATCGGGCAGAAGTATCCCCGTTCAGGGTCAAGGGGGCTGAGCGTCATGGATGTCGGCGTCTCGAAGGTGACATCGCGCGGGGCGTGGTGCAGAACCTCAGCATGGTGGAAGACTTCGGCGGGAGCTACGGTCCTGGCGGGGCCGGGGCCTCCGTGGGAGGCGGGGTGGCCGCGCTCAAAAACCAGAGCGGCGTCGAGATGGCACTGACCGCGACAGGACAGGGCATCTGGCTCTCGCTTCCTCACGGTGGCGTGGACGTCAAGCTTAAGCAGTAGAGACATGCTTCGCATCACCAAGACGCTGAAGGGCTCAATCGTGACCATCAAGGTCGATGGGAGACTCGTGTCCGGCGAGACGAAGCGTCCTCGTCGAGGCCTCGCGCGGGTCATCGCGGCCCCCTGGTCGTCGACCTGTCCGACCTCCATTTCGCCGACGACGCGGGCATCGGCGTCCTGCGGGAGCTCAAGGCGCAGGGTGCCCGCATCGTCAGCGCCCGACCGCGTACGTTTCGCTGCAGCTCGCGGAGCGAGACGACCCGATCGGAGGCTCCCGGTGATGGGGTCACGGGGTGCTGCCGAGGAGGTTGCACCGATGACGTGCGCCGCCGCCGGACTCTACCTTGCCACCATGTCTGCATTTGCACTCGCCGCCGGTGCGACGGAGGCCCTGTCGCTGAGCCCCGCCTCGGGGATCGTCTGGTTACGCTGCAGTTGGTGCATCTCGGGGAGAGGAGACTCCCTCATCGTGCAAGATCACCGGTTCACCGGCGAGATCAAGCTACGTGGTCATGGATCTCTCCGGCGAGCTTGACCAAGAACGACGGGGCCCCACTCACGCCCATCATGGCGAAGCAGTGAGAGTTGATCTGCGGCACGGTGCGTCGCCCTGTGCGGCGTCAGCTTGAACATCCAAAAGGGGGAATCGTCCATGCGATCAAGCACCAAAGCGCGGCACCAGGCATACTGGACCGCCCGGCACCGCCTTCCTCTTGCTGGCCGCGGGCGTTGCGTACGCGCAACAGGCCGGCCCCGGCAAGCATGCGCCGGCACTAGCCGCAGTGACCGAGACGCAAGCGCAGGCCAGCGCAATTCTGATGCCATGGCGGACTTCTCGGAGGAGCGCAGCGCTTCAGCGTCGCGTCGCGCGGGCTACGACGCGGTCCAGAAGTCCGGGCAGAAGATCGAGTTCGGCGACATGCGCAAGGTCACGGTGAGTCGGCCTGATCGATTGCGCATGGAAGGCGAGCACAGCGACGGGGTGAAGACGCTCACCGTGTTCTACCGGCAGCGAGATCGTGCTGACCGACTACGGCGGCTGCGCAAGCAGCGGTGTCGTCTACATGCCAGTGCCGCCGCCCCCGGGGTACTAAGCGGTGCTCTTCGCGGGCTGCGAAGCGCACGTTCGACGTCGAGGTCCGCGCGTTCGTCGATTCAGTCGCAACCACACAGTGGAGGAGTGATGCCATGAGTCCGATGCCCGCCCGGTGGTTCAGCGCTTCTCGGCGGCCTGTGCCTGGCCCTGGCCGCCTGTGCGGGGCCGTTGGGCACGGCCCGGGTCGACCCCAAGATCGTCCTTGGCAACCTCGGCCGGAGCGCCGTCGCCACGGGCGAGCCGAGCATGCCGACACGCAATGTGCTCTTCGAGCAGGGCCTCTTCGAAGCCTTCGACGAGCGTCCTGAGGCCGCCATTGCCGAGCTGCACCGGGCGATGGTCGCGTCGCAGGGGGACCAGGACCTCGCTCTTCGCGCTGGCCGAGCTGTCGTTCCTGCACGGCCAGGCGGCCACGAAGCCGGACTACTCCCTGGCGGCCGCCGTGTATGCCTACGCCTTCCTCTTCCCCGAGAAGGCCGGGGACCCTGCCCCGGGGCGGTTCGACCCGCGCGTCCGGATCGCGGCGGATCTGTACAACTGGGCGCTGACCAGGGCGTTCACGTCAAAGGACGCGTCGGAGGTCGTCCCGCGTGGCGGCGCGTTCACGCTGCCCTTCGGCCAGATCGACGTGGCCTTCGACCCGGCGGCGCTGCGCGCCGGGGACCGCGAGCTGTACCGGTTGATCCCGGTCGCGGAGCTGGACGTCTACGGCCTCCAGATGCGGTACCGCTGGCCGGGGCTCGGCGCTCCACTCGCCGCCTCCACCCGGCCCATCGACGCCTCGCGACCCGGCCGGGACATGGTGGCCCCGCGCCTGCAGGTGCCGGTGACCGCCCTCCTCCGGATCCCTGACGCCCGGCGCGCGCTCGTGCAGGGCCGACCGCTCACGGGCACGCTGGAGATGCATCTCGCCTGGGACGCGGAGTCGGTCTCGATCGCCGGCGAGCAGGTGCCCCTCGAGAACGAGCCATCGGCGGCCCTGGCGCTCACGTTCACCGGCGTGCCGATCATGGAGCTGGAGACGCTCGGGCTCCTGGGCCGGCTCACCGGGCTGCTGCGGGACCGACCCCCGCTCGTCTCCGCCACGCCGTACCGTCCCGGGCTCATCCCGGTCGTCTTCGTGCACGGCACGGCCTCGAGCACTGGTCCGGTGGGCGGAGATGTACAACCGCCTGCTCGCCGACCCCGAGATCCGCAGCCGCTTCCAGTTCTGGTTCTTCCAGTACGACTCGGGCAACCCGATCGCGCTGTCGGCGCTCCGCCTGCGCGAGGCGCTGACCGCGGCCGTCGCGCGGCTCGACCCCGAGGGGCAGGATCCGGCCCTGCGTCAGATGATCTTGATCGGGCACAGTCAGGGGGCCTCCTGGTCAAGATGCAGGTCATCAGCACCGGGGATCAGCTCTGGAACGCGGTCAGCCGCAAGCCGCTGGAGGAGCTGCAGCTGTCCGACCAGACCCGCGATCTGTTCCGCCGCGGGCTCTTCGTCGAGCCATTGCCCACGGTGACGCGCGCCATATTCATCTGCACCCCGCATCGCGGGAGCTACGTGGCAGGTCGGCGCGTCCTCGCCAACCTCACCCGGCAGCTCTTGACCCTGCCCTTCGCCCTCACGGGGGTGGCGGCCGAAATCAACCGGAACCCGGGCGCCGCGAGAGTCGGGTTCGTCCCGACGGCGGTCGACAACATGTCGCCGGGGCACCCCTTCATCATGGGTCTGCAGGCGATCCCCGTCGTCCCGTCCGTGAAGGTCAACTCCATCATCGCGGTCGAAGGGGACGGGCAGGTCGAGCAGGGCGACGATGGCGTGGTCAAGTACGCCGCCGCCCACATCGAACCCGTCGAGTCCGAGCTGGTCGTGCGCTCGAGCCATTCCGCCCAGGGGAATCCCCACACCATCGAGGAGGTGCGACGCATTCTCCGGCTGCACGCGGGCTTGAAGACGGGCGCGGTCCCGCCGAAGGCCCCATGACGGCTGAAGACCATGGCAGGGAGACACGGGCCATGGCGCCCGATTCGTGAATCCATTACCCATTACCGAATGGGCCAACCAACTATGAACTCTGACCCTCAAAGTGACATTGAGAGTCACGAACGGGTCAACTAGTCACCAACCAATGAGTGCCGCGATGCGATCAAGCGTGGGTCTGGCTGGAGCCGCAGCCCTATCGACGGTCGTGATATCGCCGGCGCGTGGCTGACGAGAAACCAACCGAGTCCCGGCAAAGAACCCTTACGGCGGGGTGCCGAGCGGCGGATCACGCTTCCTACCCTACTACCGTCCCACACCGAACCTGGCGAGCAACAACATCTACTATCCGGGGCAGGAACAGCTCGGCCCCGGCGATTCAGCTACGCCCCGGCTGCGTGTCGCGGGTATGGATACGGTGCTCGGGCCGGTGTTCCTGTCTTATGGTCACGCCGAGCAGCGCAACGACGGCATCTACCTGTATCCCGGCCGGTTGTTCCTCATTGAATGGGAGGCGATCCTGAGCGAGGCGATCTCGACCAGTGTCCGCCGCACGGTCGATAAGATACAGGTCGTTAGGACGCCTCAGGTGCGAATCGTGTACGGGCTATGGGCGGCTGGACTCCTTCCGGTGCGGCTGATGTCGCCGCGAGCAACGCCATTTCCTCCCAGGAGTTGGGACCGCTTCAAGTGCCAAGTAAGAATACCTCGGACGCAGCTCAGGCCTCACTTGGGAGATCGCGAGAAATGACTAAGTCGACAACGACAGCCATGGCCCTGATGGTGACGCTTGTATGCTGCACGCGGATCGCTGCCGCCGATCCCATTGCCGGGTCCGGGAGTGAACCTCTACGAACGGCATCGAGCAAGCCCTTTCTTCTCGCGCCTCCGGAGAAAGCACGCCCCGTCGTGGTTCGCGCCCGCTTTGAGTTTCATGGCATCAATGAGATCGACGACGGGGCGGACACGTTCGAGTTCGCAGGCGTACTCACGCTCAAGTGGCATGACCCACGCCAGGCCTTCGACCCCGCTGTCGTGGGCGTGGATGAACAAATCTTCCAGGGCGGCTACCAGTTCAACGAGCTCTCGACTGGCTGGTATCCGCAGGTGGTCCTCGTCAACGAATCTGGCTTGTACCAGAAGAACGGAGTCGTGCTGCGCGTACAGCCGGACGGAACCTCGACTCTGATCGAGACACTGAACGCTGCTGCGAAGGCGGAGTTCAACATGAGGCGATTCCCGTTCGACGGGCAGCGCCTGGAAGCCGTCTTTGAGGTCCTAGGGTTCGATCGGGATGAGGTTCTGCTGCAAGTGGAATCAGATGCAGCCCGTTCCTTGGCCAGCGAACGTCCGGATTCCTCAATGGACCATCACAGGAGCCAGTGCGTCTGTACGGGATCGCTCTGCATCCTACGCCGGACGCCGCGGGGTGTCGTCAGCGTTCGTCGTGAGCGTGGATGTGCAGCGACGAGTCCTTCTATATGAGCCGACTGGTCATCCTTCCTCTCGTGGTGATCGTCCTGCTCTCGTTCTCGGTGTTCTGGATGGATCGGTCGTCGGTCGGCGATCGGCTCGGTGTCTCGTTCATCGGGATCCTGACCGGCGTCGCCTACCAGCTCGTGATGAGTGATCATCTGCCCCGCATCTCGTATGTCACGCTGATGCACGGGTTCTGAACCTCAGCTTCCTGACCATGTGCGCGACCGTCGTCGATCAACCTAGCTGGTGGGCACGCTGGATCAGCGGGGACAGGTGCGAGCTCGGAGATCGCATCGACCGCCGTTGTCGATGGGGATTCCCTCTCGCGTATTTCGGACTCAGCCTCGTCATGGTCGGGGTGGCGATGGTGTTCTTCTAGCCATGGACGATCTGCGTGTTCTCGTGATGGCCGTCGAGCCTGTGGCGCAGCACGTCGCCGCTAGCAGTCGCTTCGACAAGCTGCCGATCCCGTTCCGTGCTGTGGCCACCGACATCGAGACGGGGGACGAGATCGTACTCAGCTCCGGAAGTCTGGCCCGCGCGATTCGTGCCAGCATGGTGGTGCCTGGAGCGTTCGACTCCGTGGAGATCGAGGGCAAGCCCTGATCGAACGGCGCTGGTGACCAACAATGTTCCGCTGGATGTTGCGCGGAAGATGGGTGGCGACATTGCGATCGTGGTGGATGTTGGCACGACCGCTCAATGGACGCAGCGAGATCACGTCTGCGTCGGCCAGCATAACATTGTGCGGCAACTGAACACATTGCGCGAGACGGATGTCTACATTCATCTTGAGTTAGGGGCGACATGTCGACCTCTGACTTCAATCGTGCAGCCGAGACCATTGGCCCTGAAGGTGCGCTGGCGAGAATGTGAAGCAGCGGGGATCAGGCCGCATGTGTCCGCAGGCGCCCGCGCGTCAGTGTTGTGGGGTAGCCGCGGCCAGGGTGGCCTCGTGTGCGGCGCCATGCTTGGATGGATGGCGCTGGCCCGTTGCTTCGACTTCTCGCTGCTCGGGTCGCCGTGGGCTCGGCGCCAGGCTCGGTGTGGTCGTCCCGGTGGGCGCGCTGGTCGCTCTTCTGGCGCGCGCGTCCGCGCCGGTGGGGTTCGCCGGGATTCCGGGGCCGTTCGTCGGGGTCCTCGCGATGCGGCTCGCCATCCTGCCGTTCAACGGTACGCTGCCGGGCTGCTGGGGTGGTTGGTGTCCGAGTCTTGGAGTTGACGTCACCATGGCGAGGGCCACGGGTGGGGCAATCCCCGCCGTAGGGCGTTCGCGCGTTCAGAGTTGGCTATCCTCGATGCCGGTGGAAGTGAAGAGTGCTGGCTCAGGGAGAGAAAGGATGCTCGCTCTGCACGGCATGGCAGACGGGGTAATCGTGCCATCACGTCTGACCCATTCGTGGGCTGGGTCTGGCTGGTGCTCGTCGCGGCGGCGATCGTGGTGCCGGGACGCAGCGTGCACGCGCAGGCGCTCGAGCCGAGATCCTACGCAAACACGCCCGTCGGGATCAATTTCGTGCTGCTCGGGTATGGCTACACGGAAGGCGACGTCGGCTTCGACGCGTCGTCTCCGGTCACGGATGCCAAGGTCCACGTCCACGCCGGCCTCCTCGCCTACGCGCGGTCCCTGGATGTGTGGGGGCTGTCGGGCAAAGTCCTCGCGGTGCTGCCCTTTGCCGAGGCGTCGGGCAGCGCAAAGGTCGCGGGACAGGGACGGGATCGCCAGGTGTTCGGGCTCGCCGACCCGCTGCTCCGCGTCTCCGTCAACGTCTACGGAGCCCCCGCGCTCTCGATGGCGGACTTCCCGACGTACCAGCAGGACGTCATCGTCGGGGTCAGCCTGCAGGTGACCGCTCCGCTTGGTCAGTACGACTCGACCAAGCTGCTGAACGTCGGGACCAACCGCTGGTCGTTCAAGCCGGAGCTCGGGGTGTCCAAGGCCTGGGGCCCGCTCATACTGGAGCTGATTCCCGCCATCACCTTCTTCACCAGACAATGACGACTTCTTCGGCGGAAAGACCCTCGAGCAGGCCCCCATCTACTCCGTGCAGGGCCACGTCATCTACGAGTTCTTCCCCGCGTTCTGGGCCGCATTCAACGCCACCTACTACGCCGGCGGGCGCACGACCATCGACGGTGAGAAGGGCCAGCAGCTGGAGAACGTACGTCTGGGCCTGACCGCAGCGCTCTCCCTGAGCCGCCACCAGTCGATCAAGCTCTATGGCAGCACCGGCGTCTACAACCGCACCGACAACGACTTCTGGGCGGTCGGGATCGCCTGGCAATTCCGCTGGGGTGGAGGGTTGTAGCGTGCACTCCGGCCTCCTGCTCGAGCATCAGCCTGCGGACCGGAACGCGCCCATCGTCCACGCCCCGGTGAAGGCATGGACTCACCGCATCATCCAGGCATCGGAGCCTGACGTCCCTCGGAGCGGTGCGATCGGATTCTTCGGCTCGGACAGACCTGGTGCCAAGCTGGTGCCAAACGTGGCCGGTCCAGCGCGTACCATCCGCACGTGCGGCCACGAAGCGGCCAATGTCATCCGGTATTCGCGATTGTCACGCCCACCATACCTGGCCCTTCAGCCGATGGTCGGGGCGTCATGAGCGAGGCCGGTCACGCCGAGAACCGACACGCAGGCCAACGTCCAGTTCCCGAAACGACTATCTGCTGCGCTTTCATGTCGCCTGCTTCGTGGCCTGGCGTGCAGAGATTGAATTGGCAACCCGGGGCTCCTGAGACGCTGGGCGAACCTGGCCGCGGACAACGACACGGCACGTCGCTGAGCCGAGACGACGACGACGCACCCGGAATGCGCAGCTCGACGCGGACCGGGCCGTCACCGCTGAACGACGGGCGACGTCGACCGCCGCGTCCTCAGCTCCTCGCGGCGCTTCATCGTCCCGGGATGATCGACGGTCCAGCTCGTGATGTCGATCACCACTCCGTAGTCATCGCGCGCGGCGCCGACACTCACGAACTCGTTCCGGACATCCCGCAGCACTCGCTCGGGATCGCGCGCGAGCGGATCGCCCCACCCGCCCGGCCCCGGCTGCTCGTGGCGGAAGACGTCGCCCCGCTTCATCGTCATCGTCAGCTTCCCCGGAAGCTCCTGGGCGTCCGGGCCAGGGTTCAGCACGTTGTGGGCCGGACGGCCCGGCTGGCCCCGTAGAGCCCGTACGGACGGATGTCGTGCCGATCCGCCCGCACCTGCAGGACCGCTTCCTCGGCGAGCAGCTTGTAGTCGCGTCGAATCGACATGCCGCCCCGATACTTCCCGGGGCCGCCCACGTCCTGGATGAACTCGGTGCAGAGGATCTGCAGTGGCTGCTCCGCCTCGGTGATCTCCACGGGCGGCAGCGACATGTTCGCGAGCATGTTTGCGTTGCCATCCAGGCCGTCAGCCCACGCGCGGCCGCCCCACGCCGAGCAGATGAACTCGACGAAGATGAACGGCCGGCGGTCCGGGTAGTACCCGCCGATCGACACCCCGTGTTGCCGCCCTCGGACGCGGCGATCGAGCGGTCGGGGAGCATCTGGGCGAGGGCGCCGAAACACGTATCGAGCATGCGGAAGCCGGTGAGACCGCGGGCCGCGGACGCCGCGGGCAGGACGCCGTTGGCGATGGTCCCGGGCGGCGCGATCACTTCGATGGCACGGTAGAAGCCGGCGTTGCAGAGAACGTCGTGCGCGAGGACGGACTTGAGGCACGTGAAGGTCGCCGCTTTCGTGAACGACGCCGTGTTGTTGATGGCGCCCTTGACCTGCGCCGACGTGCCCGTCCAGTCGGCCACGAGCGAGTCGCCCGCCTTGCGCAGCGTCACGAAGAGCCGGATCGGCTTGCCGTAGTCGATGCCGTCGTCGTCGATCCAGTCCTCGAAGGACCATTCGCCGTCGGGCAGCTCGGAGAGCGACGCACGCGTCAGGCGCTCGGTGTAGTCGAGGATCTCGTCCATGTACGCCTGGACCTGTTTGGCGCCGTGGCGGGCCACCAGACGGAGGAAGGCGGCCTCCGCGATGTGGCAGGCGGCGAGCTGGGCGCGGAGGTCGCCGAAGACACGGGCCGGCATGCGGATGTTCTTCTCGAGCAGTCGGAACAACGTCTCATTCGGCTCGCCGGCCTCGTACATCTTCACCGGGGGAATGCGAAGCCCTTCCTGGTAGATCTCCGTCGAGTCCGAGGCGTTCGAGCCCGCGACGCGTCCGCCCATGTCCGTCTGGTGGCAGATGGTCGCCGCAAAGGCCAGGCGCTCGCCCTCGTGGAAGATCGGCTTGAGGACGAACACGTCCGGGATGTGCATGCCGCCCTCGAACGGGTCGTTGAGGCAGTACACGTCGCCCGGGTTGCATGCGGTCGCCGAACCGGGCGATGGTCGCCGCGAGCGCGTCCGGGAACGACGAGAGGTGCGCGGGAAGCGTCAGCCCCTGCGCGATGGTCCGCCCGCTCCCGTCGCAGAAGGCGGTGGAGTAGTCCATGTTGTCCTTGAGCACGCCGGAGTAGGCGGTGCGCAGGATCGTCAGCGCCATCTCGTCTGCAATCGAGAGCAGCGTGTTCTTGAACAACTCGAACCCGATCGGGTCGCGCGGCTTGCTCCATCGTCATTCACCTCCCGGGCCCTCGCCCGTCAGACCTCCTGTCCGAGCTCGATGGCGATGTTGCCGTCGCCGTCCAGCGTCGCGCGCGCGCCGGGTGGCACCACACACGTCGCGTCGTACTCCTCGATGATGCATGGGCCCACCCGGGGCGCGGCGAGGGCGGGGCGGTCGAGGATCGGCGTCTCTCGCCAGCCGAGGCCGGGGCCGAAGTACACGCGGCGCGTGGGTCGGTCGCCCCGCCGGGACGGTCGATCCGGATCGTCTCGGGCACGCGGGGGCGATCGGAGACACCCTGGGCGATCACGCGCAGGCTCACGATCTCGACGGGCTCCTCGGTCCCGGCGCGGTGCCCGTACGTGCGCTCGTGCTCCTGACCGAACGCCTCGGCCAGCGCGGCCAGCGTGGCGGTGTCGATCGGTCCGTCGGTCACCGGGACCGTCAGCTCGAACGACTGCCCCTGGTAGCGGCAATCCGCGGACCGCCGCAGACGCACGTGGTCGTCCGGGAAGCCCTCGCCGGCGAGCTGCGCGCGGGCGCCCGCTTCCATGCGGTGCAGGAGCTCGCCCAGGCCGGCCGGGTCGGCCTCGCGCACCAGCTTGCGCCAGGTGCGCACGTAGTGGTGCTCGACGTCCGCGTAGAGCAATCCGAAGGACGAGAAGAGGCCGGGGGCGGGCGGCACCACGATCCGGCGCATCTCGAGCTGCTCGGCGATGCCCGCCGCGAAGAGCGGACCGTTGCCCCCGAACGCGAAGAGCGCGTACTCCCGGGGATCGCGCCCGCGTTCGCTCGAGACGGCGCGAATGGCGCGCATCATGTTCGAGGCGGCGATCAGGTGGGCGCCGTGGGCCGCCTCGACCAGCGGCATCCCGAGAGGGCGCGCCACCTTCTCCTCGAACACGTCGTGCGCCCGGGCGGCGTTGAGCTTCACTGCGCCGCCCGCGAGACGCGTCGGGTTGAGATAGCCCAGGATCACGTTGGCGTCGGTGATCGTCGGCTCGTTGCCACCGAGGTCGTAGCAGAGCGGCCCGGGCGATGCCCCCGCGCTGCGCGGTCCCACCTGGAGCGCGCCGCCAGGATCGATCCAGACCAGCGAGCCGCCCCCGGCGCCGACCTCGGCGAGATCGATCGCGGGCACCCGGAGCAGGTAGCCGGCGCCGGTCAAGAGCCGCGACCCGTGCATGATGCCGCCGCCCACCTGGTACTCGGCAGCGCGGGTCACCTCGCCGTCCTCGACGATCGACGCCTTCGCCGTCGTCCCGCCCATGTCGAACGTGATGAGCTTGCCGAGCCCGATGCGGCGGGCGAGCGCCTGCGCGCCGACGACCCCGCCGCGGGGCCGGACTCGATGATGTGGATGGGGTGCGCCGCCGCCGCGGCGTCGGTCATGAGTCCGCCGTTGGACTGCATGATCAGGAGCGGCGTCTTCACGCCCGCGTCGTCGAGGCCGGCCCGCAGCGTGGCCAGATAGCGGCGCACGATCGGCATCACATAGGCGTTGATCACGGTCGTCGAGGTGCGCTCGTACTCCCGGATTTCCGGGAGCACCTCGACGCTGTAGCACGCCACGAGCTCGGGCGCGTGCCGGCTGACGACCGCCTTGATCTGCTCCTCGTGGACGGGGTTGGCGTAAGAGTTGATCAGGCAGACGGCGAGGGCCGTGACGCCTTCGCGGCGGAGCCGTGCGAGGGCCTGCTCGACCTCGGCGAGGTCGAGTGGCGTCTGGACCGCGCCCTGCGCGTCGATGCGCTCGGTGACCTCCTGACGCAGGGCGCGCTCGACGAGCGGCGGCGGCTTCTCCCACGTGAGGTCGTACAACCGAGGCATGCGGAGGCGGCGGATCTCGAGGACGTCGCGGAACCCCGGGTGGTGATCAGCCCCGTGCGAGCGCCCTTCTGCTCGAGGACCGCGTTGGAGGCCACGGTGGTTCCGTGGAGCACCTCGGCGAGGTCCGCACCCGTGATCCCCGTGTCGCGGAAGACCTCGCGGAGCCCATCGACGATCGCCCGCGCGTAGTCGTCGACGCTGGAGGAGACCTTCTTGGTGTGCAGGCGGCCGCTCGCCTCCAGCAACACGATGTCCGTGAATGTCCCCCGATGTCGACGCCGACCCTGAACAACGTCGTCTGTCCCCGGGTCATCCTGCCCCGGTCCCGGAGCGCAGTCAAGGAGAGAGCGCCGGACGACGGGCGGAGAAACCTCGCGCGCAGGCCATCTGGTATGATCCGTGCCGCGATATCCTCGTGCACTGCACTGACCCTCGGCCGCGTCGGTGACCCGGCCACGCGGGAGGCCGCAATGAGCATGCGAAAGCGGATCGGCCTGATGGTGCCCTCGACGAACACCACGTGCGAGGCCGACTTCCAGATGGCGGTGCCCCGGGGCATCACGGTCCACGGCCAGCGCCTGTGGCTGACCAACGAGGGGACCGGCGACGAGATCTTCGACCGGATGAACGCCGAGATCGAGAGCGGCGCCCGCTATCTGGCCACCGCGAAGGTCGACGTGATCGTCTACGGATGCACGACGGGCAGCTTCTTCAAGGGGCCTGGCTGGGACCGGGCGATGTGCGATGTCATCCAGGGCGCGGCCGGCGTCCCCGCCGTGGCGACCAGTCCCTCGGTCGTCGAGGCGCTCCGCGCGTTCGGCGCCCGGCGGATCTCGGTGGCCACGCCGTACCCGGACTGGAACAACCAGAAGCTGCGCGCGTATCTCGAAGCCCACGGCTTTGTCGTGCTGAACGTCGAGGGCGAGCCGCGCGCCGCCGCGTCGGGCAACCAGGGCATCAACGACCAGGAGCCGGAGTCGGTGGTCGAGTTCGCCTCGCAGGCCTGCCGGCCGGAGGCCGACGTGCTGCTCTGCTCGTGCACCGCGTGGCGATCCGTCGAGGCCGTCGCCGCCATCGAGGCGCGGATCGGCAAGCCGGTGGTCACCTCCAACCAGTCGACGATCTGGGCATCGCTGCGCGCGCTCGGCGTCACCCAGCCCATCACCGGCTTCGGCCGTCTGCTCGAACGCC
>ERZ1370068.10028-contig-8760_pt1 | contig 53957 bp, 92 predicted proteins | sample MGYA00561227_ERZ1370068 | MGnify/ENA primary metagenome ERZ1370068 (study PRJEB38410, sample SAMEA6850437) | metagenome | study: Metagenomic assessment of the ecological functions of the soil: analysis of the soil microbiota associated with the... | reverse complement strand
TGTACTTCGTTCAGTTACGTATTGCTACTGGGCCCAAGAGCGAATCGTCCTCCCGGCAAAGAGCCCTTGCAACCTATGAAGAACCTTAATGCAAGGGCATGGCTCGCACTCGCTGTCCTCGCCGTTGTGATGGGTCTTCTGCTGTTCGTCCCCGCGGGGACCGTTCACTATTGGCAAGCATGGGTGTACTTGTCGATCTTCACGGGCGCATCGGTCCTCACTACGCTCTATCTCATGAGAAAGGACCCGGCGCTTCTTGAGCGTCGGATGAGCGGCGGTCCGACGGCGGAGAAGCGACCAGCTCAGAAGTTCATCATGCTGTGCACGTCAATCGGCTTCATAGCCCTTCTTGTCGTGCCAGCGTTCGACCACCGCTTCGGGTGGTCCGCCGTGCCGCTCGGCGGTGTTGTGGCCGGAGACGTGCTCGTTGCGATTGGGTTTTATCTCATTTTCCTGGTGTATCGAGAAAACACGTTCACGTCAGCAACCATCGAAGTCGCCGAGAATCAGAAGGTTATTTCGACCGGGCCGTACGCAATCGTTCGCCATCCGATGTACGCGAGTGCGTCCCTGTATCTTCTCGGCACGCCGCTGGCGCTTGGCTCGTACTGGGGGCTTGTCCCGATCGCCGCGATGATGCCATTTCTGATATGGCGGCTCTTTGACGAGGAACGCTTCCTCGCCAGGAATCTGCCCGGATATACCGAATACCAGAAACGGGTCCGGCATCGTCTTGTGCCATTCGTGTGGTAGTCGGTAATCGGGGGGAGTTTTTACATACCCTCCGCGCGTCGCTGGAGGGGCGCGCACAGTTGGATCTCTTGCCTCCTTCGCGTGCCAAGTAATCGAGAAACGGTGTCGACGAAAATGATTAATCTATCCAAAAATGCGCCAATCCGGCGGTGAATCCAGCTCCGGGAAGCGCACCGCGCCCGAAGCCCCAAGCCGTGCTCCGGCAAAACCGGCACTTGTCCGAATAGAGCAATTGTTAAACCGCCGCCGGTAATATCCATCCCCAGAATGCTGCCGAGAATGCCGGCCGAAGCTCCGACGCCGATCATGTATCCGCGGCAGGGGAAAATTCACTCAGAATTCTCCGGGCCTCTTCAACCACCGCCACATTATCAACCCCCGCTTGGGTCGGACGTGGTTGACTCCGGAATATCCGATTGGCCCCGATGCTCATAGAGCGGTAGCTAATAATCGTTAATTCGCCTGTATCCTCATGGACCAAATGTATATCTTTCCAGACGCAAACGCGACAAATGCTCCCCCACTTTGTTCCTCAGTGGTTTTTTTTTACCTGTCCAAGGCGTTCTCCACATAATTGCCAGAATCTTCGCTCTAAATATTCTTTTCTCCAAGGATGTTGATAGGACGGATCGCGAAAAACCGTGGATGCTCTGCTTTGCCTCATGATTCGGGATTCTGCTAAATGGATTACCACCATCAAGCTATTTCTTTGAGGAGCCGGCCCTTGCTGATGGTTCCGGCGCCGAATGTTGCGCCAAAGGCAAAAGCCAGCAGCATCCGGCAACTCAAGCGATGGCGCAGACCCTGCTTCGTTATGCCAAGCTGGTTTGAGCTATTGCAAACCAGGTCATCAGCGGAAAAGATGGAAGGCCAACCGGTCCATGTCGTCGCCCGTCGAGGCAGTTCAACCTGAAACCACTAATCGGAAAGACAGCCCGCACTCCAGAACTCTGGGCCGCGGTCCTGGCCGCTTAGCATTTGCCAAAGCATGCTGCGCCAGACACGAACAGGCCCAATAGCATTTCGGCTATGAACTCAAGAAACGGAAAATTTGCGCACGCTAGCAGCCCGTCGGCTTAGTGTGAGAGGGCATAAGTTGCTTCAATATCAGCAGTTGACGCATGCTTTCCGCGTTTTTCTTCTCGACTATTACCCCGGGTTTCCAACTGTTAGCTGCGATTTCTTGAGACAGGCAATCCGCGAGCGTGTCTTCTATTCGGTTGGCTCCGAGCAGATGGACGATAGCGATTACACATTCAGGGCGGCAACTGACGGGTGGCCGGCCTTCCCGCAATAGCCAGAAGCCTAAAGCCCGACTCAGCGCCTCCGGGATGCTCCGTTTGAAGCTCGACGGTGCGCGCCTTGATAAACTGCCGAGCCTTGGGAACTTCTACGCAAATATGATCCGTTGGAAATCATCAGCCGAGTCTCTGCGCCGTTCGAGGCGGACTCGCCGGCGTAGCTGCAGCGCAAGGGGCTGTTCTGGTGACGGCAGCATGGGCGGCGAGATCTGCCTTGCTCAAAGCAGGTCGGCTCAGCCGCCTTTTCTGTAAACAACTCCGCGGAGTTGTTCAAGCCGCCGGAAACAACCCGGTCCAATCACCGCAGAGCTTTCAATCCAGCAACCAAACCATTAACCTTAACCAGAGAACTAGAAAGCCCAGTCCGCGTTTTCGAAGAAAGATCACTGTGGGCCAAGGAGCCGTTGTGGCTTAGAGTGAAATTTCTTCACGCGCATACTGCTGGTAATGCCCCCATTTGGTTGGCATTGGCATAGTTCGACTTTTGGTTTTCGTGGTTCAGAAGCCTGGCAATCCGGTGCGGATGAGCCGGGAGAAATCGGGGTGTGGCGTCGGCGGCTTTCGCGGCGGCGTTGATGAGCGCGCGCGTTTTCAACTCGGCGAACGGCAGGCCGCCGGTGGCCAGCGCGCCGCGCTCGAACATCAGCTCGTCGCCTTTGCCATTGAGCAGGATGCGCCAGTCCCACGGGGCGCGCTGCGTGGCGGCGCTGCTGCGTGCGGATGCTCGTCGTGCAGTTGGTCGTCGCGGCGTTATGCCCAGCGCGGGTGCGCGTGGAGTTCATTCAGCGCGGCGATGTAGTCCATGAACCGCTCGCGCGCGCTTTCTCCGGCGGCGCCGTGGTGCGGTAGAGATAGACGTCTTCGCCGCGGCGAAAGTTTGTCCGCACGCGGATCACGTCGCGCTCATCGGCGACGACGTAAATCAGCTCGAACTGCCGGAAGAAGCCGCCGATCGCGGAATAGCTCTCGCCGATTTCTTTCCGCGTCTCGATGGAAAAGCAGAGCGGCGGCGCGTTTGCGAACTGGAAGCTCGCGATGGGATGCGCCATCCACGGCGAGCCCCAGTAATTGATCGCGAGGTCGATCCCCGTGAGCTGCGAGAGCCGCACCGTGCGCGTCTCCCAGCGCGGCGTGTAGTCAGTCTCGGTGCGGTAATCGCAGTTGCGGACGTTGTGCAGCGTCCCCTGCGCTGTTGCACCATGTGACGATCGGTCTGCTGAAGGAGGCCTATTCCTGGCTCAAACGGGAGGCGGCACCCGGTGTGGATGGTCGAAGATGGCACCATATCATCGGCGTAGCGCACTATGATGACTTGACCCCGGCCATGGCGCTTTGCGCCGCCGGTTTGCCCACCACGCAGGGCCATCCAGGCACTCGCACTATCGCGCCTGTCCGTATTGCCTTCCGCTACGCTAACAGCGTCGGCACCCTGAAGTAATTTATCGCTTTCGCGGCTCAATGGCTGGCCTGCAGGCTCCCCTGTCAACGCTTCGTCGCGCACCTCGCGATGCGCTACGCATGACTCGGGGCCAGTTTGGTTTGCTATTCCTTTCCTGTTAGAGACTTTCACTCTTTACTCCTTGCCGATCTCCCGGCGCACTAGCGTGCGATCACTCCGGCAAAAGCGGCGAGCAAATCGAACGATGCTTGATCTCGACGTTCAAGGTCGCCCAGAGCATGGGCTACAAGGGTGACTTTCGGCAATGGGAGCACTTGCCGCGCGTGGGCGATTGAACTCAGAAAGGCTTTGTTACCGGATTCACGCGGTTCCGAAGCGGGTTGAAGTTGCTGGGAATTGACCGGGCCCTCGCTATCGGATAAAGCAGCTTCCATGGAAGGCCTTATGAAGGCGACTTGCCTTTCTCAGCGCAAAAGAACTGCGCGAACAGAATATCACGGTATCATTTTATCGCTAATATTCCGTGTGTCATTCACCATGGCGGCAGATCGATACGCTGGTTAAGAATCTAATCGCCTGCCGAAAGGCGTCCAAGGATGCTCTTGCAATACCAATTGCCTTATCGCGATGAAGAACGCGAAGGACGTGCCCTCTAACCGCTGGTTTGCCATGACGCGACTGGATGAAAACCGCGCAAAGGCCCAGCTGGCTCTGAAGTCCGGCTTCCACTGGCGTGACGTAACGCAATTGGCTATCTGGGGAAATCATTCGAGTACGCTCTTTCCGGATTTCTTCCACGCGCGCATCGGCGGCAAGCCTGTCAGCGACACAATCACCGACAACACATGGCTTGAGACGGATTTTATCAAAAGCGTTCAGCAACGGGGCGCGGCGCGATCATTCAAGCGCGAGGTCTCTCCTCTGCCAAGTCCGCCGCGCAAGGAGTAGTGGATACGGTGCGCTCAATCATCGAGCCTACGCCCGCCGAAGAATGGCACAGCATAGCGCTGTGCTGACGGAAGCTACGGGATCGAGAAAGGACTTATCTCCTCTTTTCCCACACGCTCAGACGGAAGAGAAATCAGCTGGAAATCGTGCAGGATCTTGTGCTCAACGAATTCAGCAAAGCTAAAATCGAATCCTCCGTCGACGAACTTAAGGAAGAACGCGCCATGGTCAGTCATCTCATCGCATCCTGAAATTAAACCTTCCAGCGGGAACGAATGCTAGCCCGCTGCTGCGTATTAGTCAACAAATGTCAGCGTCCTTCCTCCTCTTCTGCGTTCCTAGGGACTAACAAACTCCTCTCTCGCCTGGCTGTTTTCTTCGATTGGAAAGAAGACCGTCGTCGCCCTCACCGGCATCGTGCTCGTGCTTTTCGTGATTGGCCATATGCTGGGCAACATGACGGTGTTTTTCGGGCCGGACGTCATCAACGCCTACGCCATGCATCTGCGGGACCTCGGTCCGCTGCTGTGGCTGATACGCCTCGCGATGCTGTCCATGGTCGCGCTCCATATCTGGTTCACGATGCTGGTCTGGAAGGAAAATCTGGCCGCCCATCCGCAGAAACTACGCGGTCTTTGCGCCGATTCAGACGACGATTTTCGCCCGGACAATGCGGCTGACCGGGTTGTTCGTCCTGGCCTTCGTCGTTTTCACCTGGCCCACTTCACCTTGTTTCTCGTCAATCCCGGATATGCCGGCTTCCACACGGAACTTCACGGCCAACCCGTGCATGACGTCTATCGAATGGTCATCGTCGGATTTCGAAACCCCTTCGTCAGTCTTTTCTACATCGTTGCTCTCGGCGCTGCTGGCGTTCCACCTCAGTCACGGGATCAGAGAGCCTGTTTCAGACCTTGGGTTTAACGGATCGAAACCTCCGTCCCATTTACGAGGCAGGCGCGCCAGCATTCGCCTGGATTTTGTTCATCGGATATACCTCGATACCGGTATCGATCCTTTTGTTCGGTCTCGGAAATGGAGTTGCACCATGACGCTCGACGCACACGCCCCTCCCGGTTCCCTCGATAAAAAGTGGACCACCTACAAGAACAGCGCCAAGATTATCAGCCCCGCGAACAAGCGAAAGTACAAGCTTATCATCGTGGGCAGCGGGTTGGCGGGCGCCTCCGCCGCCGCAACGCTCGGCGAGCAGGGCTTCAACATCGAATGCTTTTGTTATCAGGATAGCGCGCGCCGCGCCATTCCATCGCCGCCCAGGGCGGGATCAACGCCGCGAAGAACTATCAAAACGACGGAGACAGCGTTTACCGGCTTTTCTATGACACCATCAAAGGCGGGGACTTTCGCGCCCGCGAAGCGAATGTTTATCGGCTCGCCGAGGTTAGCTCGCTGATTATCGACCAGTGCGTTGCGCAAGGGGTTCCTTTCGCGCGCGAGTATGGCGGTCTCCTTGCCAATCGCTCCTTTGGCGGCGCGCAGGTTTCGCGGACATTCTATGCCCGCGGCCAGACCGGCCAGCAACTGCTACTCGGGACCTACCAGGCCATGAGCGCGCAGATCGCGACCGGTCAGGTCAAGATGTTTCCGCGCACGGAAATGCTCGACCTGGTGTTGGTTGACGGCCACGCCAAGGGCATTGTGGTCAGGGACATGGTGACCGGTGAGATCCGCAGCCACGCCGGAGACGCGGTCCTGCTCTGCACGGGAGGCTACGGCAACGTTTTTCTATCTCTCGACGAACGCCAAGGGGTGCAATGTCACCGCCACGTATCGAGCGCATAAGCGCGGCGCGCTCTTCGGCAACCCCTGCTACACGCAAATTCATCCCACCTGCATTCCCGTCAGCGGGGAGTATCAATCCAAGCTCACGCTGATGAGCGAATCCCTGCGCAACGACGGGCGTGTTTGGGCGCCGAAGCGCAAGGAGGATTGCGGAAAGCCTCCGCATGAGATCGCCGAAGAGGCGCGCGATTACTATCTGGAGCGAAAATATCCCAGCTACGGTAACCTCGCGCCCCGCGACATCTCCTCCCGAAGCGCGAAGGAAGCTTGCGACGAGGGACGCGGCGTCGGACCGGGCGGACTCGGAGTCTATCTCGATTTCGCCGATGCGATAAAGCGCCTCGGGAGGCCTGTGATCGAGGAGCGGTATGGCAATCTTTTTCGAAATGTACGAGAACATCACGGGAGAGAATGCCTACGAGCGTCCAATGCGCATCTACCCTGCCGTGCACTACACGATGGGCGGATTGTGGGTGGACTACAACCTCATGAGCAACGTGCCCGGCCTCCACGTGCTGGGCGAAGCCAACTTTCTCCGATCATGGAGCCAACCGGCTCGGCGCCTCGGCGCTCATGCAGGGCCTGGCCGACGGATACTTCGTCATTCCCTACACCATTGGAAGCTACCTCGCGACGCAGTCCCCTCAGAAGCGCCCGACAACAACCGATCCGGCGTTTCAGCAGACCGAGAAGGAAGCCCGCGACCGCGTGCAGCGCCTTCTCAGCATCAACGGGACACGCAGCGTGGACAGTTTTCATCGCGAACTTGGCCTGCTGATGTGGGACAAGTGCGGCATGGCGCGGGACAAGAAGGGCCTCGAGGAAGCCATCGCGCGGATGCCCGAAGCTGCGCGAAGGAATTCTGGAGCAACGTGAAGGTTCTCGGAGCCGGGGAAACGATCAACCAGTCGCTCGAGAAGGCGGGAAGGGTTGCGGATTTCCTGGAATTTGGGGAACTCATGTGCCGGGACGCGCTGGATCGGAACGAATCGTGCGGCGGTCATTTTCGCACCGAATACCAGACCCCGGACGGCGAAGCTTTGCGTGACGACGAAAACTACGCCCACGTCTCCGCCTGGAAATACGAAGGCGAAGGCAGCGGAACCGACTCTGATCAAGGAACCGCTTGTCTATGAGCAGGTGAAGCTGGCGACGAGGAGCTACAAGTGAGCCAGGGAGTCAAAGGTTTTCGACGCCTGGGCGGCGGCAGGGAAGAAGCTCGGGCGCCATCAACGATCAATAATAACCCTCCATGAATTTTACCCTAAAGGTTTGGCGGCAAAATGGCCCTCAGGACAGCGGGCGTTTCGAGGTTTACCCGGCCGTCGATATCCCCTCCGATGCTTCCTTCCTGGAGATGCTGGACATCGTCAACGAGGGGCTCATCGAGAAGAACGTCGAGCCCATTGCCTTTGACCATGACTGTCGCGAGGGTATCTGCGGCACCTGCAGCCTTACGATCAACGGGGACCCTCACGGCCCGGGCGGGGCACCACCTGCCAGCTCTACATGAGGAAGTTCCACGATCGCGACGTCATCACCGTTGAACCTTTCCGGGCGACGTCTTTCCCGGTGATGCGCGATCTGACCGTCGATCGGAGCGCTTTCGATCGGATCATCCAGTCCGGCGGCTTCATCACCGAGCGCTGCGGGGCCGCCCCCGACGCGAACGCTCTCCCGATCCCGAAAACCATCTCCGATCTCGCGATGGACGCGCGCCGCCTGCATCGGTTGCGGGGCGTGCGCCGCGGCGTGCCCAAACAGCTCCGCCGATGCTCTTCGTCAGCGCGAAAACCGAGTCATCTCGGACTGCTTCCGCAGGGCAAGACGGAGAAGACATCGCCGGGTGCTCAAGATGGTTCGCACCATGGACCAAGGAGGGCTTTGGAAACTGCTCGAACTACTACGCCTGCGAAGCGGTCTGTCCGGCGGCAATATCCGCCGACTTTATCGCCCGGCTTGAACCGCGAGTATACCGCCGCCTCGGCTAAGGAAGCACATCGGCGCTGCCTTGTAGTTATTCGGCCTCATGCTGCCCTGACGTCACGCAATTTTCCGTGAATACCCAAACAACCTTCTCTCCCCGACGAAAACTCATCGCGTCGAAACGGACACGATGGGCGCTATCCACGTTCCCCATGATCGCTACTGGGGTGCGCAGACCGCGCGTTCCTTGCTTCATTTTGATATCGGCAACGACGTCAAGCCGCCGGAGTTGATCCGTGCTCTCGGCACTTTGAAAAAGGCGTGCGCGCTGGCGAATCGCGACCTTGGCAAGCTGTCGGAAGATAAGGCCAGACTCATCGTGCAGGCCGCGGATGAAGTCATCGAGGGAAAGCTGAACGATCATTTTCCCCTTCGTATCTGGCAGACTGGCAGCGGCACGCAAAGCAACATGAACGCCAACGAAGTCATTTCGAACCGGGCGATTGAAATTGCCGGCGGCGAGCTCGGCTCCAAGAAGCCGGTTCATCCCAATGATGACGTCAATATGTCGCAATCGTCAAACGACACCTTCCCCACCGCGATGAGCATTGCAGCGGCCTCTCAAGTCGTCCAAGCCTTGCTGCCCGCCGTTCGCAGACTCCGCGACACCCTCGACGCCAAGGCAAAGAGCTTCGCCTCGATTGTGAAGATCGGCCGCACTCATTTGCAGGATGCCACGCCGCTCACGCTCGGGCAGGAGTTTTCCGGCTATGTGAGCGCTTCTCGACCAGGACATTGAGCGCATTGAAGCTTCGCTGCACGGTCTGTATTCCCTTGCCATCGGCGGAACGGCTGTCGGCACGGGGCTGAACTCTCACCCCGAATTTGGGGATCGCGCCGCCGCGCACATCGCCGCGTTGACGGGCCTGCCTTTTTTTGCCGCTCCAAACAAGTTCGCCGCGCTTTCGGCGCACAATGAATTCGTCTTTGCCAGCGGCGCCCTCAAGAGCCTCGCGTCGTCCTGCATGAAGATCGCCAATGATATCCGCTGGCTTGCGTCAGGACCTCGCTGCGGTCTCGGCGAGCTCACCATTCCGGAGAACGAGCCCGGGTCCTCCATCATGCCGGGAAAGGTGAATCCCCACGCAGAGCGAATCGCTGACGATGGTGGCGGTGCAAGTCATGGGCAACGACGCGGCCATCGGGTTCGCCGCCTCCCAGGGCAATTTTGAACTCAACGTGTTCAAGCCCGTTATTGTCTTTAACTTTCTCAATTCTGTCCGCTTGCTTGCCGACGGATGCGATTCGTTCAATGAGCATTGCGCCGCAGGGATTGAACCGAACCGTGAGCGCATCGCGGATTACGTGAAGAATTCCCTCATGCTTGTTACCGCGCTGAATCCGCACATTGGCTATGACAAGGCGGCGAAGATTGCGAAAAAGCGCACAAGGAAGGAACAAGCCTCAAGGATGCCGCTCTCGCACTCGGCTATCTTAGCTCGGAGGAGTTCGACCAATGGGTGCGTGCTGAGGACATGACCCGCCCATGATTTCGTGCCGGTGCGCAAACACGTTAGGGCCATTGGGAGTCACCCGTCCTGTTCTGCCTTCTTTGCGAGCCGGAGACGGCTCCAGCTCTGCGGCCTCCACCAGCGCGCAGGCGCTGGCAGCCCATGGCTAATAAGCAGATCTGCGGCCTTGGGCCTCCATCTTCTGTCGGTGACGGACAAGCTGTTCACGCTGACGACCCCAGTGCCGGGCCAGCTCCTCTTCTTCACCGGGCACCCGAATCACGGCCAAAGAGTTTTTTGTTCCCAGCCACGTAGCGATCCAGGCGCAGGCAGAGTGCGTGACTATCTCTGCCGTCAGTCTTCACTCGTGTATTGCCTTCGTCGAGCTTCTGCGGGGCAATGACGTAGCAATATGCGCCAGCCTGCAGCAACGCACGGTAGAGCCCGTAGCCAAACCCGCACGCTTCATAGACGACATGGACTTCAAAGCCTTCTCGCAATCGCCCTTCGACCCAGGGCACGAATTCCGCGGGAGCAAAACGGTGCGGCGGGCGCGGCGTGGCGTGGTCATACTGAGCCACCACGACGAATTTCTCCCGATGGATATCGAGTCCAATCTTGAGCAGCGAGCCGCTCTTGTTTACCTTCGACTTAGCCGCCGCCGGCGCGGCGGTCACACTGTGCAAAACGGTGTACATTTTTCATAGAGCGGGTGAGTCTACCAAAGACTCGCCCGCGTCCTTTACATGCCATCTAGAGCAACCGGTTTTGTGAATAAGTCGTCGCATTCACTCCTAAGGGCTGGGGGTTGGCGGTTCAGGGCTTCTTTGGACGTTCCTCTTCTTTCTTCCGAGGGCGATTTTTACTCCAACGGGCAATCTGCTATCCGCAGGCGCACGCAAAGGCTCTGCGGCGCCTGCATTATGACTTATTCGGGTCGGGAAGAGGAACGAGCACCCTCAATCTACAGATCGAGTTCTTTGTCGCGCTCAGCGGCGGTGTCGAGGGTGCGCCGTTCCAAAGGGTTTTCTTCAGTGGGCGAGAACGTTTCTCTGCTCAGGGCAAAGGGTCCTCCTTGAAGAGCGTTTCAGTTGAGCCTGACTTTTTGCACCAGGCCAAGTTCTTCGAGCCTGCACTCGTCCGGTGGCCATTCGCCAGAGGTCGACGGCCAGACGGCGCGCCAGCGGCCACGATGGCTTTCTTGCGGGCGGCCGCCGAGGCTTTGGGATCCTCGAGCAGCGCTCCCCAGCGGCGCATTCGCACGGTAGTGCTGGCTGAAAGCGGCTCACCCGCCAGGCCAGTTCCGACCATCAAGCGGCGCAGGCCCGGATTGACCGTGCTTGGTGATCGCACCCAGGCGTCGTCGCTGCTCGCTCGTGCTCTCACGCGGGCAGAGTCCAAAGTAGTTGCCCACCTGCCGACTGTTGCGGAAACGCTGCTGGGTCGATCAGTTCGCGGGCCAGGCAGCTCGTGAGTGAGCTCGCCTTCCCCAAAGATCAGCCGGCGCGGAGCCCCGCGCTCGCAGCTCGCGCTTCGATTTTGCGCAGCTTGCTCCTCGATGGCCTCGATTAGCTTCTTCCAGCTCTCCAGCTGGGCAATGACCCACGGCGGCATCGCCTCGAGGATCTCTCACCCAGATCGTGACTCGGCCCACCAGCGCCCGCTCACCGCCATCTCCCTTTGCAGTAAGAGACTGCGCCCCATCGCCTGCATCCGCCGCAGCTCGCGGCCGCAATTGCTCGCGCATCCGCCCCTGCGCTCGGCGCGCCTCCTCCTCACCGCGAAGGAATCCGCACGATGCTCAGAGCCTTGCCATGCCCACCGAGGTATTCGCTTAGCCGCCGACACATCACCTGCGCGTCGTGCTTGTCGTTGACCTGGCCCTTGCCTTGCTCATCCCAGTTCTGCGCCGCTATCACATAGACCTCCACCCCCATCGCTTGCATCCGCCGCGCCGGCTCATACCCAAAGCAGCCTGCCTCGTAGCACACTACCACCCGCTCGGCCAACTGCCCGCTGCTTGGCCAGCCAGCTGCAAAAGGCCTCCGGACGAAACTTCTGTGCCGGCTGCGGATGACTCGTAATCGATCTGGCGCACCACCCGGTAGTTCCTCCGGTGCATGTCGATCCCAATCTTGATCAGTCGACGCCTTCTGTTTACCCTAATGTCAGTTTAGTTTGTTCATGATTGTCGAGTGTCGCGTCTTAGCTCGCCCACTCGACAACCCATGACGATCTACAACCGCTTTCGCCCGCTGGACTTGAGCTCGCTGCAGCGCGAGCATGCCAATCCACCGCCGCGTTTGCTCTACTCGAGGGAGTCGACCCTTCTCCTCTATCCGGGGCGTGAGCCCATTGCCCATGATGATACGAGGCGCAAGTGTTCCAGTGAAGGAGTGCATCGTCGTTTTTGGGCGGACGAAGGGTTTCGGCCTTTTCGAACCAGCTCATCGCTTCACTTAGGAATTCGTAGGCATCATGGCCGGCGCCGGGATGGCCCTGATGCAGCCGCGCCTTGGCCTGGCGCTCGCAGATGATGCCGGCGTAATAGGCCCGCTCATACTCATCGCGGAGACGAGACAGAACTTCCTGGGCCTGGGTGGCGCCCACTGCGTAGCCTTCGTCGAAGCGGTCGGTCAAAGCCAGCAGCAGAGTGACCAACGCCTGCTGGTTATCCGGATCGATGCTCAACACATCGCGACAGATACTTTCGGCCTCAGCCGGTTCGTTGAGCAAGCGGTAGCGTAAGGCTTTGTCCAGTGCCGCCGGGATGGCGTCTTTGGAAAGTCGCTTGAGTTCAAACATGGTTTTTCTCCTTTCAGGTTTTGGGCGAAACAGTTTCAGCAACGAGCGCAGTGGATCGTAAAACTCGTCAACTACGCGCTCCTTCAGCGGAATAATCGCGTTGTCGGTGATGGTGATGTTTTCGGGACAGACTTTTGTGCAGCACTTGGTGATGTTGCAGTAGCCGATGCCGCCAGCCTGCTTCAATTCTGATAGCCGGTCTTCGGTGTCGAGCGGGTGCATTTCCAGCTGACCGTGCAAGATGTTTCCAATTTGAAAGCACTAGCGCGAGGCGGTTGTGAACACCTGAGCATCGAGGAGCCGAGCGACCACCGCAATCGGATCGACTAACAATGCTAACGTAAGGCAACCTTGCAAATGGAGCGATCTCGATCGGGCAAAGTTGTTACCCTTGACGCGGTTATCGCGCAAAGACCACCAGGATGAATGCGGGCTACGAAGATAGCCTGGTCGCTGGGGTGATGGATTTTCTGCATGGCTGGTTTTCGTCTGAGATATATCGCACGATCCGATTCGGGCCGTCCCTGGTCACTTACATGAACATGAGTTCAGTCGTTGATTATAAATTCTTTGTGCCTTCAACAATGATCGCGCTACTTCCTATTACCATTTTCTCGATCAGCGCCTTGCTTTGGCGGGCCTTCGCTACTCGAAGCCTCGGATCTCCGGATTTCTAAAGCGCACGCTGAAACGAAAGACCTTCTTTTCCTCAGAATAAATCTTCCCGGTCTGCAGATCAAAACGCAGTGGCACGCCAACCCGGGTCACGTCCACTGTCGCGTGGAAGCCGCGCTCGGAGAACACGTCGATCAGCATCGCCAAGGCGGCCGGGTCCTCGAACAGCAGGTCTTCAGAGTTGATGTTGGCGATGCCTGAGACCGCGTGGCGAACCACGATGGGCATCATCTTGCCTTCAATGAACTCGATCACCCGTTCGAAGGTTTCTGGCTGCTCCACCTCGTAGCCGTCCAGCCTCCGCACGAGGTCCTGGCGGGCGTGCTGGACGATTTCGCTGGCCAGCGGCAACCCCCGAAGCCGGTCGAAGGTGCGCGGGTCCAACTCCAGCGAGCTCTGGTATTCGAGCTCGCGGACGATGTTGGCCTGCACTTCGGGGATGGACGCCTGACCGTTAATGAAGTGGTAGTGGAAGATCTGCTTGAGGGAAACCAGCGCGTCGTAGGTTCGCTCCTTGAAGACGCGGTAGCGGTTGCGCGCCAGCCCTTCGCTAAAGTCCGTCGCCCTTTCTTCCCAGCGTTCGCCCATGCCTGAGCGGGCGACTTCCTCGTTGTGGGCGACGACCTGCCGTCCGCGCTTGAGTTGGCGGGCCACGCTCTCGGCCTCATCGATGAACAGCACCATGATGTGAAAGATGGGCTGCTTGAAGTGGATGACCTCCGGGGTGCCGGAAAACTCCCGCCGCAGCGCGATCATCTCGTCGAAAAGCAGCTTGAGGCACTCCACCTGCACTTTCGTGCGCGGGAAGCCATCAAGCAGCGCGCCGTTCTGTTGCTCGGGCTCAAGCAGCTTGCGCAAGAGGATGCCGACCACCTCCCGGTCCCCGACCATGGCGCCGCGCGCCTTGACCGCGCGCGCCTCCGGTGTCTCAAGGAGCTGGGAAACCACGATAGGCGGTGCGGTGATGCCGCGCACCTTGCGAATGAAGTCCGAGTTAGTGCCTTTGCCCGCGCCCGGCGCACCCCCGAGCAGGATCAACTCCCTGGGAAAACGCATCCGGCTCCGGCCGAACTCTCGCTCTAGCTCCCGCCAGATGGCGCCAAAGATGAGTTGCGCATCCTTGATCTCCAGATCAGGAGAGTTCGCTGCGGCGCGCAAACGGGGGACGGCAGTTTCTTGACCCTTGCTCGCGCCGACGTTGTCATCTTGGGTGGCTTTCATGCGTCGGGCTAGTGATTCCAATTTTCATTTGCAACTAAACCGGGCGGCAACGCGTTGGGAAGCCTATTTCGACAGTTAAGCCAATGTTGCGGTGTTCACCTGACGGAGGGTTTCTTGAAAACACGACAATCCGAGCGTTGCCGACACGTAACCCGGCGACTATGTTCAAGCTGAAGTTGTTCTTTGGCGGCTACTTCGGCAACACGCTAAACGATAGGATACCGTCGCGAATCTTTCTTCGATATGCACCTCGGCGGCCCGGCGAGTCGCATAGGCCAGACTGGATCCACCAGCCTGCGTTTTCAGGCTCAACCTTTACCAGATGGCTGGCAACCGCTGCGGCCATGTCCCATTTCTTGGCCGCCATGTAGAGGTTGACGCGTGCGCCCAGGACCTCGTTGCGGTTCTTGTCCTCTGGCGCAATCTCTTCGAGAACGAGCGCCGCATCATCGAACATTCCCAACTCGAGATAGCCGCTCGAAGCAAGGACATGCCTTTGCCAATCGGCTTTCAAGGGATTGGAGCCTCTTGGAGGAAGAAGAAGAGCGCCTTCGTGGCTACCCAGACGACCAGCAGGAAGGCGCCGGCGGTCACAGCCAACTTGATGAGCGACCAAAAATGATGATCCTCAGGTTGCCGGCGCAGTGGGCGTCTTTCTTCCATGGGCTCGCGGCTGGGGATCCTCTGGCGGGGGATCGTCGTCCCAAGCAAGTTTTCCGGCGATCTCAGCCGGCGCGGACGGCAGGAACCGTTCGGTCAGTTTGCGTGGATGAAAGCCGTAAGCGGATCCCACTGCGGCTGCTCGATATTGCGATAGAAAAGGTCGATCCAGCCATCGCGCCCATGGTAAATGCGGATCAGTCCGGAACCACCATCGAAGGCACCGACGCTTGATCCCAGCGGAATCGAGATTGCCTTGAGGGTCTTCTCAAGCGCCGCTGACATATCGCTCGCCTGTGGTCTGTCAAGAGACTGGTCTCAGTCAAACATTGGTATCAGTTAAAGTTCCTCATCTGAGAAGGAATCGCTAGCAGGACCACCAGGACTTGTCGGATCGGAAATCCCTGGCCCATTGTTACTTTTCCATGTTTTTCCTGGCGTCTTTCAAGGCGGCCTCAGGGGTAGCCTCGCCGTTTGTGGAAATCTCGAACGCCGCTTTCATCGAACTCCAGAACCTTACCCATCTGCGGAACGTTGGGCATCACGACCCCGTTCAGAGCGTTCTCATACGTTACTTTGATCAAAGGATTCTTGGCACTCATCTCGTCGGCAAGGGCTGTCACCGCGGGAACACCCAGCGGCGCGTCGGCGTCAATGGTCTTCAGCCCGTCTACGGTGCAGACGTTTTTTCTAGAAACTGCACTGCGAGGTCGGCGTTCGGGCTCGAACGGTTTATGAGCGCCGGTGAAAACGCCGACGAACGGCTTACCCGGATTTCCACCAACCCCAGGCACCGGCGCGAGAGCGAAATCGACCCCGGCTTTCGAGCAGATTCGCCCAAGCCCACGGGCCGTTTACCATCGTAGCAAGTTCGCCGCTGCTCATTTTCTGTTCCATCACGCTTTGAGTTGAACCCTTAGGAAGCACGCCCGTGTTGATGAGGTCCACGATCATCTTCAGACCCTCGATGGCGCCGGCATTGTCGACCCCGACGTCTTTGAGGTCATAGCCGTCCGCAGTTTTCTTGAAAGAATAACCCCCGGCGCTGGCGAGGAACGGGAAACTAAAGGAACACTGGACGGGCAAGAGAAAGTTCTGTAGAATAGCTGCTCCGACATGAAATTTCCCACCATCAGTAGGCTCTTCGCGGAACGCCTCTTGCCCAAACAGACCATCGTTGGGATATTCGACAACGCGCGATACCTGGACAAGGCGGTCGAAAGACTGGCTCGCGCGAGGTTTGAACACACTGTTTACAATGAGGCTATTGTAGGGGAAGAGGCAATTAACGTCCGTCCGCCGGTCTTTGCATCGGGCCTTGCTCCGACGGTGGCTTGGGGGAGTTCTGAACGAGCTGTGCCATCTAAGCCGTCCCAGGACACCATTGTCAGGGTCTTTAAAGCCCATCTTGCACATTGGCACTTGCCGAACAAGGTGATCGAGGCCTATGCCTCGACCTTCTCTCAAAATGGCGAGTTCGTTTTGGTCAGAACCGACGCAGTGCAAGCCGAGCAAGTCATGGAGATCCTGCGGGAGTGCGGCGCCAGGCAGGCGGATCGCCATGATAACTCAGCTTCGAAAGAGCTCGACCCAAACGTCATCTTCGACTTCCTGCTCGAGAACACGCCGGACCAGGTTTACATTTAAGGACCGACGCGGAAGGTTCCTTCGCGCGAGCCGTGCGGTCGCTGAGCTGCTCGGCGCCAAAAGCGCGAAGCCGACATTATCGGGAAGAGCGACTTCGACTTTGGTCGATGGAGACCGCAAGAGAGACTGCGGCAGACGAGCAGAGGATCATGAACACCAGAGAACCGCTCGTGGGAAAAATCGAAAAGCTTTGTTCACCGCGATGGCAGAGTCTCCTGGGACCACACGACCAAATTGCCGCTTCTGGATGCCAACGGGGAGGTCATCGGAATCTGCGGAATAAATAAGGATTTCACAGCGTTGAAGTGTATGCAGGATGCGGTGGCGGAGGAACGTGATCGGCTCAAAGCCACGACTGCTGACCTTGAGTCGAAAACGCCCTATTCCAGGCCGACCTTGAACTGGCTCGACAGCTTCAATGAGGCTTTCGTGCCGCGCGACTATCCGATTTTCCCGGGATACGGCGCCTCCGGCCAGAGCCTGCTTTCATTCGCACATTGCTACCGCCCGGCCGATGCAGTCGGCGGTGATTTCTTTGATATCTTTTCGCTTTCTCAGACTCGGGCTGGCATCTTCATCTGCGACGTCACGGGGCAAGGCTTGCGCGGGGCGGTAATCACATCAGTCCTACGCACCCTGCTCGAAGAACTCCGACCGATGATACACGATGCGGGCAGTTTTCTTGAGCTCTCAACTTGCGTCTGCGCGCCCTCTTGGAACGCGTCAAAGAGCCTATTTCGGCAACTGCCTTCTTTATGATTGCAGACACCGCCTCGAAAGAGGTGTCCTTTGCGAATGCCGCTCATCCTGACCCGCTGCGGCTGCGACGGCAAGCGGGCATTGTTGAGCCGCTTAGCGAAGGTCAGGAAAAGACCGGGCCTGCCTTGGGACTCTTAGACTCAGCAACCTATCCAACATCTCGCTCTTCGTTTGATGACGCCGATTGCATCGCCCTGTTCACCAACGGGCTCTATAAAGTTTGTTCCCCAGGGGGATGAATTTGGACGTTCTGCTCTTGATTCGACCTTCCTTCGCTACAAAGACCTTCATTCCGAAAAACTGTGCGCCGCCGTTTTGAAGGACGTGTCCGAATTCGCTGGCAGGTCAGACTTTGATGACGATGTCTGCATTGTCACGGTCGAGCGAGCGGGCCAATAGGTTGCAGCTTGGACGGCACAATTGTTGTGCACGGTGTCGATCGCGTTGAGTTGGCCTTTGTCAGATTTGCCCTCGTCCGCGAGGCGGCGGCCGATGCGACCGCCTATGGGAGCCTTTACTTGTGTGAATTCAAGCCGATCTGCGACAAGCTGGGTGCCGATTGCTTCTGGGCATCTCCCTTCTTCAAGTCACCCGTGGAACTCGGTTCGAAGCATTCAGCCGCTCCTCTGGAATCCTGTTATACCGACCTCTCTGCCTCCGGACGGTGCCGGATGAATTCGTGGCATCGGTCCCCGGGTCGGTGTTCATTATCCTGCTCCATCTTGGCGCTTGACACCTTAGGCCGCTAGATCCGCTGACACGGTTACAAGGCCTCACCCGCTGCGAAGACGGTGAGCTCTGTCACGCCTCAGAGGTCACAGCGACCAACCGCGGCCTCGGCATTCGCGATGTGTTCATAAAGATGCGACCGGAGAAGCCAAAACCGGGCAGATGCATGAACCTTTGAGTGGAGCGGTAATGGCGCACGATCGTTTGTTCCGTCCGGCAGGGACTCTTCTTGAGAGTGACTCGGTGGAGATGGCTGAACGCTCACAGAAGTCTGTCGCTTCGAGGGTTAAGTCGCATCTCACAAACTCGATTCTCGGTTTCGTCTTCTTTGCGAGGGTTCCGTATGTCTGCGTAAGTGACCAACAGCGACAGTTCGCCTCGATCAGTCCGTCCTCGACTTTCGTAGCCAAAAGAGCAGCTGTATACGGCAGAACTACCGCCGAAAGGTTTTTATGCGGAATCAATATAAACCACAGCTAGGCGCAGCACGTTCCTAGCCGCTTCGCGGCGCTGAAGAGGTCATCATTAGGCGGTCAAACAATTCAACACGCAGATCTAAACAACCCGAAAAAACCCATTATGAAATTCATGATCACCTGGCAGTTCCACCAAGGCAAGCTCCACGAAGGGTATTCGCAGTTCTTCAAGATGACGCCTGAGCAAGATGCTGCAGACAGAGGCAGCCGCATCAAACAGATTGGCCGCTGGCATGACCTGGCACGCGGTCGGGGTGTGGTCATCTGTGAATCCGACAGTGCCGAGGCCGTGGCGAACTGGGCACTCAACTGGAACAGCCTCCTCGATGTAGACGTTGTCCCCGTCTTGGATGACAACGAGACGCGCGCGTTGGGCAAGAGTCGTGAGACGAGTTCGTAGACGCCTCACCAAGCGCTGCAGCGCACCGCTCCCGGCCGTCACGTCGACTGCTTGAGCAGCCGCCGCGTCATCCGTCCGGACCGACGCGCCTCTGCCGCATCTCCCTAATCAATGCGGCAATTCCGATCCGCTCATACGAGTTGTGCCCACGGAACCACCCGTAGGCGTCGTGCGTCGAAGCCGGTCTTGCCGGGTGATGGTGATAGCGAGTAGGACCGAAAAAGGTGAGCAGGAATTCTCGCACAGAAAGGCGCTCGTGGATTGGCGCTTGACGATGAAGATCTGAAGCCCTTGTGGGATTGGATCGGCGGGTTGAGCGCCGGTCGCGGAGGTTGGCCAAAGCCAAGGAGTCTCCAATTGCTTGCCATGCATTCGAAGCGATGCTAATCCGCTAACCTAGCCGAGGGGAGTCGAAAATCCCCGTCGCCCGGCATTTCTAAAAGATGAGCAAAAAACTTCTCTTTGGATTGTTCGTAATCTTTTCCGCCGTTCGAGGATTTGCCTGGACAGACGGCGAACTCCTCATTTGGATAACCGACAATAGAGGGTATCACGCTTTAGGTGAACTCGGTAAGAAATTTGAACAAGAGATGGGCGTTTCCGTCAAAGTGGAAACCCAGGAGGAAATCCCCGACAAATTCCAGGCCGCGGCGCAGGGCGGCAAAGGCCCCGACATCTTCTTCTGGGCGCATGATCGAATCGGAGAATGGGCCGATGCAGGTTTGTTAAAGCCGCTGAAGATCAAGGAGGATTTCAAGGCAGCATTCCTCCCCATGGCATGGGAGGCGGTAACGCATAAAAAACAGATCTGGGGATATCCTCTCGCCCTCGAGTGTGTCTCACTAATCTACAACAAAACGATCGTCACGGGAACACCACCAGCCCAGCTCTCGGAATTTCCTGCATTTGCCAAAGAACTTAAGGCCAAGGACCCGAAACTCATCGCGATTATGTGGGACTACAAAACCCTTCGTTTACTGTACAGGTTCAGTGGGCTGTGGTGCGGTGGGACGAAATTCTCAGAGAAAGAATCGCAATCGGCGGTGGGCGCATGGGTGCGCTGGCGGGAAGAACATTGGCGCTTGCACTCGATGTCTATAACCATATCACCCAATTGAAAAGTGACGTCAGCTTTGACTCACGGGTTTCATTGCGAGCAATTGTGCCTTCAACGGCGACGACAGGAACGCCTGCTGACAAGAGCCTTCCGGCGACTAGATAGCTGAATACGTCATCCCGAGCCCGATTGCTCGACGTGGCAGGATTCTCCTCCTCGCGCAGCACTGGTCCCTTGGCGACTACTGCTTTGATCTTTCCGACGAGCCCCGGGAAGTCGGTGCTGCGGTGCTCCCACAGCTAAAATAAGCGCACAATCTCGCAGCTTTCACCATATGCGAGGATGTGCTGCGGGGAACGTGCATCTTCTTCGAAGAACTCCTCAATTAGCAGCCGGTATCGAACGTCTCTACCCCGGTCGATCTCAAGCCAGTCGCACGCAGCAGCTAATTGCGCGAGCTGCTCGGTGGGACTGCCCTTTCTGAAGGAAGGTCTCCAATTCATTCCCAACTCAATAGAAGTTCAAAACCTCCAATGTGCTGCCGGCGCGGAGGGTGTTTTCTTTCATGGCTTGCGGCTATAAATTCTTCGTCTGAGTAGTGAGCGCAATTCGATGAGAACTGGGAAGGCACCAGCCGTGATAGCCAGCACCATGAGCGATCCGAAATGAGCTGATTCTGGCAGGCTGCTGTCGGCGCAGGGCTCCTCTTCCTCCCATTGCAATGAGGCTACACAGGCGCGCGAGAATCAGTCAGCGAAGCCGATATCTGCGAAACAGCATAGAGCGACGAAGAAATTTCCTCTTGTCGCTTTCCGCAGCCACCGCTGCGCAAAGAGGATTATCTCTGGGTAGCCTGCTTCGAAGTCTCTAGGCTTGAGGGCACTCGATAGGAAATTGCTTTTGGCCTCTGGGGCGTTGGGCCCGGAGTCTGACTGATAGGAAATCAACAAGCAACCGGAACGACCTTGCAAGAGCAGTGAGTATTCACCAGGTTCCCGAGTTCCAAATACTTGGGCTCTAAACCTACCGAGGTGTTTCAGCGTCGACGGTGTAATCGATGGTCTCATTAGCCTTCGACCATATCATCTTGCCGGTAAGCTTGTCACCGACAACAGACCCGCTCCATCCCGCCTTGTCTCCCTCAGAATCTGAATTAGGCACTACAGCGCTCCACTTGATTCTGTCCCCCTCCCTGGTTGCCTTGTAGGGTGCCTTCCCAAAGCCGTAGGGAATACAAGCCTTCGAGAGGAATTCACCGTTCTCGAAGATTAGCGTCTCTTCGAACGGGGCGGCTTTCGACCCATCCTCCGTCAAAGAACCTTCGAACTTCATGCCATCTAGCAAACCGGGCTCTTCCGCCTGCGCGGGACACAACTCGAAGCCAAAGAACAGAATGGCCAGGACGCTAAGAAATGTTATGGCGGGCATTTTTCTTCATACGACTGATAGGAAATCGCTTTTGGCCCTCCGGGGCGTTGGCCCGGAGTCTGAAGCCGAAAGCGTGCGTTTCCATGGGCGCAGAGTGACAAAAGTGGGCCCGGGAGTCAAACACGGGCTTTCTCGGGTTGCGGGGGCGGGCCCGTAAATTCTCAATCACCAATCCGCAACAAGTGTTTCCCATTGGCGAAAATCGCCTTTGAATTCCAAGCTCATCGCGCGCTCGAAACTCGAGATGACGCACCGCTCGATCTGCTTGCCAGACTTTCCGCTAGTTTCGCAGGCCGACCGATATTCTCGCCTGGACTGATAAAGGTGGGAAACAAATCGGTCGCGCTCGACGGTGCCGATTGAAGCAGGGTCAGTAAAGCCGGTCGAGTCTCTTTGGCCCGCTGTATCCGATCAATGAGCGCCGCTCTGTCCGTATCGAGAGATCAGCAGGTTCCCTCAAAATAGAGCATTTTGACAAGCTATTCGCAGCAAGCACGAAAAGCGCCAAGGTCGCGCTGTTCCGGACTGGCGCACAAAAAAGACGAAAACACCTGAGTCGAGGATCGCAGAATTTTTCGGACACTTTCGGACACACGCTCTGCAGAAATCGCTGTGCAGCTTATTTGCTACAAAAGCCTCAATTGCCGCTTCTGCGGCTTCTAGTTACTTGTTCTGCGCAATCTTGCGTCGGTTTTCACGCAATCCGGAACACGCACCAACACGGGTTCCAGGTCCCGTTAGGGTCGCGTTGAGCTCCCCGATCATTCGGGATCGAGCAAATTGAGTTCCTGATGCAAAGCAGGATGACGCTGCGCCGGTAGTGTGTCCGCAAGGTTTACAATCATTGCGCGCAACCGGCGTGCGATCTGCATGTTCTCCGCCCCTAAAAGCGGATTTCGCTGAAAGCCAGATGGACAAAATCCTCTGGGAAATGTGGCAAACCGACACGCGCTATGACGCGGAACTCCGCGCGTCGCAGCGCTGGGAGCGGCGGTGACCCTCTTCTTCACTGCATCGCGAATCTTGCCCGCGTTGCTTTCCGGTCCGCCGATGACCGCCGCGCCGGCGCCGCGGAAGACGAGCTTGTTCGTGCGTGTGTCCACGAGGTCGAGAATCATCGCGCCCTCGGTGTAGTTGCTCACGTCGGTGTAAGTGCGCGGCGCGCCGGACCACACGCCGTAGGTGCCGTAGCGGTAGGGCCAGGCTCGAGCGTAACCAGCGCCGTAGCCCCAGTCGGTGACGGCGATGAGGGCGGAGAGTTTGGCGGTGGTGGATTTTATGGGGATGTGTTTTCGTTAAAGTTGAGCCGAACGCCGCCGATCACGGGGCGTGGGCGCGCGGCTTTCTATCGGACCTGGTCCATGCCGAACGCCAACGGGCGGATCGGAGAGCGAGAGAAAGGGGCTTCAGAAAAACGCCGGGACGATGTCCACGAAGAGGATCTTCACGATGGTCATGCCTGGAAAGATCATAGCGTAGCCGATGTCCGGCCGGTCGGTGGGAGTGAGCTTGTTCGCGTAGGCGAGGATCGCCGGATTGCCACAGGCGCCCGCAACGATGCCCGCCACCTCGTCGAACGGCATGCGGAAAAAGAGGAGGCCCAGGGTCAGGATCGGCAGCACGAGCGCGACCAGCACAATTGCACCCAAGCCCAGCATCACCAACCCGGTCTCGGTGACGGTCGCGGCGAATTTAGGCCCCGAGGCCATCCCGACTTGCGCTAGAAACAGCGTCAGGCCAAGGTTGCGGATCACGAGATTGGCGGAAAGCGGGATGGTCCAGTTCATGCCGCCCGTGCGGCGCAGTTTGCCGAGGATGAGCGCCATGATCAGCACGCCGGCCAGCCCCACCGAGAGCTTGCCGATGCCGGGGAGCGGAAGCTGGATCGCGCCGATCAGGAAGCCGAGCGCCATGCCGATGCCGATGGAGATGTAGCTGAACTCGGCGGTGCCCTTGATCGAGTCGCCGAAGTATTTGCGCATCGCCGTGAAATCGCCGCGATGGGCGAGCACGCCGACGCGGTCGCCGAACTCCAACACGAGATCCGGGCGCGGCAGGATGTCGGTATCGCCGCGGCGGACCTGGACGAGGACGGACGCCTTCTCCCCGGCAGGTCGAGATCGCCCAGTGTTCTGCCCACCACCGTCGGGCGGGAAGCAAACACGCGCAGATAGTCGAGGTCCCGGCGGTCCGTGACGAGCTGGCCGTGGGCGGCTTCGCCCAGGATCGTGCCCGCCTGCGCGAGCGCTTCCTTGGAGCTAGCGGTCGCGAGCAGCACGTCATTTTCGGCGATGACGAAGTTGGGCGAAGCCGGCTCGTTGCGGCCCTCCCGGCGCAGCGCGACGATCTGCACCCCGCCGGGCAATGCGGTCATCAGCTCGCCGAGCGACTTGCCGGACAGTTCCGGATTGCGCACGGCGATTTCGAGAAGCTCCAGGCCGGTGCCCGTGGGCGCTTGGATCTTCGGCTTTAGCAAGGTGAAGGCGATGTAGAGGAACAGGATCGGCCCGCCCACGCCTAACGGGTAGGCGACCGAGTAGCCGACTGCGGGATCGTCGTTGCCGAGCGTCGCGACCGCCGCCTGCAGCGCCGCCGTGCTGACTCCCGAACCAGCGAACAATCCCAACGCGTGCCCGAGTTTGAGGTCCATCATCTTCATGAGGGCGAGGCTCACCGCACCTGCTGCCAGCACGCCGGTCAGCGCGATCATGTTCGCCCAAAGCCCGCCGCGGCTCGTTAGCCCGATGAAGAACTGCGTTCCGTATTGCACGCCCACGCCGTAGAGGAAGAGCGCGAGCCCCAGCGTTCCGACCATCGCCGACGGCACCGACTTCGGCGCGAACCAGCCCGTGGCGAGTGCGACGAAGAGCACCGCTCCCACGCCGAGAGAGAATCCCTTGACGTTGATTTCGCCCACAAGATAGCCGATGGCGATCGTCAAGAACAGCGCCATCAACGGCTGTTGCTCGAGCAGTGTCTTGATTAGTTCCATGACTCTTCCTGTGGCTAATTTGATTACTTAGCGCGCGTTGCGGCCCGCGTCGCGGAACAGGCCAACGACCAATGGTCCTTTGCGGGGTGAATCGATCCTGATTAGGCCAATCGTCCCTTGCGCGGTGACGAGCGTAAAATCTGGTTTTCAGGGCCAACAATTATGGAAACCTTTACTTTCGATGACGCAAGCAAAATGACTTCCGAAGCGCTCTTTGAGCAAGGCTGGAATTCTCGCGTCATGCCACATGGTGGTCGACGAGAAGGCGCGGGGCGACCGCGCGGTTCCGGCAGCGGTCCAACGGTCGAGACTCACAGCGTCTCGCTGCCGCCCAAGACTTGGCAATTGATCGACGAAATGCGCGGAAGTTCGTCCCGCGGGGTATTCATCTCGGTGTGCGTCTACCGGCAAATTTCGGCTCGCTTAACCACAACCGACGTCTGGCAGGCGAGCCGCGCGCCATCAGCAAAGCTTGCCGCCGAATACGCTTTGACGACCGCAAAGGACGTCGCTTACGGGGATCAGCTGGCGCGGCGTAGCGCTCTCTCAAGGATCTCGGCAACGCGCGGCTTGTTCGTCACCGGCGTGCACCGCGTGCGGCGGTAAATTTGCAGAAAACATTCGACTTGAGCCGTACAGCCAGGAGGATCTTTGTTTTCATGTAACTGACACGGGCTCAGCTTTCAGCGCCAACAGATGCGTACCGTGTTAAAGGGCGACTATACCACAGTTTATTTACTGAATTCGATTAGGCGCGAAAGCGGGGATGAAACTTCCGGATGTTCAAAGATTCGCCCGAAATTGGCATGAAACTCTCTCGGCTTTGGCGCAGACGCTTACAGCGATTATCATCCATCCGAACTTCGCTACTTGTTTCGCCTGCGTGAGTTCTCCGGGCTATCGTGGTGGTCAACTGGCGCGCAGGGCCGGCGAAGAAAAAAGAACTGCTAAAGCGGGCGCTCTTCCAGCCACAACGAGACATCCTCGGAGGCTATGATGAGGGACTGCAGGCTCGGCTGCGCGTCGAAGTAAGCGTTAAGTGACATCCTGCTGCTCGTGCTGAGCACGCAGACCAACCAATGAGGAGGGCAGCGCAGGCGGCGGCCGGGATGACCCAGCGGAGGAGGGCGGCCACAGAGAACCGCGGCTGTTTTTCACTCACGGATGGCAGCTCTAGAACCTTCCCGGCTGCGAAATAGGGAGAAGCTTTAGCGCGCCGCGCACGGCCAAGTAGTGCTCCCACAGGGCATCGCTCTCCTTGAAATCATCCATAACCGAAGAAACCCCTCCTGCTGTGGATAAGTTTCCAGTATTTCACCATCGCAGCGACGTGGGCATAAGGAAAGAACTGGCGGCGACAATCCTCTTTCCCGCACACGCTCTCAGTCTAGTGCCGGAGGTGGCGGACACCGGTGAAAGCCATGGCCAGGCCCCGCTCGTCGGCGGCGGCGATTACCTCGTCATCACGAATAGAACCGCCGGGCTGGATGACGCATGTGGCGCCAGCTTCGGCGGCGGCGATGAGCCCGTCAGGAAAGGGAAGAAGGCGTCGCTGCACAGGGCGCTGCCCTTGAGCGAGAGACCGGCCTCCGCGGCTTTCCAAATAGCGATGCGCGAGGCGTCCACGCGGGACATTTGGCCCGCGCCGATTCCCAGTGTGCGATCCCTGCCGGCATAGACGATGGCGTTGGATTTAACGTGTTTGACGACTTTCCAGCCGAATTCCATGGCTTCGATCTCGTCCTTGGTTGGCGGCCGTCGCGTGACGACTTTGTGCTCGAGTTCGGCCAGGTTCGCGGAATCTGAATCTTGCACAATAAGCCCGCCAATAACAGAGCGGACGTCACGGCTACGCTCTGGCGGCTGCTGCGAGCATTTTCATCAGCCGGAGGTTTTTCTTTTTCGAGAGGAGTGAGCGTGCGTCGGCGTTGAATTCCGGACCGATGATGACCTCGCTGAAGATTTCCGAAATGGCTTTTGCCAAGGCAAGCGTGATTGGGCGGTTGCAGACGATGATTCCGCCAAAGGGAGCCCCGCTTGTCTGTCGCGAAGGCTTTGTCCCAAGCTTCCCGGAGATCCGGGTCGGTGCCGACGCCGCAAGGGTTCGTATAGTTTGAGGATCGCCGCCGTGGGCTTTGTGAATTCCGAGATGAGTTGGGCAGCGGCGCTGATGTCGAGGATGTTGTTGTGTGAGAGTTCTTTGCCCTGAAGCTTCTCAAAATAGGATCCAAAGTCGCCGTAGAGTTCGGCGTGCTGGTGAGGGTTTTCGCCGTAGCGGAGCCGGAGCTCGAGTGGGAGGTCGAGGCGAAAAGCCGCAAAGGCTTCCTGCTCGCGGTTGAGAAAGCCGGCGATGGCGCGGTCGTAGGCGGCAGTGGTCGCGAAGGCCTTGATGGCGAGACGTTCGCGCAGACCGCGGCTCGTGCCGCCGCTCTCCTTTCTCGATGTCTTCGAGCACGGCGGCGTAATCGGCGGGATCGGTGACGACGGTCACTGACTGGAAATTTTTGGCGGCGCTGCGAATCATCGACGGCCGCCCGACGTCGATCTGCTCGATGGCCTCCGGCAGGCGTGATATCGCGGGCGATGGTAGCCTCAAAGGGATAGAGGTTTACGACAATGAGGTCGATGGGAAGAAGGCCGTGCCGTCTGGGCCTGCTTTTCGTGTTCTTCGTCGCCGCGCAGGTAGAGGAGGCCGCCATGAATCTTCGGATGCAGAGTCTTGACGCGTCCATCGAGGATTTCAGGAAAGCCCGTGAATTTTGAAACCTCGATCGTGGGGACGCCCTCGGCTTGTAGACTGCCTGCGCGTTCCGCCTGTCGAGATGATTTCGATTCCAAGCTTGTTCAGCTCGCGGGCAAAATCGACGATGCCGGTCTTATCGGAAACAGAGATCAAGCGCGCGTTGGATTTTCATGAGGAGGCGAGCAAGCGTGATGCTGGCGAGAAGAATGGCGGGTGACAAGTGACGAGTGAAAAGTTCTTGCTCATTCGCTGGCGCTCGCCACTCATCGTCCCGAATGCCGATCAAGTATTGGAGCGTGTTTAAGACGGGTTTGCAGAACACTTTCGTGTATCGGTGGAACTTTTTTGTTGAGGTCTCTCTTCGGTATCATCCCGCTGGCCGGCGACGGTCTTCATTTGGCGGGCGCTCTTCGAGTCTCGCGGAGAGGATATACGGGGTTACGACTTCGGTCAGATGGTCTACTATTTTCTTGTCGTCCTGCTCGTGGACAACCTCGTGACGCCGACAGATGACGAGTGGCAGATTGCGGCGGAAATTCGCGAGGGACAAATCAACAATTTTCTTTCAAAGCCGGTTGATCACCTCGCGTACCGCGACAAGTCTCTTTTTGAGTGCGCGTTTGCTCTACACGGCGGTGACGATTCTTCCCGTGATAGGAGTTTTTGCTTGGTTCCATGAATTCGTCGTCCTCCCGCGCGATCCCCTCACTTGGCCGCTGTTTCTTGTGTCGCTCGTGATGGCAGGGGCCATTCAATTCTTGATCGCCTACGCGCTGGCCATGCTCGCGTTCTGGATTCTCGAAATTTCGACCATCGTTTTCATCCTATACTCGTTTGAGATACTATTTGAGCGGTCGGTTGTTCCCGCTCGACGTCATGCCTGACGGCATGCGGGCCGCTCTGAAGTTCCTGCCATTTGCCTATGAACTCTACTTCCCGGTTGCAGTCTTAATGGAGAAGGTGCGCGGCACGGAACTGTGGGTCGGGCTTGCCATCCAGGCGGGATGGGTGATCGCCTGTTTCCGTGGCGGCGCGGCGTGATGTGGCGCGCAGGTTTGCGCCAGGTACGAATCGGTCGGAGGATAGGATGACCTTTTGATTGTCTTCGCCGAAGCGCGCTCTTATCATCACTAGGGGAGTGTCAAGTGGCTACTCGAAACACGAGTCAACTGAGGGGCACCATGAAATATCGTGCCGAAGTGATCGTCCTGCTCATGGCGATGGTATTCGTGACGACGGGCATCTCGGTCGGGATCTCTGTATTGGAACTCGAGCGCCTGCTGCGCGACCAAATGGGCAGCCAGATGCTAAGCGTCGCGGCAACGACCGCAGCATTTCTCGACGGAGATCTCCATAAGGCCATCAAGGCGCCAGGCGACGAAACATTCCGCCGCCTACGTCACACTGCGAGACGCGATTCGGCGCGCGCGCGATGCCAATCGCCGCTGACGACTTCTATGTCGAAGTATGCCTACACGCTAACGGTGGATCCCACAGAGGGCCGACCTGATTCAGTTTGGCGTCGATGCGGAGGAGAACACGGAGATAGTCGCCGCAATTGGCGAGGCCCTACCGCTCGAAGCTCAACAATCCATTCAGTATCGATAAATACCAGTATGATAAGGTCTTCACTAAGGACGACTGGGGCGAATTTCTTACCGCCAATGCGCCGATCAAGGACAAGCGAGGGCAATGTCGTTGCAGCCCTTGGAGTCGATGTTGAATCGAGCCAGGTAATGCGCAAGACGGCGAGTATTCTTGACGATCGCGCTGATTGCGCTCGGCGTCGGCGTTGCTCATTGCTCTGGCAGTCGCAATCCTCCTCGCGAATCGTGCGAGCAAGCCGCTGGATGAACTGCGCAGAACGGTTGAGGCCATCGGCAGCGGCGATCTCAGCGCTCGCACGAACCTCCGTTCGAAAGATGAATTTGGCATGGTCGGCGAGGCAATCAACTCGATGGCGGAGGGGTTGCAGGAGAGGCGGACGCTGTTGTCATCGATCGAACGTTACGTTCCGTACAAGGTGGTCGATTCAATTCTTCACTCGCCCGAGTCGCCGACCCTCAAGGGCGAGCGGCGCAAGTTGACCGTGCTTGTTTCCGACCTGCGAGGGTTCTGCAAGATCGCCGAGAGCAGGCGACCGGAGGAGGTCGTGACTTTCTTGAACCGTTGTTGCGAGGTGATGAGCGATGTGATCGAGCGCCACGGCGGCACCGCTCGATAAATTCATTGGTGATGGAATGATGGCCACTTTCGGCTCACCAAATGATGATCCGTATCAGGGAAGAGCGTGCGGTCAAGGCCGCGCTCGACCTTCAGGAGAAAATCAGTGAGTTGTCTGAGAAATGCGAGAGAGGAAAATTGGCCCGTCATTAACGTCGGGATCGGGGTCCATTCCGGATGCGCCGTGGTGGGCAGCATGGGATCGAGCCGGCATCATGGAGTATACGGCCATTGGCGAGACAGTAAACACCGCGCACTATCTCGAATCTGCTACCAAGCAATTCGGCGCGAATATTCTCGATCAGCCAGTATACCTACAACGCTGTCCGCGGGCAGTTCAACGTGAAGCAGCTCGGCCAGGTCAACGTCAAAGGCCACGCCGAACCCATGGTTGTCTATTCAGTGGAAGGTCAGCGCGAGACTTGGCGGACATCGCAGCGCGCGATGCGTGACAAGATCCGCATTGGCGATTGTCGTTTCGGCAAAGGTGTTTTCGCCCGTTCGACGATTCACAAAGGCGAAGAAATCCTCCGCTTTGCCGGTCCTTTGATCAACCTTGAAGAGGCGACGGGCCAGAGGCGCGCGGCAATGCGATCCGCTCCAGATCGGGCCGCGACTTTACGTGGACATCGGACCGCCGGGGTGCTTCGTCAATCACTCCTGCGCGCCGAACGCTGGAATTCGCGATGACGTGAGACTGATCGCCATCGCGGATATTATCGCCGGACGAGGAGATTTTCTATGACTACTCGACCACGATGAACGAAGATCACTGGACGCTCGGCGTGCCTCTGCGGAAGCGCCTCTGCCGCAGGCAGCGTTGGCGACTTTAAGATACCTGCCCTTGCGCACACGCCGAAGGTATCTGCGCTTGGGGATCGTGCAAGGCCTACCTCGTGCGCCAGCTTCGCCCGGCCTCGTGAGCAATGGCCGGAGTCGTCAGAAAACTGCAGAGAGGAATCTGGGCAGCAGCCATTCAGGAGGTCAATGGGAAGGCGAACGTGCGCTTCGACTGCCTTGAAGCAAGAAACCTGCGCAGGGCCTTTGAATTCGACCAATTTTGGATTCTTGTTCCCGCAACATTGAGGGTTTAATCCGGCGTCATGTGGATTGTGTATGCCCTCGCCGCGTCGATCATCTGGGGGATCAGCTATGCAGCCAGCGGCAGGGTGATCGAGCGCGGGATGACGCCGCTGGTTTTTCTTTCTGTATACTCTTTTCGGCGCGGCGGCTGCCGCGGCGGCGCTAGCTATTACGGGCAAGACGGGACTACTATTTTCCGAGTTCCGCGCCGTGGGGGAGGATTGGGTCTGGCTTGTGGTCGCGGTCGTGTCTTCGGCCGCCGGTGCGCTTCTTATTTACATCGCCATCGGGGAAAAGAATGCCACGCTCGCTTCGTTGATCGAAATCTCCTACCCGTTTTTCGTGGCGGTATTCGCGTGGCTTTTTTTCGCGAAACGCAATTCAGCTGGCCGACCATTCTCGGCGGTGTGTTGATTCTTGGAGGGGTGGGAGTCGTTTTCCTCGAGGGAAAGGCATTGAACATTCCGCCGCCTGATGATGGCTTCGACCACGAGAGTGTCATCCGCCGCGCGCTTCTCGCTGATCGAACTACTTGCGTCAATTGCGCAATCCGTGGGAGCAACGAGGTGTTTTTCTCTTGCCAGCGAAGGACGGCAAAATAGCCTCCGGGATCGAATGAGAAGGTGTTTTTTTCGGCGGCATTTGCCTGGCTGGCCTGGCGTGGCCTGCGCCTTGGGGCAGTTCGGGAGCTTTGGAGACGTGCCCGTATCGATTACCGCCGACGGTGAGACGAAATTCGAGGGCGGCGTGGCCGTGGCTGAGGACAACGTTCAGATCCACTACGGTGATTACAGCATCTATTGCGACTACGCGGAATACAACCCGGACACTCGCGACGTAGCTGCTTATTGGCAACATCCGCCTCTACACACCGAGAGAGGTGCTAACCGGGCAGCGTGCGCTTTTTAATCTTGAGACAAAGCAGATGCGGGCGCTCGAGTTCTCAGGAGCTCATTTTCCGCTGCTTTTTCGTGCATTCAGTTTGCGCGCCCCTTCGACTGCGCGAATTCCGCGTCAGAGACGCCATCTTCACGACCGACGATTCGTCGAAACCTGATTTTCATGTCCGATCGAAAAGCGTCCGCATCTATCCGGACAGCAGGGTCGTCTTTTCCAATTCAACCGTCTACATCGGTCAGACGCCGATCTTTTGGTTTCCTGTATATCTTTGCCAATATCAACAACACCGGCTTCGAGTTCCTGCCGGGCTTCTATTCGCCCTGGGGGCTTATTTGCTGACAGCCTACAGCTTTCCAATCGGAACGGGCGACAGCGTGATCGGAAAGGTGCATCGTCGATCTTCGCTCAGAGCTCGGAGCGGCCGTTGGATTCGATACGAAAGTTCAAATATGGGGAAGGACGATCGCAGCTACGGCGACTTCATTTCTTACTATGCCTTCGACACGCAGCCTGACCAAGCTTTGGCCGGGAGCCGCTCGGGGAAGGGCGACGAGGGCCGTTATCGGGTGACGTTCAAGCATCGTCTGTTTTTGACCGACGACATCTACGCGACAGCGGACATCAATCTTCTCAGCGACGTCGATTTCCTCGAGGACTTACTTTCCGGGTGAATTCCGTCTCGATCCGCAGCCCGATAGCTATCTCTCTCTCACAAAGTGGGATGAATTCTACACGCTCACTCTCCTCGGACGCTGGCAGATCAACGACTTTCAGGATACCACCGAGCGCCTGCCCGAACTGGTATTCGATTTCAAGCAGCACCGATTTTTGGCCTGCCGGTCTATTATGACGGCGAGACAAGTGCCGGCCAACTACAAACGGGCCTTTGGAGTAGGACCGGAATTCAACCAGTTCGATTTTCCTGACTATAATTCCGGTCCGCTTCGACACCTACCACCAGCTTTCCTTTCCAGCCCAATTCTTTGGATGGCTCAACATCACTCCCCGGGCGGGCTTTCGTGCCACCTACTACAGCGAAAGCGGGACCTTCCAGAGTTTTGGTGGTCAGGTCGACGGAAATCGATCCGGTCACCGGGCTTGTGCAGGTCGTGACCACTCCGTCCATCGAAGCACGCCTCTCAATTCACCCACGCCGAATCTCTCAAGCGGCGGATCCATCTTTTTCGGCCGGTAGCCAATTTCTAGCGTGGAGGTATCTGCCAAAGCCTCCAAGGCCTACGAGCGCGTGCAGTCCCGATGGCTCGGGACTCGACGGACTTCGCCACGTGGTTCAACCCTCATGCGAACTATTCTCTAGTCGGCAATTTCGGTCCGAGCCCCCAAGGAGATCCTTCAATTCGACCGCGTGGTAGCCGTCGACCGCAGTTGCTCCCAATCGACTTTCCGCAGTTTACGCCATCGACACGATTGACACTTGGAACATCCTGCGCCTTGGGTGCGCAACAGGCTGCAAACCCGCCGGGATCAGGGCACGCATCAATGGATGACGCTCGACACCTTCATGGATGTGAACTTCGACAATACCCGTACTCGGACGCCGACGGTATCCAACCTGTTTAACGTCTATTCGCTTCCGCCCGGTTCCCTGGTTTACCGTCGACCGTTCGCGTCGCAGCTACCGATTGTTGAACGAGGGATTCACGAGTTCAACACCGGCTTTAGTGTGCATGCCGACGCGCGATTTCTGCGTTTCGGGTCTGCATCAGTATATCGACGACAACCCCGTTCTTTGCGGACAATAGCCAGGTCGACTTCTATGCATACTGGCGCATAAACGACAATTGGGGAGTCAGCCTTTACGAGCAATGCGACCGAATTTGTTTCACAAGTCTGGCAGTATCAACGCTGCACATGATTCATCGCGATCTCTCGAGTTGGGTTGCCTCCGTGGGAACCCAGATGCGCGAGAGCCAGGGTCAGGATCAACCCGGACTTTGGCGTTCTCTTCTATCCTGACGCTTAAGGACGCGCCGCAGGTCACTCCTGCCAATCTCATTTGACACGGCGACTTCGCCCATTGAGCCCGGAGCCAGCGCAAACTAGGCCATATGAAGTGGCTTCAACGAGCGAATTACCAATTGACCTTCCATTGGCTCGGTTTTGACGAAGCGCACCGTGAAAAGAGGTCGAAGAAATTAGTTCCGCTCCGGTTTGTCGTTGCCCGGATACTGATATCCGTAGTTTTCGCCAAACGGATCCACGACGTTGCCGCATTGCGTCATGGACTTGTTGAATTCGAAATAGACCCTTACCCCCGTTGGTCGGCATCAAGACTGTTTAGCAGGAAGCCGTGATTGCTCTGCCGGCGCGTTGGCTCCGTTGACGTTGGCTCCCGTGCGGGTAGTCTCCGTTATCCGCCTTGTAATTTTCCAGGGCGACGGTGAGCGCTGCAATCTCGGCCTCCGCCCGCGACGTTGCGCCCCTTCTTCTGAATGTAGCCTGCAGTATTCAAGATGAGCCTGGCGAGGATTGCGATGATCGCGATGACCACCAAGAGCTCGATGAGCGTGAACGCACGCTTCGATGACAGCCACTGTTCCATACGATCTACGACTGCTGCTGCGATGCCGCCGATAATGCTGGATCAGCGGCAGGAAGAAAGCGATGACAATGGTTCCCACGACCACGGCGAGAAAGACAATCATGATTGGCTCGAGCAGCGAGGTGAGCGCCGGCGACCGCACTTATCCACTTCGTCATCGTAGACTTCGGCGATCTTCAGAAGCATTTCCGGGAAGCTGTCCGGTTTCTTCGCCGACGTCGATCATGCTGATGACCATTGGCGGAAAAACTCCGCTTGCCTCAAGCGGATGGACGATCGACTCGCCCTTCCTTCACGCTATCGTGAACCTTCAGCAATCGCGTTGGCGATCACGGTGTTTCCGGCGGTTTCCCGCGTGATATTGAGGGCCTGAAGAATCGGAACGCCGCTCGTGACGAGCGTGCCCAGCGTGCGGCTAAAACGCGAGATGGCGCTCTTGCGGGTCAGGTCGCCAAAGAGAGGCAGCCTTCAGTTTGAAGCGTGTCAAGGACGAGAGCGCCCTTCGCCGTCTTTCGCAACGAGTCTGAGTAGAAGCATGATCCCGACGACGGCTCCGATGATCAGGAAAATATTGCTCTTCACTGCAGCTGCTGGCGCCGATGACAAACTAGCGTGAGCGCGGGCAACGGTTTGCCACCAAGCATGTCCTGCAAAAATCGCCTCAAACTTCGGCACGATAAACACGAGCAGGAAACCCATGATCAGAATGGCGATGAGCAAAACGATGATCGGATAAAACATCGCCGAAACGACCTTTGTTTTTGATCTGTTGTGCCTTTTCCTGAAACTCGGCGAGACGCAGCAGAACCAGCTCAAGCACGCCGCCGAGTTCGCCCGCCTTCACCATGTTGACATAGAGCTTGTTAAAGATCCTGGGATGGCCGGCGAGACTTTCGGAAAATGTCCCGCCACCTTGGACACCTTCCGCCAGACTGACGATCACCTTTCGCAGGAGCGGATCGGGCTCCTGCTTGGCGAGAACAGTCAACCCGCGCAAGAGGGGAAGGCCTGCGTCGATCAGCGTGGCAATCTGCCGGGTGAATATCATGAGCGTTTTTCCCTTGATGGTCTTTCGCTCGAGAAATGGCAGAGAGATGCTCATCTGCTTCTTCGCGAGAAGCAGGCTGCTTGGCGGCAGCCCTGACCGCTTTGGCCACCTTTCCACGCTTTGCCTTCCTCGGCGATAGCCTTTGGAAAATAGCCCGCCTGCCTCAGTTGCCCCACCGGCGTCGTTTTGCGAGTCCGCTTCAATCACGCCGGACGCTTCCTGTCCTCGGGCGTCAAGGGCAACGTATGCTGTATCGAGGCATGAAAGGGTTTAGGGGTGGAGTTAATGTAGGAAAAAGTCTAAAACCGCTCGCTTCCTCTGTCGAGCAAAGATTCCTCAATTCGCGAGAAAGGGATTCTCGCGTCGCTCCCATCCGATCGTGGTAGCCGGCCCGTGGCCGGGAAGCACAGTGATTGCGGCGTCCTTGAGGGGAAGCAGTTTCCGCCGAATGCCTTCGAGGAGTAGGTCCCTGTCCCCGCCGGGGAGATCCCAGCGGCCGACGCCCCCGCGGAAGAGAACGTCTCCACCGATAATGACATTTTCATCGAGAAGATGAAAGCACAGGCTGCCAGGACAATGTCCAGGAACGTGGTAAATGCGCACGGGCGCACCGAGCAGTTCGGTGGGTCCGTTCTCGTCAAGCAGGAAGTCGGCTGTGAAAGGATCGATTTCCAACTCGAAGCCCCAACGGCGGAAGAACTCGCGATCGCTCACCATCGGCGCGGTGTCAGGATGCATTGCGGTCTTGCACCCGTGGCGCTTGATTATTGCCGCGGCGTCAGCGACGTGGTCAAAGTGGCCATGCGTGAGCACCAAGAGATCCACCCGTTCGCCCGCGAAGGCAGAATCTGCTCCCTGCGGCGCGTCGAAAAGAATACCGCCAGCCGGCGCTTGGTAGTAGAAACAATTGGTGTCGAACACACCGCCGGTGAAGGTTTTGAACCGATTCATGAGAAAATGGTCAGAGAAATGATGTCGAAGTTTGATTTTCAGGGATCTGTCTGCAAGTTTTTCACGTCTCCCATTCGATGAAGCGCGCGTTATCAGGTCTATTTTGTGCGGGATTGATTGCTCTTGCGGGGTTGATTCCGCACCTCTTGTCTGCCCGCAGCTCTGTCGATCCCGGCCAGGTGGCGATCTCGGTGGCGCGTTGGCTTGAGCAGGGTCACTACACCCGCGAGAAACTGGACGACAAGATGTCAGGCAGGTTTCTTGCAGACCTATCTTACAACGCTGGACTACAACAAGCTGTACTTTCACACAGCAGGACATCGACGAATTCGAGAACAAGTATTCCACTACGCTCGGCGACAGTGTCTTGCGGGGGATCTTGGGCCGGCGCGCGAGATCTTCGCCCGTTTCAGGCAGCGCGTGGAAGACCGTGTCGCCAAGAACAAAAAGCTCGCTCAGAAAAATACGCCTTCGATAGCAACCGCACGGTCGAGATCAACCGGCAGGACGCTCCATGGCCCAAGAATCAGGAGGAAGCGGATCGGATTTGGCAAAACCGCATCGAAGCAGAACTCCTGAAGGAAGAGCTTGCGGAACTCAAACTCAGGCCTCCGCAGGAAACGGTGACACGCCGCTACGATCAGGTTCTCCGCAACGTTCGCGAGATGGAGGATGACGATGTGGTCAAGACCTTCCTCAGCGCTCTGGCGCAGACCTACGATCCGCATTCCGGAGTATCTTTAGCCCGTCCGATCTGGAAAATTTCCAGATCTCGATGAAACTCTCGCTGGTCGGCGTTGGCGCCGTGCTTTCTTCCGAAGACGGTTATGCGCAAGGTCGAAGGAAATCGTCCCCGGCTGGGCCAGCCGACCGCGACGGGCGTCTGACGGTAAGCGATCGCATTGCCGCCGTGGGGCAGGGAGACGGGGAGTTCGAGGATGTCGTTGATATGAAACTCGACAAGGTCGTCGAGAAAATCCGCGGCAAGAAGGGAACGCTTGTCCGCCTGCTGGTGATCCCAGGTGACGCCACCGATCCTCCAAGAGGAAGATCATCGAAATTCGCCGGGACGAGGTGAAGGCTTAAAGACCAGGAAGCCAAGGCCGAAGTGCTCGATCTTGACGAGCAGCAGGGGACGTCCGACCCGCATCGGTTGGATCACTCTTCCTTCGTTCTATGCAAACATGGAGAACCGCGGCACCCCAAAGAGCACCACGCAGGACGTGGTACCTGCTCATCGCGCGTCTCAAGCGCGAAGGGCATTCAGGGTCTCGTCATTGATCTTCGTCGCGATGGAGGAGGCTCGCTCGAAGAAGCCATCAACCTCACGGGCCTATTCATTCCCAAGGGACCGGTGGTGCAAGCCAAGGATTCCAACGGAAAGATCACCGTCTCGCAGGACACCAATCCCGATCTCGCCTACAGCGGCCCGCTCATCGTGCTGACCAATCGCGCTGAGCGCTTCCGCGAGCGAAATCTTTGCCGCCGCGCTGCAGGATTACGGCCGAGCCGTAATCGTTGGTGACGAGCGCACTTCGGCAAAGGCACCGTGCAGACCGTTCTCGACCTCGGCCGTCTCATGTCGCCGTTCAGCCTTGGGCACGCGCCGATGCCGGGGCACTGAAATTGACGATTCAAAAATTTTACCGCGTCCGGGGCGGCTCGACACAGCTCAATGGCGTGGAGTCCGACATAATCCTGCCATCTCTGACCGACAATTCCGAGATCGGCGAGGGTTCGCTTGAAGAACAGGCTTGCTTACGACGAGGTCGCGCCGGTCGAAGATCGCGGATTCCATGGCAGCGACGCCGCTTTTCCTCAACCAGCTCAAGGCGCGATCAGGCCCGCGCGTCGCCGCCGATCACGGAGTTTCGCTATACGATGGAGGACATGCGCCGCGTCCGTGAAAAGATTGCCGAGAATACGATCTCCTTCAATGAGAAGGTTCGGCGCAAGGAACTCGTCGAGGACAAGAAGCGAAAGGAACTGCGGGAAAAGGAGAGGCAATCGCGCGGTCCGGCGCTGGAAGTGCAGGCTTACGAGCTCACCCTCGATGATCTCGCGGCTCCGAAATTGCGTCCAGTCGCCTTCGACCGCAAGCAAGACAAGAACTTGCTCGATTCGGACGACGATGAGGCGACGACGGCAAGAAAGCGACTCCTGAGCCTGACCCCATTCGCAACGAATCTCTACGCATCATGCGTGATCTCATTGAACTTAATCAGCAGACAAAGACTGCCAGCATCCAAAACGATAGTCCGCTTTAAGACGATCGGATTCCCGTTTGGTACTGCGACTAGTTTGACAGCGAAAGCGTCAATTTGTGAACATGCATGTTACTAGACGCGCGATCACTGCTGTCCCGAACCCATGAAATGTCCTATGTCTGAGCCCAAGAAGGAAACTGTGCGCATCGTTCTTCCTCCGCGTCGAGGACGGTCAACCGCTGGCATCGAGATCTCGCGGAGACTCGCGATGATTAATCTGCCTCCCAAGCCGGTGCAGAAACCCTGGCGCTCCTGAATCGGTTTCGCTGGCGATCCCGCCGCGGCATTTCCGCCGGTTCCGCAAGCCGCCGAGGCTGCCGTCTTTCGCTCCGAAGGCCCCTCCCGTTCTAGGGTTGTCCGCGCCACCCGCCGCTCCCAAGCCGCCTGACTGCAGGAGTGCGCGCCCCCGCTCCCAGACCGCCTTCCGTAGCGCCCGGTTGCTCCGAAGCCGCCTTCCGTGGTCGGAGTTCCCTCCTGGCGATGCCAAATCGGCTTCGCTGGCAGCTGCCGCCGCCTCGCTCCGAAGCCGCCCGGGCATGCAGCAATGCCGTCGGCGCCTGGGAAAGGCGCCGTCCGTAGTCGCAGCTGCGCGCTCCCGTCCTCTTCGGCGGAGAGTAAGAAGGAGACGGCGAAGGTTCCGCCTAGCGCGTCGGGTCCCCAGGCCGGGTTCACTTGCAGGCTTCGGTGCATGTCGCAAGGAGGCCTGGGCTGCGTCGGCATCCTCGAGCTCTGCCATCACCGTTGCGCCTCAAAGTCAAGCTGAAGGGGTCAGTTGGTATTGGTGGTTGGCATCCTTGCGCTTGCCGCTTCGGCTGCATCGCTGTTGGTATCCAGGTCTGGATGTTCTTAATAGTTCGGGCCGCGAGGGTTGTACGTCGGCACGACGTCCGGTTGGCAGATTTCCTGTCGGATCCTGGCTTTTTCGTATGCGTCTGCTATTCTCTGAGCGTTATGGCTAGTGAAAACGTCGTAGAGTTGAACGATTCGAATTTCGACAGCTGTTGTCTCGAAGGCCTTGGAACCGTTGCTGGTCGACTTTTGGGCTCCGTGGTGCGCGCCATGCCGCATGCTAACGCCGGTCGTCGAGGAAATCGCCGGAGAAAACAGCCGGAAAGTTCACGGTCACCAAAGTCAATGTGGACGAGTCGCCTGCCGTCTCTGGAGAAGTTTGGGATTCGCAGCATTCCTACATTGCTCTTTCTTCAAGGCCGGGGAGAAACGCGACCAAACGGTCGGCGTCCTCGGAAAAGCGGAAATTATCCGCCGGCTGGAAGCTTTGGCATAGAGGCGGAGATCTTGCGCCGTGCTTCGGAGAGGAGGTCTCCCACTGATGCGTTAGGAGTCCTGCGCTGATGAATTCGGCGAATTTGGAGGAACGCTGGTGCCGAACTGGGTCCAGACAACTCGTTCATTCGAGCGAGAGAATTCTCTATGTCATCGGGTGCGGTCACCTGCTTTAGACTGGTTCGATGGCTGCGGTCCCTTCGTCCACCTGCATTGTCACACGGAGTATTCGCTGCTGGACGGCGCGATTCGGACAAAAGGACCTTGTTGCCAAGGCAGCCGCCTGTGGGATGCCCGCGGTGGCAATAACCGATCACGGCAATCTCTACGGCGCGATTGAGTTCTACCTGGCGGCGGAAGCGTGCCGGAATCCGGCCAATCATCGGGTGCGAAGCCTACGTGGCGCCCGATTCGCTGCGCGAGCGCAACGCCTGACCGGCAAGGAGGCTGCCTTCCATCTAACCTTGCTGGCGACCGATGCGGATGGCTACCGCAATCTTGTCAAACTTATCACCGCCGCGCATCTGGAGGGGCTTTTACTACAAGCCGCGCATCGACAAGGATCTGCTGGCGAGCCACTCGCGGCGGTCTGATTGCGTTGAGTGGTTGCCTCAAGGGCGAGATCAACAGCAAGCTCCTTTCAGGCGATTTTGCCGGAGCGAAAAGCGTCGCCGGGCGAATATCGCGAGATGCTCGGGAAGAGAGAATTTCTTCATCGAATTGCACGATCACGGTCTCGAAGCAGAGCGGCGCTGCAATCCCGGGCTTGTGCGAATCGCAAGCGAGCTGGGTCTTGAGTCTGGTGGCGGCAAATGACGTCCATTTCCTCGAGCGTGAGCATCACGAAGCCCATGACGTGATGCTCTGCATCGGGACCGGCGCGATGGTCTTCGACGAGAAACGGATGCGATATGCTCCGGAGCTCTATTTCAAATCCGGTGAGGAGATGGCCGCATTGTTCTCCGGAATTTCCGAACGCGCTGAGCAATACCGTGCGGATCGCCGAGCGTTGTGAACTGAAGCTCGAGTTCGATCAGCCGAAGTATCCTGCCTTTGAAGTGCCCGTCGGGAGTCTCCCGGGAGAGATATTTTCGCGAGCTTTGCTGGCGCGGCCTCGCATGAACGCTACGGCGCGAGGGCCGAATCTGACGCCGAGCTTCGTCAGCGCCTCGAGTACGAAATTTCCGTCATCGAGAAGACCGGTTTTGTTAGTTATTTCCTTATTGTCTGGGACTTTATCAGCTATGCTCGGCAGCGAGGAATTCCCGTGGGGCCGGGACGAGGTTCTGCCAGCGGGCTCGCTTGATCGCGTTTGTCCTCGGCATCACCGACATCGATCCGCTCCGTTATGGATTGATTTTCGAGCGTTTTCTTAATCCTGAGCGTATCAGCCCGCCGGATATCGATGTGGATTTCTGCATGGAGCGACGCGGCGAAGTGATCGACTATGTCCGCCGCAAATATGGCGAGCGGTGTGTTTCGCAGATTGTCACGTTCGGAACCCTCGGTGCCAAGAGTGTCGTGCGCGACGTCGGCCGAGTGCTCGGATGGAGCTACACGGACGCCGATCGGCTGGCCAGGATGATCCCGAATGAGTTGAACATCACTCTTTCGAGCGCCGCGGAGAAGAATTCCGACCTCCGGACGGCACTGGATAACGAGCCCGCGACCCGCCAACTGTGGGATCATGCGCCTTCGTCCTCTGAGGGTCTGAGCCGCAACACAGGAATTCACGCGGCTGGGGTGGTCATTGGTGACCGGCCTCTCGATGAATACATCCCGCTGTGCCGCGGGAAGGACAACGAGGTCATCACTCAGCACGAGATGAACGCCCTCACTGAGCTCGGCATGCTCAAGATGGACTTCCTCGGACTAAAGACGCTCACCGTGCTTGAAGAGACGGTCCAGACGAATTCGGGAAGGAGATCCAGGATTCGACCTCGCCGCAATTCCTAACGATGACCAGGCTGCTTTCGATGTTTACAACCGCGGCGAGACGCTTGGAATCTTCCAGATGGAGGGCGGCGGCATCACCAGTTGCTGCAGACGCTTTGATGTGCGGTGCATTGAGGACATCATTGCCATCGGAGCTCTATATCGACCTGGACCGATGAAGTTCATCGACGACTACATCGCCCGCAAGAAGGGCCTGAAGAGCATCGAATATGCCCACCCGCTGCTGGAGCAGGTCTGCGCTGAAACCTACGGAATCATGGTTTATCAGGAGCAGGTGCAGCGCGCCGCCAACGTGCTTGCCGGGCTATTCGCTCGGCGAGGCCGACTTTGCTTGCGGCGGGCCATGGGCAAGAAAGACAGGGATAAGATGGCCAAGGAACGCAGCCGCTTCGTGAAAGGTTGCGCGCGTGTCAATGGTATAGCGGAAGCGACCGCCAACGCTATTTTCGACTTCATCGCGCGCTTGCGGAATATGGATTCAACAAGTCGCACAGCGCGGCCTACGGATGGGTTTCGTATCAAACTGCCTACCTCAAGGCGCACTATCCGGTTGAGTTTATGGCGGCGCTGCTCACGCACGACGCTTCAACGACCGATCGCCTGGCCGAGATCATCGCAGAGTGCTCCCGAATGGGACATCAAAATCCTGGCGCCGGATGTCAATTCCAGCAGCCTGCACTTTACACCGGAGACACTCGGTCAAGGCTATGGCCATCCGCTTTGGACTGGCCTCGATCAAGAATGTTGGCTCCGGCGCCATGCGTTCGGTGATCGAAGAGCGCGACAAGTCGGGATGCATTCCGATCTCTCGAGGATTTCTGCGCACGTCTTGACGGGCGCACCGTGAACAGGAAAATCTCTGGAGAGCCTCGTCAAATGCGGTGCCTTTGATTGCTTCCGGAAGTCCCGCGCCGCAGCTTTTTGCGGATTTGGATCAGGGCGATGTCTGCACGCGGCGGGTCTGTCAGCGAGATCGAGCGAGCGGGCAGGGAGCATTGTTCGACAGGCTGGACACTCCAGCCGCCGCAGTGCTCCTCTGGCCTGCGATCGAGACCTGTTGACCTCGCAACGAAATGCTCGCCTACGAGCGGGAGTTGCTCGGGTTCTACCTCACTGGCCATCCGCTGGAGGCTTATTCCGGCCATTTCGACAGTCCGAAGATCACACCGATCGCTGCTGCGCAGCGGATCGAAGGAGTCTTCGACGGTTCGGCTCGCTGGCATCGTTTGTTCGGTCGAAAAGAAGTTCACCAAGAAGGATGGCAAGCCGTTTGCCGTGATCGTGCTGGAGGACTTCACCGGACAGATGGAGTTAACGGCTTGGGACGATGTTTTCGCCGACATAGGGCTCTCTGCTCAACCCTGGAGCGGTGATTTCGGTCTGCCGCTCGACTGTACGCGCCGCGACGACAGCATTCGAGCCATCATCAGTGCCTTGTGCCGCTCTGAAGCCGAAGGCCTCTCTAAAGCCTGTCCGCTTCACGGCTTGCCCGAGGAAAACTCACGGAAGGGGCTCTTGCCCGATATTCTCGACGCCGTCCGGCGATTCCCCGGCAAGAGGCCGCTGATCATCGAGATTGTCAATGACGCCGGGCTCACGTTCGAAATTCCGCAGCTCCGAGAGTCTGGCGGTGGGAGACGAAAGCGGGAAACGCTGTCAACCGTTTCGCGGCTGCCGCCTAATGCGCTGCGACGTTGAGACCAGGCCGGCGGCTTGCGTTCTCCGCTATTGATTGTCCCCAGTAATCCAGATAGCAACTTTCCCTCAATGAAGACCATTTTTGTCACTGGGGGAGCAGGTTACATCGGCAGCATCTGCGTCGAACAATTGCTCAACTGAAGGCTACGAAGTGGCTGTCTTCGACAATTTGACGGAAGGTCATCGCAAAGGCCGTGAATCCTCAAGCGCCAGAATTCTTCCAGGGCGATCTGGCAGACCAGGACCGTAATCAGCCGGGCGATGAGCGAAGTGAAGCCCGACGCCGTCATGCACTTCGCCGCCAACGCTCTCGTCGGTGAGTCAATGCAGAATCCTTCGAAGTATTTTCGCAACAATGTGGCGAACGGCGTGAACCTGCTCGACGCCGCTGTCGAGAGCGGTGTGAAGAAGTTCGTCTTTTCCTCGACCTGCGCGACATTTGGAATTCCTGATCGTGTCCCGATCGACGAATCGATGCCGCAGGTTCCGATCAATCCTTACGGAGAATCAAAGCTGCTCTTTGAAAAGGTTCTTCGTGTGGTACGATGAGATTCATGGCCTCGAAGTATATCGCTCTCCGCTACTTCAATGCGGCCGGCGCGACGGAGAAGTATGGTGAAGATCATCGCATCGAAACGCACCTGATTCCCAATATTCTCAAGGTGGCGCTTGGGCAGCGCGAAGCAGTCGATATTTACGGAACCGATTATCCCACGCCAGACGGCTCGTGCATTCGCGACTACATTCACATCCTTGATCTCGCGCAGGCGCATATCCTGGCGCTCAAAGGCCGAGAAGAGCGCACGCTTTAACCTGGGAACCGGTGGCGGAACGTCCGTCAAAGAAGTGATCGCATACCTGCCGGGAGGTCACCGGCAAAGACATCAAGGCGGTCGAAAAGCCGCGTCGACCTGGCGACCCTCCGCGCCTGATTGCCTCCTCTGACGGCATCAGGGAAGACGCTCGGATGGCAGCCCAAGTACCAGGACATTCGCACCATCGTGGAAAGCGCCTGGGCCTGGCATGTCAGGAATCCAGACGGCTACGGCGACTAGCTTGGTCTCCGCCGGAGTGCGTGCGCGCTGCGGCACTTGCTTGCGCCGGCATCCGGCTGCTTAGGTAGCGTCAGGCGGCCATCCGGGCATCATTTGCGCCTCAACGGCCGCTGTGGTAAGCGAAGGAATGCTCCGCTGGATTTTCTTTCCTCTGCTGGCCATAGTCGCGCACGCGCAGGTCTATCGAAGGCAAGACGCTCGTCGACGGCTTCGCTGGTGTCGGACACGGCAGGCATTGTTCCGCGGAAAGCCTTTTGAGGTCGGCGTGCTCCTGGAGATGGCGCCTGGCTGGCACACTTATTGGGAGTATCCGCTGGCGACGCTGGGCTTCCGACCTCGATTAGCTGGACGCTTCCTGAAGGATTCGTTGCAGGACCTATCCAATGGCCTTTGCCGCACCGTGTGCTCGAGCCGGGAGAAATCGAGGTCTACGCCTACAAGGATCAAGGTTCTTCTGCTGACGGCAATCGTTGCCCCCCGCGAAGATTCTCGAAGACTACGGTGACACTTCGTGCCAAGGTCGACTGGCTCGTCTGTGCAGGAAATTTGTATTCCCGGCTCAGCGAATTTGGAACTGTCTCTTCCTGTTGCCGATCAGTCCGCACGAGCAAACGCAGAGCTCTTTCGACGAATTTCGCAGCCATTCTTCCGGCAGCCACGCCGGCGCCCTATCACGCTCACAGTGGACGAAGGAGTGGCAACCTGCTCGGGATCTGACGGTAAGCGGCTTAGAATGATGCGCAAGTCGGTGGATCTTTATCCTCTGCCCCTGCGAAAGGCGAACAGGTGGATCATCCAAAGAATGGGCCGATTCAAGACGGCGAATGCAACGATCACACTTGAGAGATTCCGGCGACTTTCGCGGCGTGCTGGTGGTAGAGACAGAAAGCGGATCGTCAAGGGCTGGCTTGGTCTCCTCGAGCGGCAAACAGCGTGTCCGGCGGCCCGGTATTCCCGCGCAGGTCTCGGCAGCGGGGCCGCGAACGCAGCAAGTCTCTGGCAAGCGTTGATCTTTTCGGATTCGTGGGCGGATTGATCCTGAACCTTATGCCGTGCGTGCTGCCGGTGATCTCGCTGAAGATTTTTGGCTTTATCCGCCAGGCCGGCGATCATCCTGAGAGGATCTTTGCGCCATGGGCTGGCGTTTGTCGGAGGAATCTTTGCGTGGTTTTTGGTCTGGGCTTCGTTATCCTCGTGGCACTGAAGCTCGCTGGCAGCGAAGTGACATGGGCATTTCAGTTTCAGAATCCGTGGTTCAACTTCGTCATCAGCTGCATCGTGCTGGTCTTTGCGCTCAATCTTTTCGGCGTCTTCGAAATTGTTTTGCCTGGCCGCGCGAGCACCGCACTGGCGGAGGTTCGTCGCAGGAAGGCTACGCCGGGTTCGTTCTTTCAGGGCATTTTTGCGACACTGCTGGCCACGCCTTGCACGGCTCCGTTCCTGGGAACCGCCCTCGGCTTTTGCCTTTAGCCAGTCCTCCATGGGTAATCCTGGCGATGTTTGCGTCGGTAGCGCTTCGGGATGAGTGCCCCTTACTTTTCCTCTCCGCCCAGCCCGGATGGATGAAGCTGCTGCCGAAGCCAGGGGCGTGGATGGAGCGAGTGAAACAATTCATGGGATTTCCGCTCCTGGCGACGCTGCTCTGGCTTCTTTACATTCTCGGCAATCAAAGGGGACTCGACTGCCGTCTTGGGGACGTGCGCGTTCCTCCTCTGTCTTGCCTTGGCCTGCTGGATTTATGGCGCCTTTTGCGGGACCGCTCTCCTCTCGACGAGCGCGGCTCGTGTCGCTGGCGGTCGATCGCTGGTCGATGCTCTTCGGTGCACCGAACCTTTCTCGCCGGGAATTTCGCGGACTCGTCGACGCCCGAGACCGCCAAGCGTTCCGAGTGAAGGCATCGACTGGAGACCTTTCTCTCAACAAGCGCGCTCGACGATCTACTGAAAGCCGGCGAAGCTGTCTTCGTCGACTTCACGGCAGACTGGTGCATCTCGTGCAAGTTCAACGAGCGCACCGCGATCAGATGTTCCTGCGGTGCGCGAGGCGTTCGCCAAAGATGGTGTTGTCCCCATGAAGGCCGATTGGACCAATGCCAATCCCGGAGATCACCGCCGCTCTGAAAACGTTCGGACGCGTCGGCGTCCCGTTCTATGTGCTTTATCCCGCGGAAAGGCTCGAATCAGCCGATCATTCTACCCGAACTTGCTGACCGAGAGTATCGTTCTTGATGCGCTTTCCAAGGCGCGCGGATACGGGAGGCTCGATAGTAAACTTGGTCGACCGAACTTGCGCGGTCTCGAAGTGAATAACTTTTCGGACTATGAAAATCTTATCCGTCTTCTTCGCCGTTGCACTGGCCGCTTCAGTTTACGCCGCTCCTGAAGTCGGCAAACCAGCGCCCGACTTCACGCTCACGGATCTCTCGGGCAAGCAGCACGAGCTTGTCCGATCTACAAAGGCAAGTTTGTCGTGCTTGAATGGGTGAATTTCGGCTGTCCATTTGTCAGAAAAGCACTATGGCTCGCAGAACATGCAAACAGCTGCAAAAGGAATTCGTTGATAAAGGTGTCGTCTGGCTCTCGATCTGTTCTTCCGCGCCCGGAAAGCAGGGAAACGAAACGCCTGATGCCGCGAAGAAGCGGTCTGCCAAGTTCGGCTCCGCCGCCACTGCCTACCTCGTTGATGCAGACGGCAAAGTGGGCAGGCTTTACAATGCGAAAGACGACGCCGGATATGTTCGTCGTCAATCCCGAGGGCGTGCTGATCTACGCAGGAGCGATCGATGACAAGCCGACGCCTGATCCCGTCGACGGTTGCGGGATCAAATAACTACGTCGAAGGCGGCTCTGACTGAAGCGACGTCAGGAAGGCAGTATCCGTGCCATCGACGAAGCCTTACGGGTTGCTCGGTCAAATACTGAGCTGGCGGTTCGTCATACCGGAGAAACTCCGAAAGAAATCCGATCGCTCGAAAGTGCGAAACCGCGTTTGGCGTGCAGTGCCATAAGCCGATTTCGAGCAAGCTCCGGCAGACTTTTGGTTTTCGAGGCTTCCCTTTCGCCGGTCAATCCCGCTAAAGCGCCATTGACATCCCCAACGCTATGGCCAAAGACCGCATCCGGCTCGACGAGCTTGACCAGTCGAAATCTCTGGATCAAGACGATTACAAGAAGCTCCTCAAGAAGTACTCAACTGGAGCTTCTCAATGCCCAGCTTGTTCTCAGAGAAAGCAAGAAGTCGCTGATCATCGTTCTTGAGGGTCCTGATGCCGCCGGGCAAGGGTGAGTGCAATCAAGCGTGTGACCGAGCGGCTCGACCCGCGGCTGGTTCGCGTCTATTCGATCGTCAAGCCGACCCCGGAGGAATACCAGCACCACTACATGTGGCGGTTCTGGAAGAAGCTGCCGCCTCACGGCGAGATAACTATCTTCGATCGCTCGTGGTATGGACGTGTGCTGGTCGAGCGCGTCGAGAAATTTTGCACCGAGGCCGAATGGAAGCGCGCCTACCGCGAGATCAATGAATTTGAGCGCCAGCTAGCTGACGACGGGGTGATCCTCATCAAGTTCTACCTTCACATCACCAAGGATGAGCAACTCGACCGATTCAAGCGTCGAGAAGCCGACCCCTACAAGCATTGGAAAATCAGCGACGAGGGACTGGCGCAATCGAAATCATTGGGACCAGCACAACGAAGCGGCCGAGGATCTCTTCGAGAAGACCTCTTTTGACCACGCGCCCTGGATCGTCATACCGGCAAATTACAAGTGGTATGCGCGTGTGAAGGTGGTCAAGTCGCGTCGCACAGCGTGTCGGCAAGACTCTGAAGATCTAGGCTCACTTGTCCGGTTCGCGCCTGAACCGCGATGATCCCGGAGTGCGCAGTGCCTGCATCGATCGCGCCTTGCCGCCGTCGCTGCGCGGCAAGCTGTCGTCGATCTCGAGAAAAGCCCTGGCATCGCGAACCGTCGCACGCGGCGGAGACGCTTTCGGGAACTCCATCGGTCTCCTTGAGAGACCGACGCAGTCGCGCGAGCAGGATGGCATCTTCGTAAAGTCCAGATCCGCGAAGAGCGCGTCAGCCCGGATTTCGAGAAGACGAGCGCCCCATCGCCTCGATCGACGAGCCGCCCTCCGCGGACAAGACCACCATTATCTGCTCCGCTTTGCTCGGCTGCGCTTTCGGTGCGACGCTTGGCGCGTGGACGCTTCTTTCGCGTTCGGGCGGCGGCGCTTCCTTTCGCTCTCTGGTCGTCGCTGGAGGCCGGATGGACTGCGCTGACAGACCGGCGATGGTTGCGGCTAGAGGTGGTCCGGTCGTCGCGCAGGAACTCAGAAAGTCACGACGCTGCAGGCCAAAGCGAGCGTTCGTCGCAAGATCGGCGCGTGTTTCGCAGGATCCATTTCGCATCCGTGCCACGAACAGGCGGGAAACTCAAGTCGGCAGGCGGCAGAGATTTCGCAAATTTGCTCTTGCCGGTTGCGCGAGGAAAAATAGGTTCGTTGCATGAGGCAGATCAAGTCCGATCGCGCATGATTCGAAGATCGAAGGTAACGTGATCTTTACGCGTCTGGACGCGGCGATCAACTGGATGCGCAGCAATTCCCTCTGGCCGATGCCGATGGGACTGGCCTGCTGCGCCATCGAGCTGATGGCGGCGTCCTCGTCCCGCTATGACATTTCGCCGGTTTGGCGCCGAGGTGATGAGATTTTCTCCGCGTCAAAGCGACGTAATGATCGTGGCGGGCACCGTTACTACAAGATGGCTCTGGCGGTGAAACGCATTTGGGAACAGATGCCCGAACCGAAATGGTGCATTGCCATGGGAGCCTGCGCATCGAGCGGCGGAATGTATCGCAGTTATGCGGTCCTCCAGGGAATCGATCACTTGCTGCCTGTGGATGTCTATGTTTCCGGCTGTCCTCCAAGGCCGGAGGCTTTGCTCGACGGATTGATCAAGCTGCAAAGAAGATCATGACCGAGCGGTCAGTCGAAGATCAAAAAAGGCCCTCGCCGAAACCGTATGACCCTTGCGCGAAGCTGTGACGCTCATACAAGAAGCCATTTGCGCGAGGCGATCCTTTCGGAAGCAGAGTTCCGAGGCGAGCAAATCGCTCTCTGTCAAAATCGAATCGCTGCGTGACATCTGCAAGTTTTGCCGCGCGGAGCTCGGGCTTCGATTACCTCATCGACATCTCCAGCGTCGACCACTTTGGCGACTACCCGCGCTTCGAGATTGGTTTACGAGCTTTATTCGATGGCTGGAGGACTCCATCTCCGCCTCAAGACGCTTGTTCCCGACGAGGATAATCCCGTCGCGCCAACCGTTTCAGACATCTGGCCGACCGCCGACTGGCACGAGCGCGAGGTCTACGATATGATGGGTATTCGCTTTGACGGTCACCCTGATCTGCGCCGGATTCTGATGTGGGAGGGATATCCCTACTTTCCGCTGCGCAAGGATTTTCCGCTGGAGGGGAAAACCGAGCGAGGTTGCCGAAGTGGCATTTTACGGACGTGGCGCCACTGGCTGGCGGACCGTTTGTCACGGCTCCTACCGATGGCACCACGCAGGTCCGAGAACCCCGCGCGCGCGGGCTGGAGACGAACTCCCTGCGCGACACAATTCATTGCCGAGCCTTGATCTCCGATCCCCGAGGGCTTGGCGGATCTTATCGCCAGGCTCACCCCTCTCCCGAATCGCTTTGGATACCGAGGCGGATAGCCTCCATAGCTATTTCGAAAAGCTGTGCCTCATCCAGATCAGCACCGAGCACGAGAACGTGCTGGTCGATCCGCTGGCCGGATTCTCGCTCCAGCCGCTTTACGAGGCTGCTTGCGCAGAAGCGGCTCGTTCTCCATGGCGCGGATTACGATCTGCGCATGCTGCATCGCGCTGGGCAGTTCGCCGCCCGGATATTTTTGACACCATGATCGCGCCGCGCGGCTGTGCGGCTACCAGGAACTAGGGCTGGCCGCGCTTGTCGCCAGGCACTTCTGGCGTGAAGCTTTCGAAGGCTTCCGCAGAAAGCCAAGCTGGGCGTTGCGTCCCCTCTCGAATCAGATGATCGAGTACGCCATCAACGACACCAAATACATCTGCTGCCTCTGGCGGAAATTCTCGAAGCCGGAGCTGCTGGCGACTGAACCGTTGGGAATGGTTCTCCGAATCGTGTGACAGCATGATCGCATCGGCCGCGCGAGCCGCGCGGACGGGACGAAGGCAAGGCCTGGCGAATCCCGGGCACGCGCGGCGCTCTCCCCGCGGGCGCGGTCTGATCCTGCGCGTGCTCTGGCATTGGCGCGACGCGAGGCGCGCGCCTGGGATCGGCCTCCGTTTCCACGTGATGAGCAACGACGATATCGTTCGAATTGCGGAGAAGAGCGGTCGACGGAAAAGCATTCTCGACTCCCAGAATGAGCAGCCGCAGGCGGAAGAGTTTCCGAGATCATCCTCGCATTGGCTCTCCATATTCCCTGAAGGCGAGTGGCCCGGCTCCGTCGAGGCCGACGCGGCGGCGGCCCAGTCGCGAGCAAACCGAGCGATTCGAGCGCTTGAAGACTGCCAGAGACAAGATCGCCGCCGAGCTTGGGTCTCGATTCATCTCGATTGTTGCGCTCGCGGCGCGCTGGAAGCCGCCTCCATTGATGCCGATACTCCTCTTCTCATGCGCTGGCAAAGGAAGCTTGCTCGAACTTGAAACTTCCGGGCGGAGCGTTCATGCCTCCTGAGTCCGACATCATTGGCCCTGGCGCTGGCCGGAGGACATCGGCGTGCGGCGACGTCACCTCGGAGTATTTCACCAGTCAGGACATCCGCGCCGCAGGGGCGGATTGTCGCGCGGGCAGCCTTGCATTGTTGCCGGGCTGGACGTGGCCGAGGAAGTATTCCGGCGGGTGGATGCGAATCTGAGATTGACAGTCGCGCTGTGACGGATGGCACGCGCGTAACTCCCGGTGAAATCGCGATGGTGGTGCGCGGGCGAGCGCGCCCGTTACTCACCGCCGAGCGGACCGCCTTGAATTTCTCTCCAGCGACTCTCGGGCGTAGCTACGCTGACGGGTCGGTTCGTCGACGGCGGTGCAGTGGCACGTCGGCCAAAATTCTCGATACCTGGAAGACGACGCCCGGCATGCGCCGTCTTTGAGAAGCTGCCGTCGTCTCGGCGGGGCGCCAATCATCGCTTCGGCCTGCATGATATGGTGATGGTAAAGGACAACCATCTCGCCGCGAACTTCGAGTCTGGAGGACCTGCAAGACGCCATTTCGAGGGTCAAGGCGGAGCGGCCACGGTATTCGCGTCGAACTCGAGGCCGATACCGTCGAGCAGGTTCGGCAAGTTTGTAAGGCTCCGACGGAGTGGACGTGATTCTTCTCGACAACATGACACTTGCCCGAGTTGCGCGGAGGCTGAGCTTGCGCTGCAAGCGCCCGGGCATCGCCTTCGAAGCCAGCGGAGGTGTCAACACTGGAAACGGTCCGCCAGAGTCGCAGAAACGGGCGTCGACTTTATTTCCGTCGGCGAGATGACTCATTCCGCGCAGAGCCGTGGACCTCTCGCTCGAAGTCTCTCCTGAGCAAGGTCTGGAGGGCAGGAGTGACTTGCGGGCGCGAAAAATGTGATAGACTTCTGCGATGTTCGAGGAATACTCGCAGCCACCGTTCTTCTGGTTGCCGCCGCCGTGAGAGCGGCTTGCGCGCCCAGGACGGCGAGAACCGGGCACAGGAAGTCGATCCGGAGTCCCCTTATGATAACGTCAGGTCCTCGCTCGCGCCATGCGAACTCATCCGGCAGATTACGTCGACGACGGGAAAGGTCTCCTACCGCGACCTGACCTATAGCGCTCTGCGGGGCATGCTCGCCGAGCTCGATCCGCATAGCCAGTTCAATGGAGCCGCGCGACTTTCGCGGCATGCAGGAGGACACCAAGAGCGAGTTTGGAGGCTCTTGGGGGTTGTCGTCACGATGGAGGATGGAGCGCTCTGACGATCGTCAACCCCATGGAGGATCAGCCCCGGGCTTCGAGGCGGGACTCAAACCTGGCGACCGAATTCTGCGCATCAACGGAACATCGACGGAAAAGCTTACCTCTGATGCAAGCGGTGGACAAGCTGCGCGGTGACCGGCGAGAAAGTGATCGCTGACGATTCAGCGGCCCACCACTCGAAGAGATCAAGGATTACGAGCTCACCCGCGTGATCATCAAGGTCAAGAGTGTGAAAGACGCGCTCGCTTCCGTCCGGATCCCGCAGGACCTCAAGGTCGGATACGTGCGGATCACCCAGTTCAACGAGCCGGACCGCGCGGCGGAGCTGGCAAGACGCTCGACAAGTTGGAAAAGGACGGAATGCAGGCGCTCGTCCTCGATTTGCGCTACAATCAGGTGGCTGCTCAGCAGCGCCGTCGATGTCAGCGGGCTTTTTCTCCGCCAGGAACCAAGGTCGTTTCCACCGAAGGCCGCCTGCCGGGCCGCGAATATCGGACCAACGACACGCGGGGCAAGACGCGACTTATCCCGTGGCCCTCCTTGTCAACTACGCCAGCGCCAGCGGTCGGAAGTCGTCGCCGGTGCCTCAAGGATTTGAAGCGCGCAATCATTGTCGGCGAGACCACGTTCGGCAAAGGCGTCGGTGCAGAGCGTTATTTCGCTCCCGGATGGATCCGCGCTGCGCCTGACAACGGCGAAATACTTCACGCCCGGACGCCAAGTCATTCACCAGGTGGGTGTTACGCCAAATATCCGCGTCGGACTCACACAGCAGCAGGAGTTTGATCTTCTCGGAATCGCGACGCGATCCCGAGAGCAGCGGCACGTCAGGCAGGTTTCACGGACGGCGATCCGCAATTGGCTAGACGCGGTAGACATTTTACGCGGGTACGACTCATTTTCGCCGAGCGGCAGTCAAACCAAGAGGAAGAATCCTCCGGGGAAGGGCCTCGAGCCGGGCTGTTCTTGCGATCGAGACGTCATGCGACGAAACGGCAGTCGCCATCCTGCGCGGATTCGCCGTAGCGTGCTTGCGCATCGCATCGCCTCGCAGTCAGGCATTCACGCGGCATGCGGTGGCGTCGTTCCGGAAGTGGCGTCAAGAAACCACCTCGCGCCTTCTTCCGGGCCTTGATTCCAGAACGCTCTTGTGCGAAGCGAAGCTTTCGAATTCGTCAAATCGACGCCTATGCGGCGACCACGGGACCCGGGCTCGCTGCTGCGCTCTCTTGTTGGTGGCTTCTGCGGCCAAGGGACTGGCGCTTGGCGCAGGACGTCGCCTGTCTCGCCGTCAATCACCTTGAAGGCCATTTGCTGTCTCCGTTCTTTGGCGAGCGTCAGATTCCCGCACACGTGTCCTTGATCGTCAGCGGCGGGCATACCCTGCTCTTCGACGTCGAGGGCTACGGGCGGTATCGCTTGCTTGGCCGCACGCTGGACGACGCCGCCGGGGAGGCATTTGACAAAGATCGCGAAGATCCTGGGACTAAGGATTGTATCCAGGCGGCGCGGAAGTGGACCGGCTCGCGCGAACGGGAGACCCCGGAAGATTTAATTTTCCTCGCAGTATGATCGCCTCAGGAGACTTGAATTTTGGATTTCAGCGGATTGAAGACCGCCGTGAAGTATTTTTTGAGGGCGGATTTAGCGCCCAAGACTTGCCGGATATTTGTGCCTCTTTTTCAAGAGGCGGCAATGCGTAACTA